>Ga0307516_10002553_pt1 | contig 24209 bp, 32 predicted proteins | sample 19_EM_MG_FD_203310 | JGI IMG/M metagenome (GOLD analysis project Ga0307516, IMG submission 203310) | Populus trichocarpa ectomycorrhiza microbial communities from riparian zone in the Pacific Northwest, United States - 19_EM | ecosystem: Host-associated > Plants > Roots > Unclassified | place...
TTTGAAAGGTCGGCTCAAGCTTACCGGGTGTGTCGAGACAGCGCGGTTCCGGAACGCTTTTAAGCTTTAAGAATCGATGAGCCTTTTCAGATGCACTATACACTACCACGCAGTACGGAGGGACAGACGATCAAAAGACCCGGAGGCACCGGATAGCACCCGAAGAGAAGAAAGCATACATGATAGAGATAACGATAAACCAGAACCCCCGGGGAAACGGAACGGAGGGGCATAGGAAAAGGTGGGGAGTTAATGTGGGGCATCACACAATTAGCCTGGCACTGTGGCTCTACAACTTCTGTGTGATTGCAGCCGAGAAATCCGAGAAATAGGCGTCCTGGTCTTCTGGAGAGGCCCAACACTTGTCGCTACCTGTTTGCCAAGCGCGAGAGATGAGTGGATACGCTGGAGGGGTCGAGTCCAAGAAAACCCATGACATACCTCCGAAGAAAGTCTGCATCATGAATCCCCTAATCCTCCCCGAAGATTTTGCTCTGAGGATCAACCCAGCGACATTGATAACGCTCTTCCCATTAACCCACAGCTCAATTTCGCTATTGGCCCTTCCAACGTCGTTGAGCCTGATCCTTTCGGCGATGGTGGTTCTGGTCCCGGTCTTGAAGCTGAACGCGCCACGACCAACCGAGTTTCCATAGAGAATGGAGGGACCGAACACTGCTTTTCGTTCGCTTCGAAACCAGGAATGGTGAACGGGGGGGTGTACGTGTAGAATTCTCCTTTGCCATCGGACTTCCACATCAAGCGGACAGAATTGCTCCCTCCTGAGTAACCGAGAGGACCGCCTTCGCTATCACCACCGTCTGTGCGAAGTCAGCCGTGCGTTCCAGACGTGCGGACGGACTACCTACAACCACCAGGGAGTTTTTTTTTCCACAAAGTCAAACCCAGAGGGGAAGTAGACAGAGTAGGCAAAGGTCGCTTCTTTAGCAGTCGTCAAGTCGGGCCGCCGCCACTCACTCAGTCCACGTTCGATGGGCCGGGACCGTAGAAGGAAAACCCGCCCTGCGGGTCATGTCCAAAGGTGTACGATCCCTTGGGGTAATGTGCCTTCATGGAGCGCACGCCATCTGGGGCGGTAACAACGTCGCGGGGGAGCGAATTGAGGATATGGTGCGAACCGAAGGTGAAGTCGGAGATAGTAAGTGGGTCGCTGGAGGCGGTGGAGGTGCTCCACTCGGCCAACTGCCGGACCGGACAGAGGTGGGATAGGGTGGGACCACGGAAATTGGGCTCAACAGAGCAAAGGGAGGCTATCGGAGCCAGAAGAACGGGTTTTGGGAACATGCCAGTGGAAGAGCTTGCTGCCGTGAGGTCTGCCCCAACTCCTGGTGGCTTCATATCCCAGGAGCCGCCCCCTTTTCATAGGAGACAGACGAAACATTGCCCGGCCATGCGGTAGCCAGCAATTGAGTGCAGCAGAACATTGGTATCGACAGAACTCGTGACCGTCATGGAAGCGATATGGTGAGCTCGTCCATATGGACCACTGGTTATAGGTGCCAGCCACATCCAGGCAGTTGTAGCTACCAGATTGCTTGGGTGACCGATGTTTGCTAAACGAGAGAGGGAATGGATATTCACACGAGGACGACCGTGTCGATGAAAAAGCCACAATTACATGAGGCCGGGCAGCCACGCTCGGTTCCCGTTCCCAACGCACGTCTGATCCAGGCTACGGTCTGGAGTTTTTCAGAGTGGGGCCGTCCCGACTAGCATTCGCGAATCATAGAGGGGAAGTCAGATAGAGTGGGGTCAGGAACATGTACGAAGCGCATCCACACTCTTAGCTTCTGCTGGCACCTTCGCTTTCAGAGGTGGAATAAGGCGTTTTTTGATTCAGTCACACTCAATGCGGCATTCGATTGGAGGAGCTCGACCACGGGACAAGTCTTTGAGTGAACAAAGAACATGTTGCGTGTCGTGCAGCGACATGGTACTCATTGGGGGATAGTAGGGTTACATCTTTCCGCCTATCCACAGGTAATCACAGACGACGACCGCGACGACCACCCTATTTGACGGAAGGGGTTCAATACTTAAGTAGAACCTTCGGAGAAACGTGATCCATACCTTCCGCCTCGTAGAGTCTGTTGGGACGGGAGTGACGTCCTCGATCCTGCCAATGGCCATACCAGCACGGGCCAAGGCACGGAGGGCACTTTGGGCACCTGGTCCAGGCGTTTTTGTAGCGGTTCCGCCAGTAGCACGAAGCTTGATGTGTAAGGCATTAATTCCGACCTCCTTGCACCGGGTGGCGACGTCCTGAGCAGCCAACATAGCAGCATAGGGGGAAGACTCGTCACGATCGGCCTTGACTTTCATTCCACCTATCAAAATGCGTTCAGGCCTGAGACATCTCGCGAGATAATGGTGGGTAGATACCGGTAACACGCGAGATGGTTTCCTTGCCTGACAAATCGGTGACGTGTACGAACGTATCGTTGAAGGAGGCGTAAATGTGGGCGACGCCGAACACGTTCTCGCCATCGGTAACCTGAGGACCGAGGGTAACGGTGGTCTCTTCCTTTGGGGCCTTGGTCTTTTTTGGTGGCTAAAAAAGTTGACAGTTCAGAGCGATCCACGATAATTCACGCTTGGAGACACCGTTTCGATACACGTAGCTGAAGTTGAACATACCATTTTCAATGGACAGGTCTGACGAGCGGATTGAGGTTCACGATGTCTCCGGGTGGGCCGGATTGGATGTAAGTGTGGGAAACAGCTGTACAGTTCGCGGCGACCTCCGGCGCGGCGCTTATTTCACAGTTCCGTTCCGACGGCCCGGGTTGATTTTGAGATTGACCACCTTCCGTTGAAGGCGGGTCGCGCGCGCGGAGGTTTGAAGGGATGCGGTTTTACGACAACCCCGCATCATATCGTGGACGCAGCAAGGCGGGGCTCATTCATCGTCCATCACCAGGAGGGGGCCGCCGTCCTCGGATGCGTTCCTGTGGGTAAATGGGCCGCATGCGAGAGAGCACCCCATAGCCGGGGTAAGTAGCCAGCATAAAGGTGTTTGCCCGTCTCTTCTGAAGTGCCAGGCTTCTTGCCCTGAACCATCCCAGTCGAGACCCCACACACGCGCGACTCGAGATCTCCGAAATGGCCGAACCTCAGTCTGCAAGGTCACCACCGAATATTGGCGTCCGATGAGATAACGATCACTTCCATCTCCACGTATCTCCTACCAACAGCTGGCTAATAAGCTTGGTCGGTCCAGGAGGGAGGGAGTCGACTGTATGTCTCAATCTTCATCACCGAACCTTGATGGTACCATAATTGTACTCATTGCAGTGGTTACCGGGAACGCCCCTATGCCAGGTCCAGCCCTGCAGAGTGTCGCTCAGGCTCTCTAAATGAAGAACCCCGTAGGTCTATGCGGTTCTTTCCAATCGTTTCAGGGTGTCTATATATCCAGCGCAGATCCCTCTCGGTGGAATGCATGGCACTTGAGCGATGATTCCACAATGCAGTTGCATCATGGTACTCGGTTTCATTATATTCGCTAGCGGCCACAAGTAACATTGGAATACAAACCTTCACAAGTTGTGTCGTTCATCTTATCGCCGGACAACGCGCACGATCCCATAAATGCATCGATCAAGATCACAAAGTTACAACAAGTGTATGATACAACGCCCCTACCGCAACGACTGCGTAAGTCCTCCGAACTTCTAGGAGGCGAGATGAAACAAGGCGCACCGATGATCAATGTCCGATATCGATAAGGGCTCGTGGCGGGTGGACTCGGCATGCAGGCCTTATGGATAAGTTGCTGACGGTGAACGGTCCGGGTTCTGCTCAAGCCTCAAACTGGACATCTCGGCATGTAACATATCTTCCGTCAGTTTGGCTTCATCCAATTTAGCCTCCACCCCATCAAGCTGCAAGGTTGATATAAACGCCACGGCTTCACTTGTTGGGGGGTGTCACAACTCACCTTCCTGCGAATTTGAGATAGGGGTGTTTCAGCCGGAGACCATGAGGGTCACAGGTCGAAAGAACACGCACGCTTCATAATCGTCGACTGTCCGTTGCAGTCTGCCCATCAAACTCTCTTCGATACTCTTAGATGCTCTCAGAGCATCTTCGGCCACAGAGAGCTGCATCCCGCTGTGAGCGCGCGCATTAGCTAGCCTGCCGACACAACGTACCTTTCTGAAAGCGAGTGGGGGTCAAAACGTGGAGCGGCGAAGAGGAGGATCCGGAAGACTCACGACAACAACGTATCCCTCTCAAGCTCGATCTCTGCAAGTTTAGCTCTCAGAGTGGCCTCGACTGCATGCTGCAAGTGCACTCTCTCGGTGACCTCCTTGATCATATCGCCAGTCTCTTTAATATGCGCAGCCACACGATCATCGAAATCCTTTCCCCTCAAAGAATCCCGCCGTTCAAACCGACAACTTGATGTGCTCGGTGTTGCCGAAATCGGACTGCAGACAATCGCTTCCGCTCCACCATCCCAAACGTCGGCCGTCCTGAGTTTCGTGACATAGGAGCTCGAGAACTTCTTTCGACACAACGGGCACACTCGGCACGCCGAAATACATCTGTGGATGGGACGACGCGGGCGAAAACGGATAAGCGAAAAAGCGCCGTGTGTCGATGGGAGCAACTCGCGGGCGCACCGGTAGCAAAATATGTGACCACAGGGTATGGTACTCGCTGGGTTCTCCTGGCCGTACGTATCATAGCAAATGTCGCAGCTGGACGTCGGGTGTAGCACGAGCATGGTGAACGACAACAAACAAAGGCCGCTTTTCGTGAGTCCCGCCCGTCGGGCCTGGACGCTGGGATCACCTGAAAGGGGGTGGGGGCAAAGCAACAGGCGGTTGGCCGACCAAGGACTTCCCTTCTAGTCGCACCAGCGCGACAGCTCCGTGGCAGCCTCGACCACCCAACATTCAAAATCGGGAACTGTATTGTTGCATGAAGCGTACTTCATCGGATCAGTCCACCGACCACGGTCTAGGGAAACGAAAGGCTGTAGCGCCGGCGACGTGTACATACGAGGCAGCGCAGGGGAATAAACACAAAGGGAAGGAGAGCGTAATGATTATGGGGGGAAGCAAAAAGAGTGGTAGGGTAGATGTAAGCCATATCCTCCGTCGTACAAGGGGGGTTGTTACCGCCCGAAAGGAAGAGAAGTGCCAGGTCCGGCCCGTCGGTAAATCAATAAATCAGTCGTCTGACATGGTATCTGGGGTATTGGGACCTTTGGGAGACTCGCCCAGCTCCTTGTGTTTCCTGTGCCCATATCCGATAAAGCTCATAACACTGTGGAAGTGGGACGGGACGAGATTAGCCAAGGCACCGCCTATAAAGTGATCGGATGGGCTTACTAGATCGTGCCGTCCGCGCACCCAACGACAACTTCCTCGTGACTAAGTTGCATCGACATGGGGTTCTTCTCGGGAGTGGCCAACCCTTCGAACTTTTTCGGAAGTCCACCGAGCAGACCGTTGGCGTTGGCGACCGGTTCCGGCACTCCTTCTGAAAGCGCAGCCCAGACGCCTTGCAGTGGGATAATGTCTTCGTCGAGGTCGACATCTGGCCCAACGGGAGAAGACTTTCTAGGCTTATCAGCAGCCTCACTCGTCCCGAGTTCCTCATCATCACCGTTATCGCCTTGAGATCCCGAGGGTTTGGCATCCTTATCACGATGGGTAGACATAAAGATCTAGGCACCCGCGTTTGTCAGGTCTGGGTGACGACCGGCACCGGTTATGTGGGGTAAGAGTAACTCACTGTTCTGTCAGCACCAATCCTGGAGCTGAACCGCGTCGCCGTAACGACCCTTCTTTTACTTGCATCGACCGCGCCGACTGCGAGGTCCGGTGTATCGATTACCGCTACCAATTTGGGGGGAGCAGTCAAAACTGCTGCACGTCCAAACCTGAACGGGAAACCACCGGGGTTCGGGCCTGAGCCGGAACTGGGGGACGGACTCAATTGTGTCAGGGACATTCTGGGCGTCGAAGCGCTGAGTGACAGTCGGCCTTTCGTGATAGGGGTTGGGGGTGCCAACGAAGTACGACGTGTCATTGACGTGGAAGAGGAACGTGAAAGGGACGAGTTAGTCCGTGGCCGACCCATTCCGAACGCAGACGGGGGTTGGGATGCCGCAAGTTCCTTTGAAGCCTCTTTCGCTTCTGGTTGGGGCACATCCCCCTCTGTCCAGCGGAGGTGAAGAATGACAGACTTGGTCGCGCACTAGAACAAAATCAGTACACACAGCTCAGCGATACGTCCACTCGAGCTCACGGTCATCTGCATTCCCTTCGCGGCGAACCACCTGGAGACGGGTTTGTCAGAGTCACGGAAGGTAGGTCATCACGAAGGCACCCACTGGAGCATGTTGTTCGGAGCAGTGCCGACGTTCTGTAACTTGACACTGAGCACAGGATCTCCACCCCCGAGTTCGGATAGTTTGAACTGGGACATCATCTCGCGACGTTCTAAAGGCTTATTAGTGCGGGACTTACAGAGGGTCGCTTTCACTTACTGATCGAAAAAACTCGAACAATACCGTCGATGGTAACGCTCACAACACGTTCACCCTCTTCTGGATTCCCCTCGCTGCTGATCAACTGGACGCCAATATTTACGGTGGTCTGCTGGCCAAACCGCACGATCTTCGTGCCCGCTCGCCAATCCCAGCATACCAAAGCTTTGTCTGCTCCGGCAGAGACGAGGTTTTTAGAGGACAGAGCCACAGCGCGAATACCATTCAGGTGCCCGGCGAGTTGTTGCAAAGGATTGAATGTCAACGACGAGAAGAGGTGGACTCGACTATCCCAAGGCGGTCAGCCTAGACCCGGAACAGAGAACGCGATATGACCCACCCAACGTCGTGGAAACCAACGACAAATACCTCTGTAATGGATGAGAACCTGGATCTGTGCCGTTCGGAAAGGTGCGTACCTTCTTCGTGCAAGAAGTCGATACAACTGACTGGCTTCTTGACCTGCAAGCACTTCGTCATCTGGCCCGTTTCAATATTCCAGAACCGAATCGTCTCGTCGTACGAGCCACTGATCAGGCGTTTGCCCTTCAAGAGTAGGGAAGTGCAGTAGTTGGTGTGACCGGTCAAGAAACGGATGTTCTGGGGAAGGGCATTCTTGAAATTCGACTCCCGATGGTGCAAGGCGCGATACAATGGTTCCCTGACCATAATGTAAGCCGTGACGGGCGGATAAACTGGCTCCCTGACTCACCAGCCGTCTGGGGTTTGGGGAGGCTTGAGGGGCATCGGGTCTGTAGCAGTGATCCTCAAACAATGGTACTTCCAAAGGCCGGGATGGTGAACCATCTCCTGCCATTTCCTGCTCACGCTTTCAACGTAGACCAGCTCTCGTACCGAGAGGCACTTTAAGATCTTGAATGCTAGGTCGTGCGAAAGGTTTCCGACAATGTCGAATGTGGAGTTTGCATATTTTTCGAGGAGGAGGATCTGGAGGCGAATGTCTCCGGGCATACACGCTAAAAATATGTAAGATGAACTGGGCAGTGTCATTATAACTGAGAACGCACAATCAAGAATCAAGCCAATTCTGTAAGATGAAGTCAATCCAAGATGGTAACGGGGCAGAAAGCATACTCACAGACGCATCCGGTCTTCCCTGCTAAGGCCTCGAATTGCTTTTCTGACCTCGGTCTCGTTGAACCCTCCGGAGCCATCACCTCTGAGTGCGCTCAACAGATCACCTGGACCATCATCGGCACTCCCTCCCCTATACCCGCTCCAGTAGCCTGAACCACGCTTCCGGCCATCACAGACACAGAAGTTGTCCCCGTTCATCAAGGCTGCATCGCCATGGCCGCCATTCTCGTACTGCCTCTCCTTCTCCTTCAATACCCTGACCTCGGCTTGGAGAGCATGCAGTTGGGCCGCGGTAGACGCTTGCGCTCGTTCCAAAAGTCTCTTGTAATGGAGCATCTTCTTCATGTGGATCGACATGACTTGGTCTTGGGCAGCTTGAATCTGTACAGCTGTCAGTAATGAACGAGGGGTTGTCACGGTGAACTTACGTCTTCGTCGAACTCTCCCTCATTCAACTCCGTTACAAGTTCCAGTGTCATGTCGTCCCCGTCAAGGACGGCATCGAATGCGGGGAATAATTCCCCTCCTCGGACACTTTGTGCTGGCGCACGCGATGGGGAGTCGGAAGCCAAGTACTTGGCGACGGCCATACCATTCTTACGGTCCAATGTATTCGGAGAGGACCATGGTGGGGTATTAGACGCGGGTTTTGGAGTGTCAATCTTCTTTGCAGGCGTTTTCTGAGGGGAAGGGGAGGGTTTGGGGCTCGCTTTAGGTTTTGGGGAGGGGGTAGCGTCCAGTGTATTTGCCCTAGGCGGGGGATTGTAAGACGAAACGCGATGACGGGGTGTGCTCGGTGTTATAGTGATCGGTTCCTGCAAAGGGAAAGGTTCGTCCAGGAGATTAGACGGGGGTAAGGGAGCGGCCGTAACGTAACGTGGGCGGGAGACTGAGGGAGGTGAGTTGATTTTCCTCATGACCTGGGAGAACGAGTTGGATGAGCTGAGTTCTGGTTTGAATAAACCATTGCTGGAATGTAGAGTCATGGACTGGCGATGTGATGTGGGTGTGGGGATGGAGGTAGACATCCGCTTCGCCGCGAGAGAAATCGAAGGAACGGTGGTTGCATTCGGTGAGCGAGTAGTACCGTTAGGCTTCAGGGTAGTCCCGCTCGCGCTGCTTTCGCTGCTGTCCAGGGAAGCAGTGGATAGACCTCTGGTTTTCGCTCTCACGGGGAGAGACGTTATGGACACACGAGAAGTTGATGTTGACATTGAGGTCCTGCGGGACACTCTCGTCGACGCTTCGGACGGGGTGCCCTTCTTCGTGTTCGCCATTGCTAGATAACCGCGAAACCGAGATAGATTCCGTCAGACGCTGCCGGCGAGGACTGGGAACTCCGCTTCGAATCCAGACGAGAAACCGGGGGCACGGGGCGACGGGAGTGATGGATTCAGACAAGGCGGCGAGGCAGGAAATGCTGGGAGGGACGGTGAGTTGGCAATGCCCTCACCGGCGGTGGTGCCAGGCAGATGGTAGCTTATTCTCATTCAATTCGCAAGACCCAGTGGGGGCCGTCGCGTGTCACATGACGCTTTACGTCCGCGCACCATCTGATCCTCGACCCGCGTCTGATTCTCATCCCGTGTCAGTCCTCTGTCTCAGAGATGGCTACAAGCGTTCGCGACGACGGTGAAGAACAGGTGGAAGAGCCTGAACCCGGCGAGGACGGGTACTGGCCCGCTCTCGAGATCCTTAACGAGACGAAGTACGACTACCTGGTCAAATGGGATGGTGTGGACCCCGAAACAGGCAGAGCCTGGGAACCGAGCTGGACCAGGAAGAGCGAGGTCACTGATGACCTCATTGAGGCCTGGGAAGCAAAGGAGGCCGCAAAAGTGAAGAAGGGTCGTGGAGGTATCCTTGTTCCATTCCGCCGAAGGAGAAACACTGACCGTGGCACCAGCTCCGAAGAAACAAAAGAAACCACGCGCCTTCACTGCATCTGCGCCGAGCAAGCCTGCTGCTAAGAATCCTAGGAGCTCCCGAGGCTCATTGGTGTCTAGCAGCCGCGCTACCAACTCTCCTGTGATCTCCCTCCGATCGGACAACGGTCCAAGCGTGTCCGGAGAACCTTCTCTCGGAAAACGGAAGCGGCAGAGTACGAGACACACTCCACTTGACGAGGAACCTAAGCCAGTTCCCAAAAAGCAGAGGGTTGGTACGACATCCTCGTCCACTTCCAAGAAGTCTCGCACCAAGTCCACCAGGAGCCTTAAACAGATCAGCAGGGAGACAATAGATGAAGAGGAGGAAATTGAGGTTCCTGTCGAGGCAGAGGGCCCCGACAAGGCATCCCGCTCGTCTTCCAACTCCAAGGCAGGCACCGGCAGCTCAACTTTACGCATTGGACCGCCGCGGAAACACAAGAAGTTCACGGCTCTTATGTCCGCGGCCACGCCTCCATCACTTCGTCGCTCGAACTCCGCATTCAGGCATAAACGGGAAGAGGAAGAGGAGAATACCCAAGAGGCCGCCGGCATCGTTCCCCAACCCAGTTCGAGTCCTCCGGCCATGAAGAAGAAACGCAGACCGAAACCCGCCCTGGATGTTCATCCCAAGCCACCGACGTCGACCGTGGGGGAAGCGCCAGTGCCACCCTCACGGGACGCCTCCCAGGAGCCACAGGAACCCCCCGATCAAGATGGACCCTTTGAAGCTGGCTCACCACTTCCAGACCAGGGTGACGAGCCCGCTGATCCCCTCCCGGAACCCACACCTCCAAGAACGACCCGAAAGCAGACGCCCCCCGACCCCCCGGTCGATGATGCCATTTCCACACCCACTCCCCCGCGTGCAAAGAAAAAGACGAAGACATTGGGTCCCGTCCCCAGACTATATTCCACACATTTCGAACCATATTTGCAGGTGGCGGATGCCACAAGCGTCATCGATGAATTTAGTCCCAAGAAACCGTTTCCTACCCAGGACATCGTCGAACCATCCATTCAGGACTCACAAGACCTGTACGCCGCAACGGAACCACTCCACCAAAGTTTAGATCCCGGGCCCGTCGACGATCCCCTGGATGTCGAAATTGCCAAGAAGATGCAGGACGTCCAAGACGCCTACTTTGATTTCGATGGCCGGGCAAACGAAGCTCCCCACGAACCACAACCAACCACGGTCAGCGACGTCAGTTAGCCTGCTCATTTTCTGTTATAACACATCAATTGTAGGATCCTGGTTCGACAGAACGGGACCCACCCCGGTCCCAGTCACCCACAGAGCCTGCGGGAGCATCGGTCCCGGTCAGTCGGCCTGTCTCTCGGTCTCGGAAAACAAACCAAGATAACCACACATAGACGCGGTCGTTTAACAGTCAGAAGCTGGAAGACGCCCTCGTTATTCTGAACCAAAAGTCCGAGGAGATCGAGAGACTGGAGAGCCACCTTGCCGCTCAGGAGACTCAAATCGAACATCTACAGGCCGAAAACGAGAGGATTCAAGCCGAATTTGGGGACCTCTCCATAAAACAAGACGTTCAACGCGAGGCGCTGGAAGAGGCGAAAGGGACTGTTTCCGAACTGGGCATCCACATTGACTGGTTGCAAGGGTTGTTCAACGAAACCGAAGCTAAAGGAAAGCAACTCCAGGGCGAGGCGGACGAAATCCGGAAGACTCTCGACGCCAAAGTGGAAGAACACGGCCTCGCACGGACTGAATGGGAGCAAGCGATGGCTGGACTGAAGGCGCAGCTTGTTGTTCTTGAAGACAAACCTTCCCAACAACCACCTGCAGACTGGGAGCTGGAAAAGAAGGAATTGGAGGACAAACTCAAGGAGGTGACGGAGGAGCGCAATGAACTGGACAAGGCTAAACGGTCCGCAGAAAATGAGGTCGAAACATGGAAGGAAGAGTACAGGAAGAGGTTCATGGATTCTCAAGAACTCCGGCAGGAGGCTAAAGACGCGAAGGCCGAAACCTCCCGGCTTCGGGAAGAGAATGCGATCGTCGCGAGCCAGACAAGGGAATCGGTCAGACTAGTCACGGCCAGGTACGAGACCACCGTCACGATGTTAAAGACAGAACTGGCGAAGGCGGAGTCATTGTACAAGGTCCTGCAGGCGAAGGACGAGCGGACGGGAGACGATATCAGGAGGCGCGCTGCCTCCGTCCCCCAGCTACAGGAGGAGATTCGTCGACTACGCGAAGAATTGGAATTGGCAGCGGAAGCGGTCAAGAAGGCCAATCGCGTTGTCGAACTCAAGCGCGGTAAGCTTTCATCCCTTCCCAATCGCTTCTCCATTTAAACGTCAACAGAAGGGGATTATGCATGCCAATACTTCGCAGGTGGGGGGGTCAGGTGTGGCCAAAGTTTTGGTTCGCCCCAGGTACTGCAACGTTCGTCATGACCAACAACCGCACTTAACGAGGCTCTGCAGGATTTGTGGGACCACACTCTTGGTCACATACCACCAAGGTGGCAGTAGTGAATAATGTTTTGTGCATATTTGTATCGCTTTCTACACGGATTAGTGTCTTGCAATTGCTTGCTTTGTAATCTTACGCGTCTAATGCTTTCTCTACAACTGGTTGCTGTTGGTGTGATGGATGCAAGTGTGGCAGATGCGGGGAGTGTAGGGGTAACGTAGTCTGAGCGTCTTTATCCATCTGGGCAATAATGACAGACTCCTCTCCGTGGGGAGTTTCCAACACTGGTGCGATGTGTTTCTTCAGAGGTGAAGGGGGCACGAACCAGAATCGCGGATAGCGCCGCTGAACGTTGTTAACGATCAAAGCGACGGCGAGGATGAGGGAGGACGAAAGTAGGATGATTGGGAGATAGTACCTGGGTGGATGGTTCAACGCTTCAGCACTCGGATTCCGTCAAAGGATGGTAATGTAAATTTACTAACCACCCCAGATCCGTGATTTCTGGACTCACGGCGGCTAGCAGAGCTGAGGCCCCTGCTGGGGGATGAGTCGTCTCTGTGATCTGCATCACCACAATCGCTGTCGCTGTGGACAGCGAACCGGCCAGCCACCGCAACTCATTGAATCTTTGCTCGTTGGACAACAGAGAGAAAAGCTTCGTTATGCAGACGCCAATCAACGCCGCGATGAAGTGACCACCTAGAAGTGCTCGTGGTTGAGCCAGCGGTGACTCAATCGCTCCGTAAACTAACACGGCTGAAGCACCCTACAAACAGTAGGTGAGGGTTAGAAGGAAGACACAACACATCCCGAGATACTCACATAACTAGCAATAATCGGGGGGACTTTCCGTTGCAGGAAGTACTCCGAGTTGGTGAAAATCGCCTGGAGTACAGACAACCCTCCGAACGCCCCGATGAAAGACCATATCCATACCACGTAATTGGTCGTGCTAGGTGGTGAGGCATCAGGGGCTCGGTATCCAAACCACCGGCTTAACCAGGCAGGCAATTCCTCGAATACGTTCCTAGACATCAAAGGTAGAAAGGAGCCTGTGATCTGACGTCGAGTGGGTCGTTCCGTCGTGCACTTGTGCCAGCGGATCACCCTGGCACACCCATTTCACGTCGTCATTCATTTGAGTGGAGGCGCTCATATTCATAATCCGACAAGCCTGTCGCCGACCCATAGGTACCCACATGTAAACATTAGGATAGTACAACTGAACCCCTTCTCATCTCCAGGGTCATGTCGGTTCAAAGATTAAATCGTTCAGTGGAACACCCAAATCCTTCGCCACCCGTAATGCCATCTCGTACGTTATTGCGCACTTGAACATTGGCGGACCGTCTAAGCGTTCAGGCGGAGACACCCGACGTAGCAACCCCATGGCAGTGAGTTCCGTGACCTACTCCTTGGGTGAGACTCGTGGGTTGAACCAGGAAAACGATCGGCGTACCCCCGAATAAGTTGACACGCGTCTGATCTCCATATCCGAATACTCCCCAGGAAGCTTGTACTCGGGAGCAGGAGGGCGAGAATCTACATCGTACTCCTCCAGTAGGATCCCAAGAACAGCGAGTACCCTATCCACCGGAAAGATGATAGGTCCGAGGTGCCTCTGTGGAATCTATCGCGCGTGAATCCTTCGGACCATAATGATACACCTGGATCTACCTTTATGCCACCACCTCGGGCTGAGGCAACGCCACCTCGTTTGCGCTTTTTCCGTTCGTCCAGTGCTCTCCCAAACATCCGGAGGTCGGACTTCGTGGGGTTTGTGGAAGCAAGGAACGCAGCCAGCAGAATGAACTTCGACATGCGGGGAAGAATGTCCGTTAGCGACCCCTGGGATGTCTGCGGTACAGACTTGTCGACGAGGTTTGCGCCAGAGAAACCGCTGGAGAGTAGGTTTCGTTGAGGTTGGTTATCTACAGCCCACTCGGCCGCATTTGACAGTCGGGGATATAGAGCCTCCAGCGCGGTAGTGAAGGAGGGGGTAAACAGTCTGATTAGACGAATTCGAGCGTCCTCAGTGGGTGCAGTTAACTCAAATACCTCCTCGTCGTCCCCTGGGTTATCGCGCGCCTCGTCTAGCAGCCGTCGGTACTCATCCAGGATTGGAGTGATGAACCCTGGCCACCTGGCTGCAGCGATATATGCCAGCTCGTTTGGATCCTTTGTAAAGGGAGAGCAAACGTCGTACAGGGTTGACAAGAACTGATGATAAAGAGGGAGGAGGACTGGATTGTGCGAGTCAGACTCGTCTTGAGGGAAGTATCTGACTACCAGGTGTATGGTATCTTAGCGAGAAATGAGAATTATGGAATGTAATTGCCCGGATCCCACTGACCAGTTTTACTAAGTTCCGGTGGCCGAACGTATAAAGGGTCCGGGGCAGACCCAACAAGTGGCCGCAGTTCTTGCCACGGATACTCAGAGATAAACACCACGGTCAGATCCAATCGTGCCTAGATATAGGTGAGCAACAGTAGCCATCCTACAACATGGCTAATTATGACTGACTGATTCCGCCAACCTCGATAACGGCACCAGCAGATCAGGGAGGTACTCCTTGAGACTCTCGGCCCGTTCGATGACAATGGCTATCTTGGGAGTTGCCTGCGCATTTTGTCCACCGGTTTTGGCAGTGGAATGTTTCGAACGATCCACGGAAACTGCCCTCAGCCCGTGGATAAATCGATCGAAGCTATCATTCCATCGTTGGTCACCCCACAGCTGGCACCCAGATTCCCAAGCGGGAGTCCAGTCGGCAAGTTTTCGAAGGACAGTGTCATAAAATAGTCGTGCAGTAAAGCAGGTGGACGCGTTCACGATCGCGTGGAGGAAAGGTGGCCTGTCTGGAAACGCGGTTAATGTGGAGGAGACCACGCTCGAAGTGATATGAGGTGTGGCGACATCGTGAATATAGACAAAAGGCGGAGGTGACGTCGTCAGTAGGTCGGTGAGCAGAGTCGCGAAGGGCTCGTAGCCTGGGAGGGTCATCAAGATCAATGACGAAGTTCAATCTCATTTTCCCACGACGATCCAAACGGAAACTCTGGATCCAAGCGCCGACGAAACATGCAGGTGACGGTTGCATAGAATTTGCGGCTCTTTGTTACTCGCAGAGATATTATGGATGAATGTACGATAATCCGTGGTAATGCCTCCAGGGCCTAAAACTACAACAATCAGACAGAAGTAATCCCCGTTTCTTTCCCTTTCAGCTTTCAGTCAATTTGAGATCCTGGAAGGAGCATTGTGTTCAGTAGGCCCTCACAGACACCGAAAGTTACTTACGAAGCTAGGGGCGAAGTGGCTATCGCGACGTATCCGCGCTCCAAATTTGTAGAACACGATAGGGATGGGGCAGAGGACCAGGGACGCAAGACCCAACAATGTGCACGCCCAGTTTACGCCCATCTGCGAATACCGGTAAGTGGTCGTCTAGGGGGGATGATCTTTTGAATGGACCTTTTCAAACATTGCTGTGGTGAAGAGAGGGAACGCAGCGCCAAACCCACAACGGAACACCGTGTTAACGGCAATTGCGGATGCTGTGTACATTCTTGCGGAACGTTAGGGTTCGAGGATAGGTCCCAGGGACAGAAACTCACAAATATGTATCCGTTAAGTAGCTCTGGATATAGCATAAACACCAGTTCCACGAAGAAGAACGGCCCGTAGCTCACCATTAGTGAAGAGAACATCAAGTTGACCGCGCAACCAATTGGAATGGTCGAGAGCATCGGAAAATACCAGGGGATATAACTGTATTCTCCGGTCCAACCGAGCCAGAAGCAGCCTATCACCAGGAGTGGGCCGGCAACTATAGCACCAGGTAGTCGTGCCTCTGGAGGTGGGAAACCCTCCCATTTCTCCGCGAGCTCGCTCATGTTCCTTGAGAGCCAGACGTAGATCACACCCCCTAGGAGAACGCCGACAGAAACAGCTATGGATCGGTGTTAGATCGGAGCGTCCCGCAAAAGCACGAAACACACCGATATAGATCAATCCTAATTGTTCGACGGAAAAGCCCCGCCTTGCAGAAAAAACAATCGGCAGAGCCTCAAATACTACGGAACGAGATCCAGTTAAACCAAGGATGGAGGAAGTCCAGGGACACTCACGAGAGTACATGATACCATACACGAAGGAGAGGTATATCGTTACAAAAACCAATATCTTTTCTTGCAGCACCATCTCAACAGGACGTATCAGCGTACGGCAGACCACTCCCTTTAGTGACCAGTCTCCTCGCTCGTGTTCCGCATACACATCTTTGTTGCCCACGGGATCGGTTTTCCGGAGCTCCCTTGCCTTCCACTGAAGCAGAACCGGCGGGAAAGTCTCCGGAACAATAAAGTAAAACAAGAGCAAGCAGACCCCTGAGTAGATCATCGCAACCCAGAACGGCCATCGCCAGCTGAGTCCATTTTGCGCCATACTGCGTGCGTCGAGGTGAATGGATGCTTTTGACGAGGTCACGACGACTCACAATCCACCGACTATCGTCGCGGTACATGGGCCGATGAAAACGCAAGTCAAGAAAATCGCGGAAGGGATGGTCCGACCGGGAGCGTCCCACATATCCGCGAGAACGCCACCACCCGTCGCCAATGGGGCAGAACCGAAGACTCCCCCAAGGAAGCGCATTACGAGCAGGGTCTCCATATTGCGAGGCAACGCTTGGCCGATGAAAGTCAGCAGATATGCAGAGAAAGCCACAACCCCGACTGCTCGCCGCCCGAACAATTCGGACGCTACGGCAACCTGTCAGGCTTCAGGGTGCCAAATGACGGAAGGAGTGAACATACCGGGCCCCCAAACGATCGGACCGAAGACATAGCCGAGGAGAAACATGGATGTGATGAGGTACCCAACGATGGGAGATTTGTGGAAGTGGCGTGCGATCTCCAGCGTATCGGCGACTGGGGCCGCAGAGGCATACGTTCTGATCATCAATTGTCAGTTGGCAACCGCGGAGTACATACCAACGGCACGTACACATTGATAGTTATAATCCCGGTAACAGTCATTACCAGCCATTTCTTCGACGCTGACCAGTTTTGTGGGTTGTTTGGCTCATTTGGGCCGTCCCACGAAATCGGCTTCCGCTCGACAGGTTCGTTAACCGGAGCCAGTGTCTCCGAGGAACCCGGGTCATAGGTATCGAAGCGTCGCTCGTGTTCTGTGGCTATAGCCTCGGGGTAGTTAATAGAGGGCTCATAGAGGGTTGGGGTCTCGTCGGCCATCAAGACAGTAGGGAGGTTATGGTGAGGGCGAGAATCCCGCCAAGAGAAGGCGGGCTTTTATGCATCCCCCTTCTTCCGAGGAGCAAACGCACCAGGTGTGGTTAGTAATCTTTGTGGTTCCGATTCCATCAACAAGACAGGTGAGTGAGGCATCGCCGAGGCGGAACGACGAATAGCTTTGATCCTTGAAGTCAACACCGTCGGTCCGGGGTCATCGATCATCGATCACTCCCGACCTCCATGCGATCCGGAGCTCGATGTTACCGTCTTGGTGGCAACCCCCCGTGTGATGAAATGAATGGGGAAGATCAGGATGGGCACCTAATCACCGTGGCGAGCGAGGCATGACGCTTAAATAATCGCCTGGGTAGCAACTTCGTTATATGGTACTGCGAGAAGAGTGCCGACCCGGTGCCCCTGGGGCCTTGCTTTCCAAACGCGACGAACGCGCTTTCAGTTCTGGAGGATAAACGTTAATTGTAAGCAGGAGATAGGGGGGAGTGAAGACCAGATGTACCTAGGAGCAAGCGCTCCACATGCTGCGTTTTTACGGTGATACATTTTATGCGGTGTGGCTCGAGGAACTTGAAGAAAGAGCATGAGGAACCTCAACACGCACAGCTGCTAGGATCAGGCTTCCCATCACTATCGCGGATTCCATCACCGACCGCCGCGCAAGGGAAACCGTTAAGCACTTCTTGTCGACATTGCACATTCGCCAATCCCCGGATTTTCACTCTTCAATCCCTCGCGGCTCCGGCCGCGAGACAAATCAGATTCAAACTCCAAGCTCCAACGGTGGAATATGCTTGCAGATGCGGATTTTCCCCTGCCCCTTCTCGTCGCATCGTTAGGCGCTTCACTTGTAGTTATTCGCATGGTATCCCTGATGATCTCTAGGTTATCATCGACCTCGGTCGTCACGGAGAAGTTCAACAGATTCTTATTGAGTGTGTGTTCCACTTGGAGGTTCGCTTGATGGTGTTTGTATTGTAACATCCGAACCACGGAGTTGTATGGTCATAAAGAGGCGGTGGTGAATAAGTTACGGGGGTCGGAGAAACCCGGGGGTGAGATAGCTACAAAAGATCTAGCAGACACACACGTTCTCCACGCACAGCGAACAACAATACAAACTTACAGCCTTCCTCTCGTCTCTTCGCGATAGCCTCCTTGATTTGGTACGCATATGCAGTTTGCTGCGCCGGGAAGCTGGCCAAAACAGATTTCCAGGCCTCGTGGTCATCTTCTCGTGTCCACGCTGCGTTCTTAGCCATGGCTTCAAACGCCGGTATCGGCGCATCAACCGCTAATGTCGGTAGACCGGACTGTACCGCTTGTTTGATCTGCACGGATGTCTCAAAAGCTGGGCGACTTTCAGCCAAAACCTTCCGCCGGTCAAGAAAATTGATCAGACCTCGATCTGAAAACATCTGCTTCGGGCCGGCCTTCCCCTTCTTTAAATCTCCCGGTAAGAGTACCTGGACGTCGCGTGCGCTTGGAGGGGCTGCGGATAGTGGTGCACTATCCTGTAGTGGGCGCTCAGCCCCCGAAGTCACGGAGTCTATCCGCTTCTGTTCAGCAATCCTCTCTTGGAGCCACGGAACCAGCTCATGGCGAGCCACTGAAATCATAAGCAAGGAATCACGACTTAATATGTGGCTCACCTTCGTGTTCAGTCTTGTGGAGCACACTCTTTATCTTGAAGTTGGCTTGATCCCGTCTTGTTGTCCGAGGTCGGGGGTAAACCATGAACCTACGCGAAGCTCAGTATGTAGGGGGCGAGAGAGAAAAACGTCTGGTACGGACAGCACGCCCTCATCGTCACATAGGGCCATCTGATCCTCATTCCCGGTCAGACCGGATTCATACATCACATCCGCACTGATCCCATTCTTCCACAGCAAGCCAGCGACTTCCAATCGATCGTTGAAATGCCCGGGGTTGAACGATACAACGTACACATCACAGCGTCGTGGACTCCAGTATCCGAAGGTTTTTGGCTCTCTCGGGATCGCTTGTGAAGTCCGGTGGTACGTCAAGACCGTCGCAGCGATCCTCTCCACGGATATCTGAAGGACGACCGCACGACTGGACTCATTCTTTCCTTTATCCGGAGTGTGGAATTCGTTGACAAGCCTATCGTATCTACCCATCTTCCATTAGAGTGAGTGTGTCTCCGATCGCCAACGCACACGTACCTCCCCCCTGCCGCGAGGACGTCAGCACGTTTGCCAGGTCGCACAACCTCAAAGCAAACACCCTCAGTGACACGACTGTTGGAGACAAGAGCCAACGGGTGGAAAACCATCGATTGTCTCGCGGGTATCCCAAATAGTTCCAGTTTCTCGAGCATCTGTGCGACCTCGTTTACAAACGGGCGGATCTTCTGGGCGAGCTGCTGCGAAACCTTCTCGACTTTTGGGATGATCGTATCTACCCAGTCGTCTGTTCTTGTATTAGAGAGAGAGAAAAACCTCGCGCCGCTGGTGGTTCCTCACCTTTCCCATCCAACACCTCGAGCTCATCCACTGTACTCTTGAGGATATTCTTTTTCAACAGCATCGTTCTGCGTTGCGGGGCGGATAACTTTGGTTCCGTTAGTGTTTCGATAACATAAGAATGGAGTTCTTTGGGAATGCGTCCCAGAACAACATCCGCAACTGAACGAAGTAGTCAGTACTAGCGCACGTCGAAGACTGAACACAAGGCCGACTCTTTGAATGGGAGACGTGTATTTCATGAGTTTCTCTCAGCTTTGGGAAGGTGCGGAAACACGATTCAACCACAGCAATAGCCTCCGCTGTGGCGGCTGCGGCCCCATGTTCAACGTCGGGTGTGATGATGTCGAAAAGCGCCACCTATTTCATTTGGTCGTTGTCAGCTGTGCGCCAACACCGAAATGGAGGGTTGTTTACCTTCCGCGAGTTCGGGTGTCCCGCGAGGCTGTACAATCGCTGAGTGATCCGAACGTTACGGTTCGGGGAAACTCACTTGGGCCTGTACGCATTGAAGAACTGGAACCTCTTGATGCGATCGTAGTTCCTCCGTTTGGCTTCTCTTGCAAATGGGACCAGACCGTTGCTAGGGAGAGACACAACCTGTCCACGTTTGTCCAAGAGGAGGATATCTTCCGAGTTCTCTGTGGGATCCAGGACTGGGGTGAGAATGGGTGGTTCTGAATTCATGGCTCCGTGCAACCGGAAAATTGCGGTGAGCTTTTCTTGGACCACCTCAAACATAGGGGTGTATTCAGGTGAATCCATGCCGCCATAAAAAAGGAAGGCCCTGGAGGGTTTGGTGGTCCGACTGAACAGCGTGTTGAGCACCGCCTCGTGATGCGACGAGTCCCTGAGCGCTGTTGTCCTAACTCAGATGGTCCGTCCAAACGGAAGTATGAGGCACTTGCCGATCATATCGAGCGACCTCTCGAAGCTGTCGTCTTGAAGTAACGGAGGCAACAGCGGGCTATGCGACAACTCCAGGGCAGATGGCCGCCGGACAGGGTCATGCTGCAGAAGGGAAGTTATGACTACGGAAGTTTGTTTAGACCCAAGAGCGAACACCCTGCCAGACGACCCACTCTTTTGTTGACGTGTTCTCAACGGGTCCCAGTCATCCGGGAAGAATATCCCGGGGTTCCTTACGTTCTCCAAGACGTTGATACGTTCTGCCCCAGTATTGAAGAAATAGTTCATTTCGAAGAACACGATCCCAAGGCTGTACGTGTCAGCCTTGAAGCGTTCCTGCGGAGGCACGCGTGAGGTGTTCGCCATTACTTCGGGGGCCATGTAGAGCTTCGTTCCGACATCTGAGGCGAGTGAACGGTCAAGCTTTGCCGAGGATGCGGAGCGGAGGTACAAACCGAGCGTCAGATCCTCCAGCAGCCCAATGTGTGGGGATTTGTCGTTTGGATGCACAGCTGCTAGACTGGATGTTGCCAGGCCAAAGTCTCCAACTGTAGAAGGCGGCGTGAAAAGGCGCCATCGAGTGAAATCGGAAGTCATTCACTTTTACAATCACCCCTCGCATCTGTAATTTTGGTGAGTAGCCAAGGAACGGCGAGAGAAGAATAACCACGACGCACCAATGAAAATGTTGGTCAGTTTTATATCTCGATGGAGCTGCAAAAGAATCGTTATCGCGTCCATTCATTCACGTGAGCAGAAGCAGCGTACAATCCCACGATTCGATATGTGGACAAGTGCCTCCACGATCTGTTGAAAAAGTCGCCATGCTTCTTCCTCAGTAATACCTTCCGCAATACGCTCTCGGAGTGTCTGTCTTTCGACAAATTCCTGTGACGCGGGTTGAGAACGAATGGACGTCGCACACCGAGGGAACAGACCATCTGGATGTACAGGGTTACTTGGGAACCTCTGGAAAGGAGCTTTTGCTGAGGGGCAAAACTTCCAACGGTGAGTGCTTTCGGTGTTTTGGCAGGATCTACCCCAAGGTGACTCTCATCCTCGGATGCAGGTTCTTCGTCGCTCGAGCCCTCCGCGCCCGTGCCATCGGCGTAGCCAAAGTGGACGTTCGGGAAGGATCTGTTGCTGTTGGGGTTGGAACCAAAGTCGTTGAGGTCGATGCTGAGGAGGTTTTCCGAGTTGTTTGACCAGCCTCGTGAGGAACGCGATTTCGAATTCGGAACTGATGTGCTACCGTCGACAGTATCAGTGTCGCTATCGTCAGAGTCGGAACCTGAGTTTGCCCGGGACGGTGGTGCTGCTATCTCAGTCCAAGTCGTGTAATACCTGACGATATAACGATGGCTTAGAAGGCGTAGAGCGGAGACCTCTCGTAGGATCTTCTCGTCAGCAGACTTTTTACCGCCCTGGAGTTTGATCTTCTTGACTACATCAAAGTGGTTCTGGGTGAGAAATGACCATCGGTCGAGCCGGCTACAGTACCTGCGTAGATTCCACCATCCATCTTGTGCCTCGCCTTTACGACAGAACCGTATGCGCCTCGTCCCTACGAAGAGAGGGAGCGTATGTGTCATTGACGCCGAGTACCTGGGTAAATGGGGGAAATCCTCACGAGCAACTCCAATTCCTCAAATTCCTCGCGCCATCGACTACTTGGCTGAGGAGTAAACCTTGGTGCAAAGTAGTCATCCGGCGAGCCGACGAAAGGTTTCTTCGAGACAGGTGTCCTCGGAACTGATCCGGCGAGTCAACACAACGTACCAAACACAGGGCAGTGCCTCGTACCTGACGGAATGACGATCTCGGCCACCCTAGATCCTGGGCGGGGCAATCGAACATTCGTTTCCATATCCTGTAACACGGATTGACATACGAAACCATTCTTCTTGCTTGGATTGAGCATGTTGGTGATATGGTGGATCGCTAGCTTAGACAAGGAGGCTAGTATCCAACGCGTCAACCCAAGGGGTGCGAACAACCAAATCAGTGAAGAAACGAACGCGATTGTAACGCGAGCTTTGGGCTCGGGTATATCTCCATCACATTCCAACCAACGAGCATCTGCAAAAATAGGACACCGACACTGTGTACATCCCTCGATTTCGAGTATTGTAGGGGCGAATCCATCGCTTCCTTCGGTAACCTATAAACAGTGAGCAAAGGTCTTGACCACGTTTGTTGTGAATACTCACCATCCTTCGGGGGTTCGAGAGTCATGCAGATTCAACTGCCCGCCGAATTTGTTCGACCGATATAAATCCAGAAGGCGCGTGAAGTATCCGGATTTTCCAAGTTTGACGACCTTCGGCTGTCCCGCTTGGGCAGAATTGGCCAGGTAAACGCAGGTTGGGGATATCCCGCGGTGTAATACATCGCTTGCGTGCAAAACGCTGAGACCGGTGAGAACTTGACGGATGTATGCCTGAAAAGTTCTTGAGACAACACTCATGGGAAATATGATAACATACCAGAGCCCTGTCCTCCCGGAGGAAATCGCAATCTTCGAGTACGTCGTGGAGGGAAAGAGAGGGCCGCTGTTCTAACAGTATGGAAAGCCGCGGGTAGTCATGCTCCGAATATGCGGAGGACAGCTTGACTGCAAAGACGCTCAGGAGGTTGTCGTGTTGGATCTTCATCAGCTTCTTGAGCTCGTCTTCAACTTGCTTGAGTTTTTTCTTCCCTATTGACCCAACTGAGAAAACGCGTCTGATGGAGGGGGAGGATCGTACCTTGGGTTGTGACGTAATGTTCGGAGTCGAAAAGGATAACATATAACTCTAATGGCAAGGTGGTCCGGATGTCGTCGCAGATGGGCTCGGCGAGGTACACGGTGCCCAATCGTTCTGACGTTCGGTCAGTATATGAACGGTGGCGAACCACAGCTAAACAGACCTTTGCGCGGGTGAAATAACTTGACCGAGTTGAACACGATTCCATCCCATTCGATGTTGTGGGCAAACGACTCTGTCGGAGTGTCGCTGCTCGGCGACAAGGCGGAAAGTGGCACCTCTGTAGCATCAGACAGCCCCCTCCTACGATTCACCTGTATCTGCTCAAGTTCTAAGCGTTGTTTCCTGATGGTGTCCTCTCGCAGCTGCTCTTCGAATTCTTCCGCCAGCCGCTGGGCGCTGAGAATCCTCTGCTCCTCCTCCTCCTCCTGTTTCCGTAGTCTGACCTGAGTTGAGAGTCAGCGCACTTGGGAGACGAAGGCGGACAGAATCACAACCTGTTCCTCCTCGATGTTTCGTTTCTCCATCTGATATCGCAGTGAACCCTCGATGGGAAGTTGAACGTTTTCGGCAAGCCATTCTTGGGCCATGGTGACTATCTATACCCAGTCAAGCACGGAATATGAAGCAAGTCAATGGACATACCTGGAATACCATCTCTGACCCTTGATTTTTCTTCGCCTCGCCTTGTATGGCACGCGACAACGCGTTGATCTTCTCCAAAAGCATACCATGGGTATTCTTTATGGCGAAAACTGGGGCAGCTTTTGTAGGGTACGTCTTTGGAAGGCTG
>Ga0307516_10002554_pt1 | contig 24203 bp, 13 predicted proteins | sample 19_EM_MG_FD_203310 | JGI IMG/M metagenome (GOLD analysis project Ga0307516, IMG submission 203310) | Populus trichocarpa ectomycorrhiza microbial communities from riparian zone in the Pacific Northwest, United States - 19_EM | ecosystem: Host-associated > Plants > Roots > Unclassified | place...
CACCGCAATCGCCCCGATGACACCCCGGCGCTGTGCCTTGCTCAGCCCGTCACGCGCAGGCGCAGGACGCCGCAACCCCAAGGGAGCAGAAGCGTGTGACGCCACAGTGGCAGCAGGGGAGGAAGACATCGCAAAGTAGACCGGGCGAAAACGAAGACACGACGAAACATCGATCAAACCAGTTTAACACTAACGAGAACGATTCGCATTTGTGTTTCTCGTTGATCGCTGAGAGGTTGTCGTTTTGTTAATTGAAGGAATTTGCCGGTGTCGCCTCCGGGCAGGCGCCCGCCGCGCACGCGACACGGCCAAAAAAAACGGGCCGCACAAGGCGGCCCGTATCCGATCAAGGAAAACTCAAATGATGGCGAAACTCTCTGGCGTTACCTGATCATCAGCACGTCGGCTTCGCTGCCGGCATTGCTGCGCTTCATCACCAGGAAGCCGGTCTGCGATGGCGACGCGGTACTGCCGCCCGCGACCGTCAGCGTGTCGACATAGCCGAGGCGATAGGGCTTGACGATGCCGCTCGGGTCGCCCTTCACCGCATAACGCGGCGTGGACGGCGTGAACTTCATGTTGAGCAGGGAATCGGTGGTGTTGCCGGTGAAGTAGTTGTCGAAGGCGAACACCGAGAAGCTCAACTGCGTGTCCGCGGTGGCCCCGAGCGCCGCCAACGGCGCATTCATGATGATGTTGGCGGAGTTGAAGTCGACATCGGAGTAGTAGTAAATCGTCGCTACACCGGTGGCCAAGTTCGCCACGTTGACCACGTTGATGCCCGTGCTCCCGAACGCACCTTGCTCGGTGTTGTAGATCGCGAAGTCAGCCACGCCGTCGCCATTGACGTCGACGTCGACCTCGAAGCCGCCCGGGTAGTTGGCTTGCGCCCGACGCCCGAAGGTGTTGATCGCGAACTGCAAGGCGCCGTCCGCCGCGGCGTAGCGCACGCCGACTGCACGCACGTCAACGATGGCGAAGTTGTCGCCCGGTGCCGGCAGGTCACCCTTGGCGTACTTCGGGCTCGTGCCGGTCAGTGCGAACACGTCGAACTCGCTCGGTGCCACGCCTGCATTGGCCAGCAGGATGATGCCGCCCGGCCAGTTGGAGCGCTGTGCGATCACCGAGCCCGCCTCTGCGGCCTTGCGCGGCAGGATGTGCCAAGGCACGCTCAGCTTCTCGTCAGCCGCGGTCAGCGTCAGGTAGCCGTCGTACTCGAACTTGTCGAGCAGGTCACCACTGCCGCCAAGCGAGCCGGCATTGAGCGTCCAGTCAGGCAACTTGAGCGGGTTGACGCGCAGCTTCACCGTGATGGTGGACTTGCTCTTGCCGGCCACCTTCACGCTGCTCGGCGCAATGATGGACACCGCACCGGTCGCTTCATCGTCGGCGTAGCGGAAGGCGCTCTTGATGCTGAAGGTCTTGGCCTTGCTGTCGAGGTTCTCGACCACCAGTTTGCGCTCGTACTCTGCGAAGTTGCTGACTTCATGTGCGCCAAACGACAGCGCGGCCGAGAGGTCTTCCTTGTTGTAGGCCACAGCGTTCAGGGCGAGCGCCTTGTTCACGCGGACCTCGCCCGCGCCGATGCGCGTGATCGGTGCCAGCACACCTGGCAGTAGCGCCGGGTTGGTGTAGATCTTCGTGTCGGCGCTGTTCATCAGCATCGACTTGATCTGCAACGGCGTGCGGTTCGGGTACTTGCCGATCAGGATGGCGGCAGAGCCCGCGATCATCGGCGTGGCGCCCGAGGTGCCGCCGAAGGCTTCTTGTCCGTCACCGCTGCCGGCCACGGCCGACACCGACGCGCCAGGCGCACCGATTTCTGGCTTGATGGTCTGGTAGCTCGTGCTCGGGCCGCGCGCCGAGGTGCTGGCCATGCTGCCGACCAGGGCCACCTTGGTGGCATCGGACACGCTCACGTTCACCGGTGCCGCGATGTTGGCCTTGATGGCCAGCGACAGTGATTGCTGGATCACGAGCGTCGGCACGAAGTGCGTGCCGCCACCGTTGCTGAACGACACCGCGTCACCCGGGGCGACGAGGCCGATCAACACACCCTTGGCGCCCGCCAGCCCGGCCAGGTCGACCTTGAGGCTGACCGAGCACACACCGCGATCGATCAACGCCACCTTGCCGGTCAGATCGGGCAACACGGCGCCAGGGCAGGCCGTGCCCACGGCGACCACATCGCCGGTGAAGCCGGCACCGATCGGCGCCCAGTCCACCGTGGCGGTGTTGTTGTAGACACCTGCAATGGCGGCCGGCGAGTTGACCTTCAGGCCGAACAGCGACGCGCTCGGCACGGCGGTCTGCGCGACGCTGATTACTGCAGGCGAAATGGACGCCGCGCTGACGATGTAAGGCTTGTTCGCATCGTTGCCGGCGGCGACCGCGACGGTGACGCCGAGCGCCACGGCTTCCGACAACGCCAGCGTGGAGTCGTCTTCCGCTTGGCCGTAAGCCGAGCCGAGGGACAGGTTCATCACATCGACAGCGTCAGAAGGATCGCCATCGCCGTTCGGGTCGAGCGCGTAGTCGATGCCCTTCAGGATCGCCACGCCGTTGCAGCTGGTGGCGACAGCGCTGCACACGCGAATGGCGACCAGCTTGGCACCGGGGGCCACACCTTTGTGCGTGCCGTCGAGGCTTTTGCCGGCAATGATGTCGGCCACGTGCGTGCCATGGCCCTGGAAGTCGATGGGGTTCGGGTCTTCGGTGCGGTCACCGTAGGTCGGCCACAGGTCGCCGACGAAGTCATAGCCGCCGATCACCTTCGCCGTCGGGAACACGTTGGGGTCGACGGTGGTGTTGAGCGGGTCGAACGGGTCCGCGCCATAGGCAGCGGCATAGGCCTCGGGCGTGCCGGGGCCGCCGAGGTTCTTGTGGGTGTAGTCGATGCCCGAGTCGAGCACGGCAACGCGCACGCCGGTGCCATCGGCACCCGCAGCCTGCGCCGCCGATGCGCCGATGTACGGCACGGTCTCCGACAGGCTCATCTCGTAGTTCATGACGCGGCGCACCTTCACCACGCCAGGCAGCGATGCGATCGCGCTCAGCTTGGCGGCATCGACACGCACGGCGATGGCGTTGTGCGCCATGTGCACGCGGCCCAGTTCCTTGGCACCCAGCGATGTGAGGCTGCTGGCCGCGGCGTTCTGGCGCGATAGCACGCCGGCGCGGTGCGCTTGCAAGGCCGTGCGCACGGAGGCCGGTGCGCTGCGCAGCATCTTCACGCTCTGCGCCTGCTCGAGGCCGCCGCTGGCGACCTGGCTGCTCAGCAGCGTGGAGGCTGCCGCTGCGACCGACGCGTCTTGCAGCGTGACCCACACGTCCACCGAGCCGGTGGCATTCGCCAGACCTTTGTCGACGACGCCGGCCATCGAACCGCCCGGCACGGCCACCGACTGGGCCGAGCGCTGAGGGGGATCTGCGAGAGGAGCTTCATCGGCCGAAGCTTGTGGCGAGCTGCTGCCACCGCCGCCGCAAGCGGCCAGCACCAGCGAAGCCGACAAGGCCAACGCTGTTTTCCATGAAAGACGGATAGACACGAGACACTCCTTTTGGGCAAGTCCACCCGGTTCAGCGAGCGCTGGACCGGGACAAGTCTGCGCGTGGATAAACGCGCTGAGCGTGGGGGTTACGGGAGGCACATGCTGAGCGGCGGGGTTCGCTTCAGTCAAGGCAACTTGCCCCCCTACCACTAGGGGGGCGGGGGAACCCTAGGCAGACTTTCGGATCAGCGGGTGCGCGCTTGCTCCGGCCCCGTGCCGCTATGCTTGTGGCATGAAAACATTCGTTCGCTGGCTGCTGCTCGCTGCCGCCTTACTGCTCGTGGCCCACCTCTACCCCGGGGTCACCGTGAAGAGCTTCGGCTCGGCCATGATTGCCGCGCTGGTGCTGGGCTTGCTCAACGCCTTGCTGCGTCCGCTGCTGGTGTTGCTAACGCTGCCCGTGACGGTGCTGACGCTCGGCCTCTTCCTCTTCATCATTAACGCGCTGATGTTCTATTTCGCCGCGTCGATGCTCGAAGGCCTGTCGGTCGCAAGCTTTGGCGCCGCGCTCATCGGCTCGCTGATCTACAGCCTGTGCGGCATGGTGATCGATGCGGCACTCGAACGCCTGTTCAAGGGTTAGCCCCCAGTCGCTGCGCTCCTGCCCCCGAGGGGCGCCGCCTGGCGGACCGGCAAAGCCGGATCCGCTGGCGTTGCTTGACGGGCGCTTTGCTTCGCTCGCGCTGACGCCGCCGTGAGCTCTACTTCAACATCGCTTTAATGCCGCGTATGGCTTGCCGGATGCGGCTCTCGTTTTCGATCAGAGCGAAGCGCACGTGGTCGTCGCCGTGATCGCCGAAGCCGATGCCGGGTGACACCGAGACCTTGGCCTTTGCCAGCAGCAGCTTGGCGAATTCCAGCGAGCCGAGCGACCGATAGCGCTCGGGGATCTGCGCCCAGATGTACATCGAGGCCTTGGGGCTTTCGACCATCCAGCCGGCCTCGTGCAGACCTTTCACCAGCACGTCGCGCCGCCGCTGGTACTGCGCGGCGATGTCTTTCACGCATTGCTGGTCGCCTTCGAGCGCGGCGATCGCCGCGACCTGCAGCGGTGTGAACGTGCCGTAGTCGTGGTAGCTCTTGATGCGCGCGAGCGCCGCCACGAGATCGCGGTTGCCGACCATGAATCCCACGCGCCAGCCGGCCATGTTGTAGCTCTTGCTCAGCGTGAAGAACTCGACCGCGATGTCTTTCGCACCCGGCACCTGCATGATCGATGGTGCCTTCCAGCCGTCGAACACGATGTCGGCGTAGGCCAGGTCGTGCACCACCAGGATGTCGTGCTTGCGGGCGAGCGCGATCACGCGTTCGAAGAAATCGAGCTCCACGCATTGCGCAGTCGGGTTGCTCGGAAAGCCGAACACCATCATCTTCGGCTTCGGGTAGCTTCCGCGGATGGCGCGCTCCAGTTCGCCGAAGAAATCGACACCCGGCACCAGCGGCACCGAGCGGATGTCGGCCCCCGCGATCACCGCACCGTAGATGTGGATCGGGTAGCTCGGGTCGGGCACGAGCACGGTGTCGCCCCTGTCGAGTGTGGCGAGCATCAGGTGCGCCAGGCCTTCCTTCGAACCGATGGTGACGATGGCTTCGGCATCGGGGTCGATCTCCACCTGGTACCGGTCCTGGTACCAATGCGAGATCGCACGGCGCAGGCGCGGGATGCCCTTGGACGCCGAGTAGCCGTGCGTGTCCGGCCGCTGCGCGACCTCGTTGAGCTTGGCGACGATGTGCGGTGGCGTGGCCCCGTCGGGGTTGCCCATGCTCATGTCGATGATGTCTTCGCCCCGGCGGCGTGCGGCGAGCTTGAGCTCGGCCGTGATGTTGAAGACGTAGGGAGGAAGGCGGTCGATGCGCGCAAAGCGGCGCTGGCCTGCAGAGGAGGTCATGTTGAACTTTCACGTGAGCGCCCGGAACCGTCCGAGCGACGTGCTTCGCGTGGGGCGAAGCCGACGCGATGTTATCTCGCAGAAAGGTGAAAGCAGGGCTTTGAACAGGCTGGCCGTCAGCAGCCTGAAGCCCTGCGCCTCTCAGAGCGACTCGAGGAAGGTGATCACCGCGTCGCGGTCGGCTTTGCTCATCGCCTCGAACTTCGAGCGGCTGCCGCTGGCTTCTCCGCCATGCCAGCCGATGGCTTCCACCAGCGTGCGGGCGCGGCCGTCGTGCAGGTAGCGCACGGTGGTTGCGTCGGCAAAGCCGGTCTGCTTCTGCACGTACTTCAACGAGCCCAGGCCCCAAAGCGGCTGGGTGCGCCACATGCTCGGGCTGGCCTGGCCTTCGGTCATGGTGTCGGCCAGCTCCGTGCCCATGTCGTGCAGCAGCAAGTCGCTGTAGGGGCGGATGGTCTGGTTGCGCAACTCCTGGAACGGGTGCTTGTTGCCCGTCTTCAGCTGAGCCACATGGCAGGCCGTGCAAGCCGCTTGTGCGAACAGTTGGCTGCCGCGCGCGATGGCAGCCGGGTCGATGCCGCTGTGCTCGGGCGGCGCGACCGTGCCGTCGGTGTACCCGCTGATGTATTTGCGTTGTGCGGGCACGCCCAGCAGCTGCATGTACGAGGACAAGCGATCCAGTTCGTCACTGGAAACGGAAGGCGTCGCAGTGGAAGTCTTGCAATCGGCCTCGCCACGTTGGCACGACACCGTCTTGAAGGCCGTGGACGTGACGCCCATGTCGAGCATGAACGCGCCGGCAATCTGGTGGCGCACCGAGCCCTTGCCCGCTTTCCAGCCGTAGCGGCCGAGGTGGCGCTGCCCGGTCTCCGGGTCGATCGACCAGTTGGGCACACCGCGCACGCCGTCGCCGTTCTTGTCATCCGGATCGGCCAGCGCCAGGATCGTGGCCTCATCCAGCGCCTCGATCAGGCCCATGCCCACGGTCTGCGGCGCCTGGCGCACCGACAGCTGGGCCGGCACCGGTCCCTTGAAGGCATAGGCGGGCTTGCGCAGCTCGACCTTCTCGCCGCCGGCCAGGGTCCTCACCGTGGTCGCGTACGACTGGATCGTGACGCTGTAGTCCGCGGCGCCCGCCGCACGCGACAGTTGCTGCACGTTGAGGCCGTAGGTGGGGTCGGGCGTGACCGACGTGGCCGTGCTCGCTGCGGCGGTGAGCACGGCAAAGCGGTTCAGCGCGGAGCCAATGTCGGCGGCCGGGCTGCGGCCGTTCAAGGTGTGGCAACCCAGGCAGCGCACTTCGTTGTGGCGCACGCCCAGCTGGTTGGCGTGCGCGGTGAACACCGGGTTCACCTCCGGGCTCTCCGAATGCTTGCCATCCAGGAACGAGGTGTGGAACAGGCGGCGCCCTTCGACGAAGCGCTGCATGTCGGCACCGCCGATGTTGGTGGCCGCCTGCTGAAAGATGCGGTGCGGCTCTTCGGAATAGTTGTACGGCACGCTCGTCAACCCGCCGAGCAGCGCATCGTCGGGCAGCGGGGTGGTGTCGAGCTTCGGCGCGATGCCGTACCACGGCACGAAGCCCTTGCCCACCACGTACATCTGCTCAAGCGAGTAGTCGCGGCTTTGCCCGCCGTCGATCAGCGCGACGGTGGTGCCGGGCACGTGATCGAGGAACACACCGGCCGTGATCTCCATCTTGTCGCCGACCACCAGCTTGTTGCTGGCTCGCGTCGTGTTGCCCTGGTACTGCTGCTCGTCGGCAAAGCGCCAGTAGTCGGCGATGGCGATGTTGGCTACGCACATCTCTTCGATCTTGTCGGTGGGGTTGCAGCGCTCGCCGCCATCCTTCGGGTTCTTGTAGCCGGTGCCGAGCTTCCAGCCGTACTCGATGACGCCGGGGTCCAGGCGGCGGAAGGCCTGGAAGCTGTTGTTGATGAGCGTGCCCGCGTTGGGCTTCAGGTAGGCCGTGATCTTCTGTCGGCCCGCCGGAACCTCGTCGCGGATCACAAGACCGAAGGTTCGGTTCTGGAAGTAGAACGGGGGAAAGGCGAGGTAATTGCCCGGCCCTTTGTCGACGGGGTCCGTCCACTCCTCGCCGCCTTCGCGCGCATGGCGCGGGGTGGGGCGAAAGCCGGCGATGGTGACCAGGGTGCCGTCGGCCTCCGTGTACTGCACTTGTTCGACCACCTTGGTGCCGTCGACAAAGAGAGGCACGTAATCCGTGGCGCCGAGACCGGCTGGCGCGACGACCGGCGTACCCGCCGCAGGCGGTGTGGCGGGAGCACCGACGGGTGCCGGCGTGGCGGGTGCAGGTGCCGCGGGTGTGGGCGCCGGCGCCGGTGTGGTCGGCGCGGGTGCGGGCGCGGCCGGGGCGTTGCTGGTAGGCGGCGCAGCGCTGGGGGCATCTGCTGTGGCGTCGCTCCCCGAGCCGCAGCCCGAGAGCGCCAGCGCTGCGCTGAACAACAGGCCCAGCGCGGCGAGCGAGCTGGCGCGGAGTCGTGTGCCATCGGATTCAGCGCATTGACCCTGTGCAACAACTGGCAGGCCGCTGACAAAACGCGGCACATGGCCGCGCGAGGCCGCGTCATCCGGAGGCGACACCGCCTTGGTCATCGTGTGTACTTTCATGATCGCTGCTCTCCGTCCAGGTGGGGCCTGCGGGCTCGTCACGGGTCGTTACGCCCGGCTCTGCCGCGTTGATGGACGTGCTACGCCGCAGGTTTCATTCCTGAAATGCAGGCATCTGATTCATCGATGGGTCCCGCGCCGAGCTAACGCGTGTCGCGAGCGGCTGACGGAGGGCGCTCGCGAGCCGCTCTATCTCAGCGGCGCCTGCGTCGCACGCTGGGCCGTCTTCACGCCAGCACCGCGCACCTCGAAGCGCACCGTCTGCAGCACGCGTTGATCGCGCCCGACAAGGCTCAATTCATGCCGACCCGGCCATGGCGCCCAGCTGACGCGCTCACCCTGGCCCAGCGCCTTGCCGTCGAGCAGCCATGTGCCTCGCTCGCCTTCGAAGGTGATGCGCTGCGCGCGTGGCGGCATGTCGGGGTCCACCGCGAAGATGCTGCCGTCACGCGGGCTGGTGATGCCGAAGCGCTGCGTGCCTTGCGCTTGTGCCGTGGACTTCCACTGTGTTTGCGTGGTGCCGGAGAGGAACAGCTCATCGCGGGCCGGCTCGCGATCGGCATCGAAGCGCACACGATCGGCCACCACGCCGCCCGGCATTGCCGGCCGGCGTGATGGTTGGCCCTGATGTAGATGGCGCACCAACGCCTGCCACACCGGGGCCGCACCGCTCACGCCGCTCACGTTGTGCATGGCCTCGCCGCTCGCATTGCCGACCCACACGCCCACCGTGTAGCGGTCGGTGAAGCCGACGCACCAGTTGTCGCGCATGTCCTTGCTGGTGCCGGTCTTCACGGCCGCGAAGCCGGGTGTGACGAGCGCACTGTCGAGCCCGAAGGTGCGTGCGCGTGCCGCGTTGTCGGCCAGGATGTCGGTGACGAGGTACACCGCGGCGGCATCGGCCACGCGTTGCGGTTTCGTCGACGTGGGCTTCAACGCCACCGGAGCAAACACGCCCCCATTGGCGAGGCTGCGGTATGCGTTGGTCAACGCCAGCAAGCTCACATCTGCCGCGCCCAGCGCCAGCGCATGGCCGTAGTAGCCGCCGGACTCGGGCAGGGCCAGTCCGAATGCGTTCAGCCGCGCCAGCAGGGCGTCGGGCCCGACCATGGCGCCCACGCGAACGGCCGGCACGTTGAGGCTCGCGCCGAGCGCGGTGCGTGCGCTGATCCAGCCCTTGAACTCCTTGTCGTAGTTCTGCGGCAAGTACAAACCACTGGTGGTGGACAGCTGCGCCGGCGAATCGTCGAGCAGGCTCGCGGGCGTGATGAGGCGGCGCTCGAAGGCCAGTTCGTAAACGAAGGGCTTGAGCGTGGACCCGGGCTGGCGGCGGGCGGTCACACCATCCACCTGCGCGGCATCCGACAGGTCGCCGCTGGAGCCGACCCATGCGAGCACCTCGCCGCTCATGTTGTCTAGCACGAGCACGGCGCCGTCTTCGACGTTGCGGCCGTTCAGCTCGGTGAGCTGGCGGCGCAGCGTGGTGGTGGCCACGCGCTGCAGCCGCGCATCGAGCGTGGTGCGCTGCGTCGGCTGACCGCTCAAGGCCAGTTGCCGCGCGAAGTGCGGCGCGAGCTGCTCGCCCAGCGGCATGCCGCCGCGACGGTTGAGCGCGCTGTGCGACAGCGCGGTGACGCCTTCGCAGGCCTGCTTCTGCAACTTCAGGATGCCGCAGGCCCGTTGCGCTACCACGTCGGCGCTCGCGTTGGGCCCACGCAGCAAGGCCCCGGCGATCGCAGCCTCTTGCGCATCGAGCCCGCTCGGGTACTTGCCGAACAGCGTTTGCGACAAGGCGCCGATGCCCACCAGCTCACCGCGAAACGCCACGCGGTTGAGATAGGCCTCGAGCACCTCGCTCTTCTTCCACGACGCATCGAGCCGCTGGGCGGTGTAGGCCTGGCCGAGCTTCTGCGCGACGCTGCGGCCACCGGCCGGGCGCGCGAGATCGTCGTCGAGCAGGCCGGCGAGCTGCATCGTCAGCGTTGACGCGCCACGCGTGCGCGTGTTCCACACATTGGCCCAGGCGCTCTGCGCCACCGCGCTCCAGTCAACGCCGCTGTGCTCGTAGAAGCGCTTGTCCTCGCTCAGCACGATGGCCTGCAGCAAGGCCGGCGACATTTCGCGCAGTGGCACCCAGGGCAAGCGGCGCACGGTCTTGTCGACACGCACGGTCTGCAGTGGCGTGCCCTGGCGATCGAGCAGCGTCACGTCGGACGGGCGGTACGCGGCCCTCACCTCGTTGAAGCTCGGCACAGCGTGCGCCGAACCCGCTGCCATGGCCAGGACGACAACGCCCAGACGCATCAACGCCGTGCACTTCGCTGCCCTTCGATACCTCAGGGCGAACGGAGAGTCGACGGCGTCGTGGTCTGTCACGGCGCCACTTCCAGTGCCGCATTCGGCAGCTCGCCAAAGCTCTCGGGCGCGTACATCGCCTCCACACGCGTCGGCGGCAACGCGAACTTGCCGGGGTTGTTCAGCCGCACCGTGTACTCCACGACGTGCTTGCCGCGTGGCAGGTACTCGTAGTAGCTGCGGAAGGCCTCGAAGCTGCGCTCTTCATACGCCGTCCACGCGCTGCCTTCGCGTTTCTCGGTGCTGGTGGCGATGGCCGAGTCGCGCCCCAGGCCCGAGCCGAGCAAGGTCGCGCCGCCGGGCACCGGGTCGCTCATCACCACCCAGGTCATGTCGCTCTGCGCTTCGATCTCGACCCGCACGCGCAGCACGTCGCCGCGCGACCACTTGCTCTTGTCCTTCTGCTCGACCGCGCTGACGCTGCGGGTGAGGCTGTAGCCGGCGCGGATCGGCGCCTTCAGGGGCACGGCCGCGAGGCTTTGCACGGTGAGCCAGGGCTTGCCGCTGCCTTCTTGCGTCACGCTGAGGTTGCCGGCTTTCTCGGGCCACGCCAACTTCACCGCGCCGCCCTCCGTCGAGCGGCTCCAGTCGATGGCCATCGGCTTGTCGCCGGTGTTGGCGACCGTCTTGCCGGCCACCTTCACCGATTCGAACTTGGCCGAGAACTTGTCGAGCGCGAGCGAACCCCATAGGTTGGCTGTGGTGGTGAGCCATGCGCCCGAGCGCTGCCGCGCGAGGCTGCCGACCACCATGCGCGGGATGTCATCTTTCCAGCCCGGCTCGTCGAGCACCGCGAGGATCAGCCGCGCCGCATTGGCATCGGCACTGTCCATCAGCCACCACCAGAAGTCGTCGGCCTCGTTGCTGAAGCGCAGCGTGGTGCCGGCGTAGGTGAGGCGGCTGCGCAAGATCTGCTGCGCCTCGTCGAGCCGCTTGGCCTGGTCGGGTACGTTCTTCACGCGTTTGAGGATGTTGAACCAGTCGATCACCGCCGCCGTGGGCCACTGGTTCGGGATCAGGTTGATCGAGCCCAGCATCTTCGGCGTCGCGCGGCCGTAGCGCGACAAGGCCTCGATGGCAGCGAGCTTGCGCACATCGAGGTCGGCACGCGGCGACCAGAACTTGCGCTCGATGCGGCCTTCGACAAACGCTGTCAGGCCCTCGAGCATCTGCTCTTGCGCCGGGCCGGGCAGCTCGAAGCCGGCTTCATTCGTCGCGGCCAGCACGTAGGCGGTGAGGCGGTCGCTGCCGCGCGCTCCGTCTTCGGCACGCGGCGGGAAGTAGCTCGCCAGGCCGTCGCTGTCGAGGTAGGTGGGCAGTGCATTCGCCACCGCGCTCCACAGCTTCGCGTCTTTCAGGCCTACCGACTTCGAGGTCTTCTGCTCCAGGCAGGCAAACGGGTAGGTCTCGAAGTAACGGCGCATGCCGGGCAGAGCCCCGCTCAGCTTGGGCTGCACCGCGACGTTGACGCCGCCGCGTTTCACGCCGCTCTCGGGCAGCGCATCGGCTGGCGCGGCAATGGGCAACGAGAACGGACCATCGAGTTGCTGCAGCGTCGCTTGCAGCACGCGGATGGGCACAGACGCGGTCACCAACTGCGTCACTTTCAAGCGATCCTTCGCGCGCTCTTGCCCAGAGCCCTGCTCTTCGGCCGCGGCCTCCCAGCCCACGCTGAAGGCATCCGCCGGCACATCGACCGGCCACACCACTTCTTTCGCACCGCCGGCGGCGATGGTCACGTCTTGCGGCGCGAAGCTCATCGGCGTGTGGGTGATGTCTTCTTTGTCGCCGTTACCGCCGTTGGCAGTGCCTTGCAAGGTGGCGCGCACCTTCATCTCGTGCGTGGTGGTGTTGCGCAGCGTCAGCATCGCGCTGAACTGATCGCCTTCGCGCACCAGCGGTGGCAGGCCCGAGAGCACCTGCAAGTCTTGCGTCACGCGGATGCTGGTGCTGCCGGTTCCGAACTGCTGCACACCGGCGTCGGCAATCGCCACCAGCTTGAAGCTGGTGAGCGAATCGTTGAGCGGCACTTCGATCGTCGCCTCGCCATTGGCGTCGAGCACCACGCGGTCTTTCCACAGCAGCAGCGTGTCGAACAGCTCGCGCGTCGAGTTCTTGCCGCCGCCGCCGCCCGCGGCGATCGCCTTGCGGCCGTAGTGGCGCCGGCCGATGATCTCGCTCTGCCCGGTGCTGGTCTCCACGCCCCACGAGCGCTGCTGGATCATCGAGCCCAGCAGGTTCCACGAGTCGTTGGGCCGCAGCGAGAGCAGGCCTTCGTCCACGGCCGCGAAGGCGATCTCGGTACCGGCGAGCGGGTTGCCGTCGTGCAGCACCTTGATGCGCGCGGTGGCCTTCTGGCGCACAGCGTACTGCGGCTTGTCGCTCGTCACGCTCACCTGCAACTCGTGCTCGGCAATGCCAACCTTGATGGCCGCCACGCCGAGCTTGAAGGCCGGCTTGGACAAGTCGACCATCGCCGTCGGCGCCTGGTATTCACGCCCTTCGTACCAGAACGAGCGCACCCAGTTCATCGGCTCCTTCCAGCCCCAGGTGAAGAACGAATACCACGGCACCTCGCGGATGCGACCACGCAGCGCCAACACGCTCACGTAGACGTTGGGGCCCCAGGTCTTCTCGATCTTCAGGTCGACCGTCGGGTCGTCGCCGCGCAGCGTGACCACCTGCGTGCTGACGATGCCTTCGCGTTCGACGCTCACCAATGCCGTCGCTTCACGGAAGGGCATGCGCACCTGCAGGTGCGCCGTCTCGCCGGGCTGGTAGCTCTTCTTCTCGGGCAGCACGTCGATGCGGTCGTCGTTGTCTTGCGCGAACCAGAGCTCGCCCTGCTTGGTGACCCACACGCTCGACGCGGCCTGGGCCACGTTGCCGTCGCCGTCTTTCGCCTGCGCGATCAGTTCGACCTGGCCTGCCGTCTCCAGCGCAGCCTCGCACAGCAACAGGCCGCGGTCGTCGGTGCTGCCGCTGCACAGCGAGCCGAGGTCCTTGATCTCGGTGCGGTTGTCGTAGGCGTAGAACCCGCCCACCATGCGCTTGCGTGTGCTGATGACCTGCGAGAGCCGGCCGCGCACCTCGACGCTCTGGCCCTTGAGCGGCTTGCCAGCCGTATCGAGCGCCAGCGCCTGGAACTTCACCTTGCCGCGGCTGCTGGCCCACGAGCCGGTCTTCACGCCCACCACCACCGCACTCGGCCACAGCGCGATGCGGTTGCTGGCGGTCTGCACCTCGCCGTTCGGGTCGTTGAAGGTCACTTCGGTGACAAGCTCGCTGGCGCGCGTGATCTTCGGCAAGTCCTTCAGCGTGAGGCTGGCCGCGCCGTTGCGGTCGGTGGTCAACGCCTGCTTGTCGGCGACGAGCTTGCTGCTGTCGCTGCGCTGCTCTTCGTCGTCGCCGCTCGTGTCGCGCTCGCCCACGTTGCGTGGCGGCTCGAAGCTGAATTCGTCGTAGCCGGCGAAGGCGTTGCCGCGGTTGCGCAGCAGGGCCGTCACGCGCGCGGGTGCCTGCGCCATGCCGCCACCGCTGAAGTAGTTGAGTTGCACATTGATCGGCAGCTCCTTGGGCGCCACCGCCACCGCCTTGGGGCCGCTCACGATCGCGTCGACCAGCGGCAGGCGGAATTCTTCGACGCGGAAGTTGCCGCTCTCCCAGCGGCTGCGGTGCTTCTCTTCGTCGACGTTCTCGCGCTCGAGAACCACGTCGTACACACCGAGCTTGGCAGCCGCAGGGATGTTCCAGGTCGACGACGCGGTGCGTGTGCCGTTCCAGCTGAGCGGCATCACGAACTCCTGGCCGCTGCCCTGGTGCACGATCTTCAAGCGCGTCGGCAGCTCGGCCACAGGCACGTTGGCCAGGCCGGTTGAGCTTTCACGTCGCACGAAGTGCTTCATCGAGACGGTCTCGCCGGCGCGCAGCAGCGTGCGGTCGAACACCGTGTGGGCGCGCAGGTCGGGTGACGAACCGCTGCTGGTCGGCAGGTTGAATCGCCACGACTCCACGCCCTTCTGCCAGCTGCTGAACACGAAGGCGATGTCGGTGACGGCTTTGGCGTCTTTGGCCTTGGCGGCCTTGCGTGCGGTGACGAAGTAGCCTGATTCGCCGGGGCATTCGCCCATCTGCATCTCGAGCGCCTTGTCGACCTTGGCGAGCCCTTGTGCATCGGTGCGACCGGCCCACAGGCGCTGGCCGGTGCAGTCGTTCACCGCCACCTCGGCGTCGGGCACTGGCTTGCCAAGGTCGAGCGTGGTGACCCAGACCAGGCTGTTCTCGCGGCCCAGCTTGAAGTGCACGCCGAGGTTGGTGACCAGCACACCGGTGCGAACGAACATCGGCGCCTTCTTGTCGAGCAGCGACTCGCCCAGGCGGCGAGACTCGATCTCGACCACGTGGTAGCCCGGCTCGCTGATCGGAATGCCCACCACCTCGAAGGGCCGCGGGTCGCCGCCCTGCAGCTGCGGCAGGTCGAGCTTGCGCACGTCGCCGCCCTTGTTGAGCAGCGAGAGTTCACGCGACTGGAAGGAACGCATGCGCTTGACCTGCTTGGTGCGGCCCTTGCCGTCGATCACGCGCTCGATCTCGTACCACTGTGATTCGGACAGCCCTGCGGCTTGCGCGCTCAGGTTTCGCTCGTGAAACGCCGCAACCTTGCGGTACCACTCGAAGATCTCTGCGTCGCTGCGCAAGGTCTTGATTCGCACGGCGCCCGCAGTGGCTGCGGGCCGCAGGTCGCCCTGCACATGGCGCAGCGTGACCGGCAGCATGGCTTCCCCGTTCAGCTCCACCACGCCAAAGGGCGCGGCAGCGAACTTGGCGATAGGCGGTGCGTCGCCGGTGGCCACCTTGAGCGGGAAGCTGTCAGCGTTGCTCAGCGAGCGGCCCGACGCGTCTTTCACGTCACGCGGCAACTCGATTGAGAACGACATGTTCTCGGGCAGCGGCGACGGGAAGCGCAGTGCAGTGACTTCGGTGGCCTGATCGTCCTTGTCGAAGACTGCCTTGAGCGTGGACCCCGAGTCCGGTTCAAGCCGCACGCCTTGGGCCACCTCGCGCGAAATCGGCGACGAGAAGCGCAGCGACATCGGTCGGATGGGCAAGCACGGCGCATCGGCCCGCTCGCGCTCGCAGCTGAACTCGGCGGTGAAGGCCTCGCGTGTGCGGAAGGCAAAGCGTTGTTCGGTGCGCGTTGCGATCTTCGGGTTGGCCTGCGCAGCAATGCCGGCGCCCCAGACCAGGCGCACCGCCGCGTCACTCGGCAGCGGGCGCTGGCAGGCCAGCAGCAGCACGCGGTCCGCCTGCTTCTGCAGCTTGCGCTCCTTCAGCACCTCGTCTCGCACGGCACCGGTGACGACACGAACCGGCACACGTTCGCCGATGCCTTCAATCTCGCACGAGGCGCCCTCCAGCACCGTGGATTCGACCGCCGCACCGTTGAGCTGCAGCAGGAAGTTCTGGTCTTCCTCGATCTGGCTGCCGTCGTGCGGGTACGTCGAGACCACTGCCGGGCCGCCGGTGTTGAAGCTGAAGTTGGCGTTGCCAGTGAGCGCGCCTGTCTGCGGTTTCCAGTCGGCACGTGGCTTGAGCACGCAGCGTGTGCCGGGCGGCAGGGCTTCACGAAAGTCGTAGAGCCACACCCGTGCGTCCGACCAGCGGCCACTGCCTTTGGGCGCGGCGCCTTCGCAGTTCACGCTGAAGGGATCGGGCAGCCGCAAGTCACCAAACGGCACGACGGCTTCTGAGAACTTGACGACAACCTGCCGCACCTGGGCCACTTCACCCTGCGGGGTGACGGATGCGACTGTGGCGGCGAGCGTCGCACCGGCGCCGAACATGGCGAAAACTGCCGCGAGCGCGGCGTGTCTGATCGAGCGATGCATGCGAACTCCCTGCCTTTTTGTTGGCGGCAAGGATACGACAGCAAGGTGTCGCTTCAGTGCGTTGGTTTGCTCATGTGGAGCATGAGCGTTCGCTAAGTCTCAGACTCTGATCAGCCCCGTCCTTCTCGGCGCTCTTCCGCTTCGCGGCGACGCACCTGGCTCTCGATCTCGTGCAGGCGCGCTTCGATCACCGAGGCCTCGATGAAGTCGACGGTGCGGGTGCTGCGCGCGAGTTTCTGCCCCGCGCGCAGGCGGTCGACACCGCCGGTGAGGTCACCGATGGCGATGCGCGATTCAGCGTCGGCACGCAGGGCGCGCAAGCTGTGGCCCATCTGCTCCCATGAGCGGCTGAGCTGCGACCAGACGGTGGCGTCTTGCGGGTGCAGCGCGGTCCAGGTCTGCATTTCTTCGACGCTGCGCTGCACGGCGTCTTTGTCGACCGACAAGGCCACCTGCGCCCCCAACAGCATCACCGCACGCGACGACGGCACGCCGTCGGCCTTGGCGTAGGGCTTGAGCGCTTCGGATGCGCGAGCGGCGTCGCCGCGCTCGATCAACGACTGCACTTGCAGCAGCACCACTTCGCGCTCGGCAAAGGCATCGCTGCGCGGGCTGCCGCGCACGAGGCCGAGCGCCAGCTGCATCGAGGTGTCGGCACGCGCCCAATCGCGCAGCAGCGTGGCGGCCAGTGCACTGGCGTAGGCGGCCATCAGCTTGTCGGCCACGCTCGCGGAAGAAGGTGCTTCGAGTGCCTCCCAGCGGCGGAGGGCGTCGACCCGCGAATCCATCATCACCTTGGCACGGGCCTGCGCGACCGTGTGGGCGAGCACGCTCACTGGCGCCACGGGCGGGGCGGTGCCCAGGCGCGAGCGGGCTTCGCCGATGCGCTCGGCAGTGAGCGGGTGGGTGCGCAGATAAGGGAAGCCGCCGCTGTCGTTCAAGCGCGAGGCCTGGTCGAGCTTCTCGAACATGGCCGCCATGCCGCCGGGTGCGAAGCCGGCTTGCGTAAGCACCCCGAACCCGATGCGGTCGGCCTCACGCTCGACATCGCGCGAGAAGTTGAGTTGCCCCTGCGCGGCCACCGCCTGGCCGCCGGTGAAGATGGCGTTGGCGCCGTCGACCCGGTTGCTGCGCGAGGCCGCCAGAATGCCTAGGATCATCGACGCCAGCCCGATCAGCGACTGGCGCTGGCTGTTGGCCATGCCGCGCGCGATGTGGCGCTGGGTGACGTGCGACATTTCGTGCGCAAGCACCGAGGCCAGTTCGTCGCGCGTGGTCGTCATCGCGATCAGGCCCAGGTTCACGCCGACGAAGCCGCCGGGCAGCGCGAAGGCGTTGACACTGCGGTCGCGCACGAGGAAGGGCTCCCAGGCGAAGGCCTGGTCGATGTCGGGCGAGATGTTGCCGCGGTCGCGTGAGGCCTTGACCAAGGGCTGCCAGACCGACTGCAGGTACTCCAGCAGCACCGGGTCGTCGAGGTAGTCGGGGTCGCGGCGGATTTCGCGCATGACCTGTTCGCCGATCCGCCGCTCGCTGCCCACGCTCAGGTCTTCGGACGCTGCATCGCCGAGCGCCGGCAACCGGTCTTGCGCCATCGCCGCGGGGGGCACGAGCGATGTAAAAAGCAGGCTCGCAGCGCACAGGCTGGTCAGCAGGCGCTTCGCGCGAGGGGGTCGAAGGGTGGCGTTCAAGGTGGCGAAGCAGCTGTGAGCATGGCGAACCCGTTGGAGCCGGGACGGGCATGAAGGTTCAGCCCGCAGCGCCCGGCCGCGTCGCTATGATGCCAGCGACACGTTGCTCCCATGTTTCCCGACCATGCCCACGTCTGCGCCATCGCCTGTTTCACCATCGCCGCTCACGCATTTTGACGAGCAGGGGCAGGCCCACATGGTCGACGTGTCGGCCAAGCAGGAGACGCACCGCATCGCCCGCGCCAGTGGCGTGATCCGCATGCAAGCGGCCACGCTGGCGCTGATCCAGAGCGGAACTGCGAAGAAAGGCGATGTGATCGGGATCGCCCGCGTGGCGGCCATTCAGGCAAGCAAGCGCACGGCGGAGTTGATCCCGCTGTGCCACCCGTTGCCGATCACCCGCGTGGCGGTGTCGTTCGAGATCGACGAAGCGTCGAGCCTGGTGCGCTGCATCGCGCAAGTGGAAACTCTCGGCCGCACAGGCGTGGAGATGGAGGCACTGACCGCTGTACAGGTCGGCCTGCTCACGATCTACGACATGTGCAAGGCGGCGGATCGCGGCATGGTGATGGGCGAGATCCGCGTGGAGGAGAAGCATGGCGGCAAATCGGGCGACTGGGTCGCCGCGATCTGAGCCCCTCTGAGTTCGCTCAGTTCGAGCGCATCTTGAAGTCTTCGTAGGTGAAGTGGCGCGTGGCCGGCGTGCATTGGAAGGGCTTGGCGTCGCCGGCCTTCAACGGCTTGTCGCACTCGGCGAAGAACTCGGCCGCGTCGGGGTTGCGGAACTCCCGCAGGCGATCAGCAATGTAGCGGGCACGTTCGACGTCGCCGCGCTCGTTGTAGGCCTTGGCCCAGGCCATCATCAAACGCGTGTCGAGCAAGAAGTGCGGTGCGCGCCTGAAGGCCTTCATGGCTTCGGAGGGATGCTCCGCCACGGTAGCTGCGGCGTAGTCGGCGTGGTGGGCGAAGAACCAGCTCTTTTGTCCTTCGGCGATGCGGTACGACAGCGGCATTTCGTCTTCGGAAGCCGAGAAGATCGCGACGACACGCATGTAGTCGACGACGGAGGCGACGGTGCCGAGCATCAGCGCAATCGATGCGCCGATCAGCGTGCGCCGCAACCACTTTGCCGATGGACCTGCGCTCGCGTCCGACTCCTGAGCAGGTGGCCCAGAGTGCCCGAGGCAGATCCCCAGCGCAAACGCCGTCGGCAGCAGGAAGTAGGCATACCACAGCGGGTACTCGAGCATGCTGTGCACGACCATCATCAGCACCATCACGAAGGCAGTGCGAACCATGCGACTGTCGGGTTCGGCGGTGGTGATGCAGGCGCGGAATGCTTTCCACAACGCACACAGCAACAGGCCCAGCACCAGCGTCCCCAGCGGGATGCCGAGCTCGACTAGGAACTGCAGCGGCAGGTTGTGCGTGTGGTCGAAGAATGCCGTCGGCCTTCCGGGGAAGGGCGTGAGCGTCCAGGCGAAGTTGAATTCACCCCAACCGACGCCGAACCACGGGTTCTGCTTGATCAGCTCGAATGTGTTGGCCCAGATACCGAAGCGTGAGCTGGAGGGGTCGGATTTGTGCAATTGAACACCGCCGGCAAAGGCCTGCGATCCAGCTTGCGTCCACTCGCTCATGCCCATCCAGCACAGCGCGTAGAACAGAGGCGTGAGCCATAGCAGCACGCGCGAAAAGCGCGACAGGCGCTTGTCGACCACGCCCCACAGGGCCAGCAACACGACACATACCGTGCCGGTGCGAGAGACGGTGAGCACGTCGCCGAAGAGCAGCAGGGCCATCAGCACCGCGGTGATCACACGAAATTGTTCGAGCGCTGACGTGGTTCGCTTTTCGGCCAGTGTTTCATGCAACCAGACCAGCGAGGCCATGGCCCATAACAGCAGGCTGCTCAGATGGTTGGGCTGGCGCAGGTTGCCGCCAGTACGGCCGGGGGTGGATGAACGCGCGATCCAGTCGCCGTCCGCGAGGTCGGGTGCAAACACCTGGACGAGGGCCAGCGCAACGCTGATGAGCCCGGCCAGCAGCAAGGCGGCACACACCGCCTGAAAAGTCATGCGCCCCGCTTCGTCGCGGCCTTTGGCTCCGCCGACCCACAGTGCCAGCGCGGTCACCGCAAGCAAACCCAGCGTCGACAGGGTCAGGGATGCTGGAAGGCGCTCGAACAGAGACGAACTGACGGCGGCAACAGCCAACAGCCCCAAGACCGCCAAGCCAGTGAAAAGGCGATACCGCGGCGCAGCAGACACGGCTCGAAGACACAAGATGGTCATGGCCAGTAAGGCGCTCCAGCCAGCCAGGGCCACGGCTTGGTTGAAGAAGGTTGCCGAGGGAGGGAGGTTGCGCGCGAGGAGGGCCGGGCCGCAGATGGCCAGGGCGGCTGCGGTCAGCAGCGGGAGCGTCAAACGGCTCGCCAGGGGATCAGTGGAGTGCGGGGAAGGGGGTGTGGAAGTAGCGAGCACGAAAACCGGATGACTCTGAAACACGCTGCGAGATCAACGGCGCGATGCCGTTGGGCTGCGCACACTGTAGCGTCAAGCTGTGACGACAGAGGTCGCATACCCCGCAGCCGGTGGTCTGCAGAGCGCGAGGTAAAGAAGGTAGGCGAAGGCAGGCGTTTCGCTTGTCATCTCAGAACTCTGTGTCACAGCCTTTCGCCCGGTACCTCGAATCAATGCCTGCATTGACAGCGCATGTCCAGGAGCCGCTGCTGTCGCGGCTCCACCGCAAGACGCCGGGAGCTGTAACCAGCGACCCCGAAGCACCGTTGCCGAAGGTCGCGGAAACGCTGACCACGCCACCCACCATGGTCACGATGGGATAGCCCGTACCGGCGGGCGCTGGAGTCGCATCGGGGCCAACAGCGGCCCCGAACAACAGCGAAGATGCAGTCGCCTGAAGGTTGCAATCCGTCGCGCTTTGTGCACCACCCGCCACGATGTTTGAGAAGAAGGCGCCAGTACGGCCTTCGAGGACGCAAGTTTCCGCAACAGATTTCAGGCTGCTCGCTTCGTACATGACGCGAGAAACCTGGGACTTCGCCACGTAGGTCTGGTACTGCGGGATCGCAATCGCTGCGAGGATGCCGATGATCGCCACAACGATCATCAACTCGATCAAGGTAAAGCCCCGGGTCGCTCGCATATGTCACCTGTGACAGTCGCTGGTTGGAAAAAAGCCCCGCCAAGGCGGGGCTTTTGGGTTCGCCGCTTAGACCTAGGATCAGTTCTCGCAGCCCTTAGCGCGGTACTTGGTATTCAGGCCAGCGCTGGAGGTGCACGTCCAGGTCCCCTCGGCGCTGCGCGTCCAAATGATCGACTGCCCAGCAATGTTGCCAGCAGCGCCGTTGCCGAAGAGTGCCGTGATGGTCACAGCACCACCCGCAACCATCGGATCCGGATTGATTGTTGCGTAACCCGTGCCGGCGGGAGCGGGAACCCCGGGGGCGTTGCCGACACCAGCCTGGATAGACGATGCGGTGGCTTGCAAGTCACACTCAGCGGGGAGGGGGCCAGCGCCAGCGGCGAAGTTCGTGTGTGGTGTGAGACGGCCGTCCAAAATGCAGGTCTCGACCGCCGTCTTCAGATTGCCTGCTTCGCCCATGCCACGCGCAACTTGCGACTTGGCGACATAGGTCTGGTACTGCGGCAGCGCGATAGCGGCCAAAATGCCGATGATCGCAACCACGATCATCAGTTCGATCAGGGTGAAACCCTTTTGCATAGAACGCTTCATGTATAGCTCCTGGGAAGGATGGATTGGGGAAGACACGAAGCCTTAGTTGCAGCCCTCGTGCCAAGGCAGATCGCTCAAAAAACCGTGGAATTCGCCCGTTGTTCTGACACAAACGGTCACCGGCAGCAGGAAGTCACGTTGCGCCCTGACACAGGTTGACGGAATTCGTCACTGCTTGATCAAGCCAGTGCCAGAACCTGACCAGCCCGCAATGCACTGACGCGATGGGGTGTTGCCAACGCGCTCACCTCGGCCATGACGGCACTGACTTCGCCAGGCTTGATATGGGTGATGTGCACGTTGACCTCGCCTGCCAAGTGAGCGAGTTCATGGCCCAGTTTCTCTGGACACAGGTGCTGGCTCAGGCGAGCCAACTCGCTCTCTTCATCGCTGAAAGCCGTCTCGATAATGAGGTGAGAAACGGTCATGCTGGACAGGCGCTCCCACAACGCGGGGTTAGGGCCGGTGTCTCCGGTGAAAACCCACCAGCCATCGCGCCCTTGCAGGCCAAACCCAACCGCGGGCACAGTGTGAGCGGCGCTGAGCACTTCAAAGTTTTTGCCACCCAAGCAGAGCCGGTCACCTACAGCAAAGGGCAACAACTGCAGCACCGGGCTGTCCGCACGAGGCAACCGAGTGAAGTCCGGCCAGATGACGCCGTTGAAGATGTGCTTGCGTAACGCGTCCAGCGTCTCGGGCAAGGCATGCACCTGGATGGGCGGACGGCCTTGTGCAGCGCGTATGCGCATCACGCTGTCGGCCAGCAAACCGATGGCCAGCACGTGATCCAAGTGGGAGTGGCTGACGAGAATGTGATCGATCTGCGCCAGGGCTTCGAGGGGCAGGTCACCCACCCCCGTTCCGGCGTCGACCAGCACATCATGGTCGACCAAAAAGGAAGTGGTTCGGCTGCCTGCGGCGATGGCGCCGGAGCAGCCGAGAACGCGAATTTTCATGGGTCGGGGAGCGAGCTGGGCCACGATTCAGCGCAAACGAGGCGCCGCAACCCAATGCTGAAGGCAGCCGCCCCGCGCTGCAAGGGACCGATGTCGCATTTCGCCGGGAATACACCGCAGCGCAGCTACGGGCGGCACCCCGGCGTGAAAATCATCACGCCGGTCAACAAGGCAGGTCAGGCCTGGATGAACTGCATCTGCGTGCCAGCGAGTTCGATCACGTCGCCGTTTTTCAGATGCAGGGTGTCGCCGACCAACGGGTTGCCATTGATGGTGGGCCGGCTCGCACCTTCCACGTGGGCAAACACGTACCCTCCCGGCCGCTTGGTGATAGAAGCGACTTGCACGCCGGGTTTGCCGACTGTCGTGACAACCTTGGTCAGCGCAACCTCACGGCCTGCAGCCGCCCCGTTCAAGACCTTGATCGTGCCCGGCGCCACAGCTTGGCCGAGCCCGCCGAAGCCGGAGTTCGGGCCGCCCTGGGCCGACGTATGCGCGAAGCCATGACTGTAGCTGGCGGGAGCCGCAGCCCCCTGCTTCATGATCATGGTCTTCTCGTAGTCGGTGCCGTCGTCCACGAGGTACTTGATCTTGTATTTGCCGATTTCAACCGTGTCGTTGTGGGTCAACAGCTGCTTCTTCACGGCCTTACCGTTGATATAGGTGCCGTTGGTGCTGTTGAGGTCTTCGATGAAGACGTCGGTGCCCACCATCTGCAGCACGGCATGCTCGCCGCTGACTGCGAGGTTGTCGATCACGATGTCGTTGTAAGGCCTGCGGCCGAGGGTCGTCTTGTCCTTGGTGATCTGCACTTCTTTGATCACGACTCCGTCGAGCGATACGACCAGCTTGCCCATGCTTGACCTCAGTCTCTTTCTTGTCACTTGGCCCAGGAGCTGGGCCGTAATGGTGGAGTTGCGGAATCAGTGCCTCAGCGCCTGAATGGCCACCATGAACGAGGCGGGTTGCTTTGCCCCCGCACTCGTACCAACACCACCGCAATATTATCCTTTCCACCCGCGTCATTGGCTGCGTCGATTAACGCAACCCCGCTCTCTTCGAGCGAATCATGCCCTTGCAGTACCTGGGCAATGCTCTCGTCGTCCAGCATGTCGGACAAGCCGTCGGAGCACAACAGGTAGATGTCCCCCGGCATGATGTCGTGCAGGTGTGTTTCAAGCAGCACGGTGTCTTCGACGCCCACAGCGCGAGTTACCAGATTCTTGTTGGTTGAGAACGCAGCTTGCTCCGGCGTGATGAGGCCGGAGTCAATCTGTTCCTGCAGCAACGAATGGTCGTGCGTGATCTGCACGAGGCGACCGCCGCGGAATCGGTACCCGCGCGAATCGCCCACATGACCCATCAGCAGACGCCCATCTCGGAATGCGCCCACGACCAGCGTTGTACCCATGCCGGCGTACTGGGGGTTGGAGTTGGCGGCGTTGAAGATGGCTCGGTTGGCGTTATCGACGCAGATGTCCATCGC
>Ga0307516_10002555_pt1 | contig 24195 bp, 16 predicted proteins | sample 19_EM_MG_FD_203310 | JGI IMG/M metagenome (GOLD analysis project Ga0307516, IMG submission 203310) | Populus trichocarpa ectomycorrhiza microbial communities from riparian zone in the Pacific Northwest, United States - 19_EM | ecosystem: Host-associated > Plants > Roots > Unclassified | place...
GGAACCTTTGTCGTCAGTTCTTTTGGGCCCAACGGAGGACCGGTGCAACTGACCGTCGTGCTGGCGGGCTTTGGTCTGGCATTGGGTCTGCCTTTTGCCCTCTTTGCCCTCTTTCCGGGCTGGCTGCAATCGTTGCCGCGATCCGGCAGTTGGATGAATACGGTGAAGATCTTCTTTGGCTTCCTTGAACTGGCCCTGGCCCTAAAATATCTTTCTAATGCCGATCTCGTCATTCACTGGGGGCTGTTGAAAAGGGAGACCTTTTTCGCCCTTTGGATCATCGTTAGTGTGGCGCTGGCACTCTACCTGTTCGGGATCATTAAATTCCATCATGACCCTCCGCCTGCGAAACTCAGCAAAACACGGATTGCCCTGGGTTGGTTTTTTGTGGCCTTTGCCGCCTTCCTGGCGCCGGGTCTGACCAATACGAAGTATGCTAATATCTCCCTCGTCAGCGGATTCCCTCCTCCCTTATCCTATAGCCTTTATGGCTCCGGCGCCGGCAAAGGAAAAGGAGTGGAGGCAGATGTGATCAATGATTATGATGCAGCCCTGGCCCTGGCCAAACAGCAGCACAAACCTTTACTCATCGACTTCACGGGCTGGGCTTGCGTCAACTGCCGCAAGATGGAAGAGAATGTCTGGCCGCAGGACGCCGTGAAAACTTTGATCAAAAAGGACTTCATACTGGTATCCCTATACGTCGATGACAGAAAATCCTTACCCGACGACCAGCAATTCCTCTTTACGACCAGTGACGGAAGTAAGAAGGCGATCCGCACCGTCGGTGATAAATTCGCGACCCTCCAGTCGGAGAATTTTAAGAATGCCTCCCAGCCTTTATATGTGGTCATCAGCCCGGACGAGAAATTAATGACCCTTCCCGTAGGCTATACCCCGGATGTAAAAGACTATGCCCAGTGGCTGCAATGTGGGCTGGACGCGTATCATCAGGCCTCCAAATAAGAGGGTAAGTGGGTAAAATACCACTCATCAAATTCCGTTTTCCAATGACGAAAATTTGACGTAACCTTATTGTATCTATTAATACCAAAATCAACACATATGCTAAGAAAGTTCAGTTGCCTGCTTTCCCTGTCTGCGGGAATGCTCTGTGCCTTCGGTGTCTCTGCACAGACAAAGCCCGCTGCCCCCGCAGCCGATACGGCGAAAAAGACTCCCCCCAAACCAACGATCGCGGAGAAGATAAAAAGCTCTAAAAAGATCGAAGGATTATTTACCCTCTACCAGGATACAGCCACCGGTAGTGTACAGATCTACGTTAAAAAGGACCAGCTTGGGAAAGAATTCATCTACCAGAGCTTTTCCATGGGCGGTCCCACCAGTCTCTTTCTCAACCAGAATATGATCCGTGCGACCTGGGTCTTTACGATCCACAAGCATTTCGACAAAGTAGAATTCTCCCAGGCGAATACAAATTTCTGGTACGACCCGGCCAATGCCGTTAGTAAGGCCGCCAATGTCGATGTACCGGAAGCTATTTTTTATTCCGAAAAGCCGGCTGCTGAAGACGAGAATGGTTACCTGGTCGCCGGTGACGGGCTCTTCCTCAGTGAAAAACTGGACCCTGTGAAGCCGGTGTTCCCTCCCGGCTTCCCCGCCACGCTGGTGTTCAATCTCGGTGGCCTGAATACGGCCAAATCCAAGTATGATAAGATCCGCAGTTATCCCGATAATACGGATGTGGTCGTGGATCTGGCTTATGACAATCCCGCACCCTTTAACGGGGGCGGAAAAGATATTACGGATGCACGGTATGACCGTATCCGCTTCCAGCATAGTTTCATGGAAGTGCCGAAAAATGATTTCAGGCCGCGCCGCGACGATCCCCGGATCGGTTATTTTTCGGAAGAGATCGATAACCTGACTTCTATCGACGTACCGAATTACAAGGATGTGATCCATCGCTGGAACCTGAAGAAAAAAGATCCGAATGCTGCCCTAAGCGAGCCCGTTGAGCCCATCACCTGGTGGGTGGAGAATACCACGCCTGTGGAATTCCGCCAGACGATCGTAGAGGCGGGTCTGAAATGGAACGAAGCTTTTGAAAAAGCAGGATTCAAGAATGCCGTCGTCATGAAGATCATGCCCGATACGGCTACCTGGGACCCTGCCGATATCCGCTATAATGTGATCCGTTGGGTCTCTTCCGCCAATCCGCCTTACGGAGCGATCGGACCGAGCTTTGTCAATCCTAAGACGGGGCAGATCCTGGGCGCCGATATTACCGTGGAATGGTTCTCCGGCAGCGCCACGCCCATCTTCGAAGAACTGTATGGCTCCGAGAGCGCGTCCATGGGTAATAATGGTCTCTATGGTGTTGCCAACCATAGTAGCGTTCCCTTTTACGAACAAGGGGCCAATGCGGGGAAGGATGCCTCTTCCCAATTCTTATCTCCGGCACAGCGACAGCATTGGGCTACCTGTACCCTGGGACAGGAATTAAAAGCGCAGTACACGGCAGGGCTTACCACCATGGAAGCGAATAATGCTTCTCCCACCGAGATCAAGGAAATGCACAAACAATTCCTCTACTATCTCATCCTGCATGAGATGGGACATACGATGGGGTTGAATCACAATATGAAGGCCAGCCAGATGCTGAGCCCGGCCGAAGTGAATAATACCGAGATCACCCATAAGATCGGACTGCAAGGCAGCGTAATGGATTACCCCGCCATCAATGTGGCGCTGGACCACAGCAAGCAGGGAGATTATTACACCACGAAGGCCGGCCCTTATGATCTCTGGGCTATCGAATACGGTTATACGCAATGCGATGCTTCACAGGAAGAATCCGTATTATCCAAGATCGCCAGCCGCAGCAATGATCCTCAACTGGCTTTCGGCAACGATGCGGACGATATGCGTACGCCCGGCGGCGGCGGGATCGATCCCCGGGTTATGATCAATGACCTCACCAATGATATGGTGGGGTATTCCGAAGAGCGTTTCAAGCTGGTGAATAAGCTGATGGGTAAGCTAAAAGATAAATACAGCAAGCCCGGACGCTCCTACGCCGAATTAAGGTCCCGTTATGGCATCCTGAATGGTCAGCGTTTTTCCATGGCTGCCGGTGTGAGCCGTTATATCGGAGGGGTGTACGTAGACAGGAGTTTTGTAGGACAAGGTTCGACGGCCAAACCCTTTACCCCCGTGTCCGTGGCTTACCAGAAGAAAGCGACTGCGGTATTGGGCAAATATCTCTTCGCGCCCGATGCTTTCGATGCGGATGCGCCTTTATTCCCTTACCTGCAGGCACAACGCAGGGGATTCAGCTTCTTCGGAGGCACGGAAGATCCCAAGCCGCAGAACACCGTACTGGCCCTGCAGACAGGCGTATTGGCCCAGGTATTCAGCGCGAACGCCCTCCAACGTATGAATACTACCAGCCTCTATGGTAATACTTATAGCGTTGCCGATGTCATGAGCGACTTTACAAAGAACATCTTCGATGCGGATAAGGCAGGCGCCGTTAACCTGTACCGCCAGAATATCCAGACCCTGTATGTGAAAGCCATGATCGGTATTTCCAATTCCACCATGGGCTATGATGATGCTTCCAAAGCGGCGGCCTATAGCACCCTGAAGAAAATAAGATCCTTGCTGGCAACGACGGTGTCCCCCAATGAACAGACCCGGGCCCACCGCGCCAGTCTGAATTTCATGATCGATAAGGCGCTGGTAGTGAAATAGGTCTTCTTCGCCCCGCCTGCGCCGAGGCTACGGCGGTCAAGCAAGCAAGTAAGTATAAAGGGCCCCGGAAATTTCCGGGGCCCTTTTCAATCAGGCAGATCAACGGATGGGCACCGAACGGAAACGCATAGCGTATGTTGGCTGCCGTGACGCTACCACTCATTAACTTCCGTTAGCGTGTGAGGAGATTTGGCGTATCCTTATCCTATCTATTCATGCCAAATCAATACATATGCTAAGAAAGTTCAGCAATCTTTTTTCGCTGTTCGCGGGATTGCTCTGTGCAGGCGGGTCTTACGGGCAGGCCAGTCCTGTCCTGCCGGCGGCCGACACGACGAAGAAAACTCCACCGACGGTCGCGGAGAAGGTAAAAAGCTCGAAAAAGATCGAAGGCCTGTTCACGCTGTACCAGGATACGACCACGGGCAGCGTGCAGATCTATGTAAAAAAAGAACAGCTCGGTAAGGAATTCATCTATCAGAGTATCGCCATAGGCGGCCCCGGCGCTCTTTTCCTTAACTCGGGCGGCCTCCGCTTCACCTGGATCTTTAGGATCCGGAAACATTTCGACAGGGTGGAGTTCTCGCATGAGAATACGAATTTCTGGTATGATCCTGCTAATGAGGTCAGCAAGGCGGCCAATGTAGATGTACCAGCGGCCATTTTCTATTCTGAAAAAATGGTAGCCCAGGATGAGAACGGTGTCCTGATCGCCGGGGACGGGCTCTTCCTCAGCGAAAAGCTGGACCCGGTAAGACCCACAATACCACCGATCCCTCCTCCCTTGCCGACAGACTATAATCTCGGCACGCTGAATCTGGCTAAATCCGGCTATTATAAGATCCGCTCCTATCCTGACAATACGGATGTAGTGGTGGACCTGGCCTATGACAACCTCACACCCGTCAACGCGGGAGGGAAAGATATCACGGACCCACGGTATGATCGGGTCCGGTTTCAGCATACCTTCCTGGAAGTACCGAAGAATGATTACAGGCCTCGCCGGGACGATCCGAGGATCGGTTATTTTTCAGAGGAAGTGGACAACCTGACGACGATAGACGTGCCGAATTACAAGGATATGATCCAGCGTTGGCATCTGAAGAAAAAAGACCCCCATGCCGCGTTGAGCGAACCTGTAGAGCCCATCACCTGGTGGGTGGAGAATGCGACGCCCGTGGAATATCGCCAGACGATCGTGGAGGCGGGGTTGAAATGGAACGAAGCCTTCGAGAAAGCGGGCTTTAAAAATGCCGTGGTCATGAAGATCATGCCGGATACGGCTACCTGGGACCCTGCGGATATCCGCTATAATGTGATCCGCTGGGTGGTATCCCCCAACCCCCAGTACCTGGCGGTCGGACAGCACTTTACCAACCCGAGGACGGGCCAGATCCTGGCGGGTGATATCCTGGTGGAATGGGGCCGTGCCAGCACGATCCCTATCTCCGAGGAATTATATAATGGGAATGGGACCTCTGGCCATACAACGATCAGTGGAACGTCGCGGCGAAATTGGACCACCTGTGCCCTGGGACAGGAATGGAGAGCGCAGTTCTCGGCAGGCCTCACGGCCCTGGAACTGGAGGATGCTCCCCCCGCTGAGATCCTGGAAATGCACAAGCAGTTCCTGTACTATCTCATCATGCATGAGATCGGGCATACGATGGGACTTAACCATAATATGAAAGCGACCCAGATGCTGAGCCCGGCTGAAGTGAATAATAAGGAGATCACCCATAAGATCGGGTTGCAGGGCAGCGTGATGGATTATCCTGCCATCAACATCGCATCAGACCGCAGTAAGCAGGGGGATTATTATACTACCAAGGCCGGTCCCTATGATCTCTGGGCCATCGAATACGGGTATACGGAATGCGACCCTTCGCAGGAAGAGGCTGTACTCTCAAAGATCGCAAGCCGCAGCCACGATCCCCGGTTGGCCTTTGGCAATGATGCGGATGATATGCGTAGTGCCGGAGAAGGAGGCGTCGATCCCCGGGTGATGATCTATGATCTTACCAACGATGCGGTGGGCTATTCCGAGGACAGGCTTGTCCTGATCAACAGGCTGATGGGCAAAATGAAGGATAAGTACAGTAAGCCCGGACGTTCCTATGCCGAATTAAGGGCGCGCTACAATACGCTGAATACACAGCGGGGTTATATGGTCAACACCGTGAGCCGTTATATCGGCGGTCTCTATGTGGACAGAAGCTATGCAGGGCAGGGCTCTTCCAATAAACCCTTCACGCCGGTGCCTGTCGCCTACCAGAAAAAGGCCATGCAGGTGCTGGCCAAATATCTCTTTGCACCCGATGCCTTCGATGTAGATGCGTCCCTGTTCCCTTATTTGCAACAACAGCGCAGGGGATTCAATTTTTTCGGCGTCCCGGAAGATTATAAGCCTCAGGTGACCGTGCTGACCCTTCAGACAGGCGTACTAACCCAGATATTGAGCATGAACGCCCTGCAACGGATCAATACCACCAGCCTCTATGGCAATACCTACAGTGTGGCCGATGTAATGGGCGACCTTACAAAAGCCATATTCGATGCGGATAAGACCGGCCCGGTGAACCTCTACAGACAGGGTATCCAGGCCCGGTGGGTAAAAACCATCGCCGGCATTTCCTCCGCTGCTGCGGGCTATGACGATCCCTCTAAGGCGGCTGCCTATAATACGTTGAAAAAAATAAAGACCTTGCTGGCGACGGCCGTCTCTCCCAATGAACAGACGCGTGCCCATCGGGCCAACCTGAATTTTATGATCGAGAAGGCGCTGGCGGTGAAATAAAAAAAGGCCCCGGAATTTTCCGGGGCCTTTTCAATTAGGCGTCATTCTGTTCCAGCCTTCCGACGGTACTAAGGGCGGTGTTTTTCTCGGATGGAGGGCCAGAATGACAAAGAGGTGAAAGAGTCCCTGCTAAGCAGGAACTCTTTTTATGATAAGAACTTTAAATTTGATCTGAAAGTAATCAATACGCATCGTGAAGTTAGCGGTTGTAAATGTGATCCGGACTCGTACTATCCGGAAGACTACCATCTTTAATTCCTGTCTTTTATAAGGCGATCTTTTTTTCAGTCATCATTTTACGCAGGTTGATTAGACCGTAGCGCATGCGGCCGAGGGCCGTATTGATGCTGCAATTCGTAAGCGCAGCGATCTCTTTAAAACTGAGATCGGCGTAGTGGCGGAGGATGATGACTTCCCGTTGGTCCTCTGGCAGCATGTCGAGCATTTTACGTACCCGGTCATGGCTTTGGCGTTTCATCATCTTGGTATCGGCGCCTTCTTCGGTGAAGTTGATCACTTCGAAGATATCCCGGTCATCACTGGTCTTGATGGCAGGGGTCCTTTTCACCTTGCGGAAATGATCCACGCAGAGGTTGTGTGCGATACGCATAGCCCAGGGAAGGAATTTTCCTTCTTCGGTGTAACGGCCGCCACGGATGGTGTCGATGATCTTAATGAGAACGTCCTGGAAAATGTCCTCGGCAAGGTATTTGTCCTTGACAAGGAAGAGAATGGAGGTGTACAACTTATCCTTATGGCGGATGATCAATGCCTCTAAGGCGTGAAGATCGCCATCACGGAATTGATGGATAAGCTCATGGTCGGTTTTTTTGCGTAGCAATGACATAAACTTCTACGGTTTTTAAAAGGTGATAGGATATATAATTGGATTTTAAAGATGGTTCGGTTTTTCTATGTAGAAGTAATCAGTAGGCGAAGAGTTTTAGTTAATGTTAAAAAATGATATTCACATTTCTTTTGCGATTGTGTACAAATAGTTATTGCATCAATCGGGTTTAAAGATATACAATTTTTGGAAAAAACAACATTTTGGGAAATTTTTTGTTGTTTAATTCTCCGTTAAGCACAATAAACAATAAAGGAAGCACTTATTTTGTCCTATTTCCCCGATTTTTTGTGTAAAAAAGATGATTTCCAGATGTTTGGCATGGCCTCCAAAGACCATGCCGCAGGGGTGACCTGTTATTCACAGTGGGTTCATATTTTCTCATTTTAATGTAGGTTTGTCATTAACTATATGGGTACTACGAGCAAAGTAAAACAGCCGGTAAAAGAAAAATTGGTGGTGGCTCCTAAAACTGACGCTATCCGCATTAAAGGGGCCAGGGTTCATAATCTCAAGAATATCGACGTGGATATCCCAAGGGGTAAGCTGATCGTCGTCACGGGCGTTTCGGGGTCGGGTAAATCGTCCCTTACGATCGACACCTTATTCGCGGAAGGGCAGCGTCGCTATGCGGAAAGCCTCAGCGCTTATGCCCGGCAATTTATGGCCCGCATGAACAAGCCGGACGTGGACTATATCAAAGGTCTCTGTCCCGCCATCGCCATCGAACAGAAGGTCATTACCAGGACCCCCCGTTCCACCGTTGGCAGTATGACGGAGATCTATGATTATTTGCGTTTGCTCTTTGCCCGTGCAGGAAAGACCTATTCTCCCGTTTCGGGAAGGCTGGTGAAAAAAGACGATGTAGGGGATGTAGTAGCCGCGATAGGAGCCCTGCCAGCAGGCGACCGGGTACTCCTGCTCACGCCTTTCAAACTGAACAAGAACCGCACGATAAAAGAAGAGCTGAATATCCTCCTCCAAAAGGGGTTTTCAAGGGTCTATCTATCTTCTTCAGCCACTGCCGGAAAGGCTTCCGGGGCTACGGCGGCTTCCGGATCCGTGGCCGGCGAGACCCTCCGCATTGAAGAATTGCTGGAAGGGGAAGAGAAAGCCTTGAAAAAGAAATTCTCTGCCACCGGGGCGAGCATTCATGTCCTCATCGACCGGCTGGTCGTCAAAGAATTCGACGAAGATGATCAGCACCGGATGTCCGACAGCGTCGGCACCGCCTTTTATGAAGGAGAAGGGGAGATGGAACTGGAAGTGAACGGAGAACGAAAACTCTCTTTTTCCAACCGGTTTGAAATGGATGGCATCCAGTTCGAAGAGCCTGTGCCCAATCTCTTTTCTTTCAACAATCCTTTTGGCGCCTGTCCCACCTGTGAGGGGTTCAGCCAGGTATTGGGGATCGACGCCGACCTGGTCATTCCCGACCGGCGCCTGAGCGTCTATGAAGGGGCTGTAGCTCCATGGAAGGGAGAAAAGCTCGTAGCCTGGAAGGACCAGTTCGTCAAAGCCGCTAAAAAGTTCGATTTCCCTATTCATAAACCCATTATCGATCTTACCAAACAGCAATACAAGACCCTTTGGGAAGGGAATGAACACGTGCAGGGGATCAAAGACTTCTTCGATGAAGTGGAAAGGAATTTATATAAGGTCCAATACAGGGTACTCTTGTCCCGCTACCGGGGACGCACCCTCTGCCCGGAATGCAAGGGCTATCGCCTGCGGAAGGAAGCTCTTTATATACAGGTCGGCGGCAAACATATCGGCGAGCTGGTGGAGATGCAGGTAAAAGATCTCATACAGTGGTTCGAATCGCTCAATTTATCGGAATACGATCAGCAGGTGACTAAAAGGATCCTCATCGAGATCCGCCACCGGCTGAAGACCCTGATCGATGTGGGATTGGGTTACCTGACAGTAGACCGTCTCGCCAATAGTCTCAGCGGGGGGGAAAGCCAGCGTATCCAGTTGACGCGTTCCCTGGGCAGCAATCTTACCAACTCCTTATATATACTGGACGAACCCTCCATCGGGCTGCATTCCAGGGATACGCAGAAATTGATCCTTGTATTGAAGGAATTACGCGACCTGGGCAATACCGTGGTGGTGGTGGAGCATGATGAAATGATGATGCGCGAGGCGGACTATATTATAGATATGGGACCCCTGGCGAGTCATCTCGGAGGAGAAGTAGTGGCTTCCGGTAATTATGATGAACTGATCGCGAATGAAAAAAGCCTTACCGGCAAATACCTAAAAGGCGAACTTGGCATTCATCCGCCGAAAACGCTCCGGAATTGGAAACGTTCGATCACGGTACAGGGGGCTCGTCAGCATAATCTGAAAGATATCACGGTGGAGTTCCCCCTGCAACTGCTCTGCGTCGTTAGCGGAGTGAGCGGCAGCGGCAAGACCACTCTTGTGAAGCAGATCCTTTATCCTGCCTTGCAGAAGATCAAAGGGGAGCCGGCTGATAAAGTAGGGATGCACAAAGCCATCACCGGGGATATCGACCAGATCTCACAGGTAGAAATGGTGGACCAGAACCCCATCGGCAAATCCTCCCGGAGCAATCCCGTCACTTATATAAAGGCGTATGACGAGATCAGGGATCTCTATGCCCGGCAGCCTCTCAGCAAGACGCGCGGCTTCCTGCCCAAGCATTTTTCTTTCAACGTGGACGGCGGTCGTTGCGATACCTGCAAGGGAGAAGGGGAACAGGTAGTGGAAATGCAGTTTCTCGCCGATGTACACCTTACCTGCGAAGTATGCGGGGGCAAACGATTTAAAGATGAAGTGCTGGAAGTGACGTATAAGGAAAAGAGTATTTACCAGGTACTCGAACTGAGTGTGGATGAATCGCTGGAATTCTTCAAAGACGAGAAAGATATCTTTTCCAGAATAAAACCTCTCCATGATGTCGGGCTGGGCTATGTCAAGCTGGGGCAATCCTCCGACACCTTATCGGGTGGGGAAGCGCAACGGGTGAAACTCGCCTCCTTCCTGGGTAAGGGCAAGGCGCAGGGACATATCCTTTTCATTTTCGACGAGCCCACTACGGGGCTTCATTTTCATGATATCCGGAAATTACTCGCTTCGTTCAATGCCCTGATCGAACAGGGGCATTCCATTCTTGTCATCGAGCATAATACGGATGTGATCCGATCGGCCGATTGGGTCATCGATCTCGGTCCCGAGGCCGGCGACGGTGGGGGCAGCCTGGTATATGCGGGGGCGCCTGCGGGGTTGAAGAAGGTGAAGGAAAGCTATACGGGGAAGTTTATATAGCTCTGTAAGGCTTCCTTTTAGGACCCTTTATACTCGGATAATCCTCTATCTATAAGAATTTCTTCGAAACGATGGTGAGGAGGAATTGCAAAAGGCCTATACCGACGATCCAGATGATGGTCTCGGTCTTAGACTTATTGATCCGATCGATCAAATCGTGCTTCATCGCGTTGATCCGGTCAGATAATTCAGTCCTTGTCGTATTGATGCTTTCAGTCAGATCATCTTTTGTGTCATTGAAGCGGTCAATTAGTTCGATCTTATCTTCCTTTTTCAACAGCGTATTCATGGTTGTATCGACTTCGGCTTTCACTTCGGATTTGACAAATTCTATAAGCTCGGCAGTTTCCATTTCACCGAGCTTTTTCCGTAGAGTTTTATATAAAGTTATTTCCGAACTGGCCATGCACAAATTTACTCATCCTTTTTTTCTTTTTTTCGAGAAAGTTAGATTCGGGGCTTTTTCAGAAATAAAATAAAATATTTTAATCATTTCATTCCGCCCGCAGACTCTTCACCGGATTGGCAATAGCCGCCTTGATGGCCTGGAAGCTGATAGTAGCCAATGCGATCAACATAGCCAATACGCCGGCCAGTACGAACATCCACCAACTGATGGGGATACGGTAAGCAAAATCCGACAGCCAGCGATGCATGAAATACCAGGTAAGAGGCGATGCGATCAGGAAGGAGATGGCCACCAACTGCATGAATTCCCTTGATAAGAGATTGACGATATTGGTAACGCTGGCCCCGATAACTTTTCGGATCCCTATTTCTTTTGTTCGCTGGATCGTACTATAGGAAGCCAGTCCCAGCAGGCCGAGACAGGAAATAAAGATCGCCAGGACGGCAAAATTGAAGAATAGCTTGCCAAATCGCTCCTCGCCGCGGTATTGTTTATCGAAGAACTCATCCAGGAAATAATAACTAAAGGGCCTGTTTGGAATGGCGGCCTGCCATTTTTTCCCAACGGCCTCGATGGTAGCGGGCAGGCTGGCGCCGGCAATTTTTAGAGAGACAAGACTACAGCCCCTGGGCTCGATACGCATACTCAGGGGTTTTATCGTTTCCTGCAGCGACCGGAAATGAAAATCTTTCATGACCCCTACGATCTTACCCTCCCGGCCCCATTGCTTGAAACGTTTGCCCACGGCTTTTTCCGCAGAAGCGTACCCGAACATTTTCACGGCCGCCTCATTCAGGATCATCGCCTGCGTCGTGTCTGTTCCAAAATCCCTGGAGAAGCTACGTCCCGCAATGATCTTTATCTTGAACTGATTGATATAATCGAAGTCTACGAAAAAAAGCTCCAGGTTAGCGATCTGAAGATCGCCTTTTACATTCTCGATCTCAGAATAGGCGGTAGGATCGCCGCTGCCAGGAACGCTGGAAGACATGGCGGTCGACCGGACATTCGGAAGCGTGCTTACGGATTGCTTAAAAACCTCTTTCGCATCATCGCCATAGGTGTCGACCACCATCAACTGATCTTTATTGAAACCCAGGTCCTGGCTACGCATAAATTGCATTTGCGTGTATACGATGATCGTCGCGATGATCAATGCGATGGAAATAGTGAACTGGGCTATGACGAGGCCTTTTCTCAAAAGGATGCCTTTCACACCCGTGACAAAGCGCCCTTTTAATACGACGACGGGCTTGAAGGAGGATAAGACCAGGGCAGGGTAGATGCCTGCCAGCAGACCGATGCCGATGGCCGACAAGAAGAGAATAAGTATATAGGAGCCATGTTCAAAGAGTCCATTACTGACGGTCTTTCCGGACAGCTTGTTGAATAAGGGGAGCAATAACATACAGATCCCGATGGTGATCACAAAGGAGATCAGACAGAGGATCACCGACTCCCCGATGAACTGGCCGGCAAGCTGGGTCTTTTCGGCGCCCACTACTTTTCGGATGCCTACTTCTTTAGCCCTTTCAGCCGAACGCGCCGTTGTCAGGTTGACAAAATTGAAACAGGCGATCAACAGGATGAATACAGCGACTATAGAAAAGATATAGACATTGCCCATATTACCCGTCTTACTGCCATCGCGGGTAGAAAGCAGGTACACGGATCGCAGCGGCTCCAGCAAAAGGGTATAGGACATTTTACTGTCCCTCATTCCTTTGCCATCCCTTTTTTCGAGGAAGGCAGGGAACTTTGACTGCAGCAATGCGGGGCTGGTGCCGGGCTTTAAGAGGAGAAAGGTCGTCGCGCCAAAATTGCCCCATTGCTCTTCTATTTTGGGAGCGAATTTATGCGTGAGGGTCGACATGGAAACAAAGACCTCTCCTTTGATCTGCGAATTTTCGGGAATATCCTTCATGATCCCCGTCACCGTGGCGACCTGTCCATCCGGGTTGATCAGTACCGTCTGGCCCATGGGATCTGTCTTGCCGAAATATTTTTTTGCGGCCGTCTCGGTAAAGACGATACTGAGCGGCTCTTTAAGTGCCGTCTTCTTATCGCCTTTTATCAGGGTGAAATCGAATACGGTAAATAAAGTGCTGTCGGCCCAATTCATATTCTCTTCCTGGAATTTCACATCACCTCTCCGGATCAACATATTGTCGCCCGTGACCCGGGCGAATGCTTCCACCTCGGGAAATTCTTCCTTGATATTTTTTGGCATGGCCCAGGCCGGTACGCTGAATTTGAGGACTTCCGTCGGGGTCTTGATATCGCAGACGACCCGGTAGATCCGGTCGGCCTTGCTATGGAAGGAGTCGTAGCTTAATTCAAAACGTACATAGAGAAAGATCAGGAAGCAGGCTGACATGCCTACCGCGAGGCCCATGATATTGATAAAAGAAAAGATCTTATGACGCCAGAGATTGCGGAAGGCGATCTTTAGATAGTTTTTAAGCATACGGTTTTTCAACAAAGAGAATGCCTTAATGCTAAGTGTTGAAAAACAATAATTTGCGCTTTACTTACCGTGCAGGATGTACGATTTTGATACAGGAGGTGTCCGGTATGACCTGAAACGTCAGTTGGTCCGGTGGGAGTGCCAGGATCTGTCTATCTGAGCCGGTCCGCGCTTTTGACCAGTTTCTGATCGCGATAGATCCCTTTTGCGGCCAGGAAGAAGAAGACGGGCATGGAAAAGGACAACAGGGCGGTGAGATCGTAATTGCCTTCCGCGAATTTTTGCGTTTCCCGGAAATAGAGGACGATATTGATAAGAGACAGGAGAAATAGTGCGAGGGTTGCGCGCAGTTGGAGCTTACGATTCTTATAATTAAAGATATTCACCAGTCCGCCCACGATGATAACTACCGTGAGGATGAGGATGAGGACGTTCGTCGTACCCGTAAGATATTCGAATGTTCTTGCCGGGGCGATCAATTTATTACCGCTGTAAAAAGAGAATTTCAGGGTCAGCACCGCGCAGGCTACTGCCAGCAGGGCCCACAGCGATTGTATTCTTTGTAGCATAAAAAAAGGTTTTTAACCGAGTTCGGGGTACAGGGGGAACTGCTTCATGAATGCATTCACCTCTCCGCGGAGCGATTTCAGCGCAGCTTCATCATCTGCATGTACGAGGGCTTTGTCGATAAATTCCACCACGGTCGTCATATGCGAAGGGTTCATCCCGCGCGTAGTGATGGCGGGTACACCAATACGGATACCCGAAGTGACAAAAGCGGTCTTGTCGTCATAAGGCACCATATTCTTGTTCACGGTGATCTCTGCTTTATCGAGCGTGATCTCCGCCTTTTTCCCGCTGATATTCTTATTGCGGAGGTCGATCAGCATTAAATGATTATCGGTGCCGCCGGAAACGATATTATATCCTTTTGCCGTAAAGACCTTGGCCATGGCCTGGGCATTCGTAACGATCTGTTTTGCGTAGGTCGTGAAACCATCTGCCAGGATCTCGCCAAAGGCAACGGCCTTGGCCGCGATCACATGCTCCAGGGGTCCGCCCTGGGTGCCGGGGAATACCGCCATATCGATCAGGTTGCTCATCGGACGAATATTTCCTTTTACGTCCTTTAGCCCGAAGGTATTTTCAAAATCCTTTTTCATGAGAATGATGCCACCGCGAGGGCCGCGCAATGTTTTATGGGTCGTGGAAGTCACGAAATGACAATGTTCGAAAGGAGAGTTGAGCAGGCCCTTGGCGATCAATCCTGCAGGATGGGCCATATCGCACCATACGAAGGCCCCGATCTTATCCGCTATCTGGCGGATGCGGGCATAATCCCAATCCCTGCTATAGGCAGAGGCGCCGCAGATGATCACTTTAGGCTTTTCCTGTCCCGCTACTTTTTCCATTTGGTCGTAATCCACGAGGCCGTCTTCTTTTTTGACGCCGTAGAATACGGGGCGGTAGAGCTTACCGGAGAAATTGACGGGGGAACCATGGGTTAAGTGGCCGCCCATGCTGAGGTCGAGTCCCAGGATCGTGTCGCCGGGTTGCAGGATGGCCAGCAGGAGGGATGCGTTGGCCTGTGCGCCGCTATGAGGCTGTACGTTGGCGTAATCACAGTTAAAGACCTGTTTCAGGCGGTCGATAGCCAGTTGTTCTACCTGGTCGACGACCTCACAGCCGCCATAATATCGTCTTCCCGGGTAGCCCTCGGCATATTTATTTGTCAGTACGGTGCCCATGGCCTTCATAACGGGCAGAGAAGTGAAATTTTCAGATGCGATCAGTTCAATGCCATGACGCTGGCGTTCCAATTCTTTCTGAATGAGGTCGAAAACCAAGGTATCTTTCTCCATGGCGCAAAAATAGGAGAACTATCTTTAAAATGTATAGGCGAGCCCGAAAAACTTAAATAAGCGATCAGAACGATAAAATTCACTATTTTACACGCGTTTTTACTTCATCAGACTTATATGAAAGCGATCATTCCGGTAGCTGGAGCTGGCACTAAATTACGGCCCCATACGTATACGCAACCCAAGGCATTGATCCCATTAGCGGGAAAGACCATCCTTTCGATCATCGTCGACCAATTGATGGAAGCGGGTATTCATGAATTCATTTTTATCGTGGGCTACCTGGGAGAAAAGATCCAGGATTTCGTCAAACAGAAATACCCTCAACTGACCACCCATTTCGTATACCAGAACGAGCGTCATGGGATCGGGCATGCAGTCCTGCTGACCCGTGGCATCGTGGGGGATGATGAGATATTCATCGTGCTGGGAGATACGATCTGCGAATATGATGTGAAGCAGGTACTCAATATCCCGCATTCCTTATTGGGCGTCAAAAGGGTGGATGATCCCCGTAATTTCGGGGTAGCCGAACTGGAAGAGGACGGTCGTATCGGCCGGGTCGTGGAGAAACCCCAGATACCGAAGTCCAATATGGCATTGGTGGGGATCTATCGTATCCGGGAGAGCGGTAACCTCTTCGATTGCCTGGAAAATAATATTCGCAACCAGCTCACCAGCTATGGGGAATACAATCTGACGGATGCGATCGAATGCATGATACGCAATGGCGTTCAGTTCCAGTCGTTCAAAGTACAGAACTGGTTTGACTGCGGGAAAAAAGAAACGCTCCTGGATTCCAATGCCAAATTGCTGAAGAAGTTCGGGGGTACGATCGCTCCTGACCATCAATTCGAGAACGCTATTATTATCCAGCCTGTGAGTATTGCTCCCGGTTGTGATATCCGTAATTCGATCATCGGCCCCAATGTGGCCATTGGAGAAAAGACGCATGTGAACTATTCCATTATCAAGGATTCCATTATCGGCTCCTTCGCCGATCTCTACGATATCGTTCTGACCCATTCCCTTATCGGTAGCGACACCGAGGTAAAAGGTGAATCCCGCAGCCTGAATATCGGGGACAATACCGAGATCGACCTGGGGGAGTCTTGAGAGGCAAGCTCCGGCTTGCTGTTAACCACTTGAAGCCATTTCTATGTCCCAGCCTTTTTCCAATGCAGTTACCCGCCTTTTAGGCATCGAACTCCCCATTATCCAGGCAGGTATGATCTGGGCCAGCGGCTGGAAACTGGCTTCGGCGGTCAGCAATGCGGGAGGACTGGGCCTGATCGGCAGCGGAAGCATGTATCCCCATGTATTACAGGAACATATACGAAAATGCCGGGCTGCCACCCAGCGGCCTTTTGGGGTGAATTTACCTCTCCTCTACCCCGATATCGACCAACATATCCAGGTGATCCTGGATGAAGGGGTCAAAATTATTTTTACCTCGGCCGGTAACCCAGCCACCTGGACGCACGTCTTAAAAGAAAGGGGTGTCCGGGTCATTCACGTCGTAAGTAGTAGTAAATTTGCCCTAAAGGCCGAGCAGGCGGGCTGTGACGCCGTCGTGGCGGAGGGGTTCGAAGCAGGGGGGCATAATGGCCGGGATGAGACAACTACGATGGTTTTATTACCAGCGGTTTGCAAAAATGTAAAAATTCCGGTAATTTCAGCAGGCGGGATTGCCACCGGGAGACAGATGTTGGCCGCGATGGTCATGGGAGCGGGAGGCGTACAGATAGGTACCCGGTTTGTCGCTACGGAGGAAGCCTCTTCTCATATACATTTCAAAGAGGCGGTGGTGAAAGCGCAGGAAGGGGATACGCATCTAACGATGAAGCAGCTTACTCCCGTCCGGTTGATCCGCAATTCTTTTTACCGGCAGGTGATCGAAGCGGAGGAAAGAGGCGCCAGCAAGGAAGAAATAAAACAACTGTTAGGAAAGGGAAGAGCAAAGTTGGGAATGTTCGAAGGCAACCTTGAAGAAGGGGAATTGGAGATAGGACAGGTGAGTGCCTTAGTGGGATCGATCCTCCCGGCTGGGAAAGTAGTGGAAGAGATCTGGAAGGAGTTCAGGGAAGCGATGGAAGATCCCCTTGGTGCAACGGAGACAAAGTCAAAATGAGAAAAACCGGGTTTATGAGAAATACTAAAAAATGGCTCTTATTGCTGCTGGTCTTCCCGCTGGCGCTGATGAGCAGGGCCAATGGAGGCAAGATGGAGGGAGTATTGCATGGTTATGTGCTGGATGCCGTTACCAAAAAGCCGTTACCGGGAGTTACCGTCTTCGCCATGTTCCCGGGGAGCATGAATTCCAAAGAGGTATTGACGGATGCGGATGGATATTTCCGTTTTGCACAATTGCCGGCCACACAGGTGACGGTCTTCTTCGATAAAAAAGGATATCAACCTTATAAACGCCCCGGCGTAACGGTGAAGGAAAAAGCATCGGTAAAGCTGAATGTGGAATTTTTCCGGGATGAGGTGGTGGAAGAAACGGACAATTCGGAATATCCGATCCTGCGCATGCTGCATGCGGGTTGACCAATCGCAAAAATGGGACGTAAGTATAAATTAAGAAACGGGACTGGGAACAGTCCCGTTTTGATTAACTACACATGAGACATGATCTATCTGATATAAATCACTCAACTACGATTTTGTTCGTATGAAGATACGAAAAGATTCGTAACATGCTAATTCGAGAAGAATTTTTTTACGGGTTATTTAAAGGCCCATTTCCACATCGTTTTCCAGGTGGCTTTTTTACCATACATTAAGATACCTGTGCGGTAGATCTTGCCGGCAAGCCATACGGTGAACATGAATCCCAGCGCCAGGGACACCATAGAAAGCCCGAGTTGCCACCATGGCACGGTACCGGGCACGCCGAAGGGAATGCGGGCCATCATTACGATCGGGGAGCTGAAGGGGATGATACTGGCCCAGACAGCCAGGGATCCACCCGGGTCCTGTATGGCGACGGACATGACGATAAAAGAAAATATGACGGGCATCGTGATGGGCAGCATCAGGGATTGCGCTTCCTGGGGGTCTTCGTTGACGGCGCTGCCGACGGCGGCGAAGAGGGAGGAATAAAAAAGGTAACCGCCGATAAAATAATAGAGGAAGCAGACGAGGATCAGGCCGAAATTGGCTGTGCTGACCGCACTTGTTATTTTAAAGATCTGTTGGGATGCACCGCTGAAATTTGCGGCAGAAGCGTTGCCCATGGCGTTCGCCTGCTGCATCTGCTGGACCTCCTTCCAGATATCGTGCGGAATAAAGCCTTGTGCGATGACAGATAATCCGGTCAATAAGATGATCCAGAGCAGGAATTGGGTCAATCCCACGGCTCCGATCCCGATGATCTTTCCCATCATAAGCTGGAAGGGGCGGACGGAGCTGACGATGACCTCCGCGATACGATTGGTCTTTTCTTCCATGACCCCGCGCATAACTGCGGCGCCGTAGATAAAGGTCAACAGATAGATGAGGAAACCGCTGGCGTAGCCGATGAGATAGGATATACCCTGACTGGAAGCTTTAGATTCTTTACCGTGATCTTCGAAGGTCTGGAGTTCGGCGATATGCGAGGCTGCCCGGATGGAGTCCAGGCGTTGGCGGCTGACATTCGTCTTTTCATAGATCATATGATCGGTGATGGCGTTATTGATCTTTTCCTTTAGCTCTTCCACACCTGCAAGTCCTAATTGCTTCTTGTATTTCAGCCGATAGATCGTCTTGCGGTCTTCCTGTAAAGAGGGGATGATGAGGACGGCCGAGGCGCCTTTTTGTTCATAATTCAAGCTATCCAGGCCGGAAGAAAAGAGAAAATTGATGGAGGAGTCGCTCTTCAGATAGTCTTTAAAATATCCGTTGGTATCGATCACGGCGATGGTATGCCGGCTCTTCCCATTGACCGCCAGCAGGACGGAGCCTGCTATAAAGAGAATGATCACGAGGGGGAGTAAAAAAGTGGAAAGGAGAAAGGTCTTGTTCCGGACGCGGGTCCGATATTCCCGTTTGGTGATCAGCCAGATCTTGCTCATAGGTATTTTTTTAAGCCGTTACCGATTGAAATTGCCGGGAAAGGGGAGTGCCTTCCACCAGGCGGATGAAAATATCGTTCAAAGAAGGAAGTATTTCCGTAAAGAGCGTGATATTGTTATCCTGCCGGATAAAATGTTCCAGTACGTCATTGGACCGGTAGCCTTCGCGGATCTTTACGACCAGATTGCAGTCCTTGCTGCCAACGATCTCAAAAGCCGGCGATGCGGCGAGTGAGTCCGCCTGCTCCAGCCCGATGGCGAAGAGGTTCTCCTTGAACTGTTGTTTCACATCTGATACGCTGCCATCGAGTATTTTCGTACCCTTGTTGACGAGGATGATATGATCGCAAATCTCTTCCACCTGTTCCATCCGATGGGTGCTGAAGATGATGGTGCTTCCTTTCTTCGCCAGGTTGAAGATCTCATTCTTGATGAGTTGGGAATTAACCGGGTCCAGTCCGCTGAAAGGTTCGTCCAGGATGATGAGCCGGGGTTCATGGAGGACGGTGATGACGAACTGAAGTTTTTGCCCCATACCCTTGCTCAGGTCTTCCACCTTTTTATTCCACCAGCTTTCCATTTCAAATTTGATAAACCACTCCTTCACTTTCTGCATCGCATCCTGCTTGCTCAATCCTTTTAGTTGCGCCAGGTAAACGGCCTGCTCGCCGATCTTCATCTTTTTGTAGAGCCCTCTTTCTTCGGGCATATAGCCTATATGGAGGATATCGTTCAGGGGATCGAAGGGGCGGCCTTCGAAAAGGATATTTCCTTCGTCGGGGTAAAAAATACCCGTGATCATGCGGATAAGGGTCGTCTTCCCGGCGCCGTTGGGTCCCAGTAGTCCGAAGATGGATCCTTGCTTCAATTGGAAGCTTATATCGTCTACGGCTTTTTGGGTGGCAAAGTATTTTTTCAGGCGTTGGACTTCCAGGATATCCATTAAGCGATAGTTTAGGTATCAAATATATATAGGATTAGTCGCTGTGCCGTCTGATTTATTACAAAATAATTATTCCGGAGCCGAAGATGACGGAACCTGGTTTTTTTGACGAATTTCGGGCAAATCTTTTTTATGCGTCTTTTGAGGGTATTTAACAGTAAGGAGGCTTTTTTTTGCAGGCTGGGATTGGTGGTACTTCTTCTGTGCTGCAGCAGTTGGGGTTTCTTCGTACACAAGACGGTGGCCCAGTTGGCGATCTATCAACTACCCAAACAGATGCGATCTTTCTTCTATATGAATAAGAGTGAGCTGGTGCAGCAAGCGCCAAGACCGGACCTTCGTCGCAATACGGACCCTGCGGAAGCACCCAGGCATTTTATAGACCTGGAATCCTATGGTGATTCGTCGGCCTGGAAAATGCCGATGCATGAAGAGGAGGCGGTGCGGATCTATAGCTGGGATACCCTGAAGAAATATGGGTATGTACCGTATGAGATCCTGCGCATGAAGGAGCTATTGACGGAGGCCTTCCGCAATGGGAAAAAAGACAGCATTGTATTCTATGCCACCGACCTGGGGCATTATATCGGGGATGCGAACGTGCCCCTGCATGTCAGCGTAAATTATGACGGTCAGCTTACGGGGCAGAATGGATTGCATAGCCTCTGGGAAACCCTGGTGCCCGTCCTGGAATCAGACCAGTATAAATTGTACGAAGGACATAAAGCCCATTACCTATCGGACCCGGCGGTGGCTATCTGGGAAGCGGTGCGGCATACGGCCACTTTAGTACCTACGGTCTTTGAAGTGGAGCGGCAGGTATCTGTGGGGTTCACGGATTCCACGAAATACGTTACGGAGACCCGTAATGGCAGGAAGTACAAAAATTACAGCAGCGCATTTGCCAAAGCATATGGGCAGCGATTGGGTACGATGGTCAATGAGCAATTGCTGCGTTCTTCGAACCTGATCGCGGATTTTTGGTATACGTCCTGGGTGGATGCGGGTCGGCCGGGCCTGGGCAATTTGCTGGCAGTACCCTTTGAACGCAAGGACCGGCGGGCATTTCGAAAGGAATATAAAGCCTACAAAAATAATAGACTAATTAAAGATAGTTTGTTATTGTCGAAATTGCCCTTGTAGGGGGTGGTCACCGGGGACCATCTATGTTCCAAGTGTTATTGGACCCCCCGGTACTAGTTCACAACGGCGCTGTTTTTTATTTCAATGGGGTTAATGTCTTTTTTTAAGGTATTTCATAAAAAGAAGGCGCCTTTTGCGAACTAGTACGGGTGTGGCTCTACTGATAGGGTAGAACCATGGCTATATGGTATGGGTGGCCCACTAATGAGATAGAACTTATGTATTTATTAATGCGTAGCTGCCAGTGCTACGATACTGTCCGCGACTCTTTCTCCATCCATGGCTGCGCTGACGATGCCGCCTGCATAGCCTGCGCCCTCGCCGCAGGGATATAGGTTCTTTATCTGGGGATGTTGCAGGGTCTGCGGGTCTCTGGGTATTCTGACAGGGGAAGAAGTACGGGACTCCGTGGCCACAACGACGGCCTCATTGGTATAGTAACCTTTCAGTTTCTTTCCGAATGCCGTAAATCCCTGGCGGAGGCTTTCATATATAAAGGAGGGCAGCACATCCCTTAAGGAGGTGGAGTGAAGGCCGGGAATATAAGAGCAGGAGGGGAGTGAGGGGGAGTTGAGGCCGTTCACAAAATCGGTCATGCGTTGTGCGGGCGCCACGAAGCCGCCGCCGCCCTGTTCAAACGCTTTTTGCTCTACGCTCTGCTGGAAATAAAGGGCAGCCAGGGGACCATGCTGTCGAAAGGCAGTCCAGTCTTTTTCTTCCACGCTTACGACCATACCGGAGTTCGCATAAGGATTATTGCGTTTGGAAGGCGACCAGCCATTGACGACGAGTTCGCCTGCGGCGGTGGAAGCCGGGGCGATGATGCCGCCGGGGCACATGCAAAAGGAAAACACGCCTTTTTCACCGACTTGTTCCACGAGGCTATACGATGCGGGAGGAAGATGCTCTCCCCGGGTAGAACAATGATACTGAAGGCTATCGATGAGGCTCTGGGGATGTTCGATCCTGACACCCAATGCGAAAGGTTTGGCTTCGATGCGTATTTTCTTGTCGTGAAGCAGGAAAAAGATGTCCCGGGCGGAATGTCCGGTGGCAAGGATGACACTGCCTGCTTCAAAGCTTTCGCCATCGCCGGTGACTACCTTTTTTATCCTGTCGTCCTGTAGAACAAGATCTACAACCTTCTTTTCAAAAAGAAAGATCCCGCCGCAATCCGTTATTTGCTGTCGCATGGCCTGGATGATCTGCGGGAGTTTGTTGGTGCCGATATGAGGATGTGCATCGTAGAGGATATCGGGTTCGGCTCCGAATTGGACCAGGAGGTTAAGGATCCGGTGAATATCCCCTCTTTTATTGCTGCGTGTATAGAGTTTGCCGTCGCTATAGGTACCTGCTCCACCTTCGCCGAAACAATAGTTGCTTTCCGGATTGAGGATGCCTTCTTTATTCAGGAGGGCCAGATCCCTTCTTCGGGAACGAACGTCTTTTCCTCTTTCCAGTAAAATGGGTCGGACACCTTTTTCGATGAGTTTGAGGGCTGCGAACAAACCGGCGGGTCCCGCCCCGATGATGATGGCTTGATTGTCCGATCGCGATACGTCAGAAAAATTTATATGAATCGAGGGTCTGGCCAGGAAGGGTTCACGGATGAAGGCGCGGAGGGTGAGGACCATATGCGGCTGTTTGCCCCTGGCGTCGATAGATCTTTTCAGCAATTGGTAACCGGAGATATCAGTTGCAGGGCAGGCGGCGGCGCGGGCGGCGTATTCCCGGACGATGGAATCAGAAGCTGCTTCCGAAGGAAGGAGTTTTAATTGGAGGGTGAGTTGCATCCTGTCCCGGTAAAGATAGTGGATTAAAGTATGTCATTTATAAACAGTTGATTAAGCGTAGTAAGAAGGATACCCAATAGCCTTATTTAGAAAATTTTTCTGAAAAAAAATATCCCTGAAAGTTTATCTTCTAATTTTTTAAAAAAAGTTCCGGGATTACAATACACAATCAAATAATTTGTATCTTCAACTACTTCTCAAAAAACTCTACTATATGAAGAAAGATTCGCCACCATCGAAACTTATAATTTCTTTCTTCGTACAAACACAGCTTAACTTATTCTGGCAGGTATTATTTCCCGGATGCGCTCAACCTCGCTACCATAGCTTATTGCTTGCGAAAGAGCGGATCGGTAAACCCACCTCTCTTCGAAAGCACCAGTGTGTATAAGTCGCAAAAAAGCGGTTTTTTTGAAGTTTGCAACACTTAAAATTTAATTGGGTATTATTTTTGACAGGTCTTATTTCCCTTAGGCTGGATTGGGGTTTTGCGGAAAAAGGAATAAAATATTTGAATAAATCTCAAACTGTATTTAAAAGATAAAAAGAAGTGAATAAAAAATTTTTTATTCAACAAAAAGTTTTGATATTCGCCGCCCTGCACAACTTTTTTAGAATCCAACTCCTTTAGGAAAGACGAGAAATACAATTCTTTAAATCGGCATAAAAATTGGTTATAGAATAATGGCAAAATCGTTTGATAAAGTCTGGACTAACTGCTTGGAAATAATCAAGGACATTGTAGAATGGCAGCATTATAAAACATGGTTCGAGCCGATCAAGCCGGTGGAGTTGAAGAGTAACATTTTGGTGATCCAGGTGCCCAGCCAGTTCTTTTACGAATATTTGGAAGAACATTACG
>Ga0307516_10002557_pt1 | contig 24190 bp, 38 predicted proteins | sample 19_EM_MG_FD_203310 | JGI IMG/M metagenome (GOLD analysis project Ga0307516, IMG submission 203310) | Populus trichocarpa ectomycorrhiza microbial communities from riparian zone in the Pacific Northwest, United States - 19_EM | ecosystem: Host-associated > Plants > Roots > Unclassified | place...
GAATGTGGTGAGCGTATAATCCGTACGGAGAGGGGTGGAAGTGGGCAAAAGCTGAATCGATCGAAGAGGAGGAAGAGTTCCTCGTCGACCTGAGTCCAGACCCAGGGGTATATCGCGAACTTCGTTGACGACCCTTTCCAGGTCGTTGATCACATATAGATTCGGGGGCTACAAGTTCGACGATTCAGTACTGAAGAAGAAAAATATTCGTGCCTAGTATGTGCTAAGAGAGAATACGTTCGTATACGGTTGAAGGGTCAGCCAGAATTCAAAAAGAGGAAGGTTATACCGTCCATACACTGAACATTCTGACAAACCACCAAAAAGGAATACCATGTAAGAGCTGTTAAGGCACCACTGAACAATAGGGAAGAGGAGTCGGTTGGTCGTACGAGCAGGGCAGAGGAAGAGGTGGACGATCTGGAAAGAAGTGAGCGGTCGATTGATCCCAATAGTTGTGGTTGCTGGGGAAGGTGAGAAAGGAGAATCGGCTGCTTGTTAGCATCGGGATCTTATCAAGAGCTTTAGTGAGCGGGAGTAGGAGCGTGTTGTTGCGCGTATTGGCCCTGATAGTATGCTGCGTAATTGTTGTCGTATCCTTGCTGCTGGTACCCTTGGTAGCTGCCCTGCTGTTGTTGTCCCCATTGGTTAGCGCCTCCGTAGCCACCTTGCATACCAGCGTATCCCGCGTCAGGGCCGGGAGGTCGGAACTGCTGAGGCTGCGACTGTGGAATGCTCGACTGCCACATCTCAGGTCGACGCCAGGGAGGGATGTTGGTTCCTCCGGCAGTGATGTCGTGTCCAGCACCTCCGGTCCAGGGCTTCGCTCCATCTCCGGGTCCCTTCCCACCCTCTCCTAGTTCCGCCATAAGGTTAGCGTACTCCGAGTCGAACCCACCCTTGCCCATGGATGGACTCTGGCCCTGTATAGCAGCCGTCGGATCCCTGTTGACCGGACAGTCACGAGCCATGTGCCCGGCGCTCCCGCAGACACGGCAGATGATGTTAGCAGTGAAGTTGCGCTGCTCGGGACACTCATACTTCCTGTGACCGACGTTGCCGCAATTCTGGCAGACTTGATTCTCATCGTCTCGGAGGGTTCCATTGAGGGCAGCAAGTTCGCGGAGTTGATTGCGTTTGTGATCGTTCTGGCCTTCGGGTGTGGAAGCGGCCTAATTTCAAAGGGTCAGCAGAGAGTTGAAATCACACGAAGACAAACTCACAGTTTCGATAACCCTGTTGATTAACCTCACGCAGGCAACAACCTTTTCCTCAGTGTCAGCTGTAACAAGACAATGAAGATCTTCCTCCGCGTCCTCTGCGTACTGATCCGGCCTGGCCTTTCCCTCTTTAACGCTGCCCTTCCCCCGGATGCTAATCTTGGCACCGCTGTCTCTCTCCATCTTCTTCAAACTATTACCGCGAGGACCAACGAGCAAGCCGAAGAAGTTGATCTCGGGAAATTCCTTGACGGGGATGTAGACCTTCTCCGACGGACGGTGAGAGCGTTTCTGCTGTTGATATTCGACGGGGGGTCGGAAGTTGGGATCATTCTTCATGGCACGGTCGACTAGTTTGATGCGCTCTTCTTCGAGCTTTTTGCGGTAGCGGACCTCTCGGGTGTTGGTCCTGCGCCCATGGTTATCGTAGGTGGGAGGCGGCGATGGGGACCTACATCGGCTTAGTCAGCAACTGATTTACGAGAAGAACGTGGCGGAGGGTTCACCTTTCACGCTCCGGGGGGATAAAGTCGTTCAGTCTGAGTTTGCGGTTGATCTCCTCCAACCTGAGGTGGATGGCGTAGTTGTCAAGTTGGGCCTGAGACACACCGTTCGCGGAGATTGCAGTGGGCAGGCCAGGAAGCTCAGCCTTGGCCTCACCCCAACGACTGCGTCGCTTACGCGGGGCATTGGCATCAGCTAGATCGATGTAAGAGGAAATAAGGGTTGCGAAAATTACGGTTAGTAACGGTCAGTATGGATGAGTAGATTGTGCACGCGAAGAAGGAGAGGACGAGAGCGAAAAGTATATCACGAATGTTGCAAAGAGATTTCTCCCGATACACCACGATGTGCGGGGAATCGTTCGCGTGCTAGTGATGGTGTTGTGAACGTGTTCTACTTACCAGGTGCGGGAGTCGAGGGTGACTCCTCCCGAGACTTGGTCGAGCTGTCGTTTCCGTACGGTTTGGAAAAAGTGGGTGGGGAAGGCTGGGCAAGCTGTGGTGGAGAGTTGTCTTCAACTGGGGCAGGTCCAAACCTCCTTCGGCTTCCCAACGGAGCTGAGGGCAGGAGCTCGTCAGATACTTGGTCTCCAAAAAAAATAGAAAATAGGGTAAACTACATACTGTCGTTGGTCCCAGAAACCTCACGAGTAGCTGGTCTCCACATAACGCACAGCAGAGGGTGTCAGGAATATAGAAAAGAGAAGAGGATAAGATGGGGGGAGATGACTGTGCTGAACAAGGCGAGGCGGACAACTCCGCAACTTGCCGGAAGAGAGTCATCCCCGCATCCGTGGCTCCCACACTCACTCCGACTCTTTGTCATATACTTTCATGTCCAGTAAGCGACACGCTGAGGGTAAAACTCACGAAAAATCGCCATGAATTGCGCTGACCCTCATCACTTGTGCAGACACGCCAGTACTTGCCCACAAACGACAGAAATTCGGAAACGGTTTAGCCGAAGGGGATGTCGAATACGTAGACGTCGAGGATCCACCCTCGCCTCCCCCAGCTTCTCAGCTCGTGCCGAGAGGCGCAACGATCAAGTTCAGCGATCTGACTCGCAAGCTTGCCAAGGGAAAGAAGGGCGGAGACCCGAACTCCGTGATTGCCCATCGGAAACAGCAGGACAGGCTAATATCGCACATCTTCAAGGAGAACGATTTCTCGTGGCTTCACTTGAAGACTGATCACTCTGCTCGACCCGTCTGGATCAGCCCCGAGGACGGCCATATCATCCTGGAGGCCTTCTCCCCGATTGCGGAGCAGGCCCAGGATTTCCTGGTGGCCATCAGCGAGCCTGTCAGCAGGTACGCAAACACACCCTTCTGCCACAACGATGTACATGTTCGAATACGATTGGAATCAGACCTGCGTTCATCCACGAGTACAAGCTCACCTCTTATTCCCTCTACGCCGCCGTATCAGTTGGTTTGCAGACAGAAGACATCATCGAAGTCTGTCCCTCTTCCATCCCGGGCTGACTGACTAAGGCTAAAGCTGGTGCTATCCAGGTCCTGAACCGTATGTCAAAGGTGCCGGTCCCTGATTCTATCACGAACTTTATCCGCGAACGCACCCTCTCCTACGGTAAAGTTAAACTCGTCTTGAAACACAACAAGTACTACGTCGAGTCGGGCCATCCTGAGACACTCCAGACCCTCCTGAAGGACGATGTCATCCGGTCGGCCCGCGTCCACACCCAGGCTGTAGATAATAGCATCAAGGCTGCGACCTTCACGACTGGGAAGGTTCCCGCCAAGGGCGCGCTTATCATCCCTGGGACGAAACAAGGCGACAAAAAGAAAACAGACACCGCCGGTGGCGCATCATCCACCCCAGGGGCAAACGGAACCACTGACACCGATCTATTCACATCGGTGGTCGGAGTTGATGCGGGTAATGTTTTGGTCCCCTTTACTTGTAACCTGGCCGCTGACCGACCCCGCGGTTGCCTTCCATTATAGATGAGGTCGAGGAGGATGACGATCAAGTTCACGCGTTCCAAATTGACGACGCGAAGATTGACGTGAGTTCTTACGTTAGTTTTGACCGCGATACTCATCAACAGATCCGTCGGGATCGCCGAACCCCAGGATGTGAAGAAACGCTGTGTCTTGCTGGAATATCCAATGCTCGAGGAATATGACTTCCGGAATGATACCGTAAACGCCAATCTGGATATCGATCTCAAGCCGGCAACAGTCATTCGACCATACCAGGAGACCAGTTTGAGCAAGATGTTCGGAAACGGGTAAGCGGGGACATCACCGACCAATCAGCGCGGAAGGGGCTAACGCGTTCGAGGCGCGCACGCTCTGGCATCATTGTATTGCCCTGTGGGGCGGGCAAAACCCTTGTGGGCATCACCGCGGCTTGTACGATCAAGAAGTCCTGTCTTGTACTCTGTACCTCCTCGTAAGTCTACAGCGCGTTGCCGTTTACCGGAGGTCCTTTGATAGTTGAAACCGCTCGTCCCACAGGGTCTCTGTGATGCAATGGAGGCAGCAATTCATGCAGTGGTCGAACGTTACCGACAAGCAGGTTGCCGTGTTCACTGCTGATCAGAAGGAAAAGGTGCGATAGTAAAGCGGGCGGAACTATCCCTCCCCTCAACCGCCCCGGTTTTGGTGGCACCCAACTGACCTCCTAATGCACCGGCATTTCGCAGTTCGCCGGGGAAAGTGGTATCGTCATCTCGACATACTCCATGGTAGCCAACACGACGAATCGATCACATGAAGCGAAGAAGATGATGGACTTCCTGACCTCCCGCGAGTGGGGTTTTATCCTTCTCGACGAGGTGCACGTCGTGCCGGCGAATATGTTTAGAAGGGTCGTAACTACGATCAAAGCGCACTCCAAACTTGGATTGACTGGTACGTGCGGCAGGACGTTTGTGGCAGATCGGTGCATTGCTGACGAGCCTCCGCCCACGATCTTCCATTGCGCTCCGGACTTTAGCCACTCTTGTCCGAGAAGATGACAAGATCGAGGACCTCAATTACATGATTGGTCCTAAGCTGTACGAGGCAAATTGGATGGACCTTGCTGCCAAAGGGCATATTGCAAATGTCCAGGTAAGTCTAAGCCTCGTCACCGGACGGAATTTCAATTCACGTGCGGCACCGGGATCTTCACTGATGCCATTGTATGTTTAACAGTGCGCGGAAGTGTGGTGCCCCATGACTCCGGAATTTTACCGTGAATACTTGCGAGAGCAATCCCGGAAGCGGATGTTGCTGTACTGCATGAATCCGAAGAAATTCCAGGCTTGCCAGTTCCTTATCAAGTATCACGAGGAGCGGGGGGACAAAATCATAGTCTTCTCGGATAATGTTTATGCACTCGAGGTGGGTGATGCGGGCCCGCTTCTGCTATGCATAGGGGTTGCGCAGGTTGAGGCGGCCTCCTCGATTTCATTCCTACCACCTAACCTGGAAACCGCAACACCGTTAACGATTGCTGACTTTGTCGTTCCATACAGGCATACGCAAAGAAACTCGGAAAGTTGTTTATCCATGGGGGGACCGGACAGGTGGAACGTATGAGGATTCTGCAGTTGTTCCAACACCACCCGGAGGTCTCAACGATCTTCCTATCAAAGGTCAATCCTCGAAAATTCCTCCGGTTGGCTATTTGGAATGAGAGCTGAAATTCTGATGTGAAATTTTGTCAGGTCGGTGATACCTCGATCGATTTGCCGGAAGCGACGTGTCTTATCCAGATCTCGTCGCACTTTGGATCACGGAGGCAAGAGGCTCAAAGACTTGGTAAGGAGCTACTCACCTGTTTTGTGTCACTCAAGTGCCCTGATGGCGGGTCTACAGGTCGTATCCTCCGAGCGAAACGGCGAAACGATGAGGGGTTTAACGCGTTCTTCTATTCCTTGGTCTCGAAGGACACCCAAGAGATGTTCTATTCGACCAAGCGACAACAATTTTTGATCGATCAGGGCTATGCGTTCAAGGTGATCACCCATCTCGACGGGATGGAGAACATGCCGGAACTCGTGTATAAGACTCGGGATGAGCAGATCGAGCTCCTGTCGTCCGTGCTCCTCGCGAACGAGCACGAGGCCGATCTCGGAACGGATGTACGAGGAGGGGAAGGTGACCTCGCCGGCACGGTGACATCGAAGTCTTTTGGGTTCCCAACTAAGACCCCTGGCGCCCAACGGACGACGGGCTCGCTGGCAGCGCTTAGCGGTGGACAACACATGTCGTACATCGAGCAGAACAAGTCAGCCAACAAAAAGCTCGCGCGAGGTACGGGGTCGGCTCCCCAACGCCATCAGGCGTTCTTGAAGCGAGACAAGGAACGCACAGCAGCCAGGAAGGAGGCTCGGACGGGCAACTGATCGAGGGGGCGGAGGTGGATGGAACCAGCTGATGCAAGGCGTGATGATCCTGTAACAGGTGGGCTGTTGTGTCTAAGCCGTTACTGGCCCGCTGGTTGCTCTGGAATCAGAATAGGGTCCCGACGGAACGTTTGAGGGGGTTTCACAATCGGTCGTTCCGGAACATGCTCGTTTCGTCCCATGACCGAGTAGGTCCCCTATAATATTTTGCGCGCAGTTTTCCCCCCCTCCCTTTCTTGTACGTGTACCTGTGCTTTGGGAATGAGAACATTCGAGACATCAGCAAAGGAGAAAGCGGGAGTACCTTGGGGAATTTTACGGAGGCAATAGGGAGGGAATTCAATCCAGGCTTCGCCACGCGCTTTGGGCGATGAAACGGCATCGTGGACCAAGACCATGGCGACCGGCTCTTTGGATTCGCTCCTTGGATTTGGCCCCTCGTTTTGGGGATTTTTTAGGATTTTTATTTTCAAATCTTTCCCTCTCTTCTTTCTCGGTCTGGGTCACGTCCGTTCAGGGTGTTTACCGGTTGACGCGCTCGAACGCGATGGTCTAATCCTCCGCATCCGCAATCACCTTTATACGCTTCATCCTCTTGACCACCACCCTCCAACTGCTCTCCTGACCCGCTCTGTCCTCTCCTGCAACCAAAGATGTCTTCCAAGCGCGGCAGAAAGAGAAACGACAATCTCCCCCCGAACAGGGCCAGAGACGTCCAGCGGGCCTTCCGCGCTCGCCGTGCTGCTCATCTTCAGGTGAGCCTACCCTGTTATCCACCGTTTGTCGGACCCCCCCGCCATCTAACCTCACCTCCCGTGTCGCTACCAGGCTTTGGAGCAACGGGTGGCCGAACTCGAAGAAGAGAACGAGCAGTATCGCCAAGCACTCAGCCTCCCTCCTTCCGTTCGACCTGCCCTGGGCAAGGGACCGACGGGGAAGGACAAACCAAAACCACCGTACACTTCTCGCCCGTCTAGCTCCACCAATTCCACCCCGAGCACTAGCACCGTCCTTCCATCGTTGACCACCTCGATCCCCGCCAATAACCCGAAATCACGGCCGAGCCCATCAGAATCTCCTTCCTCATCGTCGGCTCGGACTCACTCGCTCTCGCCTTCCAACTCCATGTCCATCCCCAGTCAGCCGTTCCGGAAGACGCCCCCCACCTTGCCTGGTCTCGAGACCGGTTCCTCGTGGGATCACCATACGAATATCGTGATCCCCAAAGAACAGCAACAGAGCGCTAACCAACACACCTCCCCTCGCACCGCTTCCTTCACGCTAAACCCTGGGCCTCACTCTGCACAGCCCCAGCTAACGTCGTTTGGCTATAGCGAACCCATGCCCTCACGGTCCACCCAATCCAGTGCAATGTACATGTCTCATCATTCGCAAACTCTCCCCCCTCCGCCTCCTCCAGATCGTCAACAGCCCGTCCGCGAGCAATACAACGAACCACACTTTGTATTACGTGACGTCCGAGAGGAAAGGCAGCATTACTCGTTTTCCCAACCCTCTTTTCCCTCTCCGCACGACGGATCACTTCATTCTCCAGTCCCACATGACACCTCGCAGATGAATTCCATGGCCATGTCTCAGCACCGGGATCAAATGACTCCTGCTCAGCATCAGCAGCAGCAGCAGCAACAACAACAACAACAGCAGCAGCAGACATTCGCTCACCGAAGGTCAATTACTGAGCCCCAGGGTTTCCGAGGGATCATCAACCAATATCCCCATTTACCTAGTCCCCAAGCCCATTCCCAACAACCTGATTACCCCCCACGCCTACCCCCTCCCCAAAAAGTGGCAGATCCGAATGGTGCCCGTACGGGCTACGGCGGACATGAGTCTCGTCGAATGATCTGATCGGTCCGCCCCTCGTTCCCTTTGGAGCTCCTATCAGAGTTCTAGCCTCAAACCCGTGTTGAACGTTGAACGTAAACCTATCTCGTCGTTTTTGCTTTGTTTTTTTTTTTTTTGCCGATCATATCCGTACCTCATCCTTTCCCACCTTAGCCTTCCATCTTCCCGGAATGTTGTGGACATTCCCCCCCTAGAATCCGTCCCAATCGCACGCACAACGCACACCACACACGCTCCGAAACTTATCCTATTCCCCTCTCAAATCTATCGTGTATTGTTATGTATGATGTACGCGTCGGTGGCTGTTAACCCGCTACTTCGACCGTTTCCCGCCTGTTCTCGAACACTGACTTCGAGTCTTCTCCTCATGGTGTCTGGTTACCTTTTCTTCCGTTCTCTTTGGCACTGGTTGAACCACCCTGTTTGTTTTCTGTTTCTGACCATTCTATCTATTAAACTACGTTACAGAGCACAGATTATAGAGTTGTAAAGCAGGTGGTAACCATAATACAGATAATTTTCAGCCCCGACGGCGACCGTGAAGTTCTTGAGCCCTCAAAGTAGGATTGCATTCTCCCGCACCCTTGACCCGACCCTTCTCCTCATATGAATCACCTATTGTATCTGATATCATTACCATTGAATTGCGACCTCATTCGGAACCCCGTCCGGACCAGGGGATTAACCAAGTGAATGTCACAGGAGTCGAAGCGCCTGGGGATCCAAGGCAGCGTCATCAATGAGAGACAGGGCGGCTCACGGTGAACAACAGGTTGAGTGGTGGAAAAGGGCGGGCGGACGTTGTTGCTTCCCTAGTGTTTCAGGAGACGCCTCTGATCGACCCCGAATTCCTGGAGATCTAAAGCGGCGGTGGGGGGGCTGGACTTTCGAGGTTTTTCTGCTTGTCGAAATACCATGATAGATGCTTGTCGTGAAGGCAACCTCCACCCGGTCGTCGACAGGTTGTCTTTTTTTCGGTTAATCCCAGGCTGGCGTGAACCACAAGCGCTCAAGAGATCATGGCGCTTGGTGGGATCCGACAAAACAGGTGATTTTGGGTGAGCGGAGTCGTATTTACACCCTTGTCGACAGCCCCAAAAGAGGGGGCCGCCGTGGGGGTGGGCGAAAGTTACCGAACCGTTTATGGGTCCTGACAGATAAAGATTTCGATGTTGAATGAGGTGCCAACTTTTTGCAGCCTTGGCCAAAGGATGAGTGTGTCCAATTCAGTCGGGGGAAGAGTTGACTCTATCATGAATCGTCGATCAAGAATTGCACAAATTCTGTGGAACGGATATGCCGTCAATATCTGAAAATTCGCTTCCTGCGCGCTCATCAATTTTCTGTGCGGTCTCACGCACCTTGCCGGGTTTTGCCTGGTGACGTTTCGCACACCGACCTAAGTATATCCATGCGGTGGTTGGAGGTGAGGCGCGTGTTTCCGTGGTCCGGGTGCAGAGACCCCTCCGCTTCCTGGCGTGTGCAGAAACTGGGTGGACCCGTGGAACGTGAAAAGCACTGCGGTGCCCAATCGCGCGGCGAGCGGCGCTATCCAAAGCATGTGTTAGTCCACTTCCCGGGCTTACATAAGTCCATTCTTGCGGGTGTTTCGAGGCGGGCTGGTGCCGCTCACATGCCGCTCTCGCGATTTTGGTGGGCGGGCGGAGGGACAGCTGACAGGAGGACACCGTCGGATGGGAGCCGAGCTCCTCGTTTCGTGTCATGTAAATATGGACGCCGCCCTTCTGACTCCCAGACTTTCTTTGGTGGTGATCTGATGTTTTGTGATCGACAGGATCGGTTGGCTCAGATCCAGGGCAAGGTTCCAAACTTGGACCTCCAAGCTCAACTAGTAGCCACAGGGGTTTGTTTTCTCCCAGAGGGGCGCGTGTGTGAGCCACAGGAGCAACTGCTCACTCGTATTGCACGGCCCGGCCAGGGTCTGACTTGAGACGGGAACGTGGGCGACCCTACAACACGAAGACAAGGCAAACTTCACGACTTTCCCCCTTTAGGAAAGTTCTAAGCCCCGCTTGAAGTCCTGGCGTATCCCAGGGCATGGCGTCGGCACGGTACCTGCGCCCACGCCTCACCGCAATGAGGATCACATGTCATCGACCTCCTGTCAGACTAACGCCCCGATCCGATGGCGTGGTAGATTCATGGTTGACACCCGCCACGATGCAAACACCGGACCCCCCAGTGCAAGCACTTCATCCAAGTTCAGCTATCAGTGTGAGGTGGGGAGGGGGATTTATACTTTACCCAACTCACCATCACACCGTAACCCGGAGATGCGGGTCTGCGAGTCGGATCCAACGTGTATTGACATCGGTTGCTATTTGATCAGACCCTCAGGAGGGCGATTTACTTGGGAAGGTGGGTAGGGATAAACAATAGATACCGGAAGGAGATACGGCAACGTGGTCGTAGTGCAGCGGAGGGCGTGTGTTACGGGAATGGAAAGGTGGTTATGGATGTAGTTTCGGTGTCATACCGATTGCAAGCGTGGAGCTCCGTCGGGGTTGGCGTCGTGGGGATTGGTGGGGGAGGGGAGCGGGAATGTAGGATCGCCGCCGATCCATATGATCAAATATTTTGACGGGGCAGAAGAGGGTGCAAACGCCTCCCAGTGCTTCTACGATAATGCTCGTCGGGAAACTTAGCCGGCGTACGGGACCGTGACGGATCTTCCTCCGGAGACAAGCGGCGTCTGACCACACGGTCTCCGATGACGGTGTCCGACTAGGCGGTTTCGGCGTCTACATCCAGCTTACACCAATCGACCTTGCCGTCAGGTCCGTACTTCTCCTCGAGCCAGTCGTTGGCGCTCTTGAAGTGGCCATTCCCCAAAAAACCCTTGGTCACGCGCGGAGAAGGGTGCTGTATAGGTGCCAAACGAAAATATAGGAAAAATTGTCCCTTGGTTAGCCATCAATCCCTGCGGTTACCACGACGCGGCGCAAGTGATAATGAGACAAGGATCACTCACAGCGCTTGTCAGAACCAGGTGCTTGTGCTAGGGATGAGAGGGAAGGATCAGAGTCGGAAATCCAGGGCGTTCGTAAACGGGAATGGAGTGGAGGGTCGCAAGCATCGTGACCCCAGAACGACCCATCGAGGAGTGGGGACTTGACTTACCCGATTGAGACCTTGCACCCGTTTCTGCGCCCACGAGCCCCAGGCCATAAATACAACTCCTCGGCCAACTCCGGGCTTGGTCGCAGAGTTCTTGCCGGCCGTTGGCAAGTTAGCCCCTCCCCACTTATCGACAACTGCGAGGACCTTTTCCGTGAACTTCTCCCAACCTCTATCCGAGTGGGAGCCTGGGGACCCAGCCTTGACGGTCAAACAGGTATTGAGCATGAGGACGCCGTTTTTCGCCCAACCAATCAGGTTCCTGGCATTGACGCTGCGTCAGTGACGGTGCTACGAACGCATGGCCTACTACAAGCAGGGTCCCTCAACGTACCCGTGTTTTGGGATCACGAACTCTGGATACTCTGATTTGATCTCGGTGTATATCTGTGGGAACAACACAGGAATCCCGCCGCATGGCCCAACACAGTTGTTTCAGAGAGCGACCAGTGAAGGGAGTCAACGGCCGTGAGGTTGGATAGGGTTGGATCTTGGCTTAGCCACAAATATGATTGAATGAAAGAGGCGGTGCGTACATTAACCAATGACGGTGGAACGGGGATCCCTTTGGGAACAGAGAAACAGAGGCCTGGACGGGCATTCTATCAGACGCTGTAGGAGAACTCTGCCACCGAGAGGATAGCCCCCAAACCACCACCCTCGCGCGGAAGAAGCAGGAGAGGGGAGGGGAGGGGAGGGGAGGGAAAGGAAGGGACCTCTAAGATTAAACGGAACGCACCGTGAGCTTGCCTTGGCCCGAAGTACGGGTCTTGCCCGATAATTACCACCTTAACCCTCCCGAGTGGGGTATAGTTGGACCACGAGTAAATGTCCTTAGCTACGGGGGTCAGGATCAGCTATTAGCCAAGATTGGGGCTAAAGCGAAATAGAGGTGTGACGAACGGGGCGGGTATACTTTGCAGGACTGCGGTGTGTCGTTGGCACCCCTGACACCCTCTTCGCGGAGGAATTTCTTCAGGTCGACGAAGTAGCGTTGTTTAATCTCATCATGTAGGAGCTTGAGCCTGTGCAGTGGAAGGAAAGTCAGGGTCTAATGCGGGATGATTGATTGGGGGAGTGGTCCAATGTGCCCTTGGAGCGGCGTTCCAGGGAGGGGGTGGTGATCCAAACACTGACCAGCTTTTCCCCATGGTTTCAATCTCGAGACCGAGAAGGCCACGCTGTTCTTCTGTCAAAGAGTTGATGAAGCCATTCAAATTAAACGGAATGGAGTTCAACGTTTGAACGGCGGCGGGCGACCCGCCGACTTTGTTTTTTTTCGCAGATGAACCACCGAACATGTCCACGAGAGTCCGTTGCCTCTTCAGCGGGTTTGACACGACGCCCCCCTGGGCGGGGGCCTTTTCGGGAACGGAGGTACTCGCCGAGGTGTCTTTTACCTCCGTTTCTTCGACCTTGGGCCTGGTCGCAGGCAGTTCAGTCTTAGTGGGAGGACTGAGAAGGTCCTCATAATAGACATCTTGCTCAGAGTCGGCTTCAGGCATGACGGCGTGTGGAGTGGAAGAAAGGTGCGACGGTGAACTGCCCGGCGCGTTCGCGGTCCACGTTCATTATAATATTACCGTGCCACACGAGCGTGACCACGTGACTGGGTGACGTTGAGTTTAACTTAGCGCGCACTCTCATCCCTGATCCATTTTCTTGCGCGTACTGGCCTGGGCTGCGTCTACTTGGATTGGAATCGGCTTGGAAACTCTCACGGGACAGCAGCATTCTCCCTTTTGAAACCGCCTAGACTTTTTTTGACTCGTCCTTGCCATTCCGAAACCCTCGACTGACGATTGGACGGGCCCTTCTGCCAAGCTGGCTCGGTCACGGTCCTCACCTTCTCCCCCTCCTTCTCAGCGGTCAGGTAGCCAGCGAGATGGTAGACGGGCGGCACTAATCCAACGAAACCGACGGCCGAGCATAGCGGCCAATCCCTCTTACGACTGGAGCACGAGCTATCAAGCTGGGTCATCGGGGTAAGTCAGTACATCCGGGTTCACCATTTCACTCGTTTCATTCCGCTTTGCACCTCAGCGCCGCTTCCTCGACAAATACAGACGATGGGGACACCACCACCGACACCGACGGTGATCGTACGACCTTACGCGGTCGGCCGATCTCGAACCCGAGACCCAGCCGACAGACTGCTGCGGTCAAACCTTCGACCACTGACGCCACGAAAACACGTCGTGACAGCGTTTCATCAACCTCCGGCAGTTCTGGCCGTCATAGTTTGCGACCCGTGAGGGTCTCATTCACCCGTTCGAGGTCGCCGCTGCCTCCGCCGCAAGCTGTAAACGGAAACGATGGCCAGCCCCCGTTTCGAACGACCTCACCAATACCGCTTCGCATTAGGCAGGGGATAAACTACCGGCACATCCTCCCTCCGGCGTTCCACTTCAGTTTCCGAATCCCGTTTTCAGAACAAATCCGCAGGTTCTATATTGATTCGAGCAAGGCTTGCGAGGCCACTCTCCTCCTCGGATCCATGGTGTTCGCCGCGAAATGCTTATCCGAGCACAATTCCGAAATATGGACATCAATAGGTAGGTCACCCTCCTCTTGGCTTGCTGATCTCAACGAAACACCACATACTCATTCCCCGTTCACCGGCTTTCATTTCGCAACCATTGGTATTGCTACCTGAACCACGATGAGCAGAAATCTATACCATCACTATCCTCTCATTACTCTATATCATTTGGTCCCATTTCTCAACCAACCCCGCAAACAAACAAATCAACCAATCCGTCCCAACAACACCGACTCTCCCATCTAATAGACCCGCCTCCCCCAGGATTTTCGATCAGCGACGCCAGCCGTTGCCACCGACGAAAAATGATGGTTTCGTTTGGATGACCGTCCCAAAAAACTACAGGTGTGTGGATCATCACGGCGTACCCGAGAAAATCCGATAGCCTATCATCGTCGTGCTAAACTGGACCCGCTCTTATTATCTCACTCTTCTCAAGGAATTCAACCGATGACGGAATCTTATCCGGGCTCCTGATCGGGCCTCTAATCGCATCAGCCGAACTGTCCACCACCTTGAAGAGCGTCTCAACGGATAGGCCGCTATTGCCTCCCGAATGGCGCATGGACTCAACCATATTTCCGCTGTCGGACCCTAAGCTTACTCAAGCAGAAGCCCTAGTAGTTTCTAGGCGCGCCCTAGTTGATCTGGCAACTATATGCTCGACGATCCTCCTCATACACGTGTGCGCTTCGTGGTGGAAGGAGGCCCGAGTTCGGAAAGATGGCCTGCCTGAGACTGAGAGGGTGTCTGTACCTAGGAGTGAGATGAGGAGACTCAGGTTATATGTTGTGTTCGGCCTCGTTGTGAGTCTTGTGGTCCTCGCGATGCGGGCTGGATTCCATGAGATGGGTTGGGGGATATGGCAAAGTTCGTCTATCGTGCTAACAAATGGATCCCGACGCTAACCGCGATCGGTTGTCTTATTTGATTAGATATGAGCTTCATCGAACTCTCGCTGTGTTCATTGTTCTATCAGGCCGCCCTGTACCTTGCTATTAGGTTGGCCCACCAGGGATTTACCCTTGGTGAGCTAGGCGTTGTCATATTTGGAGCTAGTGTTTTATTTATGGAAGGCTTCAATATCACCGTGGCAAGGGTGAGGTTGTGGCTTGTTATTATCCCAGAAGGCGTGCTGATCGTTCGTCATAGATATGGCCAGGGACGACACCATATATCCGAACTTACCGTCTGCCCACACCTTTGTTGTTGTACCAAATCGCCCTGATCCCAGGGTCATTGTTGACTGGCATCCTCCTTTCCCCACTTTTGTTTCTGTCAAGACATATCGCTAGGCGTCCAGTCCGTCGGTTACGGTTCCCCCAGGAGAAGCAAGTGCACAGACGTCTGTTGGCCCTGGGTTTCTACGCCGGCGCCGCCCTGATCATCGGAGGGCTGATTGGCACATGGGTGAAGTGGTGCTTGGGAGGAAGGGACCCATGGGTGTATGCGATATTCTTCCTGTTGGAGGGGAGGAAGACGTGGAGTCGACCGGTTTTACTGGCGTACTGGACATTGATCGGAATCGTCAGCGTCGCCACGTGGAATCGGCAGTTGGCACGCTCCAGGAAATATCGTCCAAGAGCAATCGGGAATCCAGAAATGTCCCCACAACTCGCGGCGTCCCCCGCGCCCACGGAGGCCCGACCACCCATGTCAAGTGACCCAAGCGCACCCCCTACGCCTGCCATCCCCAGCATGATCTCCTTCTCGAACCTGCCGAATGGGGTTCAGATGTCTCTCGCTGCGACGGAGTTCTTAGACGCCGCCGACAAGAGGGTACCTACACTGACGTTGAACGCAAGACGCAAGTCATTCCACGGAGTCGCCGTGCTGATGTTCCTCCCAGGGATTGCATTTGACGTAAGTGAGGACCATTAGTGGGTGACCCGACGGCTGACTCTATTTGGTTGGTCCCATCTCAAATGCTAACGTCGAAACAAAAAGCCGGCGTTCACTCATCTAGCATTCAGTGCTGGATTCGCACTGTTCATATTTGCGGAGTATGTGCGATACTTTGCGCTGTACCCGTTTGGAGCATCAGTGCACGTCTTTATGAGCGAGTTCTTGGACAATAAGGACACCGGGACAGCGATCCTAAGTCACTTTTATTTGCTTACTGGGTGTGCCAACTCTGTGTGGTTTGAAGGGTGAGTCCACCAAAACGAGACAGGGCCCTCGTGCCGCGTCGGGAGGGGGTGTTCCCGGTTTTGCTGACGTACACTCACCTAGGCCATCACAGTTACTCCACTTCACGGGACTTTTGGCGTTGGGGGTCGGCGATGCCCTGGTAAGTATGGCTCCCCATCCGTGCGTTGAGTCCGCATGGGGAAGCCGGACCATCCCCTCAATCTACCCCACCCTGCTGATAGTTCTTCCTGGTAGGCATCTGTGGTTGGTAAGCGACTGGGTCGAAACCGATGGTCTCCGTCGAACCAGAAGACTGGAGAGGGAAGCATCACGTTCGCCCTCTCAGTGACGCTTTCGGCCCTCTTCCTGAGGTCGTTGGGTTTGACAGAGGGGTTTTCGGTAAGTGCCTTCGCGGTTCCCATCCATGACCCCTCGTGTCGTGGGTCCGGTTTGCTCGGGGAAGCTCCACTCTTCTGATTGGGGTCTTAGGTTTTCAGGTACACTAGCGTGGTCGCGCTTTCCTCGCTGCTGGAGGCATTTTCTGTACAGAACGACAACCTGATATTGCCCGTGTACCTCTGGAGTATGGTCGCGTTGGGTGTAGTGTAGATGTTCTGGGTGGAGGTGTAGGGGTCGGAGATTTGAAGTTGCAGCGCATGACGTCAGTGGTCTCTGAGGGGCAGGGGACGGGCGAGGGAGATGCATTGCGTGTTTGCCGTTGGGTAACCGGAGTTGGAATTTTGAATGAGGCATCCATTCGCTGTTCCCCTTACACTCCTCCGTTATATTTTTCCCCCTCACCCTCTACCCGTATCCCCCCGCCATACCCACGCGCTGGCTCTCGACGACGTACGCTCTGCTTTCCATGCCATCTTGATTGCCACAATTCCAGTAGCTGTCGGCTGGTTCGTGACTAATCGCTTTCTACATCCACCACACCAAATGAAGGACCAGGAAGACGAAGGGGATTCACAACCGGCAAAGTCTCAACAACAAATGCAAGCGACCCGGCCACCGCTCGAACTAGCCGATCTCACCCTCTCGTTTTCTCGTTCGTCAGAACACGATATTGCGGTATTATCACCATTGCCTCGTGTTCCTCTACCCCCGAAGCGCGTGTCCCGGAAATTGTCAAGGCCGTTGACCGCGTCCATCCTCGACGAGCGACGGAAACTCTTGCCGACTAGCCCAAGCTCGACCTCCCTCACCGACAACAGCCCCGTCGGTACTCCCGCGACAGATAACGGCTCAGGTTGGCCCAGCACGAGTCCCGAACAACTGCTTGGTGAATCAGTCACCAGCAATAGACCTAACGCTGATATCGGAACCCCCCTCTCAAATACCATCGTCGAGTCCACTGTTGTTGACGATCACCGTTGTTCTCTCACGGGTACGTTCGCTCTCCCCGGTGGTCCTTCATCCACCCGTTGAGCGGAATCGAACTTTCGTAGATCGGCTACAAGCGCTTCCTTCACCCTCCCTTCAAATGGACGACGCTCACAGCGATGTACTGTCTGCGGCGGACAGGACTGCCCTCGAGCCGACATACGGATGGTCAACGTTCATCAAAGCGTATGCAGCCGGCAAATGGGATCCCCAAAAAACACCCCAGTTTCCCCGCTCCGCCTTGTCACATCCGACCCACCAGCCAAGACAGACTCCTGAATGTAGTCCCACCGTCCGGGGGGCAACGAGTACCCCAGACCTTCAACCCATAGATGGAGATACCTCCACTCAGCCTCCGATCGATCCATGCCCCAAGCTCACCCAGACGCCCCCAAACTCCACCACGCCTCCACCCTCCTCAACTCCGACACCATCGAAGCCGCCTATAACCGATCCCCGGACCTCGAAGCCGGAACGGGCGCAGTCGTTGGATGTCAATGTATCCCACCGGTTACGGAAGTCCTTTGCCGACTTGAGGTTGTCCTCGCTAAATCTGGACGAGCACCCACACCAGCCGCTGAACCCGGATGTCTTGGCCACTGCTGCGACGATCAGGTGGGCTGGGGCGAGGATCTCGGTGGCACCCCTTGCGCTGCCATCCCCGGAGCATGAACTTACAGACCCTATGCGTGGTGTGAACGCCGCTATTCCCGGGGTGCATCCAGCTCATGGTTTTTCAGGACCTCTGACTCCTGAGCGGGAGGCTGGGCTCGTGTCTCCTGGCCGGAGACCCAGGTTGGCCAGCTTCTGGGAGGGAACCGTCGAGCAGGCTTTGCCCACTGTTGAGGGCAGCCCCAGCACCGGGCCTACGCCATTGGAGGAGATGGAAACTGCCATGACAGAGGACAGTTCTTCTGTTTCTTTGTCTGTCATCCCACCCGCGTCCGCACCACTCATGGCATCTGTTGGATCTGAGGCCGGCGACTACTTTGGGGATGCGTATCCTCCGCTCACGTACTCGAGTACCGAGCTGCCTTCAATTGATTCAATCTCATCCGTCCCTGCCGTCACAAGGAGGATATGCTTGACGCGGCAAACCTCTTCACCTCTCCCGCCCTTTTCGGATCGAACTTTCCGACACCACAGGACTGTCAGGTCATCTTCGGGGAGTTCTGGCCTTGGTCCTCGTTCCGTGAAAGAGGAATCTATGTTCTATGAACTCGGTTACTTGGTTGCTCCGAACCCGCCCGATGAGATCGAACGGCGTAGAGCGTTGTACAGGCACGTCTACCGTGGCAGTCCACCCAGAGTTAGAAATGGGAAAACCCTTACACTCTCATAGGTTCAACATCTGGAATACTGGTCCAGATCCCAGCTTTCAGCGAATCGCATACCTCGTCAAATTGGTTTTCAACACCAAGGTCGTTGTCATTTCACTCATTGATGAAAACGAGGAGTGAGTTTTCGTTGGGGTCCTCACGTAACGGCATAACTGACACACTCCTCAAGGTGGTTTAAGACTGAACGTAATCCTAGCCTATCCACATCCCTCGTTGTCCCGGGATACTGATGGCTTGATCCCTGTAGTGGGTTTGCAGAGGCGATCTCTCCCCCGTAACTGTGCACTCTGTTCACACGCAGTCTTACAACGGTTGGTGGCACAGCACCGGAGCCCATCTTCGTCTTGCTTCTTTGACCAGTTTGGAACTGAGCTAACGGGCCTTGCTTTTGCACAGCGGAGACGAACCCTTGGTCATTCTTGATACGCTTGAGGACTGGAGATTTGCCGAAAATGTACGCCTAAAGGCCGCCACGGACCATTATCATCCACTTCGGCTCTGCCATCCTTGCATAGAAGTTTGTTGGCTGAGCCCGATTGTTTTCTCCCTTTCAGCCGTTGGTCACCGGTGGGCCAAATATTCGGTTCTACGCTGGGGCACCTTTGAAGACTTCTGACGGATACAATATCGGAACGTATGTGTAATGATTCCCTGCGACCACGAGCAACCCTCTTCGTGTGTACTGTGTACGGGGTAGAGTGATTGACAATTGCCCCTGGTATCGTGTACAGGTTATCTATCATTGACGACTCCCCGCGTTCGGAATTCAGCCCGCGGCAACGGCACACCCTCAAGGAGTTCGCTGTGAGTCGTAGTCATTGCGCACCCACATCTGGCAGGCGCCTTCTTCGGGGCTGACCCTAGATCGTTAGACTATTGCGATGCGAGAGATGGAGCTATGGCGAGATAAGGTTTGTAGGCTACCTCCTCCCACGAACCTTATCCCCGCCGGCTCCTACCGATACGCCAGGAACGACCGATTGCTAACCTGGGTTTCTTCCTTTCGAACTAGATCCAGCTCCGGATTCGAGACCGCATTCAGAGTTCCGTAAGGCGGCTTCTATTCCTGCTTGTGCTTCTTAGGTGCTAATGGCTCCTGTGTGATCACTTAGATGGAGCAATTCACCCGAGAATGTCTGGAGATCGACAAAGACAACGGCAACAATGGCGGACAAAGCCTGACGTTGGCAACGCCAATGGACCAGATCTACGAGCGGGCTGCCAAGTTGATTAAGCGTACTCTGGACGTTGAAGGTTCAGTTGTCATGGATGTCTCCCACGTTCAAGTCCTTGAAAACGTGAACTCTGAGAGCACCGTCGCGGTGGTCTTGCATGATGCGGATTCAGATGTCGGAACTAGCACCACAGGATTGAGTGGAGAAGAATACGCCAAGCTGACTGAATTCTTCACGAAGTATCCGGATGGGAAGATCTCGGAGGGAATTGTTCCCGGTCCCTGCAGACCGTTCTTGCCGACACATTGCCAATACGCGTTGAGTGAGTGGCATTCTAGCGTCCCTCCATAAGTGCTATTTTGAACGTGCTCCTCAGCTGTGCCGATCTTCAACGTCGATAAACGTCCCTTCGCGTTGTTGTGTGCGTATAATGCCGGAGATCATACGACACCGTTTGTAAGGAAGGCCGGTTCTCAGTTGACTAGTCGCTAACTTTCTGCAGTTAGAAGGTCACGAACTGTCGTACCTACGCGCTATCGGCGAGTTCCTCCCTCGAATACAAGAACAAATGAACTGATGACCATCCTTAGGTGTTATCATCCTTTCTGCGGTCCTCAAACGGAGGATGATGTTGGCGGACAAGGCCAAAAGTTTGTTTATCTCTAAGTATGTATGAAACTTCCTTCATCTGTATCGGATGTTAATGCCAGGAACAGCATTTCGCACGAGCTACGTACACCGCTACACGGAGTAGGTACAATCATCGACGCAACTCTCGCTGGTGTCTAACGTTAACATAGATCCTGGCATCAGCGGAACTGCTCAGCGACACGCCGCTCAGCCACACTCAAGCTTCGTTCCTCCAAACAGTCCAGGCATGCGGAACATCACTGGTAGAAACCGTGAACCATGTCCTAGATTTCACCAAGTTGAGCGGGAACGCCAGGTCGGGTGGTGTTGACCAGGTCATCCCCCCGACACGGTGCGACCTCATGCAACTCATTGAGGAGGCGGTGGAGGGATGTTGGATTGGACACAGGGCAAGGCTATTTACCTCCGAGATCGGCAGTGTGTACTCCCCACCTGAGAAGGCCGGGAGGTCTTCTTTGGAAAGGGACTGCCATGTGGAGACGGTGGTGGATATCGGACCGGACCTACAGGATTGGACGCTAGTTTTCGAGAAGGGTGGTATTAGGAGGGTGCTGATGAACTTGTTTGGAAACAGCCTCAAGTTCACTTCAGTGAGTACATTATCCACAGCACAGGGTTGAACTCGCTTACCGGGGTTTTTTCCCCTCCAGAATGGCTACGTGCACGTCTTGGTCCGGAAGATATCGTCGCCCGAGTTCCCACCAGGGAAGGTGAAGATCGAGATGAGCGTAGCGGATACAGGAAAAGGCATCAGTCAGGACTTCCTGAAGAACCAGCTGTTCCACCCGTTCTCCCAGGAAAATCCCCTTCAAACAGGGACAGGGCTGGGCCTAGCTATCGTCAACAGCATTGTTCGCTCCAGCAGTGTTGAAGGCAAGGTTGATGTGTGGAGCTCAGAGAGCGTAGGAACGGACATCAAAATAAGCTTCATGGCCCAGACTGTCGAGGACACGGAGGGGTCTCCCGTACTCTCTGAGTTGTGGAGAACGGAAGACTTTGCGCGGCCTCCAACGGTCTCCCTCATCGGCTTCAACATCGCCCATCGCGGCATCGAGCTGCTGCGGAATGTTCTGCTTGGGTACCTGCAGGCTTGGTGGAACTTGGTGGTTCTGCCAGACGGGAGCGACGAGCTCGGAGACATCGTCATCGTGAACGAGGATCCAAGTTACATCGCAGAGGCAGTTGCCAACAAAGACATCTCCCGGCCGATGATCTTGCTGTCGTCCGTGCGTGGGGATCCTCACCTCATGTCGATCGTCACAGATCTTGAGAACGTCGGAGGGTTTTGTCGGGTATTGTACAAGCCGGGAGGACCATCGCGGTTACATTCGGGGTTGAAGCTCTGCATCCGTTCACTGTTAATCGGCCAACGTTCAAGGGTCCCTTCTCTTCGCGGGAACCTGTCACGGACGCAGATGAAGGTTGCCCCGTTCACAACCAACGTACCCAAAAGACACAACTCGGACCTTGATAGCATCAGTGGTTTGAGGCCCCTGTTGGGCCCTCGATCCATCACCCATGAGTCGCGGTTGGAGACGATGTCGGGGAACGTACCGAAGATGGCGATGCAAACCCCGCCGCCAGCCTCTCCCAGAACCCCATCTCCAAGTTCAGACGGGCGCAACAGCCCGACCGTCGCTATTGGAACGGGCGGTATACTATTGAAATCCTCCATTGGTACCGTCGATTCCTCCACGCTCAGGGCACGGGTTCTTGTCGTTGAGGATAACCATATTCTTCGCGATCTGTTGTGAGTGTTTCACCTGCCTGACAGGGGAGATTCAATCTGAGCGGCGTTTTCTCAGAATGAAGTGGCTCAAGACCAAGGTCCGCGCTCGCTGTCTCGACCGGAGCTTACGTGATCACTGATCCCGTCTCTCCGATATCAGGGATATGATGCAATTGGAGCCGTCAACGGACGTGATGGCGTGCGGGTGTTCGAGACCGAAGGACGATTCGAGTGCGTTCTTGATGACCCCGTCGTTCCCGGAGCTTCGCACTGACGACCAAACATTAGTATCGTACTCCTTGACATGTCGATGCCGGAGCTTGACGGTGTTGGCGCCGCGAAGGAGATACGGAGAATCGAGTCAGAAAACATGAACGGCGAGAGTACACGCATCTTGGCTCTTACCGGGATGTCGACCTTAGAAGACAAGCGCAGAGCTTTCGAAGCCGGTGTGGACGGATAGTGCGTCGCTCCCCCGTATTTATATCGCATACCCGCTGACGTCGACGAAACTACAGCTTGGTCAAACCCGTCGCTTTCAAAACATTGGACGAAATGTTCAGAAAGCTTGGAGTCCCATGAGGGGTCATGGCCACACCCGTCCATAAAACCGTGGCAGAGTCGGTCGTGACAATCTTGGCTTTGTACGTCATATATATCTCACTATTTTTCATCCTCCCGAGCCTGTATTATTTTGCTTTCCCCTGACCACCGCTTTCGACATCATTATCTCATCCACCCCATTCATGCATGCATCCATCGACCATCACCCACCAACCCCAAGCAACAGTTTTCAGCTCCCGCCCATCCTCTTGATCAATCCTTTTCTCTCTCTCGTATACGCATGTCATTCGCAAATTTTACCCCCTAACGATGTAGCCCACTCCGACGTTCTTCGATACCAGTGATGATTGTAATTTATTGTCCTTACTTCATTTCTTTCATTCGCCCTCTCGCCCACTCTCCATCCATCCATCCACCCATCCATCCACCCATCCATCCTGCCCCGTGTCCCACTCTCCCAGACCCCACATCCCCTCCCTCCCTCTTTCTCATTTCCCTCCCCGACGAACTAGTAGATGCGTTGAACTCGACTTCTCATGTCCAATGACGAACGTAGAATTGCCTCGCCGATTGTTGTTTGGATTTACGCACCAGGACGCAATCACGATCATGGTTTCCACTCATCTTTCGTTCGATGTCCAACCCGCGAACTCAGGTATACTGATTCCCCCGAGACGATAATCAGCTGCATCGCCACTCTTCACTGAGCTTGCGCGTTGCGTCCATGTAATACCTTCGGATTGACGCGTAGATTGGAACCCCGCACACGATCCCAATTCGCCTTTGGGGATCCTTTGGCAAGAGCCCGCGTTCCTTCACCTCGTTCCACAGATCATCGGGTCGGGGGACCGATTATCGATTATCAACCAGCCTTAGTTTGCCCCTAAACTCTTGGAATCCTGCTAGCCCCAAAGGGGGGGACGGGAGGGGGACACATATATAATGGAGGCTATCCTTGCACCAGGGGTTCACCGAACTCCCATCATCATGGCTCACTCTCCATTCGAGTCCAACACCCAGGTAAAGCGTAAAGTCGAACCGGCCGATGGGCTGTCCTTCTGGTTTGCGGAGGTGCCGGAGGGCGGGGTAACTGAGAATACGTATCTCTCTGCGTGCGTTTCGTCCAGTTTCGCGCTTGGGTCATCAGGGGATTTTGCCGGCCCGCTATTCTGATTCCCCGCGCTCACTTCCGCTTCGTTTTTTGTAGTGGGATTTCGGGGGAAGAATCAGAATTCCTGGTCCAAGACCACTTCCACCCCAAGTCTACTGAGTATTTCACGATAGTAGAGGGGGAAATGCACTTCATCCTCGATGGTATAGAACATATCGTTCGAAAAGAGGATGGAGTTTTCGTCATCCCGCGCGGGGTTGTGCACTCTGTACGTTCGCCCAAGGGGGTACGCACAGAGTTCAAGGTTAGGGGAGACCACGATCTCGTTGAGGAACGAGACTTCTTGATACAGATGTTTACGCTGGTCGAGACGGTGAGCGGACACCAGCTATATTTCCGGGTCATCACCGTTGGCTGATCGCGACATTCAGAACCAGTTTGGACTATTGAAGAGGTATACTTGCTATTATCA
>Ga0307516_10002558_pt1 | contig 24187 bp, 38 predicted proteins | sample 19_EM_MG_FD_203310 | JGI IMG/M metagenome (GOLD analysis project Ga0307516, IMG submission 203310) | Populus trichocarpa ectomycorrhiza microbial communities from riparian zone in the Pacific Northwest, United States - 19_EM | ecosystem: Host-associated > Plants > Roots > Unclassified | place...
GCCGGCGGCTGTCCGCTTCCCCCCCCCCCCACCCCCTCCCCCCCCGCCGCCCCTGCCCCCCCCCCCCTCCCCCCCCCCCCCCCCCCTTGGGCCCCCGTTACCCCCCCCCCCCCCCCCCCCGCCCTCTGCTGGTCATCGTTCGTCGCTGTAGCAGTCTGGAGTACGGCGCCGCTGACGGTTACTGCAATGTCGCGATGACATGTCACAGCACCTAATTATGATGGCGTCGTCTCTGCGTCCGATTGTCGCCTCCCCCAATAACCCAACCGATTGGTGGATGCTCGATATTCGGATGAAGATGCTCGAATTCATTTACCACGTCGTCGTGACCCTTGGTGCAGAATCCGCCCTCCTAGACTCCTCGTCCCTCGATTCCCTCGTCGACGATCCGAAGCTGGACTCAGCCATCCTTCTCGTCTACCGAAGGCTCCGCCTGCCTGGATCGCAGGGCGACCCGCCCCATCGTACCCCAACGGAGTGGCATCAGGATAAAAGAAAGATACTGGAATGTCTGGTGCCGATTCACCAAGCCCAACCACCCTTCGAGCCAGTAGTCGATGCCGCCGAGATTCAACCGTTCACCACCCACCAGGCTCCGGTGAATAGCTATGAACCCTGGGCCACACTGGGGATAACTACCGGATACACCAGACAGCAACAACAACGACCGCTACAACCATACCATACCCCACAGACGCCAGGGGATCTATTGGACCGAGACCGTGCGCCATCGGAGACGGGGACAGTGTCCGACAACACCGTGACGCTGGGCGATTCACAAGCGCCCTTCAGCCCCGCGCATTCGGTCTCGCGAGGGAGGCGAAAACGGTCTACGAACTCCATGCAGAACGACAAGCCCGAAAAACGCACGCGCGGCGGTCCTCAGGATCATGTATGCTCCGCGTGCGGAAAGAAGTTTCCCTTCCTGTCCAAGTTGAAGGATCACCTGAAGACGCATTCCAACGAAAAGGGTCTCGGGTGCAACCTCTGTCCGAAAAAGTTTAAACGAGCTCGCGAAGTCAATGCACACCTCAAGTCGGTACACAAGATTGACATCCAGAACACTGATGCGCCGGCTCTGTCGGTGTCATCCCACTCCCATTCACCGCTGTCCATGAACCCGGCAACCCCGGCCTCGCCCCATCCGTCAGTGTTCCCACCAACGCCAGGTTCGAGTTCATCGTATCAGCAGCCACCACCACCACCTCCTCCGCCTCGGCCTTCTCCTAGATCGACACTTCTTCCGCTTTCGGGATCATACCCTTCCCCCGGATTGTTTGACGAATCAACGCCGACGTCGACTGTCACAGCCGACTACCAGGAGACGCCAGCCGCGTACACACCCCATGGCTACCAATCGTATGACGACAACCGAATGCATGACTACCGAGAAACAAGCTATCGAGGGGACGGAATGGAAGACGACGATGGAAGCAGCAAGTCCGCGGCACGCGACAGTAATAGCCCCGAGAATCTCGCCGACCGGGTCGAGCGGATGGACATGAACCATGACGAGTTGAAGCTGCCGCCTCTGCGATCGTTCTCTTCGGCTCCGTCCCCCCAGAACCCTCAGCCGCAGCAAGAGCCATTGCCTTCCATCGAACAGATCCACTTCCATATTGCAGCTTCAGCTTCAGCTCCAGTTCCAACTCCAGCTCCAGCTCCGGCTCCGGCTCCAGCAGCTCCAGCTCCAGCTCCAGCTCCAGCTCCAGCTCCAACTCCAGCTTCAACTCCAGTCCCGGCTCCGGCTCCATCTCCATCTCCAATTCCAGCTCTAGCTCCCGCACCGGTTCCGACGGAAGCAGAAGCGATGTCTGCAGGGAATGATCCTGAGCCTGAAGCATCCTCACAACTGCAATTTAGGCTACCCAAAGACACTCATGATATCAAGGCATACGAAGAACACGTCCTCATGCACGGCTTGTCTTGACCCGGTCGTCAGTCAGTCATTCATGCACGCGCTCCCATAGATTCGTAATCGCATAGCTGATCGTTGAAGTTTCTCACCCTAGTTTCTTCTCTGCCCTTCAGCAAGAAAGCTTGAATCCAAAGCGCCGTGGTCAGAATACCGCCAACCATCCCTACGGCTTCTGATCCTGCAGGTTTTCGTGTAGATAGTTATTTGCGTTCACATTAATTGTCGGAATTTTGAAATTCCTTCTCTTTTTTCCTTTCATTTTTTCCTTTTTCCCCTTTTTTTTCTCTTTTCCCGTAGCTCCTTTTTTTTTATATCTTTATCTTTCTTTCTTTGGCACTTGAATTATACCACTCCCCGCGCCTATCTAGAATGAACTGGAGAAGAAAGGGGATTGTTGAAGAGGAAACTTTTGGAGGGGGCGGGGGGGTTGGTGGTGTTGGGCTGCTCCTTGGGGGGCGGTGATGGCGATGATTCACGCATGCACACAACACAGCCTTGCATGCCTCCCATGTACATACTTTACTTTTTCTCCATCCACTTCGTTCTTCGCACTTCGTCTCCATGCCCGAGATGCCCCCAGGCTTGAGCGTTGTCGACCTCTCGCTGTGAAGCAGAGGGCGTGTATGTGGTCACACGTCGAGACTAGTCGCCGGTGTGAGCACGTGTACTCGCGATTGATCGATCAGTCGTGTGCTCGATCCGTCGTGCGCGACACGTAGGAATGGAGGAACATGTGAGATTTGGGCGAGGCAGGAAAGACAATCCACGATATCTGCAATCCACGTGGAGTTCCCCTTGAACACCGCCGAGCCGCCTACACACTCTTCGCTCCCCGCTCCCCGCCAACCAATGAGGACCATATCTCGCCCGAACGATCTGACGCCATGACGACTTTCCATCCTTCTTTTTTTTTTCCCCGCGACACCCGTGGTCGCCGGCTCGTCATTCGTGTTCAGCTAGCTGTGCCCTGTTCGACCGACGCCAACCTCATGCCAGCCGACTGACTCGATTGCCCGTCGGACCGTTAACTCCTTTGCCGCATAGCCCACGGGCCATGGCTAAGTATGACTCGACTCGATAGATACACGAACCGACTTTCGGCTGGCAATCTGCTCTAGACAGCCATATCTAGTAGCTCGGTATGCAACTAGCGCACCGCAGCGTGATCCGCAACCGCATTCATACATACACCACGGGAGGCAAAGCAGACAACAGAGCGGCAGCCACGGGCGGATGACGGGGGGGCTACTCTGCTGGTCGGTCGGCTGGCTGGCTGGCTGGCTGGCTGGCTGGCGGGTGTGAGCCCGAGTCGCTCGGTCGTGTCGTCTGTGACGGAACGGTGCCTGCGCCTCATTCCTGATGCGCACACACAGCCAATATGACCATCCCTGCTCCACCACCACCACCACCACCACCTCCCCCCCCGCTAGCTGCAATGTGGCTGTGGGGAGAGTCAGTCAACCAAATGCCAATCAGGCAACTTGCTCTCCTACCTGCCGGAAGCGTGCGAGAGGAACGGTTGACAGCCTTGCACGACTGCGCAGGGGGGACACTGGTCTCCCAAGGCAACCGACGAGGTGAAGTGTGCGGGACTGCACGCAACAGGTCTCCGGGGCTCGTTCCGCCATGGGAAACGGCAGCGAAAGCAAAAGAGAGGGAGCGAGCTTAGGGATGGAGAATGGGCTCTAAGCTTTTTTGCGCAGCAGGCAGAGCACAGCAAGCGTGCGCTGCACATCGGTGACATACGGCTTCGTTCCTGTTGCGCATCGGCCAGACATATAAACTTCCGTCTGCCTGGCCTTACTGCCATTCGCACATCCCCCCTCCGCCTTACCACCTTTATACACGCATACCCAGCCGCGATTCGGATTCCTTTCCCCGGATAAAGAAGCCTGTTCGAGTATTCTCAAGATCTCAAGATCACTTCGATTGCTGTCTCGATTAACTTTCCTGCGGCTTGCGTGTTTTTGCGGGCTTGAGGAACGGAAACACCCCGCCCCCATCTGCCCGTTGGGGATCTCCCGCACAGCCCGCAGCTCATCTCATATCTCCGCCCATCTCGTCTGGAGCCACCACAAAACCTCTCCTATCTCGCCACCATATCCACCCCCCCCCCCTTCTAGGACTGTCTGCCAGCTTGTGGTATGTATTCGAATGCATCCGGACTACCGCCTGTCATGGCTTCCTCCATGTTCAGCTCTGATCTCTCCGTTCACGCCAGTCTTCCACTCTCCAACCACATGTCTATCTCCGACACGCGGCCGCCCTGGCTCCCAGACAACCTGGAAACTCTGGTCTTCGATAAGGGTCTGATGATCCACATCAACAGCCTCCGGGAAAACCGGTATCACTGCGAGATTGTCAGCCAGCTCCTAGAAGCCGCCCTACAGCAACTGCCAGCCTCCTCAGCGCCTAGCGACTTTGAGATCCGGATGGCTCGCCAGCATCTTGCCGTCGAGCTCCAGCACATCCTCAAGAAATGGTGCGAAGATGGCCTGGCGAAGACGCTGGAAAGGTCCTTTCTGGGCATGATCTCGACCTGCATGGATGGCGTTGCCGAGGGAAACGGTGGCATGGGAAGCGTGGGCAATAGCGGTGGAAAGGACCTTCTCATCCGATCCTTCCGCCCCCAATCCATGACCCCGTCCAGCCCCTCCGTCATGTCGTCTTTCATGGACCGTTTGGATCTCCACGGCTATCGGGGCGGAGACGGCTCCTCGGCAGTAGTGCCCATGAAGCGAGCGTCCGAGGGCGACGAGCAGATGTTGTCGAATAAGTCCGGGAAGTTCTTTCCTGGGGGTGGGGCGAGCGGTGAGAAGGATTTCCGGTGTCCTTACTATGTCCGGGATTCCACTAGCCACCCGGAGTGCGCTGGCAAGAGATTCCCGAATCCGAGGAAGTTGAAGTATGTGGCTCCCCGCCTTGTCTGTGGAACAATGGGACTAATACCCGCTGCTTGATAGGGAGCATATCTGGAGATTCACCAAACCCTTCAAGTGTCCCACCTGCAATGAGGTTCGCCCCTCCCCTTTTTTTCTTTTTTTTTTCTTTTGAGGTTTCTTTTCTGACCTTCCTCAAGGGCTTCGGCAGAGAGAAGACCAAGGCAATCCACTGCGAACAGCGCAAGGTCAAATGCGCGCAATCAGAGCGCAACGACTACGAAAACAGCTTCGAGCAGCAGCGAGACAGACAGATCGATCGAGCCAAGAACACGCCCGAGATCATTGGCATCTTCGCGGAATATGAGAGAAATTGCGTCCCAACATCCACATGTCAGTAATCAGCTACTACTTTTATCAAAAACGTCACCGTTGGGAAAGAAGTCGAAGATAAAACAACGGTCTTTGGCGAATATTTCACGGAATTGCAGCCGGCGGCGGTTTGTTTCATCGACCAAGAGACTCGGTGACGGCTGGGGTACCTGCGACCGGGGCTTGCTGACATACGGTGTGGCAGTCCCGACGCCCTACGGCCCCAACCCTGATGGTGCTTTGGATGCGGGAAGCCCGGCTTCCGACGATTCGGGGAGTGTGACCCCCGTCGCCGCCAGCCCGGCCACACTTCCCGGCAAGTTCTGGCCCCAGATTCCCCAAGGGAGTCCCGCGCCAGTCCTGCGGATCCCCCGAAGAGCGGAGGAGTCCGGATACCCGACGCCGCCAGGAGACCGCGGTTCTTTCGGCTCTCGCCACGACATCAGCCAGCAGCCGCTGAACATGGTGGGCGAATGCAGCAGTCCGTTCCAGTCGGGGCCCATGGTGGGATTTCCCGAGGCAGCATCAGCCGATCCCGGCAACAACCCTTTCAACGCCGAAGACTTATTCTCGCCACCGTCGTCCCAACACCAGCAGCAGCAGCAGCAGCACGGCTTTCAGCTCCATCCTCTCGAAATCCCCGAAATCGTCGTGTCCGAGATGAACCCGACCATGCACAGCCCTCTGACGCCCGCCGGATTCCGCTCGTCCATCACCTTTCCGTTGGACATGGACATGAGCGGATCCTCGCCAACGCACAGCCGACGGACGTCGATGTGCATGGGCATGGGCATGAGTCACCGGCACGCCCCAGCCCGCCAGCAAAAACAACAGCAGCACCAGCGCCAGCAGCAGCAAAACCAGCAGCAGCAAAACCAGCAGCAGCAGCAACAGCAGCAACAACAGCAACAACAACAACAACAGCAGCAGCAGCAGCAGCAGCAGCAACAATACCAGCAACCCGACTCGTTCGATGACCTGCAACAGGGAGAAGTGTTCTCCCATGGCTATGGCTCGATCCCACCGGTTCGGTTCCGCATGAAGTTCTGAGGCGAAGGGGTAGTGGCCGCCCTCCGCCCCGTTCGTTTATGCGCCGACCGACCAATCCGCAGCTCTCCGCGGAGGTGCTGCGTGTAGAATTAGTCTCCTTGTTTCTTTTCGTCCGAGTTTGTGATGGCGTTCGTGTATCGGCTGGAGTTTGTTGTCCGTTTTCGTGTTTTTTTTATATTTTTTTTTATATTTTTTTTTATATTTTTTTATTCCTAGCGATGGTCTATGTATTTCGCGCGTTGATACCCCTTTCCGTTGCGCTTCTCTCCGTGACAGGCTCCTTTTCCGCATGGACGTATGTATCTTAGACGAGGGTTCAGTTTTTGGCTTGTTCGTGTTAATAATGGGAAGTTACAAACGCCCAATCGCTGCCTTTCTCGCGGGGCGTGCGCACGGTCGCGCAGTGACAAGCCTATTGCAATGTAGTTATACTCCACATATGTAGCTATCTGTATCTACGTAGTGCAGTCTACCTTGCGGCCCAGCAATAACCACATAAGCCGCATCCGCCTCCGTGCTGGGGGATCGCTTCCAGAGGGGATCAACACTGCGTTGCCGAGTGACTGCGCCGTGGGTCGTGTGTGGCTATGTATGTATGTATGTATGCAAGTAAGTAGGAATGCATGCCACGGGACACTGGCTGGGGGGGGGGGTCGAACACCGCCCATCCAGGGGGCTGCAAGCCTTCTCGGCAGGGTAGATAAGGTGTCGACATAGATGGTGATCTGGCAACCGGCTGTGCAAGCGCAGCGCCTTGTGTTGCCGTTTGCGAACACAGTGGAGTTGCAGTTGCGAACTTTTTGTGTTTTTTTTTTCTTTTTCTTTCCCCTCCCTGCCTTTCTTTTCTTCTCTCCGCGCAGGCGCACATTGTTCTGCGAACAACACACACGCTCCTGCGGCCACTGCGAACAAGGTCTCAGTGGTCGCGAACGAGCTCTCTCAGTGGGCGCAAGCAAGGTGTGCGCCAGGATGCCAGCAATGTGCGTGCGGTGTCAGCGGCCAGGTCCGTATCTAGAGCATAGATACACAAAAGGTGGACCTGACAGAGCTGCGGCCGGTCCTGCCGCTCCGTGCAGCAACACGTAGCATGCCACCGGATGACGCCGCGCCGACCGAACCTGAACGTGTGGGGTGCGGCCCTGTGGCGCGACCCGGCGGGAGGAGGAGCGCGGAAAGTCGGGCGTTGCTTACATAACTCTCGGGGGCTTCCGGGCAAGGCTTTCCGCGGCGGCAGTGTCCATCCAGGATGTCGTATGTACAAGGGCTGCAGATAGCGCACCACCAGAGGGGATGGGATGCGGCTCAACCAGTGCATCTGCTCTCTCCCAGCTGACGAACCGGCAGCAGCGCCGGACGGAACGGAAGCCCCGTGCTGCGCCGGGTCCTGTCGTCGCCTTCTCCAGCCCGCGAAGGGGGGGGGGGTGAGAGAAAGGGCGGGCCGTCCGCAGACATCCTGCCTCCTACGTAACATACGGCTGTGTGTAGTGACGGCATGTGTGCATGTCGGATGAGGTCACCGCACGTCGCCGGGTGATGGCAGCCGGTCCAGCTCGATACTTACTGGAAGCGTGTATCTATCTATCTAGTCAACGGCCACCCCATGCCATGCAGCCATCCATTCCGTCACCGCACAGCACGTCTGCACCGCTCCACAATGCGCCCTGCGCGATGCCGACAGGCGGCGGCGGCGGAACGACCTGACATCGCCCTAGCTATGTACGTACCTCCGAGCCCCGTCGAATGGCCCGGAACCCACCACCACCACCACCACCCGCCCGAAGCGGAAATGGACATGACCTGACGGCGACCTTGCATCGATCCCGACCTTTGCGTGGACCTGGCATCTGACCTGGCGGTGAACTGGCGCTTCCGCAGCTGCTGGCAGGGCTGCGGAGAGGGGTTCAAGATTGGCTGGTGGGATGGACGGATGGCTGGCTGGCTGGCTGGCTGGCTGGATGGATGGTCATCCTGCCATCCTCTGTTTGGGAACGAGGGAGGGGGGGGCAGGGGAGAATAGGCGGTTACCCGACCGGCTGCTTTCCTGCCACCTGTAGTCCCGCAGCCGGGCAGAGTCGGCGGTGCGATTGGCGCACCGTTCGAACACAGGACGTCCGCAGTATCGAATCGCATCGTAGCGTGTCGTGCACTAGCTGATACGTGGGATCCACCCCCCCACCACCGAGTCCGTAGATCTGCCCGCTCGCTCATCGCGTCAGCCAGCCAGTCTGTGCGCGCGGGTGGGGGATGGTGCCCTTCACCAGTGGCACCGGAGTTTGCCCCTCCTCGGGCGAGGACGAGGATGAGATGGCGACGAGGCTGCGGTGTCGGCGCGTGCAACCACCCGAACTCTCTCGGGTGTGCGCTATCACTCGGTCGAGGGCAGTGTACTTCCGTGGGGTGGGGGTTGCTGGAACGCTCGCGGCTGCGGCGGAGTCCGTTGCAGCCGGGCAGCGGGGCAGCGGAGATCGCGGTCCCGGGATGTTGTTCAGAGCGCGGCCGGGAACGCCGATCGGCTACCCGGCCTGCGGTGGGGGTGGGGGTAGTAGTGAGCACCAGCCGCGGCCACTGCTCGACCGGCAGACCCGCAGTCGGCCACTCCCATCGCACCGTCGCCCGTTTTTCTCCTTCCTCCTTCCTCCTTCCTCCTTCCTCCTTCCTCCTTCCTCCTCCTCCTCCTCCTCCTCCTGAGATCTTCGCCGCACGCTCTCGAAGCCCTACCCCAGCCTTCGCCGCCCGGATGGCTGGTGTGACTACGCCGTGGAAAAGCGGTGTCGACTCCAGTCCCACCTTCCGAGTGAGAGCACTGTGAGTCACTGACCCACAGGCACCACATGCTCCCGCTTGTCATATCGTACCCCGACGGAGAGCCGCCCCGACAACCGACGACAGCGTAGAGCTGCTGCCGACAAAGAGAGAGAACACCAGCTTATTTCGCATGCAGCCTCATTACACCATTACACCATGGCGAACGCACGGTGCGCTCCTCTCCTGCCCGCCTGGGCCGCCCAGAGAAACTCTGCCGCCGGTTCTCTGCGGCGCCGCTGCCTACCAAAGATACTTAACCACGAAAAAAAAAGCACAATACCGAGCGGCGACACACCGATGGCAAAGACCGACGATTGGCAAACGAAAGATCGCTACCCCATCCGAGCACTCCGCCTTTCCTCCGACGCCCCACTACCACCCTCCGGCTTTTGCTCCTCTTCCACGGAGGTCCCAAAGGTGGAGAGGAAGTCCAATATCGCCTGGCTGCACCGCTCATCGGCGAACAGGTCCCGGATCCTGAACCGGTCTTTCGCCCTTCCAGTCTCCCTCCGTGCCTCTGTCCACAGGGTTCGTCTGCTGGGCATTCCAGTGGGGCCAGTTCTTGAATAGGTGCTCTCTCTGCTGGGTCCGGTATGGACACGTCCTCCTGCTGCTGCGAACGAGATGGTGTGCGTTCGACTACTGCAAGTTGTGCACGAGTGACGACCTCGTGTTGTCGCATGTCTTCTGTTTGCTTAGTCAGTGCTTGCGACCGCTCACTCCATATCTATGGGTAGTGACGTCACATCTTCACAAGACAACCATCTCTTCTACACATCACTCCTGCTGACACCTCGTCCGCCATGGATGCCGAATGCGATCCTGTGCGATCTACGCGCGCAGTAAGCACGTGTGTACGGCTCGCAGCCGTTCCCCCCGTGGCTACGTGCGGCTGTTTCCTCAGCCAGCACACAAACTGGCTGGGTACCTGGATCGAGCGGCGGCAGTCCACGCTCTACATGCAGACGGAATTTCACACAGCAGTACGCATTCCGACCCCGTGTGGGGACACTAACGGCTTGCTTGGCTCGTCGTGGTCCGGCGAACGAGATTGCCCCCGCCACCGACAACAGGGTAGATGGAGCAGCTGTCCTGCCTCCCCTACCACACGTTCGCCCCGCCTGCGATGCAGAACTCTCGGCAAAGTCGTGTGGCCGGCTACTAAACATATGCAGTCAACACCGAGTCTCGCTGTGGCTGCCGTGTCACCAGGTATCACTCGTCGCCCCTGCCGCCAGCTGGAGCGAGGTAGTTGCGGACGTGCGACTGGGGTGCATGCCGTATCGGGCTTTTTTTTTCTCTCTCGTATCTTTTCCTCCTTCAGTGAATGACACCCTCGGCTGCAGCAACGTTCGTCAGTGGCAAGAAGACGGAATGGGGGTTCAGCGGGCAAGATCTGGGGGGGGGGGGGGACGCAGTGTCACCCCAAGCCCAGTCCATCAGCCCGACGAACCACAGCGGAAAAGTGAATTGCGATATGCTCCTTCGCGCCGGAGCCGGAGTACTGAGCGGACCCGAGGGATGGGGCGGGGGTGTCGACCGCTCATTGGACGGGAGCCAAGAACCCCACGATAGGGAAGAGGAGGGGGAGGCTATGCCCGGTGTGACGCGGCCAGCTGTCGTCTCCGATGGGTCACTTGGGTGGGTTTTTCTTCCTTTTTCTTTTTTTTCCTGTTGTTGCGGGGCGGGAATTATAAGGGGAGTTGCAGGACGGCTATGGGACCAGCAGTAGCAGCAGCAGCACTGCCGCCGAACGGCCCGCTGGGCGCATCATGGTCGGTCCGGCATGAGGGGGAACTGCACGGTGGACCGCTGCAATATCCCTTCCCCGGACGGGTGTGTTTCGACGGAGGGAGGGCTGTCGATTGAGCAGCGGTGGATGGGCGGAGCCGCGAGACTCGCCATGGCTCGGGCGAAAGGAGAGGGCGAAAAATCTTTCGTTCCGGTCCATCCCTGGTCCGTGCATACGGCAGTGGGGGGAAAGGAGCATTGCGCTTCGGAGATGTAACTCTCCCTAGCCTGCGTCCGAATACATACCCGAGAGTGATATCTCTCCGCGGGGTGGGCTCAACAGCAGCATCCATCCATCCACCAGCACCAACCGGGCACACGCAACACTCTCACGTTTCGGCAGATGATCTTGCTCTCGAGTCTCGACTGCGAATTGCGCCGGGGGACCCGGTCCGTTTGTTAACGCCCGGCAAGCCCGCGAGACGGAAATATCTGGTGTGTCTGTAACGGATGGAGCACGGACGGTTTCGAGCAGGCTTTCACTGGGTGGGGTCCGTCTGCCGTCCATCCATCAATCCAGCCGGGTTGTTGTGTCGACGTGGATACCACGAACCTGCATATCTGCGAGGAGAAAAAGGGGTGGGTGGTCCGCTTTTTGGTCATCCCGGAGCTTTTTCTTTTCCCTTCTGCGGACGTTGCTTACCACCGAATCATTTGGCATGAACCCGGACGCTGAATTTCTCCACACTCACGGGGGGCGGGCCAACCGGTGAAGGAGAAACCACATTCCACGTCCTGGGAGGGGGAGGGGGGGTTCGCGATGGACCGATGGAGGAGGTGGGTAGCAAACGCTCCACAGCACGATCTACGTACAGCTGACGGCGGAGCTCCCCAGGGCTGCGATTGGAACGCTTGCATTCCGGGCGGGAGGGAAACGGGCCCACCCTGCCGTAGCTCCCTTGTGTTTCGCGATGGCCGACGGCGGCGGTGGAGGGATGGCCCCGCCGGACAGGAGGCCTCTAGCGGTCGAGGACTTGCATGGCTACTCCCGCTGGCTCGCGAGTTGCAGGGCGAGGCTGACACGGCAGGGCTGGGACGGAGGATCTCGATGCGGCGTGCGGCCCCATCCTCTGACATGCGGAGCAGTCGGTCTATCATACGCCGTTCAGCTGGGAGGATAATTACCGCAGATCACATCGTACATCGTACAATCGCGGACGGAGGAACCGGAGGAGCAGCACGTTGTCGATTGATTACTGCATACTTCTCGGCGTCTCCACAGATGTGGTGAGTATAGTCTGTTGTTTCCCCTGCGCTCTCCTCCGGTGCGGGTGGAATGTGTAGTTGCGGTAAAGCGCCATCCATCCACACAGATAACATGTCCGGCGGCTAAAAAAAAAAAAAATGACGGGAAAAAAAATGAGAGAGTTCCACGACGCCCGCTACGCCCGCCCTGTGTAGCCTCGGTTACACCCTTCCAGAATACTTTTTCTACCAGCTGACCGCTCCTTCCTTCCCTCCTCCCCTCCTTCGAATTCCTTCCGCCCGACCTGCGGGCGGCTGGTTGCTGCTCCCTGTCCTCAGGATGGATTCGCCACCTCTTCTCGTTTGCTCCTAGCGGCATGGAGTATGTATACTCACTGGAAGTATATGCGTACATTTCGGCACCGCAGCTGTAGAGTGTCGAGGAAACCGCTTCGTTCGTCCCAAACTGGGGGGGGGGGGTGTTTTTTTTTAAGACAGCATGTCAAAGTTCAGAAGTTAGGAACATACATCTCCCCCATGCATCGCTCCCCCTGCCCCACCCCAGTATGGGCTTTTCGGACGGAGTGCTGCTGCTGCCGCCGCCGTCAGAACCCAGATCCTCAGCGATGATTTGCGCGGACGCTGGGAATGCTTCTTGCAGGTGCGTGGATAGATAAAATCAATTGCTCGTATGCCACACGCACTGACGGCTGGATCACCACGTTTCTATCGTATTGCATATCATACACTGCGCGCACGCACACACACACTGTTGTTTGTTTTTCCCCCCTCCTTTCTTTCTTTTCTCGCCCGGCTGTGCTACCGCCACTAACCTGATTACTCTCTGCCGGATTGTTCGATGTGTGTATACATGAGCATTTTTTTCTTTTACTTCTTCGGATAGTCCTCCCCCCCCTTCCAGCCCCCCCCGTATAGCTAGCTAACAGCGCTACCCACATACATACTTACATACATACATACATACAGGAGCTCCGCCGACAGCCAATGGGGACCGACGCCGACTAGCATGCAAACGGGATCCGAAACGCTGCGAACAGTGCACGGGTTCGTATGCACGTAAGTACCATGTGGGAGCGATGGCTACAAGGTAAGTAACCATGTATATGTAGTACTACTGCACGGAGTCGTCCCGGCTTTTCGGGCGTTCGATCGGCGTTAGGGGCCCGGAAACGATCGGCATCTTGCCGAAGGCACGACCAGAGCCAGCAGAGGACGAAAACGGAAAAGAAAAAAAAAATCGGGAGAGAAAAATGGAAAGCGGAATGGGGAAAAAGAAATGGGGATTGTGCGATGGATGGAAGCCTCTCCATGACCGTGGCCGTCCCGCCGTGCGTACAGACATGCATGGAGAAAGGCTCTCATCAGCGCAGTCCTGCGGCTCTCTGAGGGCTGACTCTCCGGGCTTGTGGCCGGACTGCTCCACGTGATGGGCGGGCCAAGATCCCCAGCTCGGAGACGTCCCGGCCTGCAGCAGGCCGTAGACACGGACGGATCCCGCTGCCGGCCCGACTCTAGAACAGCCACAGAGGGGAAGTCCAGATCGCGATCGGATGCACCTGTCATCCGCCTCTAGACGAAGTCGAAGGCGCCTCCGGGAGTTGGCCACTGCCGACTTCCTCTGGACGAAAAGTGCCGCTGCCGACAGCTGCGACAGCGGAAGCAGGTACGATGGACGGGAGTTGGAAAGCCATCCCACCTGGGCGGATTCGATGGGCATCTCCGGGGAGGCCTGCATGTGGTGGTGGAGAGTACATACAGACAAGACACGATGTCACCAGCGGCCCCGTGCGTGTGGAGCAGGGTGCTATCGTCGTGCCGGTGGCAGCAGCTGGATTATGTAACGGCGACACCAAGCATCGACGCGTGTTCCGGCCGAGGTGCAGATTTTGCGCCGGAGGATGCTCCCGAAACGGGCCGCCGTCCAGTGTAGTGCAGGGCAGCGCAATGGGGCGGCGTTTTCCGCCATGTTCAACTGCATCCATGCATACATACCTACGGTATCGATCCTTGGGACCGCTTCAACCCCGATGCGATCAACTGCTGACATGAGGAGAGGAACAAGGGGGGAGGGAGGGACGTGGAGATCGCGACGGAAGCACAGCGTCGAGAATTGAGGGAACGACAGCGGATCCTACCGCTTACTCCTGATCCTGCCCCCCCCCCCCCGGACGCACGATCCCCAAGTATAGGGCCCCCGCACTCGTCAGCGCCAATCCCAATCACCTGGAAATGCTGTTGCTTCCTTGGGACCTTCTTCTCTCGCCGGCGGGTACATAGAGTGGTTGCACCGAATGTGACATGCGCGGGGCCGCGAACTCGACTGCATCCATACGGCGTTTCCGTTTCGAAACCGACGATCGGCAGGGGGAGGACGGGCGGGCGGCAGCGGCGGCACAGATGCAAATTGGCTGGATGGCGCCAGCGGTTGGTCACGTAATCACTCCACCGGAAGCAGCGGAACCATTTCCACGCACAACTCGCCCGTGATGGCACATGAGCCTTCAGCCCCAGCTCCGCTAGGGATCGCCGCGCAGTATTTCCCAGCTGAGGCGGGGTCCTCCGCCGTCGTGACGACACCGATCCTGACCAGCCAGCGGGGCCGATGTGTGTGCTCTCGTGCGGGCGACTGGATATCAGGAGGGTGTGGTGGTCGTGTTGGGCTTGCTGGAAGGGGAAGCAGTCGAAGTGCGCCGGTATCTCAGCCGCTCCGTTACAGGCACATGGCGTGAGGTGCACTCAAAGAGGGTGCCCGCAGCTTCGGGGTCTGGCCGCCCAATCCTGCGAGCGCCAATGCGTCCCATCAGGCGCCCCCCCCCCATCTCCAGCCTGGCACCGGCGGAAGGAACCCTCTCGATGCGGTCTCGAAACGCTGCATGCCGGCCCCTCGCCGAGAGGCGGTGGCCAGCTCACCGGCCACCGAGATGCCACTTTCCCTTCCTGCTTCTCGAGAGCTGACTGGCTTTAGCACGGCCCCGAGCCCGCCAGTGGGCTGGATGGCGCCGAGATCAGTGCCGGATCGCTTACATAAACACTCGCGATTGCCGCAGGCGATCCTTGCCTGCGGAGACGTCTCGCTTGTCAAGCTGTCACCGCATGTGTGGCATATATACGTAGCGGTGCTGCGCTCACCTCCGCCAGCCGGCCAAACCATGGCGTCGTAGTGAGCGGATGGCTACTCACCGGACGATGCTGTGTACTTATGTCATAGCGCAAAGCAAAAAAAAAAAAAAAAAAAAAAGAAGCACGAAATGCCATCTCGATCGCCGCCAGCTGCTCACTATGTTCGCCAGGCCGGGATCAAGTAGAGTAGTTGTGTACTCTCAAAGCGAACAACAAGGGCCAGCCTCAGCATATCCTCGGAGACTGGTTGACTTTTCTTTTTTCCGTCTGCTGCTGCGGGCAGAGTCTGCACCACCCAGATAATGGTGGCAGTGACGGTGGCTCCGGTTATGACACAGACCCCAGCCGTTGCTTTGATGCCGGACATCTACCTAGATAGAACGCACAGCACAGGCGTTTAGCAAGGCATATTTCTTCTCTTCCGTGCTCACATACGCCCGGCTATTCTTTAGCGGCGGCTTCTCCAGGTCGAGATCCTTGGGCTGCTTCTCCACTTTCAGCACTCATCCAAGCTTTTCCTCGGACCCGCACCTGGCGACTCCGATTGGAGGGATGCGCGATTGTGGCCCATGTATCTATGTACGAGTGTGGGAATGGGAACATGCCTCTTCCTACACTGCGAGTCTGTGACCCGACGGACCAGCCATGCGATGCGAATTGGCAACCGATCGCAAATTGCGTACATAGCTGTCCCCTAGTTGTTTTTTCTGTGGTATCTCTCGAGCAGGAGAGCGGGTGCAGTCTCTGTCCCCCCCGACCGAGGAGAGAGCGATGGCATGCCGTGGCGACGGAAACTGCGTGGACACACATCCAGTAATAACTGGCGAGAGCAGCTCCGGGAGACGTCACCAGATTGTTTCTGCGGACCGGCAAGACGCAGAGCCACCTGGGGAGCTCCTGGCGTTCTCGACGGGGCCGCCAGTGGAGTGATCGTCTTTTCTCCCGCCTCTCTGGTCGGGTTGAATTGATTGTTGACACCCAAACAGTCAGTCCGAGAAGGTCCAACCCTAACCCGCTCGCCTCTCTCCACTTCTTGGCGCAGAGCCGCTGCTGCCTAGGAGGCTCAACTCTAGATTGCCCCGGAAGGCCGACGGCGCCGCACCGTTGGCTCATGCTTCTCGGACCCATCTTTGAGCCGCCTCGCGCCGGTGGCGTCCAGACCGAGAGAGACGTACGTCCTCCTGTTGACGGAGCCGACGACGGCGACAGACCCTCCCCCCATCCCGGCTTCTCGTCCCCTGCTTTCCCCCGTCCACATCCTTCCTCTCGTATGTCTTTGTTCGCCGCTCTCCGCACCGCCTTTCCCGCTGCTCCGACACTTTTTGGCGGCCGCTTCGTGCCCTGTCCCTGGATCCGCAAGCCATCAAGCCACCAAGCGCCTGCTGGTAGAAGCCACCAACACTAGCCATCCACTCGAGCCATCCCGCACACATCTCTCTGGCCAGTCCATTGACTCCCTTCCCTGCCCCCTACTCTCTCTCTCTCTCTCCCGCTCTCTCTCCCGTTATCGCTGGCTCGGACGCTCTCCCCCCACCGCTCCCACCCAAGTAATCATCCCTCTCGCACTTCCCACCCTTCTCCACACCTCCCCCAGATCCCCCGACCGCTTGTTCGCAATTTGTCTATCATTGTCTTGGATATCGCCACAACTACAACCATCTGCCGTCTATCTACACACCCCGAGTATCTGTCCCCCTCCTTTCCTCCCATCGCCCTAAACCCACCCGCTAGTCCGTCGTTCCCTTCCGCCGAACGTCATCTTTACCGTAGCGACACACCGCACGGACGAAAGCCCCAACGGCGTCAGCTGCCAGGGTTCTTGACTTTCTTTCTTCTTCTTTTTCTCTACTTGCGGCGGCAGCCAAACCAGCCAATTAGCTGTCTGTCCATCCAGCCTTGCCGTGTGCGGTCGCGGCTGGCGTGCGAGTTCCCTGCCCAACCCCGAGGGCTGAAGCGGTCCGTCACTCGCTCCATTGATTCTGACCGCCCGTGCGGCTTGCGTCGTCGACTCTGCCGAGACTCTGAACGAAATACACGAAGGTGACGGTTGTGATGATGCCAACGATGATGATGGACGTCGATACCGCCGCGCCAGACCGCAGAGTGCCATGGTGCGTGATGGCTCCCGTTTTCTTCTCTTCTCTTCTCTTCTCATTCTTTTCTTTTCCTTCCGTTTCTCCTTCCCGTCGCGGTTTGCTCTCCTGCGCGCGCAGCCGTATTTCCGCTGCCGTTCGTCTCTCACGCCATGCCCGCCATCGCTCATCCCACGCCCTGGTGCAGTTCTGCTGCTGCTGATGGTGGGCAACGCCAGCGGTTCCAAGCACATCTGCTGTGCACAAGCTTCCCCTTCGGCCCTTAGCAGTTCCCCCTTCCCGTAGCAATTACAAATCCACCTGCGAATGCGCGTGATTGCGCAGGTGCTTGCTAGCAGGAAACGTATGTACACCACGCACAGAATACCTCTAGTATGTAGGCTGTCCGCCACCTGCAGAATCACAAATTCTCCCCTCCCTCCCAATCTCTCCCTTCCTCAACCGCCATCTTTTGGTTCGGTTTCTTTTCTCCTCTCGCTCCCCCCCTCCCCCTCGTTTCAGTACTGCTTCGTGCTGTCCTGCTGGCTCGGCCCCCTTTCCTACTCGCTGGCATTATCTTCGCCACTTGCACTCCTGCAGAGCCTGTTGCCACGGACTGTGTCACTCGGGCGCTCCTGTTCTACGGCCCGCCCCTGTCGTCGTCCACAATCGAAACGAATCATCGTCGGCGTACTGACGCACAAGATTTCCCCCACCACCACAGCCTTACCGCTCTGCCCCTAAAGATTGACGAGTCGTACTCTGGTCACACATCGGAGGGAAGCCAGGGATCCACGTACGTGCCCAAATGCTCATCCCCCCCATCCTCCCTCCTCCCTCCCCTCCCCTTCCCACACACCTATTGGGACATTTGTCGGATTGCTGGCCAAATCTTCTCTGTCTTACCTTACCCATCGAGCTCTGTCTGGGGAAGGCTTTTTTTTATTCTTTCTATTTTCCCTGCGAGTCCCGCTCTCATGTTGACCGTCCTCCAGTACCATCCAGCATCCTCCATTACTCGCAAACACATGTCCAAATCCCTCCTGTTCATCCAGTGACACCGATATACCGTCATTCCCTTCGGCGCCATTCCCTCCCTCAGGGACCACTTGCAGACCCATCCAGGCTACCAAAGGCGCTGCAGATCCCCAACAGAATAGAAATACCATGAATTCTTGCACCGAATCTCCTGTATATTCATCCCAAACCATGTCTGCCCGTGGATTCGACCTGTACGCCGATAAATCCGACGGAGTTCCCTCGTGGCGGCCTGAGGCTTCCTGGGTGGGCGACGACAGAGCCCAGAACCATGTGGCCAATCTTCAAAATTACCTTGCAAGTGAAGAGGTCGTGCAGTTGCAAGAAACCCAAGCCAAAGAGAACTCTCGCTCCGACGAATCGCTAGCCGTCCCGGACCGCGCCGGCCCCCTCCCGGATAATACCGACTGCCCGGCAGCGCTTCACGACAATGACTGGTCACTCGGTACAGATGTCGACACCGTGTCCACGATCGCAGACGACACGGGGCACGACTTTGATGAGCTGTGTGCCAACTTCCCCAGCGACGACTCCGTCAATGCAGGCGGCCGTTCGCGTGATCAGGAAAGACGCATTTCTGCCAGCCTTTTTTCGGACATGTCCCAGTCGCCTGTCGGCTTATCAATGAGCTTCAGGAGCGACTCCGGATTCTGCGAGGCTTCTCCAGGCACAGCTGCCCGTCTGATCCAGTCCCCGTTCATGGGGTACGACAGCAGTCCCGAGCCCTTGCTGGAACCTTGGTGGGGAAAAGAAAAGGCCGTTGACGATGCAGATCAGCGTCTGTCTCACCCGGCTTGATTTTCTTGTCGTGGGGAAACTGATGAATGCAGTGAACGGGGACATGTTTCCGAGTCTTTTCCCAACGCCGATTCCGAAGTTTGAAGACCGGTCAAAGCACGTCTGCGACAACTCGCCGCCCAGCATCTCGGATCCCGGCCGCACTCTCCAGGGCTTCACATCGCATGCGACGTCAACAAAGAGACTTACAGCTCGCGGCCACAAATTCATCATGGCGCACATCGTGCGGCCCATGATGCAGAACCCCGTCCTCGCTGGGTTCCAGCAGGTTCTCCAACAAGCGCGGTTGCGGATGGACGAGGGAACGATAACGACACTGAGGGACCTTGAAAAAGTCCTCCTCTTGGAACTCGGCCACGTAATTCTACCCTGCGTATCGCGCGAGATCCCTGTTAACTCACCATGTCGCCATAGCAACCGGAGGGATGCACGCCTCCGTCGTATCTCCGACTGTCCTTCGAATTCCTCGAGCGCAGCGAACAACTCTGGCCACACCTCTGCGACGCCGACCTCTGCCGTGCGCAAGACCTCCCCTACGACAGAAACTACTTCCTCGACGCCCAGCACAAGGTCATCGGCACGGCCCAAGTCCGGTTCAAGCTCCAGCGAGAAGAACTGGACGGCATCCTGCAGAGAATGCGACGAACGCCGTCCGCGAGCACGTCCACTTCGACCACGGGCGCTGGTGATACAAGGTAATTGCCGTGCGTGCGATCGTTTGGGGTACATACAGTGTGAGCGCTAGTGCCAATAATAATGCTTGTTCTCTAGTGTGCTCGCGAAAGGGGGCGCCGGCGGGCAACACAGTTCGACTCCGCTTAAAAGGCTCACCAAGCCCTGTTCACAAGACGCCGGGTCTACTCGCAAGAGGCCAAGAGAGAGAGCATGCAACACCACCTTCTCCTCACTGGCGTCCCAAGAGAGAGCAGGTGCTAGTGCTGCAATGTACGACCGCGCCGGAACAATAAAGATGCAACCCTCAGGCCAATCCCGCGGGTGCGCTTCTACTAATACCGATCCCACCAATCCCTTCCATGACCCCACCTCCTCTTACTTAACTCCCGGCCTGCCAACTGAACCTCACGTTTTCAGCCCACCATTCTCGCCTGTTAATTACCACGATGTGAATATTGCGGCGACACCACAGTCCCAACACCAGCAACACAAACAGAGCGCAGATCCTAAGGCGTCCCGAACACTTGCAGCTATGTCCGGTAACTCCGCGCAGGACAGGAACTCTCCGGAATCCCCTTCGACGCTAGCGCCCAGCGAGAGCTCCATTTCTCCCGGCCCTTCACGACGCCGAAACGCCTCAAGACCGGCGGAGGAGCCCAAATCCCACTCCTGCGAAAAATGTACCAAAAACTTCCCTCGCGCCTGCGACTTGAAGTGAGCTCCATCTTCCGGTCCTTCTCGAGCGACCGTGTGGTTGACCGATGGCTACAGGAAACATTTGAAAACCCACGACAGGCCCTACAAGTGCACCGTTCCGAAATGCAGCTACTACACCACTGGATTCTCGGCCGAGAAGGACCGCGACCGACATTACCAGGACAAGCATGACAAGAGCACCCCGATGAAAGTCTGCAACTACAATTGTGGATACTCCAGTCGGCGGGAGAGCAATGTGAAACAACACATGGAGAAGGCCCATGGATACGAATACAAGCGAACCAGGTCCGTTCGGGGGAAAGCAAGACAAATGAGCGGGGGTAGGGGCAGCCAAATCTCGCCTCTTCGAACAGGCCCTCCTCGGGCCCGCATGGCTTCGCAAACGTCGACACCGCCCCAACCGACCGTCGTGGCGCCGCCACCCCAGCCAGCGACATCTAGCGCCTACGCAACACCGATGATAGGCGTCATCGGTGGCTCCAACGGCGCGTCCCCTCCCTATGGCCCCGACGACCTATCTCCAGAAACCATGCAAGAATGCACTCCGGAAATGGCGACGCTCAATGCGTTTCCTCCCCTTGTTGTTCCACGCCACGCTTCTCCGCCCATGGGAATCTCTCCGGCCTACATTCAGAGCCCGGGTACGGATGAGACCTTCGAGACAAACCCATTTTTGTTTCGCAATCCGGCGGTCGCTGTCGAAGCCATAAATGCCACACACAGCGACGTCCCAGAGTGCACGTATTCGCGGTGGGGACCGCGGACATCGTGCGACTACTTCATTCATGCCAACGCGAACAGGGATGCACCCTTAGGAGGGGAGGACCTATCGCCGGGTTCTGACTTTGCGGACACGTTCCTTCGCGACGCCCCACCCCACATTTGGGACGTGAGCGCCACTCCGGCAATAGACCCGGGGTTGCCTGTCGTTCCCAATGACAGGTACGATCCCAGCCGGGATCGTGATTTTTACTAGACACCACTGGTGACATCCGGTTGCTTGGGTCTTCAAAGGTTTTTTTTTTTTAATAGATAAGCACGGAGGAAACAGCACGGCGAGTCTTTCATCCGAATTGGGCGGGGTTTGCCGTGCTCGATCGATGCATGCATGGTAGGGTGCAGGCCCTTTGAATTGTTTATACTTTTTCTTCTCTTTTTCTTCTCTTTCGGTTTTTAGAAACGATATTGGGATTTTTTATTTTTTTTGCAATCTCGGAGTGTGGAGCGGAAAGGGGGGTGTGTGTGGTTGGGACGCAACCGATATGGCGATGACGATAATCCCCTCCGATTGGATGCAATCGGTATGGTGATATGTGTTTTCCCTCTGGGTTGGATATTTCTGTAGGTTGTTGGGTATGTATGTACGCATATAGGTATTTCGGGGATGGCATGGTTATCGTGGGCATGGGTGGGGTTTTGGTTTCCTTTTTTCGTGGTCATTGTTCCTTTATATATTTTTTCCCTTTCGGGCTATTTTTTTTTTTTTTTTTTTTTTTTTTTTTTTTTGGAAGGAGGGAGATGTGGCGAAGTCGGGGCTGGGCTGTGGAGATCGCGTATGATAGGACTGGGATACGATCTATGTCTCCCACTAGATACTTCTCTTCGTGTTGATGATTACCTTGATCCCACATACGGAACGTGTTCAGGTAAGCACAGGACGGCGGAGCGGATGTATAATCACACCGGGAGCCCTATCCGCTGCACATGCGCCCCTCTGTGGTTGCCAGGGCCAGGCCGTGTACCTCTCTGCCCACGGGCCTTACTCAGCGCCGCCACCCCCCACTCCCGAGTCTCGACCCCCCCCAGGCGCGCGCAATCGGGTTCGCGTTCTACATATATAGATAGATAGACACCTACAAATGCATTTCCTTACCCACGCACAATATCTATGCGCTATCTATCTGCATACATATCTACAATACAAACAATACATACGGCACCTACCGATATCTACGACACAAGTGGCGAGCAGCTGCGTCCGCATATATTATATTACATACTCGGGATGTGTTTTTTTTTTGTTTATTCATGCTCGCGTACAGCCTTTCTCGACTAGGTAGATACGTAGAGTAGACTACTCTACATACATACTTAGCATGGTGGCGACTCGGGACAGACACGTACATACATAGAGTATATACATACACATGTATGTACATACATACATACCATATGTACGCGTGCAGCACCTGAGTACATCCGTTCATGCATACATACTCTGCATACAGACAAACAAAGTATGTACTACCCACATACATCCATACCTGTACCTACACACTGCACAAGTACATACCCGCCGAATTCCCCCGAATTCCCGCCGAAACAAAAGTAAATAGATAGATAGATAGATAGCCGTCTATCTATCTATCCAACCGGCTGGTATCGTACGTACTCTGTGTCTACACGGTTTCGCTGCGCTGCTCCACATGTGCACTTACCTAGGTATGTATTGTGTGTGTGACATGTGTGTGTGCGTGTGTGTGTGTGTGTGTGTGTGTGTGCGTATGTGTGTGTGTGTGTGTTTGTGTTTAATGTGCTTGTGTGCGTGTCTGCCGACAAGCATCCGTGTGGGTCTTGTCTTGGACGCCCCCCCACCGCCGCCGCCGCCCGAAGTGTCTCTCGCCGTGATGCAGACACATCTAGTCTACATATGTACATACGGAAGCAAGCCGGGACGCACGGGGCTCGGTCGCAAGAACTGAGCGGCTGACTCTTCTTCTCCCCTCCTCTGTGGAGTGCGTAAGCAACGTACGCTCGAGCGACGTGTGTTCATCCGTTCGTCCGTTCTCTGCAGTGTATGCGCATGTGTGTCTGTATGTGTATTGTGTATTGTGTGTGTGTGTGTGTGTGTGTGTGTGTCTGTGTCTGTGTCTGTGTGCGGGATTTGTCTCGTTGCCCCGCTTCGACCCAGCCACTGGGCGGCAACTATCTAACTGCCCAATGCTGGATATTATCTACTAATCCCGTGCGGATCGGTCCCGCCAGTGACGGGCGAGCGAGCGGATCTACAATAGAGCAGGTGCTACACACGGCGTGCGCAATTCGCCCGTGCGAAGCGCCGATTAGTCATGTGCGTCCGAGGAGAAGGTGATGCGATGCAATATATGCATGTCACTTTTTTTTTTCTTTTTTTTTTCTTCCTCTTTCTTTCCTTTTTTTTTTTCTCTCTCTCTCTCTCTTTCTTTTTTTCCTTTCTTTCTCCTTCCTTTTTCCCCCTTCTTTTTTCTCCTTCTTTTTTTCTCGTGCTCTTTCTCTTTCTTTTTCTTCCTCTTTTTTTTTTCTTTCCTTTCCTTTTTCTCTCTCTATCCTTTCCTTTTTCTCTGTTTTTCTTCTGACACTTGATTCTCTGGGTGTTATACATACCTCAGACGTGTATGCACGCATGTACGCACGCATGTAAGTGTGGATCAAGAGTTGCTACTTTTAACTCGCACGTGAACGAACAACAATCGAACGGACGGAACAACAATTCTTGCCTTCTTTCCTTGTTCTTGCCGCTGCTTTGTACCACCCAGAGAGAGCCTATCGGGCACTGGACTGAACATGGGGGGGAGACGGTGGGGCCAGCAGGTGCGGAAGCGGAGCAGCACAGAGCAGACTACATAGGCTTCCGAGCTGTCTCTGCCAATGCAATGTACGTACATACATACCACGCGTGTTGTGCCGGGGGGGTTCACTGACGTACGCTGCACACACATGTCGGACACATCGCAATCGGCCATCGACTCACAGGTGCTCCACTGCGT
>Ga0307516_10002559_pt1 | contig 24182 bp, 41 predicted proteins | sample 19_EM_MG_FD_203310 | JGI IMG/M metagenome (GOLD analysis project Ga0307516, IMG submission 203310) | Populus trichocarpa ectomycorrhiza microbial communities from riparian zone in the Pacific Northwest, United States - 19_EM | ecosystem: Host-associated > Plants > Roots > Unclassified | place...
AATTTTCTTGGATGACTCGAGTCAATTTTCTTGGATGATCTGAGTCAATTTTCTTGAATGACTCGAGTCAATTTTCTTGAATGATCTGAGTCAATTTTCTTGAATGATCTGAGTCAATTTTCTTGAAAGACCCGCGTCAATTTTCTTCAATGACCAGAGTCAATTTTCTTCAATGACTCGAGTCAATTTTCTTGAATGACTCGAGTCAATTTTCTTGGATGACAAGAGTCAATTTTCTCGAATGACTCGAGTCAATTATCTTGAATGACTCGAGTCAATCTTTGGGAATAATTGAAGTCAATCCTTGCCTGCCACACCACCGATCCACCCTCGACCGGCGCCACTGACTCCAGCGAGCCACTCAAAGTCTAGTTTGTCTATTTATTGGCTCAAGCCGGGAAGACTGGCACAAACAGAGAGAAAAGGCACTGCTCACTCCAAATTATCCGACCCGCCACGCCAGCCTGTATCTTTGAGCACACCCTGAATTCGATTGTTTGTGAATTCGGGCTATCTATAGGTATTGAGGTAAGAACCAATCAAATCGACGCACCAGCTTCGTCTCTCACTCGGTTTTACGCTGCCAGTCATGGGGTCTCGCTCGCGACGTTCCCACCCACAGGGCTCATAACCTGTGAAAGGTTACGGTAAACAGATATATGGGTAGAGATGGCAGACAGTAGATTCGGTGATGCTCTCTTGCCAGATGGCAGAGATATCTATATATTCATGGTCGTTTCCGACTTTCTCCGTGCCCCGTTTCACCACCACCTCGCCGCCATAGTCTAGATAGACTTCATGCAAGTATGATAAAACAAAAAAGTTTCACCGCCACCTCCGCGTTGGGTGGCCTCGCGGGATCGAGTCCGCACCCGTACAACCCCGCCCCTCCGCACCGACACCACCCTCTTATGCATTGGCGTTCCGCATGGACACCGCTCCTATAAATTATACATTGATGGTGTCACCTCATCTCCCCATTTTGACACTATGCCCATACCCAGATCCATTGCGAACATCTAGCCAGACGAGGACCCAATTGGGGACGTGGGTGCCGACGGCAGGACCCAGGGCGAGGAGCGTAGAAGGGAGGCTGAGGACTCCGGCCCAGGGGACTGCGAGGACCTGGACAAAGAGAAGAATGATGAGGATGAACAGGAGTAAGGGCGCGGAGGATGAACAGCGGGTGGCGGCAGAGAAGACTGTTCTCCTTGGAGGGCAATACAAGTTTCTTCTCTGCCCCAACACCCACCAGAGCTAGGTCCGTAACTATACTACAAGGCGTCTTGCTGACAGCCATCTCACCAGCCGACGTCTCGATCTCGATGCTCAGCGGAGCAAGATTGGTAACTCTACTACGAGGCGTCTTGCGGAAACCCATGTCGACAGCCGGCGTCTCGATCCCAATGCACAACAGAGTTCCAACTGCGCTGCGTCTTACCAACAGCCATCCCGCCAGCCGGCGTCTCGATTCCGACGCTCACCAGAGCTCCTACTGTGTGGCGTCTTGCCGACAGCCATCTTGCCAGCCGGAGTCTCGATCCCGACACTCACCAGAGGTCCAACTGTGTGGCGTCTTGCCAACAGCCATCCCGCCAGATGCTGTCTGGATCCCGGCGCTCATCAGAGCAAGGTAGGTAGCTCTACCGCGCGGTGTCTTGCCGACAGCCATCCCGCCAGCCGGCGTCTCGACCCCGGCACTCATCAGAGCTAGGTAGGTAACTCTACTGCGCGGCGTCTTGACGACATCCATCTCGCCAGCCGGCGTCTCGACCCCGGTGATCACCAGAGCCCCTACTGCACGGCGTCGTGCCGACAGCCATCTTGCCTGTCGGAGTCTCGATTGCGATGCTCACCAGAGCTCCTACTGCGCGGCGTCTTGCCGACTGCCATCCCACCAGCCGCCGTCTCGATCCCGCCGCTCATCAGAGCTAGGTATGTAGCTCTACTGCGTGGCGTCTTGGTGACAGCCATCCCGCCAGCTGGCGTCTCGACCCCAGTGCTTCTCAGAGCTAGGTAGGTAGCTCTACTGCGCGGCGTCTTGCCGACAGCCATCTCGCCAGCCGGCGTCTCGACCCCGGCGATCACCAGAGCCCCTACTGCACCGCGTCTTGCTGACAGTCATCTTGCCAGCCGGAGTCTCGATCCCGACGCTCACCAGAGCTCCTACTGCATGGCGTCTTACCGACAACCTTCCCGCCAGCTGCCGTCTCGATCCCACCGCTCATCAGAGCTAGGTAGGAAGCTCTACGGCGCGGTGTCTTCAGACAGCCATCTCGCCAGCCGGAGTCTCGATCCCGACGCTCACCAGAGCTCCTACGCACGGTGTCTTGCCAACAGCCATCTCGCCAGCCGCTGTCTTGATCCCGCCACTCATCAGAACTAGGTAGGTAGCTCTACTGCGCAGCGTCTTGCGACAGCCATCTCGCCAGCCGGAGTCTCGAACCCGACGCTCACGAGAGCTCCTACACACGGTGTCTTGCCAACAGCCATCTCGCCAGCCGCCGTCTCGATCCCGGCGCTCTCCAGAGCTCCTACTACGCTACGTCTTGCCAACAGCCATCCCGCCAGCCGCCGTCTCGATCGCGGCGCTTATCACAGCTAGGTAGGTAGCTCTACTGCGCGGCGTCTTACGACAGCCATCTCGCCAGCCGGAGTCTCGATCCAGACGCTCACCAAAGCTCCACCTGAGCGGCGTCTTACCAACAGCCATCCCGCCAGCCATCGTCTCGATCCCGGCGCTCATCAGAGCTAGGTAGGTAGCTCTAATGCGCAGCGTCTTCCGACAGCCATCTCGCCAGCCAGAGTCTCGATCCCGACGCTCACCAGAGCTTTAACTGCTTGGCGTCTTGCCAACAGCCATCCCGCTAGCCGCCGTCTCGATCCCGGCGCTCATCAGATCTAGGTAGTTAGCTCTACTGCGCGGCGTCTTGACCCCGGCGCTCATCAGAGCTAGGTAGGTAGCTCTACTGCGCGGTGTCTTGCCGTCAGCCATCTTGCCAGCTGGTGTCTCGACCCCGGTGATCACCAGAGCCCCTACTGCAGGGCATCTTGCCGACAGCCATCTTGCTAGCCGGAGTCTCAATCCCAACGCTGACCAGAGCTCCTACTGCGCGGCGTCTTGTCGACAGCCATCCCACCAGCCGCCGTCTCGATCCCGCTGCTCATCAGAGCTAGTTAGGTAGCACTACTGCGCGGCGTCTTCCGACTGCCATCTCGCCAGCCGGAGTCTCGATTCCGATGCTCACCAGAGCTCCTACTACGCGGCGTCTTGCTGACAGCCATCCCGCCAGCCACCGTCTCGATCCCGCCACTCATCAGCGCTAGGTTGGTAGCTCTACTGCGCGGCGTCTTCCAACAGCCATCTCGCCAGCTGGAGTCTCGATCCCGGCGCTCTCCAGAGCTCCTACGCACGGCGTCTAGCCAACAGCCATCTCGCCAGCCGCCGCCTCGATCCCAGCGCTCACCAGTGCTCCTACTACAGTACGTCTTGCCAACAGCCATCCCGTCAGCCGCCGTCTCGATCCTGGCGCTCATCAGAGCTAAGTAGGTAGCTCTACTGCACGGCGTCTTCCGACATCCATCTCGCCAGCCGGAGTCTCGATCCCGATACTCACCAGAGCTCCTCCTGCGCGGCGTCTTGCTGACAGCCATCCCGCCAGGTGCCGTCTCGATCCCGACACTGACCAGAGCCCCTACTGCGCGGCGTCTTGCTGCCAGCCATCTCACCAGCCAGAATCTCGATCCCAGCGCTCACCAGAGCTCCTACTGTGCGGTGTCTTGGCGACTGCCATCTCGCCAGCCAGAGTCTGAATCCCTACGCTCACCAGAGCTCCTACTGCGCGGCGTCTTGCCGACAGCCATCCCGCCAGCCGGCATCTCGACCCCAGCACTCATCAGAGGTAGGTAGGTTGCTGTACTGCATGGCGTCTTGCCGACAGCCATCTCGCCAGCTGGCGTCTCTATCCCAACTCTCACCAGAGCTCCTACTGCGTGGCGTCTTGCCGACAGCTGTCCCGCCAGCCACCGTCTCGATCCCGCCACTCATCAGCGCTAGGTTGGTAGCTCTACTGCGCGGCGTCTTCCAACAGCCATCTCGCCAGCCGGAGTCTCGATCCCGACGCTCTCCAGAGCTGCTACGTACGGCGTCTAGCCAACAGCCATCTCGCCAGCCGCCGCCTCGATCCCAGCGCTCACCAGTGCTCCTACTACAGTACGTCTTGCCAACAGCCATCCCGTCAGCCGCCGTCTCGATCCCGGCGCTCATCAGAGCTAAGTAGGTAGCTCTACTGCACGGCGTCTTCCGACATCCATCTCGCCAGCCGGAGTCTCGATCCTGATACTCACCAGAGCTCCTCCTGCGCGTCGTCTTGCTGACAGCCATCCCGCCAGGTGCCGTCTCGATCCCGACACTGACCAGAGCCCCTACTGCGCGGCGTCTTGCCGCCAGCCATCTCACCAGCCAGAATCTCGATCCCGGCGCTCACCAGAGCTCCTACTGTGCGGCGCCTTGCCAACAGCCATGCCGCCTGCAGCCGTCTCGATGCCGCCGCTCATCAGAGCTAGGTAGGTAGCTCTACTGCGCGGCGTCTTCCGACAGCCATCTCGCCAGCTGGAGTCTCGATCCCAACGCTTACCAGACCTCCTACTGCGCGTCATCTTTCTGACAGCCATCGCGCCAGCCGGTGTCTCGATCCTGACGCTCACCAGAGCTCCAACTGCGCGGAGTCTTGCCAACAGCCATCCGGCCAGCAGCCGTCTCGATCCCGACACTCAGCAGAGCTCCTATGCACGGCGTCTTGCCAACAGCCATCTCGCCAGCCGCCGTCTCGATCCCGGCGCTCACCAGAGCTCCTACTATGCTACATCTTGCCAACAGCCATTCCGTCAGCCGCCGCCTCGATCCCGGCACTCATCAGAGCTAGGTAGGTAGCACTGCTGCGCGGCATCTTCCGATAGCCATCTCGCCAGCCGGAGTCTCGATCCCGACACTTACCAGAGCTCCTACTGCGCGGCGTCTTGCTGACAGCCATCCCGCCAGCTCCCGTCTCAATCCCGATGCTCACCAGAGCTCCAACTGCGCGGCGTCTTGCCAACAGCCATCCGGCCAGCCGCCGTCTCGATCCCAGTGCTCATCAGAGCTAGGTAGGTAGCTCTACTGCGCGGCGTCTTGCCGACAGCCATGCCGCCAGCTGCCATCTCGATCCCGACGCTCACCAGAGCCCCTACTGCGCGGCGTCTTGCCGACAGCCATCTCGCCAGCCGGAGTCTCGATCGCGATGCTCACCAGAGCTCCTACTGCGCGGAGTCTTGCCAACAGCCATCTCACCAGCCAGAGTCTCGATCCCGACTCTTACCAGAGCTCCAACTGCGCGGCGTCTTGCCAACAGCCATCCCGCCAGCCGTCGTCTCGATCCCGGTGCTCATCAGAGCTAGATAGGTAGCTCTACTGTGCGGCGTCTTGCCAACAGCCATCCCGCCAGCCGGCCTCTTGACCCCAGCGCTCATCAGAGCTAGGTAGTTAGCTCTACTGCGCGGCGTCTTGCCGACAGCCATCTCGCCAGCCGGCGTCTCGACCCCGGCGATCACCAGAGCCCCTACTGCACGGCATCTTGCCGAACAGCCATCTTGCCAGCCGGAGTCTCGATCCCGACCCTCACCAGAGCTCCTACTGCACGGCGTCTTGCCGACAGCCATCCCGCCACCTGCCATCTCGATCCCGCCGCTCATCAGAGCTAGGTAGGTAGCTCTACTGCGCGGCGTCTTACCAACAGCCATCCCGCCAGGCGCCGTCTCGATCCCGGTGCTCATCAGAGCTAGGTAAGTAGCTCTACTGCACGGCGTCTTGCCATCAGCCATCCCGCCAGCCGGCGTCTCGACCGCGGCGCTCATCAGAGCTAGTTAGGTAGCTCTACTGCACCGTGTCTTGCCGACAGCCATCTCGCCAGCCAGCATCTCAACCCCGGCGCTCATCAGAGCTAGGTAGGTAGCTCTACTGCACGGTGACTTCCGACAGCCACCTCGCCAGCCGCAGTCTCGATCCCGACACTCACCAGAGCTAGGTTGGTAATTCTACTACGCGGCGTCCTACTGGCAACTGCCCTGTCTGTAGGTGCGCCCGGGTATTGCTGGCACCATCACCTAGGTTTTTTTTTGTTTAATCATACTCGCATTCGACCTATATAGATCATGGCGGCGTACATTTTGGCCAGTTTTCCTGTCCGCAGTCCGCCCAGTGGCGGCTCGTTGCAAGCTCCCCTTTTGCACTCTGCCCAGGCCTGTCCCAAGAAAAAGTAGAGGCGCCCAAGGAAATTCACAAAGGGAAGAAACAAAGGAAAGCGCACCCCGTCCCCCTACTCCTTGCCTGCCGATGCCATGAAGGAGGGCGTGGGCAGGAACAGTGGTAGTTCCTCCCCAGCGGTAGTTGCTCCCCAGCGCCCGAGCCATTCGCAGCCCCCAGCTCCTCCGCCTCCGCCTCTTGTTCCTCTTCCCGCTCCCGGAGCTCTCGGAGCCCCCATTCTGACGTCTGGCTACTGGCGAACCATCACCTTGGTGGATTCGAGTGGAGAATGAATAGGAGCCCGAGTGGCCGGGATACACCTTTCCCATTTCATTACAACTCCATCTCTACCTGGTCCGCTTCTTCCTCTCTCAACTCTTCCCCTAATGCACGCATGATGACCTCCCCTATTTCCTCCTCCGCATCACCCGCGTCCTCATCCTCATCCTCACCCCCATTCTCACCCTCATCTTGCATCCCATCCACCTGTACTATTGCTAGTACCATACGAATTCGTCTCTCAACAGTATGAAGTTGTTCCTGCTCTCCAATTTCAAGGCTGAAGGAGTTTGCCCTATCAAGCATTGACAGTACAGTCCGTAACCTCGAAAACAACAACAGCTCCAGCCACTTCCGACTCGATCCAACACACCTTGGAACTGCGGGCTGTTCTTCCAATATCGGAAGAAGTACCTCTGCCTGCCGGACAGCCCATCGACAAACCCGCTGAATATGTACGAGCAAGGTGATTTGCTCCTCTTTGGCACGCTCAAGGCGGTGTTGTGCCTCTATACCCTCTCGCACAACCCTGTGCACAGCCCAATCCGAATTGCACATAATTCTTTCAATGTCCCAGATCTCACCATCGTGGTCGGCGATACTGTCATCCTTTAGCGCTTGTGGCGAAAGTGGATTCAGTCTCCCCTCGAAGATAGGTTTTGAGATGGAGAGATTGTATCTTGACACCAGCTGTTCGAGAGGTTTCCACCGCCTGTTGAGTCGATTGATGAATGTCCTGGCCATTTTACCACCTTGAGCGCCATGATGTAGGATATCCACTTCTACTCGGCGCTCTGTGACTAGCTTCACAATCTCCAGTTGTAGTCGCGGTACCTCGCTGATATCATCTACTTGGGCTCCCATTCTACATTTGATTAGTAGTTGCAGCTTGCAAGTACAGGATGGTAGGAAGTACGTACAGGCAGTAACTCCGATAGTAGGCAATTTGGTCTTCTCTCTGTGCATTGAGATATGGTAGGGTCACCAGTTGCCGGGTATGGATACGTCCACTCTTGTCGGTGCGAGGTGGTACCATCATTCCCACGACACGTTGCAAAATCGCATTGCTCTCCTCTACTATCCCAAGCATTTTCTTCCAGCGACGTGAGATATTGTATCCAATCCTCTCACGACTACGGCGCGCTAGATATTGCCCTACACCAAACCAGTCAGTACGGTTTTATAATAGATAAAATGTGAATCTCTGCCCACCAGTTGTATCAATGCTCTGCGATCTTCTCGGGCCAGATGACACCCGCCCAGTTCTAATCAGACCTCTTAGCATATACCAAAGCTGCTCAACCTCTTCGCCGACCATCAGTCCAAATCCAGGAGTGCTTAAAAGATTGTACAGGATATGACATCTCATCTTGTGTCCGTAAAGATGAAATCTGCCAATCCATACCTGCAAATGGTCAGACACTATCCGGTCAGATTCCAGTCAGCCTTACCCACCTGCACACATTCTACCCAAGGCGCATCATGATGGCGTAGCGAAGGCTCAAACTCGCAGGCGACATCGTAGCACAGGCGGATGGCTCCTGCAGTGGGACACTCGGCATCGATTGATTCCAATAGGCGGATTACGTGGCTGTATCGCTGGTTACCGCCATAGATATTCATGAAACGGAGATTCGTGCCGTGAAAGCAAGTGGCAGCCATGATCCCGGTCTCGTCCAAGGCCTTTTTTGACTGTGCCATATCTTCTGCTTTATTCCAGCTACTCGTCGCCTTGAACTTGTTTCCACATCCCATCCATGGTACCGCACTCACTGTCCCTACCAATCCAAAGTTGCGGCGCCCGTAGTCCACAAAAAGCTTTGCCGGCAGCTTCTCGTATTGATTTGATGACTTGTCCTTGAAGTGTACATGCTGCTGGTTGCCGTCGATGGAGATGGCTATCGTGTTGTCCTCGCCAGGAGAAATGTCGAAGCACTTCGGGCAAATGTTGGAAAGAGCCTCTGGTTCCCAAGTACCACTGTCGTGGCTTTCCAGCGAATTGGCAACCTTGGTATCGTCCTGGGATTTTACTGCAAGCCAGTGGTAGTAGGCATCACGCAGCTACACCCATTCAGTATTCAGCGGTCCTGAGAGGTACAGTGGCATACTCACTTCTCTGTCAAAGGCCGGCAGCACCGCCTTCTTCTCACTCTCAAACAAAGCTCTGAGGCCACCGGACCAAGCACTTCTAGAGACATATCCGAGCTCAGATTGCTCATGTAAGAGCTGCAGGAGCCGGATCGAGAATGCAGTTCTCGGTTTGATCGCTCCACATGGGAAATAGCCCTCGTTGAGGAGACAGCTGGAGGATTGGTGGCAAATGCAGTATTGGAATTCACAGTGCTCGTACAAATTGAGATCAATACACCATACGGTAACAACGTCACGTCGGGTGCAGACACACGTGTCCGGAAGTCTGTTCTGTAGCATCATATCGGCAAGTATGGCATCAGTATATTGCCAATTTGCTGCTCGGCACTGGCGATCGTTAGTCGACGATCTGGTCTTTCAGTGAATAACGAACTCGGGATCTCCATCATCTCAATCTTGAAGTTGCAGGTTGAGATCTTCATTTTCAAAATCGCGAATAGCCCTGCACCCATCTGGTACTCCACCATGCCCTCCTCTTTGTCCACCATTCCCGTGGCCATCTTTATTACGTATCTGCTCTCGTAATTCCAGCTTCTCAGCACCCTTACGAACATAATTGGTAACTTGCCCAGCCGTAACTCTTGCTGACAATGCACCTATTCCACTCGTCCCCGGAAATCCTAAGCAATGGACGTGAACTTTCTGCTTTCTCTTCCTACTGGGTGCCATTTGGACGTCTGGCTTCAAACAGCATGGGACGATATTGGAGATGCTGGCAATTGGTGATTTTGGTGGTGGTATCGGTGATGTCGGCGATGTTGGATGAGGAAGGCAGCCAAAGCTGGATGAAGCCGGTAACACCTTACTCGCTCCAGCCTATCCATCGGAGGTAAATGTACGCTAACTACCTTTAAAATAGTTATAGCGACGTGTAGATGCTTAGTTGGCCCATCAACCACGTGATTGCGACGTGTGTCACTTCTTCGTTTGTCGGATAGCCGGACTCGCCACAACAGCAACTGCATCAGGAATAAAATCAAACTGTTCGGTGCATCCCGGCATGCCAGGCGGGAAATCCCCATCCCACGCGGAGTGGGCCCTGCGTCGTGCATACCAATGCATAGGGTGTTGCGTTGCGTCGTGCAGACGGAGTGGTCGCCGCATCGTTCGGACCGCGTGGTCACCGTGTCCTGCGCACGGACTGAGTGGTTGCCGCGTCGTGCGGACGGAGTGGTCGCCGCGTCGTGCGGACAGCGTGGTCGCCGTGTTGGGCGTAAGGACCGAGTGGTTGCCGCGTCATGCGGACAGCGTGGTTGACGTGTTGGGCGTAAGGACCGAGTGGTTGCCGTGTCGAGCGTACGGGCCGCATGGTCGACGTGTTGGACGTAAGGACCGAGTGGTCGCCGTGTCGTGTGGACAGTGTGGTCGCCGTGTCGAGCGTACAGACTGCGTGGTCGATGTGTTGGGCGTAAGGACCGAGTGGTCGCCGTGTCGTTCGTAAGGACCGTGTGGTCACCGCATCATGCGGAGGCAGTGGTCGCCGTATCGTGCGGACGGAGTGGTCGCCGTGTCATGCGTACAGACCGAGTGGTTGCCACGTCGTGCGTACGGCGTGGTTACCGTGCCATGCGTATGGACTGCGTGGTCGCCGTGTCGAGCGTACGGACCGAGTGGTCGCCGTGTCGTACGTACGGAGTGGTCGCCGTGTTGGGCGTAAGGACCGAGTGGTTGCCGAGTCGTGCAGATGGAGTGGTCGTCGCATCGTGCGGACCGTGTGGTCGCCGCGTCATGCGTACGGAGTGGTTGCCGTGTCAAGCGTACGGACCAGGTGGCCGCCGTGACGAGCTTACGGACCGAGTGGTTGCCGTGTGGTGCGGACCAAGTGGTCGCCGTATTGGGCGTAAGGACCGAGAGGTTGTGCGTCGTGCGGACAGCGTGGTCGACGTGTTGGCCGTAAGGACAGAGTGGTTGCGGTGTCGAGCGTACGGGCCGCTTGGTCAGCATGTTGGGCGTAAGGACCGTGTGGTCGCTGCGTCGTGCGGACAGCGTGGTCGCCGTGTCGATCATACGGACCGCGTGGTCGACGTGTTGGGCATAAGGACTGAGTGGTCGCTGTGTCGTGCGGACAGCGTGGTCACCGTGTCAAGCGTACGGACCGCGTGGTCAACGTGTTGGGCGTAATGACCGCGTGGTCGCCGTGTCGTTCGAACGGACCGTGTGGTCGCTGTGTTGAGCGTACGGACCGCATGGTCGACGTGTTGGGCGTAAGGACCGAGTGGTCACCGCGTCGTGCGGACAGCATGCTCACCGTGTGGAGCGTACGGGCCACGTGGTCGGCGTGTTGGGCGTAAGGACCGAGTGGTCGCCACGTCGTGCGGACAGTTTGGTCGCCGTGTCAAGCGTATGGGCCGCGTGGTCGGCGTGTTGGACGTAAGGACCGAGTGGTTGCGGCGTCGTGCGGACAGCGTGGTCGCCGTGTCGAGCGTACGGGCCGCATGGTCGGCGTGTTGGGCGTAAGGACCGAGTGGTTGCCGCATTGTGCGGACAGCGTGGTTGCCGTGTCAAGCATGCAGACCGTGTGTTCGATGTGTTGGGCGTTAGGACCGAGTGGTCGCCGCGTCGTGCGGACAGCATGGTCGCCGTCTCGAGCGTACGGACTGCATGGTTGGCGTGTTGGGTGTAAGGACCGAGTGGTCGCCGCGTCGTGCGGACAGCGTGGTCGCCCTGTCGAGCGTACTGACCACGTGGTCGGCGTGTTGGGCGTAAGGACCGAGTGGTCGCCGCATCGTGCGGACAGGGTGGTCGCCGTGTCGAGCATACGGACCACGTAGTCGGCGTGTTGGGCGTAAGGACTGAGTGGTCGCCGCATCGTGCGGACAGCGTGGTCGCCGTGTCGAGCATACGGACCGCGTGGTCGACGTGTTGGGTGTAAGGACCGAGTGGTCGCCGCGTCGTGCGGACAGCGTGGTCGCCATGTCAAGCGTACGGACCGCATGGTCGACGTTTTGGACGTAAGGACCAAGTGGTCGCCGCGTCGTGCGGACAGCGTGGTCGCCGTGTCGAGCGTACGGGCCGCGTGGTCATTGTGACTCTGGGGTTATCTCGTAACCGGAGTGTTGGGGAAATCAAAGGTAATCAGGCTACTTTCGATAATTCACAACGGAATAATCTTAGATCTTGTGTGTGGGTTCGGTGGGTAGTGTTTGTGAGGATGTTCGTGCTGATTTCTCTCGGTGAGGTGAGAAATCCTCTTTCTTTTGTAGAGGAAGAGCCGTCGTGAGATCTGATGACTTTTTGCGTGAGAAGTGGTGACTCAGGTTTTGGATTCCCCCGAGGCGCATGGACCCCGTGGGTGGATCATTGGTCATGGCTGGGGTACTGATAAGGGAGATGAGCTCCTTCATGCAGTCGAGCGGGGAACCTTCCTGGTCTGGACGCGTACGTTGCCTTTACCTGAGGACTCAGGCCGATCGCTCCCGTAAGGACTCAGATCCAGACTCTCCTTGTGAGGACTCAGCCTGTTCTCTCCCGCAGGGACTCCGACCGGTTACGTACGTGATCTCCCTGAAGGGGCCAGACCACTTGTCCGCCAAGATTCTTCCTTGCGTTCGTTTGCACTCCGACCCCTGACCTCGGGGATTTCTTTTACTTCCGATCTTCTCGGCCGTAAGCTAATCCCCGGCTCCTTTAACTTCTTTCTAGACTTCTGATCCATCCTCCGTTACCCCCCAGTCCCGTTCCTATCCTATCGCTATGTCGTCTAAAGACCCCTTGATTTGTTCAGGTGTAACACTACCTCCCCTCTCCCTTAGCCTCGTCCCGAGCGCTAACTATCTTTGAGTAGCCTGTCTCTTTTTGATCATATGATTCTTTCAACGCTGAGTTCCTTTCAACGTCACGGACTGCAGTCCTCCACCCCTGCAGCCCTCCCAGCCACCGGATCAGGGCATCATTCTCTGTAATCCGTCGGAATGGCTGGGCCCTCTGAGTACGCCGGTGCGTACTCATACTGTCGATGTCTCGCGCCGGGCCGCCGTGTTCGTGAAGACGAACGTACCAGTTTTCCCAGTGCGCATCCTGTCGACCTTCGGCTGGGGCACGTGAAAGGAGTGACCAAGCCCGAGCAAGCCGAACGAGCCAATGGTGTGCACACAGAGGTGTCCGTCGGCCGCCAGGATCCGCCGCCTGTTGGTGGGTTCGTCTTCCACGGCCATTATCCGGCGCGGAGTTGGTTCGTCCGTCGTTGGCTGAGTCGGGCACTCGTGGACAGGAGCATATGACGCTTTTCTGGGTCTGGGACACGTGGAACGAGTGACCTTCTCGACTCAGGGTTCGTGCCCAGACGCCCTTCTTGCCCTCGTAGGTGTACATACAGAGGTTTGCCGTACCGAGCGTCTACGGCTTCCGTCCGATCGAGTCTGACGTAACCTACGACGGTTTGTCGTGCCGGAGCTTTTTGGTGCCCAAGAAGCGGGTCTTCGGGTTGCATGGTTTCCGCGCTTGACTCCGCCGGACCCGTCCTGAGATGTGTATTCAGGCTTTGGTGAGCCTGTAGTCTTTTGGCGAGTTTCGATTCTGCCGATGGAATGTCCGAAGTTTTTCTATTCCTCCCTCCGAGAAATTGTCGAATGGTTCTTCCGTCCAATCCTTTTGGTCCGGGTAGTCGAGCCATTTGACCAGATACAGGATTCGTCGTCTCTGTTTACGTGATGACACTACTTCGTCGACGTCATATTCTTCAGATTGCTCGATGTCGTCAGCTTCTTGTAGGATTTTCAAAGGGTCTGGAGGGGCTCGGTGCTCGCTGGTTCAGTATGGTTCGAGCAGCGAGACGTGAAAGACATTGTGTATCTTCCATTTCCTTGGGAGGGTTAAGCGGACCGCCAGAGGCGAGATGATTTTCTCGACTTGAAAAGGACCATGATTTTTGTGATCCATTTTCTTTGATGGACGCCGAGTTTTGATGTTGCGTCCGCTGAGCATGACCAAATCTCCCACTTGGTATGCCGGGGGGGTTTTTCGGCCTGGATCGGTATATCGGCGCATTCTTTCTTGGGCGGCCTCCAGCCCTTTTCGGGCTTCGACATGTACCTTCGTCATCCAGTGGGCGTAGGCCATGCTTGCCGGGTTGATGGGTTCGTCCTTCTCGTTTGGTGGATCCATCGTTCTTGGGTGAAATCCGTAGGTGGCAAAAAACGGCGAAATCCCATTTCCTGTCGTGACCGAATTGTTGTAGGCGAATTCGGCCATTGGCAGTAGTTGTGTCCAGTCATCTTGTTCCTTTCCTACGAAGGTTCGTAGGTAGGCCTCAATGGTCTGGTTGAGCCGCTCCGTCTGACCGTCCGTTTGCGGGTGGAATGCTGTGGACATTCGAGGGCAGATTCCTAGGATTTTTTGGAACTCCTGCCATACCTCCGACGTAAAGCGGGAGTCTCGGTCTGACACGATATCAGTAGGGACCCCGTGGAACCTCCATACTTCTCTAGCAAATATCCTGGCTAGGTCGGCTGCCGTTTTTTCTCGTAGCGGGATGAAGTGAGCCATCTTGGTGAAACGGTCGACGATTACCCAGAGCTGGTCGCATCCTTCTGATATCGGCAATTCCGTAATGAAGTCCATAGCGATTGACTGCCATGGCGCATAGGGAAGCTCTAGTGGCGAGGATAGGCCGTAGGGCTGGTGTCGAACGGCCTTATTTTTCTGACATTCCCGGCAGCTTCTGACAAAGTCGATGATCTTCTCATTCATTTTTGGCCACCAGAAATTCCGCCGGACGAGCTCAATTGTTTTATCCTGACCCATGTGCCCAGCTACCTTGGTGTCGTGTTCTGATTCCATTACCCGCTGGGTCATTCCTTCTGGGATCCAAAGCTTCTCTTTTCGGTAGAGCAGTTCGTCCCTGATTTCGGTTTCTTCCTTGTCTTTTCGGACCTTCAGCACTGGTTTTGCCAACGCTGCTTCCATTCCCGCTGTTTCCGCTTGCCTCCTTGCCATCCGGTACTGCGGGTCTTCCCTCGCTGTTTTCCGGACATCCTCCAAGAACGCTGAGTTCCATTTTCTTGCTGGGAGTGAGGCCAATCTGGCCGATGAACAGATGAACGAGCTCACCCTTCCTGCTCCGAGGTTTCCGAAGTGTTTTTCTCCCAAAACCGTCGTTATTGGCTGGTTTTCTACCCACCCTTTTTCAGGACGGCACTCCGAACGTCTGGACAGTGCATCTGGTTTGCCGTTTTGGGTGCCTGGCCGGTAGTAGATGCTAAAATCAATGCCGGCTAGTTCCTGAGCCCAACGAGCTTGGCGTCTGTTAAGTACTTTTGTTGTCGTAAAGTATTCCAGATTTTGGTGGTCCGAGAACACCTGTATCTGGTGCTCCACTCCTTCGCAGTACCGACGCCAGTGTTTGAATGCATCCACCACGGCAAGGAGTTCTTTGTCGTGGATTTCGTAATTGATTTCTGGCGGAGAGAATTTCCTCGAGTGGAACGCTATTGGGTGTAGTCGATTCTCTTCATCCCATTGGGACAGGACTGCCCCAATCGCGAAATCCGATGCATCTGTTTCGATGATCACTGGTTTGGAGGGGTCGAAGTGGTTTAGGATTGGTGCCGTTGTGAACCGCTTTTTTAGGTCTTCGAAGGCTTTCTCTGCTTCCGGGTTCCAGCTCCATTGCCTGTCTTCTTTCTTTTTTGTAAGCTCTGTTAGGGGTCTAGCTACCTGGGAATAGCTTTGTATGAAGCGTCGGTAGAAGTTGGCGAACCCCAGAAAGGACTGTACTTCCTTGAGTGAGGTAGGGCGTTCCCAGGACAGCACCGCTTCTACCTTGTCCTGGCTCATACTGATGCCGTTGCGTCCTGTGACATAGCCCAGGAATTCCACTTTTTCAGCCTTCCATATGCACTTTTCCGGAGAAATAGCCAGCCCGTTGTTTTGTAGTCTTCCCAAGACTGTTTTAACGAGCCTGTCGTGTTCTTCTTCTGTTTTGGCGTATACCAGGATGTCGTCCATATAGGCCAAGACTCCTATATCGAGTATATCAGACAGAACATGGTTCATCATGTCTTGGAAGGTTGACGGGGCGTTGGTCAGTCCGAATGGCATTACGTTAAATTTGTATAGGCCGTAACAAGTTCGGAATGCTGTTTTCCATTCGTCCCCGTCCCGAATTCGGATGAGGTTAAACCCATTTTTGAGATCCATTTTCGTGAAATATCGCGAGCCTTGCACTCAGTCTTGCAGTTCTTGCATTAGCGGGAGTGGGTATCGGTTTGGAATTGTGACTGCGTTTAATCCTCGGTAGTCGACGCATAGTCGGAGGCCTCGTCTGTTTGGCTTTGGGACAAATAGGATGGGTGAGCCCACTGGTGACGTGGACCTTCGTATTTTTCCTGTTTTTTCCATTTCTTTCAGCCATTCTCGAAGAGTTGTAGTTCTATTTCCGAAAGTGGATAAATGGGTCCCCAGGGCGCGGTGGTGCCTTCCTTTAGATCAATTTTGCAGTCATAAGGGCGGTGTTCTGGTAACGCGTCCGCTGCCTCTTTCCCCATGATTCCTAGGTATTGCCGGAATTCTACTGGCACGCTAGCCAGAGGGTCCTCTGTTTCTTTTATTGCCGACACATATCCGATGAGCCGGGCTTCTTCATCGTGTAGGATGGACTCGTCCCATGTTAGCGAGAAGGGTGCTGACCCATGCTTAGTACATTCGTCCAGGCATCTGGCGCTGTTGAACCGTATTTCTTTATTCGTCCAGACTCCTTGCGGTGGATGCTGCTGGATCCATTCGAATGGAAGGAGCAGGTCGATGGCTTCTTCCATGGGGGAAGCCTTGAACTGTTCGTTGGTGTAGTGGTTTCGGTGTTGCAGACGCATAGGATCTGTATAATACTGTCCTGCGCCTTCAACCTTTGTTCCCGTATAATTTTCAATCGTCCTTGGATTTTTGTGTGGTTTGCACTGAATCCCTAGTTTTTTGACTGTTTGGAGGTTGATCAGCGGGAGTGAGCACCCCGTATCCAGGAGTGCCTTCACCAGGTGACGATTCTTCCCTGTATGAAGTATCATAGAGATTACTGGCCGGGTAGGTTGTTTCTTTCCTTCGGTAGTTTCTGGGTCCTGGTGTTTTCGTTTTTTCGTGACGCTGCATACTAGGTTGATGGCTCCGGTTGACGTCGTACCGGAGCCTCCTAAAAATCCGAGTCCTCCGAGTCCGCACATAGGTTTGTGGGTTCTGTTGCGTCCACCGCTGCTACTTTCTGGAGTTTGGACGGTTGGACTGCTGAGCTTTCTTCTTCCTCCCGCTTTCGTTTCGGGGCTGTTACCGGTCCGGCAGTGTCGACCGCCGACACCTTCCAGGGAGCTTTTGGGAGGGCGGTTCCTGCCGTCGTCGTGCCTGCGTAGCAGTCGTAGGTTCCGTGGCCCGGTCGGCCACATCTCCAGCAGTTGTCTCGGTCCTTTTTGTGGACGTCCACCTCCGCTTGGGGCACTCCCTTTAGTGCGGCTCCCGTAGTTCCCCATGAGTCCTTTCCGTGTGGTCGGAACTCGTCCTTTCGAGTTCCTTGATTTCCTTCTTGCGGTCGTGGGTTCCGGTCCTCCACCCGTCGATGGCCCTTGTCCCGGTCATCTTTTCTTGTTGCTGGGGCGGGTGCGGCGCGTGTTGCTTCCTTAGCCACTTTCAGTGCCTTTTTCAATTCCACCTGCAGGGCCGCCTGGCTTGTGGCTTCCAGAAATCCTTCGTCATCAACGAATTCTCCCAGATAGTGGGCGAAGCGCATATCCAATACTGAGTCTGGCATGGCGAGGTTGACTTTTTCTTGTAGGCTTTCCCCCATGACCCGGGCGTAATTATTCAGCGCTCTGAACTCTGTTAGGTATGCCCTAATGTCCCCAGCATACTTAAGGTGACCCAGCTTAAGCTGGGCATTGGCCGCCTCCCATGGGTCGTGGTATTCGGTCCGGATGGCCGCTGCGTAGTTGGCCCATGTGTCGTTTTCCCCCAGCGTATCATAGCGGTGCAGGTCCCAGGCTTTTGCGGTGCCTGTTAGTAGAGTTCCTACCCACGCGATTTTTTGCTGATCGTTCGTTTCCGGGTAGAAGCTCAGATATTTGGTGACCGATTTCCACCAGACGTTGAAAGGGGCTGATGGCCTCCCATCGTAGGTTTCCGGGTTTGTCATTTTTAGCCGGGATGTTCTCACGGCTGGGGCGGCGGGAGCGTTCTGGGTCCTGGCCACGCCTTCCGCGACTGCCCGTGCCACCGTGTGCGCAAGTTCTTCTGTAGTGAGGGTTCGTCGCGCTGCAGGTAGCGTAGGCGACTTTTGCCGTCGTTCCGGGCTTGGAGGGGGCGACGGTGATGGCGGCAGAGGGAGTGGTCGCCTGGGGGGTCGAGGGGGCTCCCCTCCTCCTCCAAACATCGGCGGTCTTGTGGCTGGCGGGGTCAACGCCGGTCATCGGATTCTCCTTTCAGGTCTGGAAGGTACTACGGGGCGCTGAATCTTCGTAGATGGGTCATCGTCCGTGGGTGCCGCATGGAGTTGCCGCAGAGCGCTGGCCAAGCTGGATGTTGAGGGCCGGGCCGAGCTTCTCCATGCCTCCCATTCTGGCGTGGTGTGTGCCGATACCGGAGGTGGGGGAAGGGGGGTTTCTGGAACTCAGATCTGGGCGGCTAGCTGTTGCAACATCTCCGCTTGTCGTTGAGTTTCTTCCCGGGCTTCCAGTAATTGCTGCTCCAGGTATTCCACCCGCTTTTGATGTTCCCCTGCCCATAGTTCGACGTTTTCTTGGAAGTTGGCCAGATGTTGGCTGCGAGCTATGTTTGTTTCGGTCAAAAACAAGATTGAGTCGTTTAGTCGTGCTAATTGGGTAGCTTGGCCGGCCTGCTTCTGTGTGGCTTACTGGGTTCGTTCGATGATGGCTCCCCAGACGTTTTGCGCAAATGCTTGGTAGGCCGTAGCTGCGCTTGCCAACTCGCTCCGAATCCAGTCTCCTGTGATTTTCTCGTTAGCGCTTAGGCGATCATACACGTACCTTGTTCCGTCTGACAAGTCTCGGTAGGCCTGTTCGATCTGTTGGATCCTTTGGTCGGTGTGATCGATCGTATTTCCACAGAGGTGGATCAATTGTGCTAGGTCCTGCTCTGCTTGCTTTTGCTGTTTAACCAGGGCACGGAGCCACGTGGCTGGGTTGACGATTTCGAGGGCCTCCTCCGCAGGCTCGGTTCCATCGGTGATTTGTAGTACATCTCGGGGGGCCTCCAGTCTGAGCATGTTGAAGTCAGTAGACGCCATTTTTCAATACAGGTCGAGGAAGTGTCCGGTGTAGATAGTTTCGTCGTCCTGGAATTCGTAGTCACAAATTTTTCTGAATTCGAGGCCGTTGAGGTTGGCGCTCTGTCTGAGAAAAGCGCAGGTAGCCCAATACTGCGTGTACCAGTGCCAAGGTGTGGTGTCGTTTAGCTCAACTGGCTTGGCTCCGCTGTCAGCGTATTCGTCCCACTCGTCGTTGTTTGAGAGGCTTATTTCTTCGTTAATGGATCCGAAGGTGTGGTCGAATTGATAGCTTGACTGAGGTTCGAGAATCGTAGCCAAGTCAAGCAAAAAGAAGTGGTCTTGCTCAAAAGAGGGCATGAAAGTAGGGTGATTTTGGGATCAAGATTATAGTGTGACACTGGGGTTGCTTCGTAACCGGAGTGTTGGGGAAATCAAAGGTAATCAGGCTACTTTCGATAATTCACAACGGAATAATCTTAGATCTTGTGTGTGGGTTCGGTGGGTAGTGTTTGTGAGGATGTTTGTGCTGATTTCTCTCGGTGAGGTGAGAAATCCTCTTTCTTTTGTAGAGGAAGAGCCGTCGTGAGATCTGATGACTTTTTGCGTGAGAAGTGGTGACTGAGGTTTTGGATTCCCCCGAGGCGCATGGACCCCGTGGGTGGATCATTGGTCATGGCTGGGGTACTGATAAGGGAGATGAGCTCCTTCATGCAGTCGAGCGGGGAACCTTACTGGTCCGGACGCGTACGTGGCCTTTCCCTGAGGACTCAGGCCGATCGCTCCCGTAAGGACTCAGATCCAGACTCTCCTTGTGAGGACTCAGCCTGTTCTCTCCCGCAGGGACTCCGACCGGTTACGTACGTGATCTCCCTCAAGGGGCCAGACCACTTGTCCGCCAAGATTCTTCCTCGCGTTCGTTTGCAGTCCGACCTCTCACCTCGGGGATTTCTTTTACTTCCGATCTTCTCGGCCGTAAGCTAATCCCCGGCTCCTTTAACTTCTTTCTAGACTCTGATCCATCCTCCGTTACCTGCCAGTCCCGTTCCTATCCTATCGCTATGTCGTCTAAAGACCCCTTGATTTGTTCAGGTGTAACAGTTGGCGTGTTGGGCGTAAGGACCGAGTGGTCGCTGCGTCGTGCGGACAGTGTGGTCGCCGTGTCGAGCATACAGACCGCGTGGTCGACGTGTTGGGCGTAAGGCCCGAGTGGTCGCCGCGTCGTGCGGACAGCGTGGTCGCCGTGTCGAGCGTACGGACCGCGTGGTCGACGTGTGGGGTGTAAGGACCAAGTGGTCGCCGTGTCGTTCGAACGGACCGCGTGGTCGCCGTGTCGAGCGTACGGACCGCATGGTCAACGTGTTGGGCGAATGGACCGAGTGGTCGCCGCGGCGTGCGGAGGGAGTGGTCGCCGCATCGTGCGGACGGAGTGGTCGTCGTGTCGTGTGTACGGACCGAGTGGTTGCCACGTCATGTGGACGTAGTGGTCACCGTTTCATGCATACGGACCGCCTGGTTGCCATGTCAAGCGTACGGACCGAGTTGTCGCCGTGTCGTGCGGACGGAGTGGTCGCCGCATCGTGCGGACCGCGTGGTCGCCGTGTCGAGTGTACGGACCGACTGGTTGCTGCGTCACGCCTACGGACCGCGTGGTCGCCGTGTCGAGCATACGGACCGACTGGTTGCCACGTCGCGCCTACAGACCGCATGGTCACCTTGTCGAGCGTACAGACCGAGTGGTTTCAGCGTGGTGCGGACAGAGTGGTCGCCGTATCGTGTGGACCGCGTGGTCGCCTCGTCGTTTGTATGGACGCCCTGGATAAGTGTAATCTAAATAGGTGCAGTGGATGCTACCCTAATCACACTTGCTTTCCAGCACTCAATGAATGTCAACGTCGAAATGATTCATACAATAGCTATGCTGCATCGGGAGGCGCAAGTCTGTGGACTGTGTTTGTTGGGAAAAGTATTACGCCGCCATAGTCTACATAGGTATGCTGTAAGCGAGTAAGAATAAACAAATAAAAACATCCCTAGTGTGGAAAATGTTTGCAATAAATATCGCATCTTGTCTGGTATCTGGATGGTTGGTACGATCTGCTGGCCGTGATGCTGCAAAGGAAGCCGGTCACGGGGCGCGTCCCATACTTTTGAGATCTTTTTGATCCAGAGCGCATGAACAGGCACTTGGTACGATCAAATCTTGAATATGCGTCTATAGGAGTGCCGGAAAACACACGGTTACATACCCGAAGAAAGATGATACATTAAAAGAATAGGATCGGACATAAAAGAAATAGAACCAAACTGCTCCCAATTATCGTTTCACAATGATCAACCCTCCACAACTCAGGGCTTTATGCGTCAGTTGTAAATCCTGAACTGTTCTCGAAAAGATTGTCTTGACGATATTGTTCTCACAGCCCCGGTTGACTAAGGGCCAGTCGTTAGGGGCCTTGATCGTTTGACCACGCGCCGTGAGAACATCAATAATGTTCGTTCGGGGTAGCTTGACTAACTCGGGGTGGGTTCCACGAGAATTGTCTGACAACAAGGTTAGATTGCACTGAAAACGACAAGCTTAAGACCAAAACGTACTGAGCAGCTCAAGAAGTTTTGCGTTTACTATTTTACGCATGGCATCCCTTCCCACCGTCCCAGACGGACCCACCTGACTGTTCGCCGCCTCATTCGCCCGACGTTGCAGATGGGAACCCTCGCAAAACAAGCGAAACTCGTCGACCGTTCGACCGGTTTCCGCAATAAGTGGGTAGTAGCTCTTGGCTACACCATTGTTGAGGAGCAACGAATGAGGAGACTTGGACGGGACGACGTAGGCGATCATCGGAACACCCATACAGGAGAGATCACTGGCCTGTATGAGTGGTGGAATTGTCAGCATCGACCGTCTCAGTGGCACCGAGCCCCCAGGTGATGTACCAGCATCTTCAACTTATTGATCGTTCTTTTTTGGCGCAGTGCCAAGGAGACCTTGGTCAGAGTTTCACCCTTCTTGTTGATTATGCCGGCCTTTTCCATATACTCCTCCCGGTGTTGGGGCCACTGTTCTGCGACCACTTTTGTATACTCGCCGGTAAACTTGGGGCGAAGCCCATCCCCTTTCGTGGGACAACGGATGTGATCCGGGATATCCGCCTTTGCCTCCGACAGGAACAAATTCCATCCGGACACCTTGTTGTTTCGCATCCTTGTGGATTTGTATTCTGCTGACAGCAGAATGCCGGACATTTTTAGGACCTGCTGTGCTGTGAATTTATTCGTCACAGCAGCGTGCTCTTGCGCTGCTTTATGGATGATCTCCACAAAAGACTGGAAGAAATGCATGTCTTCGGGAAGGCAATCGTGTTCTTCGAAGTTGAATTCGTCCTCTCGCTCATGTTGTACCTACAGGAGTTGTCAGTACATAGTGGTACTCCAGTAGGATATGTTAACAACCTGCTGTCGATACCGAAGATCTTTTGGATTGGCGTCAATCGGGGGTGACTGAGCTTCTAATGTGAAGGAAAGTCGAAGTCTGGCGAATTGTACGATGGAGAATTTTGGTAAGAGTGGACAACCGTAATGGTAGGTGGGCTTTTTTCAGGTACTGTCGTAGGTGGAGCGTAGTTGAAGGTAAAGGGGCTGAGGAGAGGCTCTACATGCTGTCAGCAATCACAGGACTAGATGAGTAAACAAGAAGCGGTTTTGCGTACTAACTACTGGTCAGGGGTCAGCCGCAAAGGGAAACAAAAACGCTGGAAAACCTCCAATGACGCGTTCGGCCATGTGGGCTGGGTGACTGGAGGGCCCCAACCCAGTCCAGCCAAAAAATCACTCGTGGGCGCATCAGGAAGAAAACAAAACCGCCCCGGCGCAGCTGTAGAAGGCGGATGCTACAGAAGCTGCGATGTTTACTTCCTTAATAGCTGCGTCTGGACACCCTTGACAGTTCATCCCCATGTGTTGTGCCTTGACAGCTGCATCCGAACGCGTTCTGCAGTGGCAATGCAGGTGGGTGCCAGTTCCAGACATAGTGACTCAATCTAGTTGTATTCATCAAATCTGGTGTACATCTATATATTCCACCTCACCTCGGGCACCCAGCGGCATACCCATCAGCGGGCCCACCGCCCCATCTATCGCCGTGTACATCGATAGCATAATCCGTCTGACTACCGCCCGCATATGCTGTCCTTGACACGGCTAGGAGAGAGTGGAGGAGGATGCACTGGTGAAGCGGGGGGCGTACAATGGCGAGCAAGATGTCGATGAGAAGGATGGCGGTGGGATGCCGGCAGTGAGTACAGACGCGATATTGCCGCGTAAGACGCGATAGCAAGTAAGACGCGACGCGTATGATGGCGACCGAGAATGACGACGGCGACCGGAGTCGGACACTCGACTGGAACTGGCGAAAGGAGAAAAATAGTGACTATACCTTCCGGTTGTGTGAAAGTGCGATTGACAAGATACGCTAGAGGCGTATATTAGCTCCGGAGTCGCAAGCAGTCATGTTAAGCGAGCTGACAAGACTGAGCCTGACACACCCACCAGCGCTGAGCTGCGAGCGTGCAGACGAGAGTGTCTTTGGTGCGTATATGAGGGATCACTCGCAATTTGCGAAAGTGGTGATGAGAACCACTACAGTCGTAGATACCACAGAACCCGTAGTTCTTACTGGCACAATAGGTCTCTGTGAGTGATATCCATCCTGCCTAGATGAATGCTTTATCGTACCGACTACTGCTTTACAGCATAGCGATGCTATGTTCTTGAATGAAAACTGAATGGCGAGTGTAAAGTCATTCGATAACCGGACAACGTATCGCAAGGCAGATACCTTTCAAACGACCGGTTGCTGTGCATATTGGTTATGCGACTTACCGCACTATCGATGGAGTCACTTGAAGTCGCATAACCAATATGCGCAGCAACCGGTCGTTTGAAAGGTATCTGCCTTGAGATACGTCGTCCGGTTATCGAATGACTTTACACTCGCCGTTCAGTTTTCATTCAAGAACATAGCATCGCTATGCTGTAACGCAGTAGTCGGTACGATAAAACATTCGTCTAGGCTGGATGGATATCACTCACAGAGACCTATTGTGCCAGTAAGAACTACGGGTTCTGTGGTATCTACGACTGTTGTGACACTGGGGTTGTATCGTAACCGGAGTGCAGGTAGAATCAAAGGTAATCAGGCTACTTTCGATAATTCACAATGGAATAATCTTAGATCTTGTGTGTGGGTTCGGTGGTAGTGTCGGTGAG
>Ga0307516_10002560_pt1 | contig 24182 bp, 21 predicted proteins | sample 19_EM_MG_FD_203310 | JGI IMG/M metagenome (GOLD analysis project Ga0307516, IMG submission 203310) | Populus trichocarpa ectomycorrhiza microbial communities from riparian zone in the Pacific Northwest, United States - 19_EM | ecosystem: Host-associated > Plants > Roots > Unclassified | place...
ACCGGATGTCGATCGACATCACGAGCGCGTTGCCCGGCGTGGCCGGGTTGCTGCGGAGGCGCCGCACCGGGTGGCCGCCGGCGCTGGTTTCCATCTCTTCGAAGCCGGTGGCGCCGTGCAACTCGGCCTCGTAACTCTGCTCGATGCCGAGCTTGCCGATGTATTCGGTACCCCGGTAGTTGGCTTCGTCTTCCGATTCGTCGATCTTCTCTTTTTCGGCTTCGTTGATGCGGCCGATGTAGCCGATCAGGTGGCTGCCGACTTGGCCGAGCGGGTAGTTGCGGAACAGCCGTGCCTTGATGTCGACGCCGGCAAAGCGAAAACGCTGCGCGGTGAAGCGCGCCACTTCGTCGTCGCTGAGCTTGGTGCGGATCGGCAGCGACTCGAAGCTCTTGTTCTCGTCCATCAGGCGCTTGAAGCGCTTGCGGTCACGCGGCAGGATCTCGACGATCTCGGCCAGCCGGTCGATCGTGGCGTCGAGGTCGGGGGTCTTGGTCGGCGAGATCTCGAGCGTGTAGGCCGAGTAGTTGTTGGCCAGCACGATGCCGTTGCGGTCGAGGATCAGCCCGCGGTTGGGCACGATCGGAACGACCGCGATGCGGTTGTTCTCGGCCTGCGTCATCAGCTCTTCGTGTTTGTAGATCTGCAGGTACACGAGCCTCGAGCCGAGTAGGCCGAACGCGAACAGCACGAACATGGCCGCGGCCGCCAGGCGCATGCGGAAGCGCCCGACTTCCTGTTCGACATTTTTCAGCTCGGTCATGGTGGTCGTGACTACAACGGCCGATTCTGATCCGGGTCGGGCGCACGCCGCTGCGGCGCGAGCAACAACCACGTTGCGATCGGCCACAGCAGGGCCTCGAACACCGGCGCCAGCAGCATCTGCCAGCCGGGGAACATGCCGCCCGACACCATGCGCACCAGCAGCGAGACGGCGTGCGCGGCGAAGAACAGCGGCAGGATCTGCACCGCCTGCGACGGCACCGTGAACCACAGCAGCCGGCGGTGGATCGTGATCGCGAAGAAGCTCAGCAGCGTGTAGGCCAGCGCGTGCTGGCCGAGCACGGCGCCGTCGTGCACGTCCATCACCACGCCGAACATGAACGCCAGGCCCACGCCGACACGGCGTGACTGGTGCACGTTCCAGAACACCAGCACCAGCGCCAGCAGGTCGGGCACGGCCGGCTCGCGCCCGAGCGGCACCAGGTTGAAGATCAGCGCGAACGCCAGCGAGAACGCGACGAACAGCGGGTTGACCGGCAGCAGCAGCTGGTCGGATGAGCGCGGCATGATCATGGCGCGCTTCCCTGCCTTCGCGGCATGATCATGGTGCGCCTCTCTTCGTTCGCGGCACGAGCATCACTTGCGCCCCGCCCTGCGCGCCGGGCGCGGCTTGGCGTCTTCCGACGGCTCGGGCGGCGCCGGCATCTGCAGGCCGACCGGCTCCAGCACCATCACGTGGCGCACACCGTCGGGCAGCGCGGTCGGTATCAGCACGATCCGGGCGAACCCGGAATCGACCTTGCGGTCGACGGCGCTGACCTTTGCCACCGGCAGGCCGGGCGGGTACACGCCGTCCACGCCCGAAGTCGTGAGCGTGTCGCCGACCTGCACGTCGGCGTTGCCGGCCATGAAGCGCATCTCCATCGCCTCGCCCAGGCCGGCCGCGCTGCCGAAGGCCGCACTGCGCGCCAGGCTGCGCGAATTGAGGACCGGAATGGCCGCGTCCTTGTCGGTCAGCAGCGTCACTTCCGACGACAGCGGGAACACCCGCGTGACCTGACCGAGCACACCGGCCTCGTTGATGACCGGCGAAGCGAGCACGACGCCGTTGGTGGCGCCGAGGTCGATCACCACCTTGCGTGAATACGGGTCGGAGGCTTCGTACAGCACCTGCGCCATCTGCGAACGCACGGTCAGGCGCGGCCGCAGTTCGAGCAAGGCCCGCAGCCGGGCATTTTCCCCTTGCAGCTGTTCGACCTGCAGCGAGCGTTCGGCCTGCCGCGCCAGCTCGACCTTGGCCGCAGCCGCCGCATCAAGCGCACGCTTGAGGCCCATGAAGTACTCGCTGAAGTCGCCCGCCGCCTGCACCGGCACGAGCAAGGCCTGTTGCGGGTAGTAGAGCACCGTGGCCAGACCGGCACGCAGCTGCCGCGTGATCGTGAAGCGGTTGTCGGCCACCATCAGGAACAACGCCAGCGCCGAAAACAGGATCAGCTTGGTCAGCGCCGACGGGCCCTGTCGGAAGAAGGGCGGCGGGGTGCGGTCGATGGTGCCGATGGACATGAAGACAAGTCAACGTGGCGGATTCGAGGCGGCGAAATCAGAAGCGAAAAAGCCGGCCACGGTTTGCGCGCGCCGGCTCTTCAGGTGCATGCCGCTCACTCGGAGGTGAAGATGGAGCCGAGCCGCTCCATGCGCTCGAGCGCCATGCCACAACCACGCACCACGCAGGTCAGCGGGTCTTCGGCCACGAGCACCGGCAGGCCGGTTTCTTCGGAGAGCAGCCGGTCCAGGTCGCGCAGCAGGGCGCCGCCGCCGGTCAGCATCATGCCGCGCTCGGCGATGTCGGCACCGAGTTCCGGCGGGGTTTGTTCGAGCGCGTTCTTCACGGCCGAGACCATCTGGTTCAACGGGTCGGTCAGCGCTTCCAGAATTTCGTTGCTGCTGATCGTGAAGCTGCGCGGCACGCCTTCCGACAGGTTGCGGCCCTTGACTTCCATCTCTTTCACTTCGGAGCCGGGGAAGGCGCTGCCGATCTTCTTCTTGATCAGCTCGGCGGTGGGCTCGCCGATCAGCATGCCGTAGTTGCGGCGGATGTAGTTGATGATCGATTCGTCGAACTTGTCGCCACCAACGCGGATGCTGCCCTTGTAGACCATGCCGCCCAGGCTGATCACGCCGACTTCGGTGGTGCCGCCGCCGATGTCGACCACCATCGAGCCGCTGGCTTCCGACACCGGCAGGCCGGCGCCGATCGCCGCGGCCATCGGCTCTTCGATCAGGTACACGTCGGAAGCCCCGGCGCCGAGTGCCGATTCGCGGATCGCGCGGCGCTCGACCTGGGTGGAACCGCAAGGCACGCAGATGATGATGCGCGGGCTCGGGCGCAGCACCGAGCGAGGGTGAACCATCTTGATGAACTGCTTGAGCATCTGCTCGGTGACGGTGAAGTCGGCGATCACGCCGTCTTTCATCGGGCGGATGGCCTCGATGTTGCCCGGCACCTTGCCGAGCATGGCCTTGGCCTCGGCACCGACCGCCTGGATGGTCTTCTTGCCGTTGGGCCCGCCTTCGTGGCGGATGGCGACGACCGAAGGCTCGTCGAGCACGATGCCCTTGCCACGCACATAGATCAGCGTATTGGCGGTACCGAGGTCGATGGCCAGATCGGTCGAGAAGTAGCGACGAAAGGATCCGAACATGGTGTTGTTGGTTTTGTCGGCCCGGCCCCCTGCGGGCAGTGGTGCGTGCGCAGCGGGGCGGGACGAAGGCTGTGTTGGGCGTTGTTGTTGGTCTTCGGCCCACCACATCGGCAGGCCGAAGCGGCGAAAAATGCGGCCTCGATTCAGGGTCACAAAGCCGCTCGGGTGCGTGGCGAACTGCTGGGCTGCGCAGTCCCGCGGGGCTTGTGGATAACCGGGGATAATACCGCAAGCCCCGGGCAGAACGACCTGTTCACACCCCGTATCCGCCCCTTTCCGCCACCCGACTGCAAGCGCATTTTTCATGGCCCTGACCCCGCAAGACGTGAGCCGCATTGCCCATCTCGCCCGGCTCGAACTGCAGAGCAGCGAGCAGGCGGCGATGCTGGCCCAGCTCAACGGCTTTTTCTCGATCGTCGAACAGATGAGCGCCGTCGACACGAGTGGCGTCGAACCGCTGTACACGCCGCTCTCAGCAGTGCAGGAGGTGAGCCTGCGGCTGCGTGAAGACGCCGTCACCGAGCACGCCGATCGCGCGCTCAACCAGCGCAGCGCTCCGGCCGTGGAAGACGGCCTGTTCCTCGTTCCAAAGGTCATCGGATGACGCGGGCCTTGCACGACATGGGCGTGGCCGAACTCGGCCGAGCGCTGGCAACCAAGGCCGTTTCCAGCACCGAACTGACGAAACATCTGCTCGCACGGGTTGCCGCTCACGAACATCTTGGCGCCGTGCTCGCCAGCGATCCCGCGCTCGCCTTGCAACAGGCGCGCACCGCCGACGAGCAGCGTGCGACCGGCCGCAGCGGCGTGTTGCTCGGCGTGCCACTGGCCCACAAGGACATCTTCGTGACGCGCGAGTGGCCCACCACCGCGGGCTCGAAGATGCTGGCCGACTACCGCAGCCCGTTCGACGCCACCGTGGTCGCGCGCCTCGGCCTGGCCGAAGGCGGCGCCGGCATGGTCACACTGGGCAAGCTCAACTGCGACGAGTTCGCGATGGGCTCGAGCAACGAGAACTCGGCCTTCCGGCCGGTGCAAAACCCGTGGGACGTGTCGCGCGTGCCGGGCGGCTCGTCCGGCGGCTCGGCCACCGCGGTGGCGGCGCGTTTGATGCCCGCCGCCACCGGCACCGACACCGGCGGCTCGATCCGCCAGCCGGCCAGCTTCACCGGCGTGACCGGCATCAAGCCGACCTATGGCGTGTGTTCACGCTACGGCATGATCGCGTTCGCCTCCAGCCTCGATCAGGCCGGGCCGTTCGCCCGCAGCGCCGAAGACTGCGCCTTGCTGCTCGGCGCGATGAGCGGTTTCGATCCGCGCGACGCCACCAGCGCCGAGCGTGCGCCGCAAGACTTCCACGCCGCGATGTTGAAGCCGCGCGAAGGCACCACCGCCGCCCAGCCCTTGAAGGGCCTGCGCATCGGGCTGCCGAAGGAGTTCTTCCCCGCCGCGCTCGCCGCCGACGTGAACGGTGCGGTGCGCAGCGCCTTGGCCGAATTCGAGAAGCTCGGCGCCACGCTCGTCGACGTGAGCCTGCCGCGCACCGAGCTGTCCATTCCGGTCTACTACATCATCGCGCCGGCCGAAGCCTCGTCGAACCTGAGCCGCTTCGACGGCGTGCGCTACGGCCACCGTGCAGAGCAGTACACCGACCTGCTCGACATGTACAAGAAGAGCCGCAGCGAAGGTTTCGGCCCCGAGGTCAAGCGCCGCATCATGATCGGCACCTACGTGCTGTCGCACGGTTACTACGACGCCTACTACCTGCAGGCGCAGAAGCTGCGCCGCATGATCGCCGACGACTTCCAGGCCTGCTTCCGGCAATGCGACGTGATCGCCGGGCCGGTCGCACCCACGGTCGCGTGGAAGCTCGGCGCCAAGAGCGACGACCCGGTCGCGAACTACCTCGCCGACATCTTCACGCTTCCCGCCAGCCTGGCCGGTTTGCCCGGCATGAGCCTGCCGGCGGGCTTCGGCGCCGGCCACATGCCGGTCGGCCTGCAGTTGATCGGCAACTACTTCGACGAGGCCGGCTTGCTGCACGCGGCGCACGCGTTCCAGCAGGCCACCGACTGGCACACGGCCAAGCCGGAAGGCTACTGAACTCCCCATGCCAAAACCCGCACTCATTCGCGGCTTCGAAGTCGTCATCGGCATCGAAACGCACGCGCAACTCTCCACCCAGTCGAAGATCTTCAGCGGCTCCAGCACGCAATTCGGCGCCGACGCGAACACACAGGCGTCGGCCGTCGACCTGGCCTTGCCGGGCACGCTGCCGGTGATGAACCGCGGCGCGGTCGAGCGCGCCATCCGCTTCGGCCTGGCGGTGAACGCGAAGATCGCGCCGCTCTCGATCTTCGCGCGCAAGAACTACTTCTACCCCGACCTGCCCAAGGGCTACCAGATCAGCCAGTACGAAACGCCGGTGGTGCAGGGCGGGCATGTCGAGTTCCTGGTCGGAGAGGTTCCGCACAAAGTGAACCTGACGCGCGCCCACCTCGAAGAAGACGCTGGAAAATCGCTTCACGAGGACTACCAGGGCCAGACCGGCATCGACCTGAACCGCGCCGGCACGCCGCTGCTCGAGATCGTGACCGAGCCCGACATGCGGTCGAGTGCCGAAGCGGTCGAATACGCAAAGACGCTGCACCAGCTGGTGCGCTGGATCGGCATCTGCGATGGCAACATGCAGGAAGGTTCGTTTCGCTGCGACGCCAACGTGTCGGTGCGCAAGCCCGGCGCGCCTTTCGGCACACGCCGCGAGATCAAGAACCTGAACAGCTTCAAGTTCATGCAGCAGGCGATCGACTACGAAGTGCAGTGGCAGATCGACCTGCTCGAAGACGGCGGCACGGTGCACCAGGCAACCGTGTTGTTCGACCCGGCGAGCGGCGAAACGCGCGCGATGCGCAGCAAGGAAGACGCTCACGATTACCGTTATTTCCCCGACCCCGACCTGCCGCCGCTGGTGATCGGCGCCGACTGGATCGAGCGGGTGCGCGGCGAGCTGCCCGAGCTGCCGAGCGTGATGGCGGCACGCTTCCAGAGCGCCTACGGCCTGCCGGCGTACGACGCGGTGATCGTGACGCAAAGCCAGGCTTTTGCGACGTATTTCGAGACCGCGGCCAAGGCCAGCGGCCAACCCAAGCTGGTGGCGAACTGGCTGATGGGCGAGGTGTCCAAGCGGCTCAATGCGAGCGAGAGCGACATCGGCGCCGCCCTCGTCAGCGCCGACGAACTCGCCAGGCTGATCGGGCGCATTGCCGACGGCACGCTGTCGAACAACGGCGCGCGCCAGTTGTTCGACGTGCTCTGGTCGACCCACGCCCACGCCGACATCGACGCACTGATCGAGTCGATGGGCCTGAAGCAGATGAGCGATACCGGCGAGCTGGAAAGCATCGTCGATGCGGTGCTGGCCGCCAACCCGAAGTCGGTTGAGGAATACCGCGCCGGCAAGGACAAGGCCTTCAATGCGCTCGTCGGCCAGGCCATGAAGGCCACCAAGGGCAAGGGCAACCCGAGCCAGGTGAACGAGCTGCTGAAGAAGAAGCTCGGCTGAGTCCTGGCGCCGGCCAGGCAGCGCTGCCTACTTCGCCGGCGCCGTCGCGCTGGCCTCGCCCACCGGCAGCGGCCCGAGCGAGCCGGCCGGCGCGCCGCGCCACAGCTTCTTCAGGCGCTCGAGTTCGGCGTCGTAGAGCTTGTTGATGCGCGTCACCTCGGTCTGCTGGCTCTGGATCAGCGAGCGCTGGGCCTCGGCCGAGGTTTCGTTGCCTTCGATCTGCGCGCGCAAGGTCGCCGGCATGGTCTTGGCGTTGTAGAACTCGGCCTCGTCGTTGAGCGGCTTGCGCGCCTTGGCCAGCAACTCGAGCCGGGCTTCAGAGGCCTTGACCGCGTTGCGCATGCCGTCGAGTGCCGCATTGCGCGCCTTGTGGTGGGCGGCTTCGTCCGGGAAGCGGGCGATCAGGTTGCGGTCGCGGCGCACCGCGTCTTGCTTGGCAGCGAACGCGGCGGCGGCGTCGCGGTCACGCGCTTCCTTGTCGGCGCGCTCGTCGGCGGTGAGCGTGGGGCCGACCACGTTGCGCACCGAACCGTCGGCGTTGAGCACCCGCTGCTCGCGCGTGCTGCATTCAACGATCGGGCGGTCGGACGTGAGCTTCTTGCCGTTGGCATCGGTGCAGGTGTAGATCGCGCTGCGCGCGTCCTTCTGCGCCCAGCCGGCGTGGCCGGCAAGCAGCAGCGTGGCGCACAGCGCCGCCTGCCCCAGCCTTCGCACCACCGACCCGAACTCACGCTGATTCATTCAGACTCCATACCGTTCACGGTAAGCCGCCACGCGACCGACATGCGCGCTCAGCGAAGGGTCGGCACTCGCCCGCAAGTACTCCAGCAGGTCGGCCAGCGTCGCGATCGCCACGACCCGCAGGCCGAGCTGCCGCTGCACGAACTGCACCGCCGACATCTGCGCGCCCTCGCCTTCGTCGCTTGCCTTTTCCTGCCGGTCGAGCGCAATGGTCACCGCATGCGGCGTGCCGCCCGCGGCCGTGATCATCGCGATCGACTCGCGCACCGAGGTGCCGGCCGAGATCACATCATCGATGATCAGAACGCGCCCGGCCACCCCGGCGCCGACCAGTGTTCCGCCTTCACCGTGATCTTTTGCTTCTTTGCGGTTGTAGGCGAAGGGCAGGTTGTGCCCGAGCCGCGCCAGCTCGACCGCCACCGTGGCCGCCAGCGTGATGCCTTTGTAGGCCGGGCCGAACAGCATGTCGAAGGCCAGGCCGCCGTCAGCGCGCGCCAGCAGCAAACGCCGCGCATAGAATTCTGCGAGGCGGCCGAGCTTGGCGCCGTCGTCGAACAGGCCGGCATTGAAGAAGTAGGGCGACAGCCGCCCGGCCTTGGTCTTGAACTCACCAAACCGCAGCACGCCGGCCTCGACCGCGAACTTCACGAAGTCTTGCGCGAGGGCGGTGGTCGGCGCGGCTTGGCTCATCGGGAAGTCCTGTCGTGTTCCGTCTTGTCTCGTTGAATCTGAACGGCATCCGCTCTGCGGCGACCAAGGGCTTCGAAGCCTGGGCCGAAGGCGTGGCCGCCGATTGTATGGGGGTGCAGGAGATCAAGGCCCAGGCCGACACCGTGGTCGGCCGATTCGACACCGTGGCCGGCATGAAGGGCCACTTCCACTACGCCGACAAAAGAGGCTACTCGGGCGTGGGCCTGTATTCGCGCAAGCCACCGAGCGCGGTGGTGCTGGGCATCGGCAACCCGGAGTTCGATGCCGAGGGGCGTTATGTGGAAGCGCGCTTCGACAACGCCAAGCGCAAGCTCAGCATCATCAGCTGCTACTTCCCGAGCGGCTCGAGCGGCGAAGAGCGGCAGCTCGCGAAGTTTCGTTTTTTGGCTCTGATGGCACCGCGCCTCAAAGCCCTGGTGGCCGAGCGCGAGCTGATTCTGGTGGGCGACATCAACATCGCCCACAAGGAAATCGACCTGAAGAACTGGCGCAGCAACCAGAAGAACAGCGGCTTCCTGCCCGAAGAGCGCGCCTGGATGACGCACCTACTCGAAGAGATCGGCCTGGTCGACGTGTTCCGCACGCTCAACCCGCACCCCGAGCAATACACCTGGTGGAGCAACCGCGGCCAGGCCTACGCGAAGAACGTGGGCTGGCGCCTCGACTACCACCTGGCCACGCCGAAGACCGCCGCGAAGGCGAAGGCCGAGCACATCTTCCTGGAGCAGCGCTTTTCCGACCACGCGCCCGTGGTCATCGACTACGACTTCACGCTGTAGAACACCTTCTCGAAACCGGAACCCGCCATGTCCCTCGAAACGATCGAAATCGAAACCGCACCGAACCCAACGGCCAGCATCATCGTTCTGCACGGCCTGGGCGCCGACGGCAACGACTTCGTGCCGGTGGCCAAAGAGCTCGACCTCTCCAGCGTCGGCCCGGTGCGTTTTGTATTCCCGCACGGCCCGACGCGGCCGGTCACGATCAACGGCGGCTACGTGATGCGCGCCTGGTACGACATTCTCGGCACCGACATCGCCCGGCGCGAAGACGAAGCCGGGCTGCGCGAATCGCAGGTGCTGGTCGAAGCGCTGATCGCCAACGAAACGGCGCGTGGCATCAAGGCGTCGCGCATCGTGCTCGCCGGGTTTTCGCAAGGCTGTGCGATGACCTTCATGGCCGGCTTGCGCCACAAGGAAAGGCTGGGCGGGCTGCTCGGCATGTCGGGTTACCTGCCGCTCGCCGACAAGACCGCGGCCGAGCGCAGCGCGGCCAACGCCGACGTGCCGATTTTTCAGGCGCATGGCACGGGCGACGGGGTGATTCCGATCGCGCGCGCTGTGGCATCGCGTGATGCGCTGAGGGCGCTCGGCTACACGGTCGACTGGCACGAGTACCCGATGCAGCACTCGGTGTGTGCGCAGGAGATTGCCGAGATGAATCGGTGGTTGGTGCGCGTGTTGGGGTGAAGCTCAAAGCTCACCAGGCGGCGGGTGACCGCTTCAGGATGCGAATGCGGCCGGAGGCAACCACGACGTAGCCACCATTCGTCAAGTCCTTGAAGATGCGGCTCATCATTTCACGCGACGAGCCGACGCGCTCGGTTATGTCTTGCTGGGTGAGCCGTTCACCGACCACACGCTCTTCGCCTTGCTGCACCGAGAGTTCGTGCATGAGCCGCAGCACGCGGCCGTAAACGTCTTGCAGCGCAAGGCTCTTCACGCTGTCGGTGGCCTGGCGCACACGCCAGATCAGCTTGTGGATCAGGTGCATCGCGAAGTCGGGTTGGGCGGCGACGAGCTGGCGTTCCCGGATTGGTGGCCACCGGCTTCGGCTTCCAGGGCGCCGGCCTGTTCCTCAGCGACGCGCAGTCCGTGCGCCGGGAGAACGGCGTGCAGTGGGTCGATCAGCAGTGAGCACAAGCTGAGATGCAGGGCTCGCCGGCCGCCGCGGCGACGAGCCCTGCGTTCAGCCGTTCGCGGCTTTCGCCTTCGGCGGCCCAAACTTCTGCGCCGGCTTCTCCGCCCGCGCATACAGCCCCGTCACCTTCGGCAGATTCTTCTCGATGTCGGAAATGCGCGTCGGCCCCGAGGGGTGGGTGCTCATGAACTGCGGTGGTGCCTTTTTGTTCGCCGCGGCCATCTTCTGCCACAGCGTCACGCCGGCGTGCGGGTCGTAGCCGGCGCGGGCGGCGAGCTCCAGGCCGACGAGGTCGGCTTCGGACTCGTCTTCGCGGCCGAACTTGAGCGTGAGCAGCTGGCCGCCCATGTCGGCGGCCATGCGGCCCACGCCGCCCAGGCCGAAGATCGCCGCGCCCACTTCGATTGCACCGCGCGTGGCCATGGTCTTGCCCATACGCTCGCGGGCGTGCTCGCGCAGCGCGTGGGTCATTTCGTGGCCCATGATCATCGCCACCTCGTCATCGTTGAGTTGCAGCTGGTCGAGGATGCCGTAATAGAACGCGATCTTGCCGCCCGGCATGCAGAAGGCGTTGATCTGCTTGCTGCCGATCAGGTTGACTTCCCATTTCCACTGCCGCGCACGTTCGTTCCATTCGTAGGTGTATGGAATGAGCCGCTGCGAGATCGCGCGCAGCCGCTGCACCTGCGGGTGCTCGGCCGGCGCGAGGGCGTGCTGCTGCGCGGCCTGGCGCTGCATCTGCAGGTACTGCTGGGTGGCCGCCTGCTCGATCTGCTCGGCCGACACGAACTTCGTGAACGTCGAGCGCTTGCCCACGTCGACGCCTTCGCGCGCCGGTGGCGGCGCCGGCCACGCCGACGTGGCGCCGGCGGCGAGTAGGGCGCCGGTGAAGAGTCGGCGGCCAGGGCTGAAACCACACGTGCTGCAAACGCCGAAGTGGTGCCAGCCGGAGGGGGTTTCGTGCTGCGTGTTCATCGTGGTCTCTGAGTGCGCGGCGCGCCTTGCGTTCCCTGCGCTACTTCGCTTCGGCGTCCTGCAGCATGCGGCGCACCTGCGGCAGCAGCAGGTAGGCCGGAAAGCTCAGCCAGAAAGTCAGGAAGAAGTAGGCCGAGTAGCCCATCTCCTGCGCGCCGATGCCGCCGGCCCAGCCGGCCACGGCGCGGCTGAAGGCGAAGATGCTGGAGAGAATGGCGTACTCGGTCGTCGCTTTCGCGCGACTCGTGATCGCCATCAGGAACGCGAGGAAGGCCCCGGTGCCCAGGCCGCCGGTGAAACTCTCGACGGCGCTGGCGCTGTAGACGATCAGCTGGTGCGTTATCGCGATGTCGGTGCCTTGCGCGGCGCGCGGCACGGCGTAGGCGGCGAAGGCGTAGACCAGGTTCGACACGGCCTGCCAGATGCCCAGCACCCACAGGCCCTTGAAGATGCCACGCGTGTCGACGTACCAGCCGCCGAGCAGGCCGCCGGCGATCGACAGCGCCAGGCCGAGCTGCACGCTGACCACGCCGATCTGCTGGTTCGTGAAGCCGGCGTCGACCCAGAACGGCTTGACCATGAAGCCCATCGACGCGTCACCGAGCTTGAACAGCAGGATGAAGATCAGGATCGCGATCATCCCCGGCCGCGACAGCAGTTCGACCCAGGCGCCGAACACCGGCCCTTCGCGCATCAGCTGCGCGCGCGGGTGGTTGGCGGCGGTCACCATGAGCGCGGCGCCGAGGAACATCAGCCCGACCGGAACCGCGCCCTTGAACCACCAGGTCTTGTTCCATTCGGCGACCATCTGCCAACCCGCCACTTTGGCGATCGGCGCGAGCGCGGGCCAGAGCAGGCCGATCAGCACCAGCGCCAGCGCCGCGATCCACAAGGGCTGGTCGCGCAGCAGGCCGAACTCGGTTGCCAGCGTACCGGGTGTCGACAAACGCGCGCCTTCGGGCGGCGCGAACAGCGCCATCAGCGCGTTGCACGCGAACACCGCGCCCCCGACGACGTAGGCCGCGCCCCAGCCGAGCCAGCCCGACATGATCAACACGACCCCCGCGAAGATCATGCCGACGCGGTAGAAGCCGATCCGAAAGCCGTTGGCCATGCCGTATTCGCGCCGGTCGAGCAGCTCGATGGTGTAGCCGTCGGTGGCGATGTCGTTGGTCGCCGAGAACACCGTGAACAGGCCGATCGCCACCCACACCCAGGGCCCGAACACGTTGGCCGAGCCGGTCGCGAAATACCACATCACACAGGCCATGCCGGCGTTCGCAGCGCTGACCCACCAGCGGTGGTGGCGGGCCCAGTCGATCGCCGGCGCCCACAGGAACTTCACGGTCCAGGCCAGGCCGAGCAGGCTGAGCAGGCCGATGTCGGCCAGGTTCACGCCCTGCTGGCGGAAGTAGACCGGGAAGATGTCGAAGAACACCCCGAGCGGCAGGCCTTCGCTGAAGTACAGCAAGGCCACCCAGAAGAGCTTGCGTTTGTAGACGGGGGTGGCCAGGGGCAGCGCGCCGGGGGCGGTGGCCCCGGGGGTGGGAGATGTCATGGGCGCATTCTAGGGACGAGGGCCCTTGCCCTTCGCTGGCGCGGCGTCACTGCGTCGGCAGGCCCTGTTTGAAGATGGCTTCGGCGAGCGCCAGCAGCTTCTCCCTGGGCAACTCGCCCACGAGCGCGTAACCGCAGGCGCCGCCCTCGGGGCTTTCGCCTTCGACCCAGTAGAACAGGCCCAGCTCGCCCTGGCGCTCGTAGCGGAACGCCGCCGGGGTGTTGCTGTCGGGCTTGCGCAAGTAGACCGTCACGCGCAGCGGTTTGCCGTCGGCGCCGGTCGCAGTGTCGGGCAGGGCCTGGTACATCAGCTGCGCGCTCGGCCCGGCCGCGTCGGGCAGCAGCCGGCCGCCGACCAGCTCGAAGCCTTGCGCGCGCAAGTCGAAGAGTTTCACGGGCACGGTCAGGCGCTTGGTGAGCCAGCGGCTCAGGTGCTCTTCCTGCGCCTTGACTTCAACGGCGTGGCGCACCTCGGGCACGTAGACCGCATGCGCCACCGCCGCGCGCTGCACCCACGCAGGCTCGCCGGCCCGGGCCAGCGCCGGCAGTTCGGGTTGCAACCGCCACATCACGCCCGCGCCGACCGCACCGCCGAGCACGAACACCGCCAGCGCCGCGGCCCAGCGCTGCCAGGCCAGCGTGGGCAGCCGGTCGGGCGCCTTGCGCCAGGCCACCTGTGCGAGCGCCTGCGGCACCGGCTCGGAAAGCACGCTGTCGAGCCGCGCGCGCAGCGCGTCGGCATCGAGCGCCCACAGGCGCACGCGGGCCGCGTCTTCCGGGTGCTCGCGCAGCCAGGCTTCGACTTCGGCGCGCTGTTCAGGCGCCAACTCGTCGTCGAGCCAGGCGCTCAGCAGGGTGTCGTCGGGGGCGTTCATGGCGGGGTTCGATTCGGTCAGCTCACGCGGCGCAGCGTGTGCGCGGCGGCGGCATTCTGGGAGGGGCGGCGGCCGTCGAGCAACGCGCGCAGCGCAGCGCGGCCGCGCGAGATGCGTGACATCACGGTGCCGATCGGAATGCGCAGCAGTTCGGCGCACTCGGCGTAGGAAAGCTGGTCGAGCGTCACGAGCAGCAGCGGCTCGCGCTGTTCGAGCGGCAGTTGTTTGAGCGCTGCGATCAGGTCCAGGCGCAGGCCGATGTCGGGGCTCGCGGGAGCCTGCAGTTCGTCGATCGCATCGACGCCGTCGCGCGGCTCCACCAGCGTCATGCGGGCGCTGCGGCGGCGTTCGTCCATGTGGGCGTTGTGGGCGATGCTGATGGTCCAGACCAGGATGTCACGGCGCTGGTCGAACTGGTGCCAGTGCGCGAGCGCGCGCTCCAGCGCGGTCTGCACCAGATCGTCGGCGGCGCTGGTGTCGAACACCAGCGAGCGCGCATAGCGGCGCAGGCGCGGGATGGCGCCGAGCAGTTGCTGGCGAAAGGCGGTCGGGGCGTCCACAGGGGGTCTACGTTCGGCGGCCACGGTTTGTTCCCGCAGCGCCGCAGTCGGCCAGTGTAGGCCCGCAGCAGGGCGTCGCGCGATCCCGGACAATGCCCGACATGTCGCCCCCGAAACGCGCCCTCGCCCCGAGCTTCTCGCTGCCCGAGTTCCGCGCGGCGCTTGGGATGTTCGCCACCGGCGTGACCATCGTGACCGCGCGCGCGCCCGGCGGCGAGCCGGTCGGCCTGACCGCCAACTCCTTCAACTCGGTGTCGATGACGCCGCCGCTGGTGCTGTGGAGCCTGTCGCGCAGTGCCGGCTCGATGCCGGCGTTCGAGCGCGGCTCGCACTACGCGATCAACATCCTCTCAGCCGAACAGCACGCGCTGGCCGAACGTTTTGCCAGCAAGGCCATCGACCGCTTCAAGGACCTGGCGTTCCGCGAAGGCGCCGGCGGTGCGCCCATCCTAGAAGGCGCTGCCGCGGTGTTCGAGTGTTTCAACCGCAGCCGCTACGAAGAAGGCGACCACGTGATCTTCGTCGGCGAGGTCGAACGCTGCGAGCGCCGCGAAGGCGCGCAGCCGCTGATCTTCCACGGCGGGCGCTACTTCACCGAGCTGCCGCTCTGAGTGTGAGCGCGATGGCGCTGTCGATCCCGCTGGTCTGGTCGCTCTCGACCGCCCACCTCGCGATCGAAGTCGCGGCCACCGCCGCGTTCGCGCTCTCGGGCGTGATCGTCGCGGCGCGGCGCCGGCTCGATGCCGTGGGCGTCTGCGTCGTCGCCGGCCTGGCGGCCTTCGGCGGCGGCACGGTGCGCGACGTGCTGCTCGACCGGCGCCCGTTCTTCTGGGTCGAACACCACGGCTACGTGTGGGCGGTGCTGCTGTTGTGCATCGCGTCCATGGTGTTCCTGCGCACACGCCACTTCCAGCCCACCGAAAGTGCGATGCAGTGGCCCGACGCGCTGGGCCTCGGCCTGTTCACAGCCAGCGGCACGCAGATCGCGCTCGCGGCGCAGATGCCGGCACTCGTGGCGGTGTTGATGGGCCTGGTGACCGCGGTGTTCGGCGGCGTGTTGCGCGACATCGTCTGCAACCAGATCCCGGCGGCGTTCCGCGACCACCGCCCGTACGCCGTGTGTGCTTTTGCCGGTGGCTGGGTGGTGGTGGGAACGACGGCCCTGCAGTGGCCCGACTGGGCCACACTCGCCGCCGGTGCGGCCAGCGCCACGCTGCTGCGCGTCCTGGCGCTGTGGCGCGACTGGCGACTGCCGGTCTGGCGCCACGACGACGACGCCAACCCCGACCCGCGTTAACCCACCGGATCAGGCCTTCGCCTGCGCTGCCTGCCGCGCCGCTGCGAACGCCACGAACCAAGCCACGCAGTCGGCATTGGCCATCGCGTCGAGCTTGAAGACCTGCTCGGCCGGTGTGCCCATCAGCAGCTTCTTCACCGGCAGCTCCATCTTCTTGCCCGATAGCGTGCGCGGCACCGCGCTGACCTGGAAGATCTCGTTCGGCACGTGGCGCGCCGACAGTGCGGTCTTGATGTTGTCCTTCAGCCGCTTCGTCAAGGCAGCATCGAGCACCAGCCCGTCGCGCAACACGACGAAGAGCGGCATGTAACTTTCCTGGCCGAGGTATTCGAGATCGACGACCAGGCTGTCGAGCACCTCGGGCAGCGCCTCGACCGCGCGGTAGAGCTCGGCCGTGCCCATGCGGATGCCGTGGCGGTTGATGGTCGCGTCGCTGCGGCCGTAGATGATCGCGCCGCCGCGCGGCGTGATGCGGATCCAGTCGCCGTGGCGCCAGACGCCGGGGTACATGTCGAAGTAGCTGTCGTGGTAACGCCGGTTGCCTTGGTCATGCCAGAAGTACAAGGGCATCGACGGCATAGCCTTCACGCACACAAGTTCGCCCACTTCGTCGACCAGCGGCTGGCCCGCTTCGTTCCAGGCTTCGATCGCCGCGCCGAGGCAGCGCACCTGCATCTCCCCGACCACGACCGGCAGTGTCGGCAAACCGCCGACGAACAGGCCCGCGGTGTCGGTGCCACCCGAGATCGCGGTGAGCCAGATCGGCTGGCCGTCGCGTGGCGGCAGCTGCGCGTAGACCCACTGGTAGCACTCGACCGCGAGCGGCGAGCCGGTCGAGCCGATCGCACGCAGCTTCGACAGGTCGCAGACCTTCGCCGGCTCGACTCCGGCTTTCAGGCAGTTCGCATAGAAGGCCGCGCCGGCGCCGAAGAAGGTGGCACCGGCCGCGGCCGCAAAGCGCCACAGCGTCGACATGTCGGTGGCACCGATGCGCCCGCCGGGGTTGCCGTCGAAGATGCAGATCGTGGTGCCGCCGAGCAGCGTGCCGACCTGCGAATTCCACATGATCCAGCCGGTGGCGCTGTACCAGTGGTAGCGGTCGCCGGTGTCTACGCTGGCACCGACGTTGTTGTGCAGCGTATTGGCCTTCAGCGCTTCGATCATCACGCCGCCGTGGCCGTGCACGATCGGCTTGGGCAGGCCGGTCGTGCCGCTCGAATAGACGACCCACAGCGGGTGGTCGAAGGGCAGCCAGGCCGGCGCGAAGGCCGCGTCGTGCGACGTGAGCTCGGTGAAGTCGTGCAGCGTTCCCTGTGGCAGCACGAGGCGCGCCGCTTCGTTCTGCGCGCTGTCCAGGTACCGAAGCAGCACCACGTCGTGCACGCTCGGCAGCTCGGCCAGCAGGCCGCGCAAAACATCGAGCCGCTTGTGCGCCACGCCGCCGTAGGTGTAGCCGTCGCACGCGATCAGCACCTTCGGCTCGATCTGGCGAAAGCGGTCGAGCACCGCGACCGGGCCCATGTCGGGCGAGCACACCGACCAGACCGCGCCCAGGCTCGCGCAGGCCAGGAACGCGATGACCGTCTGCGGGATGTTGGGCAGGATCGCGCAGACGCGGTCGCCCGGCTGCACGCCCATCGCCCTCAACGCGGCGGCGAGCGACGCCACCTGGCGGCGCAGTTCGGGCCAGCCGATCTCCAGCAGCTCGCCGCGTTCGAACATCGCTTCGTTGGCGAACACGATCGCCGGGTGGCCGGCCGCGTGCGCGGCGTCGGCATGGCTGAACAGGTGCTGTGCGTAGTTGACCTGTGCGCCGGGGAACCAGCGCGCGCCGGGCATTTTGGCGTCGGCCAAAACCGTCTCGTACGGCGTGGGCGACTGCAGGCCGAAGTAGTCCCAGACCGAGCCCCAGAACGCGGGCAGGTCGCCGACCGACCAGCGCCAGAGCGTGTCGTAGCCTTCGGTCGTCGAGGCGTCGAAGTGCAGGCCGCGTTCGTGCGCGAGCCAGCGCAGGTAGTGCTCGATGCGCGGTTCGGGCGTGGCGTTCATCGTGCGGCTCCCGTGTGGCGGTGTCAGTCGAGTTTTGCGGCGCGCAAGTTCATGTCGACGTCCATGTAGGCCCACTGGTCGTTCCAGAACAGCGGCCGGCGGTAGCCGATCAGCCAGGGCTGCGTCAGGTCGACGTAGATGCGGTGCGTGTGGTACTTGTAGGGCGCGTACGCGACGACGAGCTTGACGACTTCGTTGAACAGGCCGAGCCGCTCGGGCCCGTCGGGCATCTCGGCCATGCGCTGGTAGATCGCGTCGACCGCCGGCAACTTGAAGCGCGCAAAGTTCTGGCTGCCGGACTGCGGGCCGTAAACCCGCGCCAGCCCACCGAAGCCGTCGGGCGACGCGGCCGAGCTGGCCAGCGACCACACCATCAGCTTGCCGGCGCGCCCGGCCTTCAGGTTTTCGGCGAACTGCTGAATGCGCAACCTGGACCTGATGCCGATCAGGCTCAGGCTCTTGCGCTTCTGGTCGTCGAGCTGGCGCTGAAGTTCGTCGGCCTGGGTCGAGATCTCGAGCACCAGCGGCGAACCGTCGGGGGTCTCGCGCCAGCCATCGCCATCGCGGTCCTTGTAGCCGTAGAGGTCGAGCAATGCATTCGCGCGCGCCGGGCTGAAGTCGCTGTTGGCGGTCTTGAGTTTGGGGTCGTAGCCGTAGGTGTTGGGCACGACGGGGCCCTGCGCCGGAATGGCCTGCCCGTTGCGCACCAGGCGGATCTCGGCTTCCACGTCGTAGGCCAGGCTGATCGCGCGGCGCAGCGCCACCTTCTCGGGTGTGAGCCCACCGACCAGCGGGTCGTCCATGTTGAAGTAGGTGAAACCGACGTCGGAGTTGACGATGGTGTGCGCACGGATGCCTTTCTTGACCAGGTTGGGCGCGAGCTTTGCGTTCGGCACCGCGGCCTTGGCCAAGTCGGGCGGCACCGGGTCGATCAGGTCGATCTGGCCGTTCAGAAATGCGAGCCAGCGCGGTTGGCTTTGTTCGATCACGCTGAGTTCGACCCTGTCGACCATCGGAATGCGCCGGCCCTTGAAGCGCGCCAGCAAGGCCTGGCCTTCGGCGTCGTCGGCGTTCGGCTCGGCGTCGAAATAGCGCTCACGGTAGCCGGGGTTGCGCTCGAGTGCGATCAGCGAGCTACGGCGCCACTGCTTGAGCACATAGGGCCCGGTGCCGACAGGGTGCGCCATCAGGTCGTCGTGGTAACGCTCGATCACTTCGCGCGCGACCGCGCCGAAGAGGCTGCTTTCAGCCAGCGTGTTGACGAACCTCGGCCGCGGGTTCGTCAGCGTGAAACGCAAGGTGTAGCGGTCGAGCGCCTTCAAGCCCTCGACTTCGCGCTCGTAGTCGAACGGCCGCTTGTTCTTCAGCGCGTCGTTGCGCAGCGCCTCCAGGCCGACGAAACCGTCCTCGGCCAGGCCGTTGTAGGCGGGGCTTTTCAGGGCCGGGTCGAAGAAGCGCTTGAAAGTGTAGACGAAGTCGGCCGCGACCAACTCGCGCTTCCTGCCTTCGAAGGCCGGGTCGTCGGCGAAGTGGATGCCGGGCTTGATGCGGATCGTCCAGGTCTTGAAGTCGGCCGACGACTCGGGCATGCCGTCGGCCGTCAACGGCTTGAGCTTGTAGGGTCGCGCCAGGTGATCGTAGGTGTAGAGCCCCTCGAAGATGTGCGCGGTGACCTGGCGCGAATACAGGTCGTTGATCTGCGCCGGATCGAAGCCGGTCTCGGCGCTGCGCAGGCCCAGGCGCAAGACTTTCTGCACCGGTGCTGCCGGCGCTTCGGCCGCGGTCACCGCGGGCAGCACCAAAGCGAGCAGCAGCGCCGCGGCACTGGCGCAGCGGCGCTTGTTCATCGCGGCGGCCGCAGCGAGTCGTCGATGTCGACGTAGTGCCAGAACTCCTGCCAGAACACCGGGTGGCGGTAGCCGATGAGCTGCGGGTAGCTCATGTCGGTGGACAGGCGGTTGAGCTTGAACTTGTACGGCATGTAGGCCAGCGCGATCTTCTGCGCCTGCTCGAACATCGCCGCGCGCTCGGGGCCGTCGGCAATGGCCTGCAGACGGTCGTAGAGCTTGTCGAATTCCGGCATCTTGAAACGAGCCATGTTCTGGCCGCCGAATTCGCGGCTGTCGTAGCGCGCCAAGGCGCCGATGGCGTCGGGCGCGTCGGCCGAACCACCGAGCGACCACATCGCCAGCTTGCCGGCGCGCGCCGCCTTCAGGTTTTCGGGCCACTGCGCGATCTTCGATTCGGTGCGGATGCCGAGCGCCTTCATGTTCTTGTTCATGATCTCCATGATCTTGCGCCGGCGCTGGTCGGCTTCGCTCGCGATGTTGAGCACCAGCGGCGAACCGTCGGGCATGTCGCGCCAGCCGTCGCCGTCTTTGTCGACGTAGCCGTAGAGGTCGAGCAGCGCCTTTGCGCGCGCCGGGTCGTAGTCACCGAACTCGCTCTTGAACTTGGGGTTGAAGGCCGACGTGAAAGGCAGCAGGGAAGACTGCGCCACCACGCCCTGGCCGTTGTAGGCGTAGGCGATCTCGTTGGCAGTGTCCATGCCCAGTCCGACGGCGCGGCGCAGCGCCACCTTCTCGGCGGTGTAGCCGCCGACGGTCGGGTCTTCCATGTTGAAGATCAAGTAGTTGCTCGCCGGCTCGATCACCTGGTAGGCGCGCAAGCCGCGCTTGGCCAGGTTCGGCGCCACTTTGCCGCGCGGCGCCGCCTCGTTCACGAACTGGTAGCCGATGCGGTAGGCCAGGTCGGCTTCGCCGTTGACGAACGAGAGCCAGCGCGGCTGTTCTTCTTCGATCACCGAAATCTCGACTCGGTCGACCATCGGCAGGCGCCGGCCCTTGAAGCGCGCGAGCAAGGCCTGGCCTTCGGTGTCGTCGGCGGCAGGCTCGGCGTCGTAGAACATTTCGCGGAAATCGGGGTTGCGCTCGAAGGCGAGGAACGAGCTGCGCCGCCACTGCACGAGCTTGAACGGGCCGGTGCCGACCGGGTGCTCTTCGGCCTTGTCGCCATAGAACTCGATCACCTCGCGTGCCACGGCCCCGAGGATGTCGCTGTTGGCCAGCGATTCGATGTAGCGCGGGCGCGGCTCTTCGAGCTTGATCTGCAAGGTGTAGCGGTCGAGCGCACGCAGGCCTTCGATTTCGCGGCTGTAGTCGAAGGGCTGCTTCTTATCGAGCGAAGACTGGCGCAGTTCGTTCAGGCCGAGCATCTTGTCGGTTTCGATCGCCGACCAGACCGGGCTCTTGTTGGCCGGGTCGGCGATGCGCTTGAACTGGTAGACGTAGTCCTGTGCGACCAGCTCGCGCTTCTTGCCCTTGAACGCCGGGTCGTCGGCGAAGTAGATGCCGGGTTTGACCTTGACCGTCCAGACCCGGAAGTCGGCCGAGATCTGTGGCATGCCGTCGGCGGTGAGCGGCTTGATCTTGATCGGCCGCGCGAGGTGGTCGTACTTGTACAGGCCCTCGAAGATGTGGGGCGTGAGCGTGCGCGAATACAGGTCGTTGATCTTGGCCGGGTCGAGGCTGGTTTCGGCCACCTCGAAGGCATAACGCAGCACTTTTTTCGCCGGCGCGGCCGGGGCCTGCGCGCTGCTGTGGGTGGCGGCGGCCAGCGCAAGCGCCGCGCTCAGAAATACGGTCTTCAACAAACTCATGTCATCTCACTGTGAACGCCGGGCCAGCTCGGCCGAGTCGATGTCGATGAACTTCCAGAACTCGCGCAGGAACACGTTGCGCTGGTAACCCACGACCCAGGGCTGGGCCAGGTCGGTCCAGATGCGGTGCACGTGGATCTTGTAGGGCACGTAGGCCACCATCAGCGCTTGCGCCTGCGTCATCGCAGCCTGGCGCTCGGGGCCGTTGGGCAAGGCCTTCTGTTTGTCGTAGAGCGCGTTGAAGGCCGGCAGGTCGAAGCGCGAGTGGTTGGCCTGGCCCTTGTTCGGGCCGTAGCCGAGGTCGAGGAAACCGATGCCGTCGGGCCCGGCGCTCCAGCCCACGCCCCACATCATCAGCTTGCCGGCGCGCGAGGCTTTCAGGTTCTCGGGCCACTGCGCAATGCGGAACTTGATGCGCACACCGAGCGCGTCCATGTTCTTCTGCCACTGCTCGGCGAGCTGGCGCTTTTCGCCGTCGGACTGGGTCGCGTAGTCGAGCAGCAGCGGCGAACCGTCGGGCTGGTCGCGCCAGCCGTCGCCGTTCTTGTCGACGTAGCCGTAGAGGTCGAGCAAGGCCTTGGCGCGGGCCAGGTTGAACTCGCTCATCTCGCTGCGGAAGGCCGGGTCGTAGCCCCAGGTGCCCGGGCCGATCGGGCCTTGCGCGGGCATGGCCTGGCGCTTGCGCACGAGGCGGATCTCCTTGTCGACATCGACCGCCAGGCTGATCGCGCGGCGCAGCGCCACCTTCGCCGGCGTGTAGCCGCCGACAACCGGGTCTTCGATGTTGAACAGCGACAGCGCCACATCGGCACGCGCATAACGAACCATCTGGATGCCGATGCGCTTGAGGTTCGGCGCGAGCTGCCCGCCGGGCATCACGCGGTCGGCGAACTCGGCCGGCACTTCTTCGATCAGGTCGTATTCCTTGTTCAGGAACGACAGCCAGCGCGGCTGGTTCTCTTCGATGATGCCGACCTCGACACGGTCGATCATCGGCAGGCGCCGGCCCTTCAACTTGGCGGCCGCGGCTTGCGCCACCGGGTTGTCGGCCGGCGCTTCTTCGTCGTAGTAGACCTCGCGGTACGTCGGGTTGCGATCGAGCACGACGCGCGACGAGCGGCGCCATTCGCCGAGCTTGAACGGGCCGGTGCCAACCGGGTGGTCCATGATCTTGTCGCCATAGGCCTCGACCACTTCGCGCGCCACCGCGCCGGCCACCGAGCCGTCGGTCATGTCTTCGAGGAAGCGCGGGTTCGGTTCGGCGAGCTTCACCTGGAATCGGTAACGATCGAGCGCGCGCAGGCCTTCGACTTCGCGGTCGTAATCGAAGGGTTTGCCGGCCTTGATCAGCTCCTGGCGCAGCTCGCTCAATGCCAGCAGCTTGTCGGTTTCGAACGAGAACAGGCTCGGGCTCTTCAGCTTCGGGTCGTAGTGGCGCTTGATCGAATAGACGTAGTCCTGCGCGACCAGCTCGCGCTTCTTGCCCTTGAAGGCCGGGTCGTCGGCGAAGTAGATGCCGGGCTTGATCGTGAAGACGAAGGTCTTGAAGTCGTCCGAGACTTCGGGCATGGCCGCCGCGGTGTTCGGCCGGGCGCGCGCCGGGCGGGCCAGGAATTCGAGCTGCAGCGGTGCATCGAAGATGTTGGCCGCGATCGTGCGCGAATACAGGTCGGAGATCTGCGCCGGGTCGAAGCCGGTCTCGGCCACACGAAAGGCGTAGCGCAAGACCTTGAGCGGCGCCGCCGCCGGCGCGTCGGCGGCGAGCACGGCCGGCCCGGCCGGAAGCGAAAGACAGGCGGCCACTGCGCAAGCGCGAAGCAGCAACAACGGGCGCAACGCGGCGCGGTTCGGCATGGAAAGCGTTCCTTGTGGGATCACGTGAAAACCTCGGCCCCGGCCGGTGGGCAGGCGGCCTCGCGAACTCTATCGAAGGCGCGAGTCTAGGCGGCGGAGTGGGGTATCGACCCCGGTGCAAGCACTATGGTTCAGCCCTCGCGCCGCGCCAAAGGCACGCGAATTGCGTGCCCGAAGGCTTTGCACCGGCCCGCGCGAAACAGGGCAAATGCGGGGGAGTGGCGGGCCGTTCAGGCCCTAGACTCGCCGGCGCTTGCACCTGAACACCCCGGCGCGCCACGAGCGCTGCCGGGTTGTGCGGTGCCCCGACTTGACTGGATGAGGAGTATTTCGAGCCATGGCGGCCTACCTGATTCGACGCCTGTGGCAAATGATCCCGACATTGTTCGGCGTCGTTCTGCTGGTGTTTCTGTTGTTCAAAGGCTTCGGCGGCGACCCCGCTGAAATTCTCGGCGGGCTCAACGCCACACAGGCGCAGGTCGATGCGATCCGCCAGCAGCTGGGCCTGAACGAGCCGCTGTGGACGCAGTTCGGCATCTTCCTCAAGCAGATCGTCACCTTCGACTGGGGCAAGAGCTGGGCCACCAATGAAGCGGTCGGCCACCTCTTCGCCACGCGCCTGCCGGCGACGCTGACGGTGATGGTGCCGATCCTGATTCTCGACACGCTGCTCGCCATTCCGTTCGCGATGGGCGTGGCCTACGTGCGCGGCTCGCTGACCGACCGCAGCATCATGATGCTGACCACGGTGGCGCTGTCGATCTCGTTCCTGGTCTACGTGATCGTCGGCCAGTACGTGTTCGCGTTCCAGCTCGGCCTGTTCCCGGTGCAGGGCTGGAGCGACAGCCTGTGGACCAACCTGCGCATCTATTCGCCGCTGCCGGTGCTGCTGGCGGTGGCGGTTTCTCTGGCGCCGACCACACGCTTGTACCGAACCTTCTTCCTCGACGAGATCGGCCACGACTACGTGCGCACCGCGCGCGCCAAGGGGCTGACCG
>Ga0307516_10002561_pt1 | contig 24180 bp, 18 predicted proteins | sample 19_EM_MG_FD_203310 | JGI IMG/M metagenome (GOLD analysis project Ga0307516, IMG submission 203310) | Populus trichocarpa ectomycorrhiza microbial communities from riparian zone in the Pacific Northwest, United States - 19_EM | ecosystem: Host-associated > Plants > Roots > Unclassified | place...
GGGCTTGTCCCCGGTGGGTTAGGCCCTTGCGGACTAGGAGGCTCCGCCTACAAAATTGGTTACAGGTTGGGCGGAACCAAGCCATTCTAGCCATTTTGCGATGAAAGACGTTAAAGCCGTGTCAGGCTCGATTGGTAGGCGAGTCATAAGCTTCTCCCTCGTCCCGGTGGGCAGGTGATCGTTAGTGTTGATGCCATGATTGGCCACATTCTTCAAGCTTTTAACTCTACGCAGAACTTTCTTAAGACGGGCCATTATCTTCTTCCGACATTTGTCGATTACTTCGGCCTGCAAGGCGTCCACGCCGCTCCGCACAGTCATCGTGGGATGGCAGGCTACCAACTGTCCATTTGTTCATTTCCCTCCCTCCACCAGTCTCTGACCAAGTGACATGAACCCAAAATGCAACCCAAGCGAAAAAAGAGTGTTGGAATAAAGGATCGATAGAGACGAAGATAGTGAATTGATTGATTGATACAAGGTCGAAGGAAAAACATTCTCTCTATATACAACGCGCCTGAGGGACTCGCCAAGGGGAAAGGACGGAAGACTGTCTCCCGAGCCGGTGCTCGGAGACTAAGGCTGCTGTCATCTCCGGACATGTTGCCTCTGGTCCGTCATCTCCGGACGCCCATTATTCTGACAAAGAGAACAGTAGAATACATTAGTTAAACCGAACTTAGAACATATGCACCGAGACCCATGCTGACGATGCGGTGATTCGTGATGTCGTCGCTTTCATCGGCGATGATATCGAAGGCACAGCTACCAAGCTGGTCTTCTACATGATTTCTTTCTCCTGGGGAGAAGTCACGTCCGTGCGAGCTCCGGACACTATTTCACCATCTTCTGAAGAAGCCGCGTCTGAGGCTGCCCCTGCGGCATCCGTTTCCTTCACCTCGGGAGGAGGAATGTCCGCCTCCTCCCGAAGTGAGGTAAATGATTTCCGGGGGGCAGGCGCAGACGTGTCTCCTCCCGAGGTGAAGGAAACGGATGCCGGAGGAGCGGTCGCAGACGTGGCTTCTTCAGGAGATGGGGAAACGGTCTCCGGAGCTCGCACGGACGTGACTTCTCCCCAGGAGAAGGAAATCATGTAGAAGACCAGCTTGGTAGCTGTGCCTTCGATATCATCGCCGACGAAAGCGACAACATCACGAAGCGCCCCATCGTCAGCATGAGTCTCGGTGCATGTGTTCTGAGCTCGGTTTAAACAATGTAATCTGCTGTTTTTTGTTTCCGCTTGGGTTGCATTTTGGGTTAATGTCATTTAGCCAGAAACTGGTGGAGGGAGGGAAATGTACAAACGGACAGTAAAAAAACATGCTGTTGCGCATAGGGGTTCTCGTCCTGCGTGAGCGGCCGCTTCTTGGGAGTAAAATCGAGATGCCTGATCGATGACAAGCATAGTCGCCGCCACATCGGATTTCGGCTCGGTTACGAGCAGAATGGCGAGCAGATCAAACAGAATCAGATGCTTTGACCCCGCGCCGCCAGGACGGGAACCCTCAGGTTGTTCGGTGACTTCTTTGACGGCCTCACCTGCGTCCTTTCCAGTGTCGTCATCCCTGTCGACTGTGGCATCGACATCGTCCAGGACGTTGCGGGCTGAGTTCACTGGCTCTTCGCCTACCGAAGTCCCTATGGCATCCTCAACGGTGGCAAAAAGGAGACTAGGGGAGGGTGGTGGTGGCGATATCTCCCGAGAGATAGAACAGAAGTTGACTTGGCTGAATGCGAAGATCATGTTGTCGAATGTTGGAGAGATCGACGACATTTTTGTAGTCAACTCTGACGTATCGTTGGAACCGAAGGTAGGGGACCCTAAAGCACAGGTTAGAGACCGGTGGGGCAGTGGCGTCAGCGATGAGAATAGGGGGAGAGCTCGAACCAGTACAGTTGCGCTTGAATCGCTGTACGAGAGGATGCTGCGTGAGGGGTATGAAGGAAGCCCACTGATGGGGTTTGCTGGCGAGCAAACCGGAAACTAAGTGAACACTGGTAACTGGGCACCATAGTGTAAGACTGGCCGAACAGTGTAGTTGGCACTAACAAGAGGCAGTCGCACGGACTAGAGGTCCTCCGATGTCGGGCCTTCCAGGGAGAGCGCGCAGCACAAGGGCATCGATCGCTGCAAGCGACGGTGGCGAAAGTGGCAAAGCTCGCAGACCAGGTGGCCGGAGGTGGGGGGAAGCCAGCCATCTGGACACCAGAGCAGAAAGTCAGTCGCGTTCTGATGAAAACGGCAATGGGCATTGGAGCGTACGAGCAAGAGGAAGCTGAGTGCGGTCTGGAAAAGAGAGTGGTGTGAGACAAAGAGGGCGAGGACGGGGGATGCGTTAGAAATGTCTATGCAGCTTGCGTGAAACACTCTGGCTTGGCAACGCAGATCCGATCAGGGAATTCTACTCTTCTCCCTACTAGTACGTCATCTACCCAAGGGTTGGGTTTGCACCCCCTTCGCTGCCAGCTCGTCAGAATAATCCTCAATTCTGCTTCCTCGACCCACCCAGCTTCGTGCCGCGTCAGTCTCCCACAGTCTGCTGAATGGCGTCACAATCGTTCCACTCCTTTCTCACCACTACCACCTCCACTGTTTACCACCGCCACCTGTCCTCCCACCGCGCGTCGCCCCGTGAGAGTCTACTCCGTAAACCGCCAAGCTACATTGTGAATCCCTTGACGGCGATGGCAAGAACTCCATGCTACCAGATTGGCATTACTCATCCACGGAGGCTACCTGCTCGCGCGAGGGTGGTGACCGCGAGCGTGCAAACGACATCGGTGGCAGCTGTGTTTTTGCCAGTCTGGCAGTTTACACTACGGCGCCGCAAACCAGTTGGAATGGGTGCGCGTGTGGAGCCGCGTGCGAGGTAGGCGTTGATGTGCTGCTGGCGGATGAATTGAACCGGAGGTAGATAAACTGCTTCCCCAGCCTGATAGATGAACGACGATGAACTGATTCAGAGCTCGCCGCTCGCCGTTTAATAGCCGTTCACCACAACGCGCACGATGCGCAATGCCGTCTTACGTCCCCGTAGCTCGTACTACGTCGACTATTCTGCCGGCAACCATCTCCCCACAGCTAACCACTTCATCAATCTCGAGCACCCTAACGGTGGAAAACGGAACGTCCATGGCCTGGCTACCGGCGTAAGGAGGTAGGAAATGAAGAGGTGAACGCAGACAGCCGGAAGATAGTACGGGCTTTGGCGAGCGCGATTGGGACCCACCTTTTATTTTTATTTTGTTTGTTTAATCATTACTCGCATGCGACATACCTGTTGGAGCGTGGTATTCGTGGTTTTGCCATTGCGCCGGAGGTGTTCGTTGCTTGGTACCTGTATATATCTACCCTCTCGAGGTTCCTTAGACTAGAAAGACACAACTACCACTTCACCATCGACGACCCGTTTTCCCCACCCCCAACACTACCTAGATCTAGAGCCCCTCGATGCGGAGGTACTATAACTGGAGGATGATGAAGCCAAGGTGGTGGCGCAGAGGGCAGGGCCCGTCCTCACCATGTTCACTGATGGGTCGCGTTTTGAGTGCGGGGCCGCCGGCTACACAGTGATGTGGAGAATCCTGGGCGGGTATTACAACTCAAATGGGGTCAACCAGGAGGCCTACGACCCAGAGTGTGCCGCAATTGCGCGCGGATTGGAATCGGTGCGAGAAGAAACACGACCCCGGAACGCGTCAGGATCTTCACGGATGCGCAGGCGGCCATTAGACGGATGGCATCGGACGATCGGACGAACCTGGCCCTGGGCAACAATCCGCCCTGCAGGCGTGGAAGCACATTGCCACGCTGCGCAGGGCTAGGCCAGGAATCGTCATTGAGATTCAATGGTGCCCGGCTCGTAAGGGAATCACAGGCAACGAGAAGGCCGACGATGGGGCGAAGGTCGCGGCAGAGGAACCGAACACCCGCGGAGTGGAATGGCTGCATTACTCTGACCGAACGGAAGTGCGGGAGATGCCTCTCCCGCGGTCCCTCGAACTCAAGCGGGAGATCCCGGATAAAAAGTAGGTGGACGCGCGCCAGTGTGTTGGAATATAGGGATCGATAGAGACGAAGATAGTGAACTGATTGATTTATACAAGGTCGAAGGAAAAACATTCTCTCTATATACAATGCGCTTGAGGGACTCGCCAAGGGGAAAGGACGGAAGACTGTTTCCCGAGCCGGTGCTCGGAGACTAAGGCTGCTGTCATCTCCGGACATGTTGCCTCTGGTCCGTCATCTCCGGACGCCGTCTCCGGTCCGTCATCTCCGGACGTCCATTATTCTGACACAGTGGGCTGGGGAACGGACCTCCAAGAAGAAATACCGGCTGCCCAAGAGCGAGCGGCCCGATGGCATGGTAGCGGGCGGCACCAGGGGGCTCGAGTCGCGGTTCTACCAGCTCAAGACGGGGCGCTGCCTGATTGGGCAGTACCTCAACCGGACGAAGAACCGACCCACCCCGGAAAGCAGGTTGTGCCGGTACCGAACACAGACCCGGGACCACCTATTCAAGGAGTGCCCCGAGTGGAAGCCGCCGCAGAACATCCTATGGGCGGACGTGAAGACAGAGACTAGGAGGTGGAAGGCCCGGTGGAAGGTCCAAGACCTCCTGGCGGATGGGAGGTGCAGCCGGGCGGTACTAGCCATCCTCGCGGCCACGGATGTAGGAAGACGGGTGCCGGCCGTGGAGGGTGACGCTGTGAGTGCGGTGTCGGAGCTGAAGGAGCAGGAATGGCTGGAGGAGCAGGGAGCGGGGGCTGAGGAGCCGGGCGGGGAGGAACCACCGCTGTTCCTACCCACACCGGCCTTCATGGCGTCTGCAGGAGAGGAATAGGGGGTGGACTGCGCGTTCTTTTGTCTTTCTTTTGTCCGTCACGCCCGCTCGGCACCTCCACTTCTTTTGTAATTTCCTTGGTGCGCATCAAGTCGTCTTGGGACAGGCCTGGGCGGAGGGCAAAGGGGTGCTTGCAACGTGCCTCCACTGCGCGGACAGCGGACAGGAAACGGACAGTACATAATCTCGCCATGATCTCTATAGGTCGCACGCGAGTAATGAATAAACAAAAAAAAAACACTACCTGGATCAGGGCGAGATGCAGTCCGTTTGCTGTCCTCTGTCCGCACGGTGGCGGACCGTTGCAACTCCCCTTTGCCCTCCCAAAGAAATGACAAAGGAAAGAAAATAGAAATCGTTGGAGCACCTCCGCCTAGTCCTCCCTCTTACTTGCGGAAACCATGAAGGAAGGGATGGAGAGGAACAGCAGTAGTTCCTCGACTTCTCCAACTCCTCGGCTCCAGCCTCCTCTCTCTACGGGCTGACACGCCCGCTCCCTCTCCCACCTCTCCTCTGTCTCTCTGTTTCAGAGCTTAGCTCAGACTCTTCTAAGACATTGCGTGCCTTTTGCGGCCTGGTGCACCTGTTCCTACCGATGAAGGCAGTCACGGAGACGCCGCCCCTGCCCCGAGCTTTACCACCCTGGGACGGGAAGCCCACCTCTCTTCCAAATCCTTGCCCTCTCTTCTCTCCTTTCTCTTTGCGCTCCCTTTCAAGCTTCTTCCATCCCTTATCCGTTTCGCCATGGCGAGGTGCGAGCCCTGCAGCCGTGGTAGATGTTGATGCCAGGAGTTGCGCAGGGTCGGTTTCCATATCCGAATGCTGATGGTGATGCTTCATTGATCGTATGCGACCCTACTAGATCATGACGATATTATGTACAGTCCTTCCTATTCACCGTCCGCCTCGACCTCTCACAGTCTGCTGGCGGCCCGCGGCAACTCCGCCTGCCCCCGCCTGGCCTGTCCCACGAAAGAAAGGAGAGAAAGAAAGAAAGAAAGGGGAACCCAAAAACAAGGTAAACCCCCCCCCCCCCCCCCCCCCCCCCCCGGGGCCCTGTGTCTCTTAACTGTCCTCCAACTCTTCCTTCTCCTCCCTCCGTTCCGGTGGCTGCTCTCGCGGCCCGACCCTCGCCCCCACCTTCGTCGTTCGCAAGAAATCCAGGATCGCTCTAGTGCATCGCTCGTCCGCAAACAGGTCTCGAATTGTGAACCGATTCTTCCGTTTTCCTGACATTTTCCTTATCTCTACCCATAACATCTTCTGTTGCAGCTTCCATTTGCAGCAATTCTTGAACAGGTGTTCCCTTATCGGCGTCTTGTACTGACACCACCCGCATTCTGCTGTGTCCAAGTCCTTCGTCCACTTTAGGTATTAGCCTGTGCATCAGTGCCCCGTCTTGCGCTGATGGAACCGTCCTGCCAGCCTCTTCGGTCCTCGTTCCACCATGTTGTTCTGGTGCATCGTTTGTGACATTCGATACTTCTTCCCCTTGACCCTGTTCTTCGACCATATCCACGCCTCTTCCCACTTTTTCTCCGAGATCTCCTGTTTCAGATTGGCTAAAGATCTGGGGGGTGGCATCCGCCGCCTCCCATATCTGTCCTTATAGCCCATCCATTCGACCCCTCGTGCGTCCGGTTCCTCCGCCGCCTTCTTTGCCCCCTTTTCTGCTTCCTCGTTTCCTGCTACTCCGCTGTGAGCGGGGCACCAACGGACCTCCACTCGGACATTTCGGTTCCTCTCCCTTAGCTTCGCTATCCACTCTCTTGTCTGCTTGGCATATTGCTGTGCAGGACCCGGTTCGTCCGATGCGATTCCTTGCCATCGCTGCCTGCGTATCTGTGGGGATTGTGACCCCTTTTGGTGCCAGTCGTCTCCTTGCCGCCACTTCCAGTGCCCTGGCTAAAGCCGCGCATTCTGCGTCGAAGGCTTCCCGTTTGTAGCCCATGTGTACATTCACCCCTACCCACCGGTCTCCAGCCCTCCGTGCCACCCAATAACCGGCCGCCCCGCTTCCGAGTTTTGATCCATCGGTGAAAATTCTTAGGCCCTCCTTGTCTCTTTCTGCCTCTTCTATTGCTCTTTCCCGTTCCTCAACTATTCTGATTGCTTCAAACTTCTTTGGCTTCCTCTCTTCTTCGGTTTCTTCCATCCTTCCCGAATATCCACATCCGCATGCTCCAAGTGTCCAAGATATCCGAGTGATAGAGTATGTAGGAATTCCGTTGCTTAATCCCATTGAGCGAGGCAGGAAGAACGCTCTCTATATATACATGCATAGCCTAAGAATCCACGACCTCCGTTCCCCGCCGCCGACACGTCTAGATCCCATTGCTGGCAACTTGCCACCTCCGGTCTAGATGTGGCTGGCCGGTGGCGACTTGCCACCCCCGCCACCCAATGCCTTCCGGACGCATCTGCGCGCAGCGGCCTCGTCGGGCCTGGACTGGCCTCGATCCATATGTCTGACAGTCGGTGTGAGTGAGATATCCCTCAGTTGCTTCGCCGGCTGGTGCGGGGTTTGAGTCCGCGTCCAATTCCGCTTTGACCGTGGCGGTGATGTCGATGGAGGAGGCGGCAGCGGCTGTGTAGCAGCCACTGGCGTTTGCTTCTGGAGTGCCCGGTTCTCTTCTATGAGCTTATCGATTCGCTCACTCATCGTCGTCGTAAGGACCTTGAGGTCCCTCATCTCGCTTGCTGTCTCTTTTGCTGCAGACAAAAGAATTTTGACGGCTACTAACTACTTTCCGATATCGTCGCATACGATCGCAATCTCGGAGCGGAGGTAGGACTGAAGAGTTGTTGTCAGCAGTTCGAGGTTTTGCACAACAGTCTGGGAGGTGAGGTTTTCATCGCTTCTGAAGTCGGAATGATCCTCCTCCTCGGGTGCAAGAAATAAGATTTGATTATATGCCGCGCAGGCCGTCATATATATGGGACTCCATACACATCCGTACGTTGGTCCTGTAGTCAATAATTTCAGCGAGTCTTCAGAGGGGTTTTCTGGAGGTGGTTCTTCCAGTTTGGGAAGTGACAATCGCCCAAGTGAGATACGTCATCAAAAGATAATGGGCTGTCCAATTGTGGGCCGATCAACCAGCAACGCAGATTCTACAAGGGAAGCAAGCAACACCGAGTCATCAGATATCTGAGCGAGCTCTATTGCCTGGTGCGACAAAGATGCCAGCACTGCCAATGAAGTATAGTGGAGAATAAAAACGATGAATACACCACCGCCCGCCCCCGATCGAATGCCCAGAGCCCCGAGCGGACGGGAACAGCTAACAAAGCAGCACATAAAAAGCACCCGGCGGCAGTGATACCCATCACTCGCGCCGCGGGGCCAGACTGCTCAAAATAGTCTTACTGCGGGTGAGAAAGACGAGTGAACACCTGTTCAAGAATTGCAACAGGTGGAGGCCGCAACAGAAGATAATGTGGGCAGAGATACGGAAAGAGACAGGAAAAGGGAAGAACCGGTTCGCAATCAGGGAATTGTTTGCGGACAGGCGGTGCACTGGAGCGATCTTGGACTTCTTGAGAACGACGAGGGTGGGGGCGAGGGTGGGGCCGCGGGAGCTGGCGCCAGAACCAATGGGGGAGAGGGAGGAGGGAGATGTACGGTCTCCTTAGTCACGCTCTTTTGTTCTTTCCTGTCGCGCGCTCTCTCTCTTTCTTTTTCTCTCTTTCTTTCTTTCACTTTCTCTTCTCGTGGGACAGGCCGGGCGGGGGCAGCGGGAGCCGCCATGAGCCGCTGGCGGACAGCTCGAGGGCGCAGCGGACGGCGAACAGGAAAGGACTGTATATAATATCGTCATGATCCAATAGGGTCGCACACGATTAATGAATCATCATCAACTACGGGTGAGAAACAAGCGGCGAGAGAGTTAGCCAAGTCCGGGAAAGAGAATCATGACAGTTGATCGGCTAGCATGCACCAGGTTTTTTTTTTTTTTTTTTTTTGTTTATTCATTACTCGTGTGCGACCTTGTTAGATCATGACGAGGGGTATGTACAGTCCGTTTCCCCGCCGCAAACCGCGCATGGCGGCGCAGTGCAAGCATCCCGGTGCCCTCCACCCAGGCCTGTCCCAAAGAAAGTTGATGTGGACCAAAGAAAAGACAAAGGAAATCGCCGCCTCTCCCTACTCTCCCGCCGATGCCATGAAGGGTGGGATGGGCAGGAACAAAGGTTCCCCCCATGGGCCCAGCGCCTCCGCCTCCGCCCTCCGCTCGTCTTCTTGTTCCTGGCGTTCCTGGAGCTCACACTCCGACGCCTCACTCCCCTCCATATCCTCTCTGTCTTCCGCCGGCAGGACTATTTTCCCTACGTCCGTTGCCATGAGGAACCTCAACACCGCCTTGCAGCACCTAGGTTCGGCAAAAAGCTCGTGAGCCTTCCACCGGAACCTCCCTCCTCCCGTCTCCTCCCAGACCTCCTTCCACAGCACCTTTTGCTGCTTCCTCCATCTCGGGCACCCCTTTAGGAGGTGCTCCCTCGTCTGCTTGGGGTGGGGGCACCACCAGCACTGGGCCGTCCGCCTTGCCTTCGTCCAGTGTAGGTATTCACCGGTGCGTGCATGCCCCGTTTTCAGCTGGTAGAACCTCGAGGCAAGCCTCTTGGTGCTCCCAGCAACCGTGCCGTCTGGCCTCTGGCTTCTCGGCATTTTGTATTTTTTCCTGGAGATCCGGCCTCCGGCCCACTGTCGAGCCTCCATCCACTTCTTCTCCGAGATCTCCCTCCTGATGTTGGCGAGGGATCTGGGGAGCGGACTCTCCTCCGGCCGGTCCGAGTATGTCCAGCCTTCCACGCCATGAGCGTCCGGCTCGTCGGCTGCAAGCTTGGCCCATTCATCGGCCTTTTCGTTGCCCTCAACGCCTTCGTGCGACGGGCACCATCTGATCTCGATGGTGATATCCGGTGCTGCTCTTCGAAGTGCAGCGATGTGCTTTCTCGCTGCCAACGCGTATTTCTGTCCCGGTCCCGGTTCGTCCGTTGACATCCTCCGGATTGCCGCTTGGGCGTCGGTGAATATTGTGATGTGGCTCGGGGTTGGGGTGATTTCCGCTGCCATTTTCAGTGCACGTGCCAGCGCGGTGCACTCTGCATCGTAGGCCTCCTGGTTGAACCCCATGTGGGTCTTGATTCCTTCCCAGATTTGGCCGTTTTTCCAAGCCACCGCGTATCCGGCAGCCTCATTCTCCAGCCTTGACCCATCCGTGAACATGACGAGTCCCGGTCTCTCCTTTTCCGCCTCCTTCTTCGCCTCCTCCCGCTGTTCCTGGATCAGTTCCGCATTGAAGGACTCCGGTTCCTCTAGCAGCACTGTCCGTTCTGTCTCTGTCCAGGTGCGAGCCAGAGTGGATAATAGTCTCTTGCCCAGCGGAGTGTTGGAGCTGACCACTTCCCTGGCTTTCTCTCCCTGCGGTAGACTCAGCAGCTGCAGTCCGAATCGACGCTGGCAATTTTCCAGCTGATTGGTTGCTGGTCTGAGTCCGGACTCCATCGATACTGCTCCCAGGTTGGTCGTCCGGAAGGCTCCCGTTGTCGCCCGTACCTCGCGGTTGACCAGCAGTTGCAACTCTTCCGCACAGCCCGTTGTTCTGCAGACATTGCCTCCCTTCCACCACAATTCCGCTGCGAACATGGCAACAGACTGAACGCATTCCGACATGACTCTCCTGCAATTTACCAGGAAAAGTCCCATCTGCCCTGTGAGTCGTTCCAGCCGACTCATCGTGTTCCTCCCGCTCTTCAGCCTGGTGGCGTGGTGCTCCTTCAATGTGAGCTGCGAATCCAGCCACACCCCCAGCCACCATGTCGCCGCTTGGTTGAATGAGACCTCTTTATCTCCAACCTTCACCCGGGCCTCCGTCTGGGTGCCCTTTCTCTTCTTCCGCCAGAAAATCACTGCCTCCATTTTTCCATGGTCAAATTCCACGCCATTCTTCCCAGCCCACTCGATGGCCGCGGCTGCTGCCAGCGACAGCTTGCCCGCCACCTCCTCTGCATTATTTCCTTCCGCCCACCATCCGATGTCATCGACGAAGGATAGCCCGCTTACACCCGCGGCCGTCCTTTTTTCCACTTCATCGAATATTCCTGACAGATAGGTGGCGAAGAGGATAGGTGCTGCTGGGGAGCCTTGGGGAACACCGGTGTCTACGGGATTCTCGTCTCCGGTTTCACCGTCCAGTACCAGTTTGACCCGCCGGTCCGACATGAAGCTCATCGTCCAACAGATAAGGTCTGCCTCCAGTCCCAGTTCTTCCATCTGCTTCCCCAAGAAAGTTTTGTCGACATTGTTGAACACCGACTTGACATCCATGAACAGCGCGCCTGCTATCTTTTTCCGTTCCCATGCTTGTTGGGTGCGATTCATCAGAATTGCAACCGCATCGACACAGGATCTCCGCATCCGGCATCCGAACTGGCCCTCGTGTAGGCCCCGCTTGCACTCCAACATCAGCAAAAAAATAGAAAGTTGAAGTATATTGCTTTTTTTACAGGTGAGACATAAATTTGAACTAATATTTCTCGAGGTTTCAGCTAAAAATAAAGCACATTTTTTTTTTAAATTCTTACGGGAGCAAAATATAACTTCTCCTCTTACGGGAGTTAGCGATGCTTATGGGAGCTACGGGAGCTACGGGAGCTCCCTAGAAATTCTCAAATTTTTTGCTGATGAAATGGTCCGCGATCAGGTGGGCTGCTGTCCGTTCCAGTAGCTTGCTGATGATGTCCAAGAGCGATATGACCCGATACGCCCTCACCTTGGAATAGTCGGGCTTTCCCGGCTTGGGAATGACCACCCCTTTCGCCATTTTCCAGATTCCTGGGTGGAATCCCAGTCGGATGCATGCCCGTACCAGCTGGGTGATCCGCTGCTTGTCCCACTGCCAGAACACTTTGACAATTCCAGCCGATATCCAGTCGTCTCCTGGGGCTGAGGTGTTGGCTGCCACTCCAAGGAGAGACCCTACCAGTTGAGCGTCCACCCTCTCAAAGGCCTTGCCCCCTTGCGCCGGTTCAAAAACCCCTGGCGGCCCAGGTAGGAAATGCGATTGTAGAATCGCTTGTTCCCGCTCGTGATGGCCTTCCGCGATGGAGCCGTCCTCCCTGACAAGCGCCTGGCCGGTTTTGTCGATTTGGGGTGTCGTGTAAGCCGCCGCTGTCCACACCTTATTTCCGTCCGCCTCTTGCTGGAACCGATTCCAACAGTCCCTTTTTGACTTTCTGATTGCCCGCCGGAATTCCCGCCTCGCTGCTTTAACCCGTAAAATCCCCGCCACCCTCCACTTTCTCCTCGCCCGTCCCAGATCCTTCCTTAGTTCCTTGAGGTCCTCACACCACCACGGCTTTGACCGTGAGCACCAGCGCTTCTTCCTGACGTGCTCGTCCAGTGTCACAGTCATTGCCTCCCTAAGCGACCCTGCTGCCTCCCTCACCTCCTCCTTTGTACTGTCGTCTGACAGGATGGGGGTTCTCCCCGCTCCTGCCAGATAGCACTCCCTCGCCTTCCTCTGCCTCTCCTCCGCCTTCTTCTTTTCCTCCTCTTCACTTTCCTTTGCTGGGTCCCATCCGCTGATGTCCCAGCCTGTCGTCTCTGTGCTCGTGATGGCTGTTGGGTGGGAGTTACCCAGCACCTCCCACGCAATAACCTCATGGTCTGACCCGGTCGCCTCTTCAACAAGCAAGCACCAGATCAGATCCATATTCGGCGAGGACAGGGTGAGATCGATGATGCAGTGGTTCATCGCCCCAGGCCCCATCCTCATGACTTCCTCGGTGTTCCGCACAAAAAGGTCCTCTTCCGTGATGAGCCGCTCCCAGAAAGTGTGGTTTTTGTTGTATGTTGCTTTAGGGTTCCACATCTTGCTGTGCGCGTTCATGTCTCCAGCGACAATCACCCTCCGGTGTTTGGCGATTTCGCCCCAGGCCGCGCGCTGCGCTGGTCTATTCGCCTCGTCTCTTCCCTCGTGCCAGTCATGCACATTGGCGATGACGATTGCATCCCCACCTGGGGTGACAACCTCCACCACCTGTACGTGATTCCCACACTCCTGTGTCAACATTTTCAGCTCCGTCACCCGGCACCTCGACGCCCGGTTTACTGCAATCCAACATTTCACTGGTTCATTCTCTGCACCCCGTATGAACTTAAAGCTTGGGTGCACCCTCGTTCCATCTCTTTCATTTCCTTCCCTGGGCTCCTGTATCAGCACCAGGTCCGCTCCCATTCTGACCGCCGTTGCCAATACTGCCTCCACCACCTGACCCCCCCTAGCGCAATTGTGCTGCAGCGCCAGCAGCTTTCGGGTTCCCGTGGGGTCCACCATCAGACGGCCATGGGTGGGGCGGTGCAACTTGGTTCCACTTCCATGTCCTCAGCGTTCTCGGTCCATTCCGGGACGACCTCCTTACCTGCCGCGTTTATGCTGGCAATCTGGCGCTGTGGCTTCGGCCGTGTGGGAGTGGAGGAAATATCCTCCGGTCCCTGTGCCCTCCGCGCTTCCGGTCATGGGGGGGCTCCCCGCCCTCCCCTGCCAATCATTATGGCTGCCACCTTCGCCTTGCATCTCGCGTCCTGGGCCGGGTGCCCCCTACCGCAGTTCGGGCACTTCATTGTCGAGTGGGGACATGTCTTCCCCGTCCTCCCGCAGTTGGCGACCTCGCACCTGTGTTGCTCTGTCCGCTGTTGTTCTGAGCAAATCGAGCAAACTGGTGCCCCCCCCTGGTGGCATCGGAACTCACTGTGCCCCCACCCACTGCACCTTCTGCAGAGTGTGTCTGCTCTGTCCGCAATGAAAGGGAGCGCCCGGAACTTGACGCCAGCCACCCACATCTCCGTCAGCAGTTTGTTCCCTGTGACCTTGCTGTAGACCTTGAACACAACTGAGGCAGCGTTCTGAGGCAGCGTGCCTGCCTGGTAGTGTTGCTCGATGTGTCTCTTGGCCCGCATCCACCGCATCGAGAAGGGGGGTACCACCACTCCCTCATTTTCCACCTCTATCCGGTCGCGCAGGTCCGCCAGGCCACTATCATGCCGGTATTGGGCATACGGAACCAGGATCTTCAGCTCGACCCAAGCTTCATTTGCGACCACATTGATGATCGCCCTATCCGCCCGTCTCGCCGCCTCGATGATTTCCTTCTTGAACCTCAGGAGCATCGCCGCCAAGGCCCCCGCCCATGCCGCTGTGGTCAGCCTCCCCTGGGGGCTGATCTTGAACGATTTCGTTCGGACATGCGGGGGTGCCACCTTGCTGAGTGCAATGTTGACTTGCGTCGCTGCATTCACTGCAACCGCCAGGTCGATTTGCGGGGCACCTGACGTCCGCTCGAAGACGATCCCTCGTTCATCTGACAGGATCGGGCCCTTGATCGGCTCCAGCCCCGTGGTCTCTTTGGCCGGTTTAGCTCCCCGCCCGACCCTGCCGAACTCACTCACCGATGTCTGCGGCAGCACGGCCGCTGCAGCGGCCCGCTGGGCCCAGTCACCCACCCGTTACGGCTGCTGCTGCGTCTGCTGCGCTGTCGGAGGCTGCGCCCCCTGCTGCTGCTGCACCAGGCGTGTTCTTTGTTGTTGCTGTTACTGTACCTGCCGGGGCTGTGAGCATTGCTGCGACGATGTTGGCGGCGTGACACTCGTGGCTGCGCGCTCCTGCAGGTCCTCCCAATACTCCTCCACCGCCCGCATGCCTGCCCTGTGCGCTACTTCCTGCAGTGCCCTCAGGCTCGCATCGTTGTCGGGGGCATCCAAATTTTTGATGGCGTTGGCCGCACCACTGTAGGCCTGCCCTTCTTCGTCCGAAATCTCCGCGTTTTCCCACCTAACCCTCGCCGCCACCTTCCTGGCTACCTTCTCCATAAACTGGCGCTCCTCCACCACCGCATTGGTCTCCGGCCACTTAAGGATCGACCGTGGCACCGCTGGCGTGACCGACAGGGCCCGCTTCTCGGCTCCCTCTGCCGCAACCCTGTTGACCCCCGCCTGCCTCGTCTGCCGCCTGGCTGTGCGGGGGCATTTCGGCAGCACTGCGGCTGCCACCTCCTTTCCCTTTCCCTTTTCCTTTTCCATCTCCTTTCCCTTTTCCTTCCCCATTTCGGTCTTCTTCTTCCTCTTTAAACCCACTGGGGCTGGTGCCGGCGCCCCAGCAGGCGCGTCCAGGGCCGGAGCGTACTGCGACGCAAAGAGGCCGTCCCTCTCCACACCCTCCATGTCCTCCCACTCCTCGACTTGATCGTCCTGCGCTGCGCTGCCAGGGGTGGGCGCTGTCACCACCACCCCTTCCATGGTATCGGGTGCTACGGTCCTCGGCCGCGTCGCCGCCGCTGGGGGTGGGGCCGGGTTCGGTACACGCCCTGCATGGGGGGCCATCGAGTGCGCCAGTGTGGCCGCTGGGGCCCTGATCGCCACGTGCATTTCCGCAATCTCAGCCGCGATCCCGTCCACCGTTCCCATCACCTTTCTCAGATCCTCCCGCCTCAGCTCCATCAGCCCGTCCAGTTTCTCCCACTGGCCAAACTCCCACCTTGCCTTCTGTCCCAGCTCCGTCTCGATAGCCTCTGTGGCCAGGAGCTTAACTGCCACCCGCTTCTCCATCTCCTCAGCATCTGCCATTATCGCCCTCGCCCTGGAGTCCGCATCGGCGACCCCGGCCACCATCCCCTCCATCATCGTCTCTCCCAGAGCCTGCACCTTTGCCTCCAATTTCCTCTCCACCCTCGCTATCGCTGCCAGGATCTGAGCCAGCGCCGACGGCCGTCTATGTCTGTCCGGCCTGGGTGTGCCCATGGCCATGGCCATCCGCTTGCTTCCCCTGGTCGGGGTCACCGGCACCGGGGTCGGAACTGGCCTGCACGCCGGAGTGGGCGTCGGGGTCGTCGACCTATCTGGGCCCGCCACGCCCTCCATCTCGTCCTCGCTCTGTTTCGCCACCTCCTCCACCCATTCTTCCGCCGCCACATCCCTTTCCTCCACCCCCTTGCTTCCCGCCATTCCCACCCCCTCGCTGGAACCCTCGGCAGAGTTCAGGGTCAGAGCCGTTCCCACCTGCTGTGGGCTGCTGGGGGCTGCCGCTGAGAGCGAGCGCGCAAGCGTCCCCCTCATGGTCTGCTTGCCTGGGGTCGCAAAGAAATCGTCATCGTTATGCGATGCGTTGCCGTTGCCTCGCCGGAAGAATTTCCTGCTTGCTCTGCTCCTTCCCAGTGCCGGGCCCAGCGCGCTTGAAGTTCGGTCTCCCATTGTCTTTTCCCTCCCACTGCTTCCCCACGCTCTCCTCGCTTTCTACCTCAGAGAGGTCGCTGCTGGCCTCGCTACCCGCATCCTCCATTTCCTCCTCCCTGTAGCTTCCTAGGTCTCCCACCAGTCCTCTGGCAAGAGAGGTGTCGATGTCAGTGGCCACCACCGGGGCCGCTTCATTCGATAGGGTCGCTTCGCCGGACATTGTGACGTCCGTGAAGTCTTAGCGCTCGTGAAATCTGGTGTGTCGGTTGAAAGTCTTGGCGAATTTTGGCGTTGAGTTGCGTCCCGAGAGGGGAGGTGTGTTTGCTAGCATGCACCAGTGACTCAGTGAGACGATGTTGGTGGCGTACTGACGGTGGAGCCGAAAAGAAGAGCAAACAGTGAAACAGCGAAAGAGATCAGTAGTTCCAAGAATCGGAGAAGAATTATGGTGAACGTGCAAGACGGGGTATAGCCAACTCCGCAGAGAAAAGGCCATCAATAACTACATCTGCTCACCGAACTCGAGTTCCCATCCAATGTCCTCCGCCAACCAGTCCAGAATCGTCGATGCCGGTGTAATAATTGAAATCTGCGTTCTGCAAAGGGGGTTCGGTTCGTAATGTGCCAGGCGGTAAGTTTTCTCCGATCATTCTTTCTTCTTCCGTGACCTCGGTGGCGTCGACTTGCATCGGCTGTTGCGAAGTCACCGCCGCGCCCTCGAGCACACCTTAGACAACGGGTTCACTCTCACCGAGCGCGTCATCTCGCGTGGCCATTGCACCACCGCCTGGACTAGTCGGTGGTGAGGTTGCCTGGGAGCTCGAGTAAAACATTCCATAGGGTACTGGCAGATTCCTCATTACCGCTTGCTACTTGCCTTGCATCGGTGGCTCCCAGTTCACCTGGACACCCATGCCACACCAACACCACGGACGAAACTGAACGCCAAAAATCGCCAAGCCTTTCGCTCGAGAAACCAGAACTTTACGCAAATCAGACCTCACGGACGTCACGATGTCCGGCGGTGGGACTGAATCGTCCGAGTCAGCCCCGTTGGTGGCTGACCACATTGGTACCCACCTTCTGGCGGAGCAGGTGGGAGACCAGGAAACCTACAGGGAGGAAGAAATGGAGGATGTGGAAAGCGGCGCCGAGAGCAGCGACCTCTCAGAGCTGGAGAGCAAGGAGGAGGAGAAGCAGTGGGAGGGCAAAGACAAAGGCAGACCGAACTTCAAGCGCGCCGCGGTGGGTGCTGGACAGCAGCAGAGCACACAGGAGTTTTTCCGGCGTGGCAATGGTGGCAACAACGGTATAAGTGACGACGACAATTTCTTCGCGACTACGGGCAAGCAGTCCATAAGGGGAGCACTCGCGCGCTCCCTCTCTGCAGCGGCCAGCAGCCCCCAGCAGGTGGAATCGGCGTTGACCCCGAATTCTGCCAGGGATTCCAGTGTGGGGGCAGGAACAGGAGGCGGCCAGGAGCTTAATAGGGTGGGAAGCAAGGAGGCGGGAGGAAGGGAGGAGGCGAACCTTGTTTGGGCAAAGGAAGTGGCCAGTATGAGCGAGGACGAAATGGAGGACGTGGTGGGTCCGGGGGGGTTGACCACTCCAACACCCATGCCAGCCAGATGGGCTACACCGACCCCGGTGCCGGTCACCCCATCTAATGGGAACAAAAAACGGGGATTGGCAGTGGGTGCCTTGGGGTTCACACGAGCGGTACCACCACCGAGGCGGCTGGCGGGCATCCCAGCGCATGGCTGGTCGAATGGAGCAGGGCTGGCAGAGATCCTGGCGGCTATTGTGCTTGCGGAAAAGCGCATGGAAGCAAGGGATGTGCAGATGGAAAAGCGTATAGAAGAGAGGGCAGTGGAGAGGGAGGAGAAGGCGGAGGAGAGGGAGAGGTGGGCAGGGGTGAGAGATAAGATGGCACGGGAGAGAGAGGCATGCCTGACAGAGAGGGTCGGGGCAATGGAAAAGAGGCTGGCGGAGGACCTCGCCGCCCTGTCTGTGGACATGGGCACCAAGGCTCAGCGGGACCAAGCCCAATGGGAAAGCCTGGGGAGAGAGATGGAGAGATGCAGGAAAGAGATTGCAGAGGTGGGAAGGCAGGCAAAACTGGCTGCGGTAGCGGCAGCAATCGAGACCACGGCATTACTGCTGCAACGGCAACACGAGCTGCGACGCCAACCACTGGATCCCAGATGGGAGGAGAGAAGGGCGGACACACTGCCGCTGAGCATCCGGCGGGCAGCTGCTGAGCGCCAGCAGAAGGCTCTCCCCCCAGCGGAAATGAAGGGGGTTGTCATGACCAGAATTGAGGTAGAGGACATTGAGGAGTTCAGCGACATGGAAGGGGTTGAACTGGAGGGCCTCTGCACCTCTCGACTGGTGGCCACGGCGTCCACGTTGGCCAGAGTGCCGCAGGAGGTCACGAGGGAGGAGGGCGATGGTGGCACCATGGAGGGAATCGAGCGGGAGGGCCTCTTTGCGTCGCAGCACGCGCCGGGGCTGGACGCACCCATGCTGACCCTGGCACCAGCACGGACAGAAGAGGGAGGGAAAAAGGACAAGGGCAAGGCAAAAGCTGTGCTGAGCGCCGCACCGCCAGGCGCAGCGGCATCGCGCAAGCCGAAAGGATCCCCGTGACAGCTGCAGCAGCAGGCAGCAGTCGACGAGGAAAGGAAAAAGGCGGAGACCTATGCCCAGACCCAGGGAGTTGGACCCAGCGCCCCAGCCCGTCTCCGGTCGATACTGAAGCGCCCGGAGACGGCAGCAGCTGAGGTGGAGGCCGCGGGGAAGAGGGAGGAGGAGAAGAGAAAGGCAGTGGAGAGAAGGGTGGAGGATGGGAAGGTGGTGGTGACGAGGGAGGAGGTGAGGTGGGAGGAGAGGGAGAAGCAGGAGGAGGAGAAGCTGGCCAGGAAGGTGGAGGCCCAGACCAGGTGGGAGGCACGAGATCTGACTAGGGAGGAATGGAAGGCCTATGGGGACGCGGCCAACCCAATCAAGGCCCTCCCAGTGTCTGACGAAGAAGGGGAAAAAGCAGCACAGAGGATAGCCCATCTGGCAGGCATGCGGGCAGTGGAGGAGCTCTGGGAGGAAGGACAGGACCCACGCATTGCTCCGCCACACCAGCGGGCCCTTCAGCAGCCACGCCAATGGCAGCAACAGCAGGTCCGGCAGTGGACAGCGCCGAGGGGTCTGCAGGCAGCGCTGCAACTGCAACAAGGCAACTGGGTACAGAGAGCAGCCACGGTGGCAGCTCTCCCACAGACGGAAGGGGGGGGATTCAACCGGGTTGGCCGAGGAGGCAAAGTGGCCAAAGAGCTGACGGGCTTGGAACGGACCACGAGAAGCATCCCATGGGACGAGTGCGCAATCCTGTTCGAAAGATCGGCGGGAGCCCCGCAGATAGACGCAGTGGTGGCAGCGAGTGCAGCAGCGCAGGTCAATATTGCGCTCAGTAAGGTTGCCCCCCCCCACGTCCGCACGGAGGTGTTCAAGATCTCGGCACAGGGAAGGCTCACCACAGCGGCTCGGGCAGGGGCCTCAGCAGCAATGCTCCTCCACTTCAAGAAGGAAATCATTGAAGCAGCTCGGCGGGCAGACAAGGCAATTATCAATGTGGTTGCAAGTGAGACTTGGGAGGAGCTCAAGATCCTGGTCCCGTACGCACAGTACTGTGGTGAGTCGGGGCTGGCAGAGTTGCGCAAGTGAATCGAGGCTGAAAACGAGGGGGTGGTAGTTCCGCTGTTCTCGATGCGGTGGATGCGGTCCAAGAGGATCATTGAGCAATACTACCATGAGGGAAGGCTGCCACAGGACCCTGCCTCAGTGGTCTTCAAGGTTTGCAGCAAGGCGGTAGGGAAGAAGCTACTTACCGAAATGTGGGTGGCGGGCGTCAAGTTCAGGGCCATGCCCTATATTGCAGACAGGGTAAACACACTGTGCGGCAGATGCAGCCAATGGGGACACAGCGAGTTCCGCTGCCACCAGGGGGGGGCACCTGTATACGCGATCTGTGCAGGACCTCACCGGACTGAGGAGCACAAATGTGAGGTGGTGACCTGCGGCAGACAAGGTAAGATCTGTCCACACACAGCGATGAAGTGCCCAAACTGCAGAGGCAACCACCCTGCTCAAGATGGCAGATGCAAGGCAAAGGGCGTGGCCATCGAGATCGCTAGAGGGGGGCGTGCAGCCACCCCACGACTGGAGCCTAAGAAGGAGCGTCAGACCCGGGAGCTCTCCCACCTCCGCTGTGTTACTGGAGACCCGCCCACAGCCGACTGGATTGAGGACAAAATGGATACTGAGATGGAACCAAGTGGCACCGCCCCACCCGTAGCTGAATAATGGCGAACCGCAGAGAACCAATGCTGCTAAAGGCGCTGCAGCATAACTGCACCAGGGGGGGCCAGGTGATGGAGGCAGTGTTGGAATCGGCAGTTAGGAGGGGAGTGGATTTGGTGCTCATCCAGGAGCCCAGGGGAGAGAAGGAGAAAGACGGCACATGGTCCCACCCCAGCTTCACCTTTATCAGGGGGGAGGAAAACGTGCTGGCGAAGTGTTGGATTGCTATCAACCGGACCTCAGGGTGCCGGGTGACGGAGTTGAAAGAATTGACGCGAGGATGCCAGAACTACGCGCAGGTGGTGGAGGTGGTTCCCCCAGGTGGGGAAGCTATCATCATTGCCAATGTGTACGACCAAGGCGACAGAAGTGAGGCGATCCGGCCAGCGCAGCGGGCTGTTTGGGGGGAAATCGCCAGACACCGAAGAGTAATCATCGCCGCAGATATGAATGCACACAGCAAGATGTGGAACCCAAGATCAACCTGCAACAGGAACCACATCTTCTGGGAACAGCTCATCGAGAACGAAAACCTCTTCGTATGGAATACAGAGGAAGCCACGAGGATGGGGCCAGGGGCGGAAATCCACTCCATCATTGACCTTACCCTGTCCTCGCCGAACGTGGAACTGAACTGGTACCTGCTTCGAGAGGAGGCAATCGGGTCAGACCATGAGCTCATTGCGTGGGAGGTGCTAGGCAACCCCCACCCGCAGGCAGACACAAGCAAGGAGACAACAGGGTGGGACATAAGCAGTTGGGACCCCATGAAAGAGGAGGACGATGAGGAGAAAGAGAAGGCGCAAGAGAGGAGGAGGCGGGCAAGGGAGTGTTACATTGGGATGGCAGGCCAGACCCCCATCCTAACAGATGATAGCATTCAAGAGGAGGTGGTGAAGGCGGCAGGGGTGCTACGGGAGGCAATGACTGCAACGCTGGACCAGCATGCAAAGAAGAAGAGGTGGTGCTCACGGTCAAAGCCTTGGTGGAACCCGGACCTCAAGGAGCTGAGGAAGGAGTTGGGCATGGCAAGGAGGAAGTGGAGGGTGGCCGGGATCTCACGGGTACAGGCAGCAAGAAGGGAGTTCCAGAGGGCAATAAGGAAGGCGAAGAGGGACTGTTGGAACCGGTTTCTACAAGAGGCGGACGGCAACAAGGTCTGGACGGCAGCGAGGTACACATCACCCCGGATAGACAAGACAGGCCAGATGCTCATTCGGGAGAACGGGACTATTGCGGAAGGCCACTGGGAACGCAAGCAGGCAATCCTCCAGGCCCACTTTCCACAGACACCGCCAGGACAGTATTTCCCTGCAGACGGCGGCAAAGCCTTCGAGAAGGTAGATGCAAAGCTCGTTGGATCGCTCCTCAGGGCAGCGGCCAACACATCAGCACCCGGGGATGATCGGATCTCGGCGGGCATCATCAAGGTGTTCTGGCAATGGGACGAGCAGCGGATCACTCAGCTGGTACGCGCGTGCATCCGACTGGGAATACACCCGGGCATTTGGAAAACGGCCAAGGGAGTGGTTATCCCCAACCCGGGGAAGCCAGACTACTCCAAAGTGAGGGCATACCGAGTGATCTCGCTGCTGGATGTGGTCAGCAAACTCCTGGAGCGCACGGCTGCCCATCTCATCGCAGACCACCTGGAGCGGAGCAGGGGCCTGCACGAAGGGCAGTTTGGATGCCGAAAGAGGAGGTCCTGTGTTGACGCAGTTGCCATCTTGATGAACCGGACGCAACAGGAATGGGCGAAGGGCAAAGTGGCAGGAGCCCTCTTCATGGACGTCAAGTCGGCATTCAACAACGTCGACAAGACATTCCTGGGAAAGCGAATGGAGGAACTGGGAGTGGAAGCAGACCTCATCAGGTGGACAATGAGCTTCATGTCGGAACGAAAGGTCAAACTGGTGCTGGATGGCGAGGTGGGGGAGCCAAACGCGGTGGACACCAGGGTTCCACAGGGCTCCCCAGCGGCACCTATCCTGTTCATCACCTACCTGTCAGGAATATTCAAGGCAGTCGAAAGGACAGCCCCGGGTATCAGCGGACTATCATTTGTGGATGATATCGGATGGTGGGCAGAAGGGAGGAATGATGAGGAAGTGGCCGACAGGTTGTCAGCAGCAGCAGCAGTGGCCAAGGAGTGGGGGGGGAAAAACGGGGTGGCCTTTGACCAGGGAAAAACAGAAGCCACCATGTTCTGGAGAAAGAGGAAAGGTACAGAGGCGAAGGCCAAAGTGAGAGTGGGGGACGACGAGGTCCCTTTCAACAAGGAAGCAACGAGGTGGCTGGAAGTGTGGTTGGACTCCCAACTCACACTGAAGGAACACCATGCCACCAGGTTGAAGAGTGGAAGGAACGCGATGAGGCAGCTGCAACGGCTCACAGGGTACATGGGCCTCTCCCCCGTGAATTGCAGACGAATTATGACAGCATGTGTCCATGCCGTCGCCATGTTCGAAGCCGAGCTGTGGTGGAAAGGAGGAAACGTCCGTGGCACGACAGGCCGTGCAGAGGAGCTGCAATTGCTGGTCAACCAACAGGCATGGGTGACAACAGGAGCCTTCCGGACAACTAACCTGGGAGCTCTCACAATGGAATTGGGGCTCAGGCCAGCAACCAATCAGCTGGAGAACAGGCAGCGGCGGTTTGGACTGCGGCTGCTGAGCCTTCCGGAGGGAGAGAGGGCCAGGGGGATTGTCAGTGCACCAACAGCGTTGGGCAAGAGGCTGTCGAAGGCCCTAGGTTACACCTGGACGGAAACGGAGCGAACTGTTCTTCTGGAGGAGCTGGAATCCTTCGGTGCCGAACTGGTCCAAGAAGAACGAGAGGAGGCAAAGAGAGAGGCGGAAAAGAAGAGGCCGGGACTTGTCTTCTTCACTGATGGGTCACAGCTGGAAAACGAGGTTGTTGGATACGCAGTGGCATGGAAGAACGGCGGAACCTGGGAAGGCATCAAAACCCACATGGGGTTCAACCAGGAGGCCTACGATGCAGAGTGCGCCGCGCTGGCACGTGCACTCAAAACGGCAGCGGAAATCACCCCAACCCCGAGCCATGTCACAATATTCACTGACGCCCAAGCGGCAATCTGGAGGATGTCAACGGACGAACCGGGACCAGGACAGAAATACGCGTTGGCAGCGAGAAAGCACATCGCTGCACTTCGAAGTGCAGCGCCAGATATAACCATCGAGATCAGATGGTGCCCGGCACATGAAGGCGTTGAGGGCAACGAAAAGGCCGATGAATGGGCCAAGCTTGCAGCCAACGAGCCGGACGCTCAAGGCGTGGAAGGCTGGACATACTCGGACCGGCCGGAGGAGAGTCCGCTCCCCAGATCCCTCACCAACATCAGAAGGGAGATCTCAGAGAAGAAGTGGATGGAGGCTCGACAGTGGGCTGCAGGCCGGATCTCCAGGAAAAAATACAAGATGCCGAGAAGCCAGAGGCCGGACGGCACAGTTGCTGGGAGCACTAAGAGGCTTGCCTCGAGGTTCTACCAGCTGAAAATGGGACATGCACACACCGGTGAATACCTACACTGGACGAAGGCAAGACAGACAGCCCAGTGCTGGTGGTGCCCCCAACCTAAGCAGACGAGGGAGCACCTCCTGAAGGGGTGCCCGAGATGGAGGAAGCAGCAAAAGGTGCTGTGGAAGGAGGTCTGGGAGGAGACGGGAAGAGGGAGGTTCTGGTGGAAGGCTCATGAGCTGTTTGCCGAACCTAGATGCAGCGAGGCAG
>Ga0307516_10002562_pt1 | contig 24178 bp, 20 predicted proteins | sample 19_EM_MG_FD_203310 | JGI IMG/M metagenome (GOLD analysis project Ga0307516, IMG submission 203310) | Populus trichocarpa ectomycorrhiza microbial communities from riparian zone in the Pacific Northwest, United States - 19_EM | ecosystem: Host-associated > Plants > Roots > Unclassified | place...
TGCGCGTCATCAGCACACACGGCGGGCCGTCCACGGCCCTGCCGCATGCTCAACACCTGGCCTGATGGAGGGACCCACAGGATGACCCCCCCCACGACACGCACCGAGCCGTGCGCCACCAACCCGGGCGACTTCCGTCACCGCTTCGTGTTGGATGCGAGCGTGACCTGCCTGAACCATGGCATGCTGGGTGCATGCCCATCAGTCGTGCTGGAGCGCCAATCCGAGCTGCGTGCCCGAATGGAGCGGCAGCCCGCGGCATTCATCCTGCGTGAACTCACACCGCTACTGGACGAGGCGCGCCAAGCGCTGGCCGAGCTGCTGTCGTGCCACACCGCCGATCTGGCCCTGCTGCCCAACGTCACGACGGCACTGAGTTCGGTGCTGCGCTCGCGCGCGTTCGCACCCGGCGACGAGATACTCACAACCCAGCACGCCTATCTGTCGTGCACCAACCTGCTGGACTTCATCGCACGCCAGACCGGTGCGCGAGTCGTGAAAGCGATAGTGCCAGTGCCACTGTCAGGCCCCGACGAGGTGGTCGATGCAGTGCTGGCCCAGGTCACGCCTCGCACACGCCTGGCGGTGCTCGACCACGTCACAAGCCCTACCGCGATCATCTTCCCCATTGCCACGCTGGTGCAGCAACTCAGCGCGCAGGGCATTGACACGGTCGTGGACGGCGCCCATGCGCCGGGCATGCTCGCCGTGGATGTCGAAGCAATCGGTGCCGCCTACTACGTGGGCGACTGCCACAAGTGGCTTTGCAGCCCTCGCGGTGCCGGCTTCCTGCATGCGCGGCGGGACCGCCAGATGGACCTGCACCCGGCCGTGATCAGCCGAGGGTACGGCGCCTCGGGCTCCGGCCGGCTGCGGTTGCATCGCGAGTTCGACTGGCTGGGCACAGCCGACCTGACGCCTCTGCTCTGCATCCCCGAGGCGGTCCACTTTCTGCGCGGTCTGCTGCCTGGCGGCCTGCCGGATCTGTTCGCGCGCAACCGTGCCATGGCAATCGACGGTAGCCGCCGACTGCCGCACTTCCTGCCGACAACCCGGCTGGCGCCGGATTCGATGCTGGCAAGCATGGTGGCGTACCGCCTGCCTGACTTCCCCGGGACGGCGTTGGACGGCGCGGCCGCTTTACTGCAGCAGTGGCTGTATGACAAAGATCGCATTGACGTGGCGGTGGCCGCTTGGCCGAACGCCAGCAGCCGCACGCTGCGCGTTTCGGCGCACGTCTACAACTCGATCGACGACTTCGCCCGGCTCGCCTCGGCGCTCTCGGCCGCACCGGCCTTGGACCAGGACAGGCGCCTGATGGCCTCCACCACAAACGCAGGAACCGACTCATGAGTGCGACGACCACCAATGCAAGGCACGTGCTTATCACAGGAGGCAATGGCGGCATCGGCATCGAGTTGATCCGTGTGTTTGCAGAGACATCCGACCGGGTGACCTTCACCTATCGGCCCGGTGAAGACAGCCACCGCCGCGCACTTGCCCAGGTTGAGCGCTTCCACGACCACGCGGTGGACGCATTGCCACTGGACGTGGGCGACCGCGCCAGCCACGAGCAGTTCATGCAGGCGCTGTCCGGGCCGGTGGACGTGGTAGTCCATAACGCCGGCGTGGGAACCAAGACGGTGGAACGCGCCGAGCCTACCTACAAGGGGCAGGACGAGGCATTCTTCCGCGTCAACGCCCTCGGCCCGCTGTGGCTGAGCGAGGACCTGCTGCCGCGCATGCAGGCGCGGGGCCGCGGCAAGATCGTCTTCGTCAGCTCGGTCGATGGCGGGATCACCCACTTTCCGCGTTTCCGTGCCGCAGACGGCATGAGCAAGGCCGCGGTGGCCTTCCTGGGTCGGCAGCTCGCGGCGACCTGCGCGCTCACAGGGATCGATGTGTTCACGGTGTGCCCCGGCGCCACCGACACGCCGATGTTCCAGGCCAGCACACTGCAAGGACTCACGGCCGACCAGCGCAAGGCGCTGGAGGCCTCGCTGCCCGGCGGCCGGCTCATCCATCCCCGCGAGATTGCCGATCTCTGCTTCTACCTTTGTCGCGACGAGGCCCGCATCCTGCGCGGGGCCGTGATTGACGCATCGCTGGGACTAGGCATCTGCCCCGCGGCAATGACTTGAGGAAACCGACATGCCCGTACCCTCCAACAGCTTCTGGGAGCAATGGCTGACCGCGCATCGCGCCAAGCCTGCCGCATGCGTGACCTACTCGCTGTCACCGGCACCGCCGCTGCACGAGTTCCTGGCCGAGCTCGACCCCGGCCTGTCGCTGGACTGGTCCGGCCTGGACTACCAGGGCCTGCCGAGCCTGCGGGAGAAGGTGCTTGATCGCTACGGCTACCGCACCGCATGCAGCGTGGACGACGTGTTGATCACGGCCGGGGCCCAGGAGGCCAACTACCTGGCGCTGACCCAGTTGCTGAGCCACGGTGACGAGTTCGTCATCGACGCCCCCGGCTGGCAGCAACCGCTGGTACTGGCCAAACAGCTTGGCGCCGTGCCCAGGCTCGCCTACCGCAACGAGTCCTCCGGCTGGGCGCTCGACGTGGACCAGATCGACGCGCTGGTGACGCCACGCACGAAGCTCATCTTCATCTGCAATCCGAACAATCCCACGGGCCGCGTGGAAGATGCGGCCGCGATACGCCGGGTCATAGCCGCGGCCGACCGGGTGGGCGCCTACGTGATTTCCGATGAGGTCTATCGGGGGCTTGAATGGACCAATGTCGAGACGCCGCGCGTTGCCACGCTGTATGACCGCGGCGTGAGCACGGGGAGCGTCTCCAAGCTGCTGGGCTTGCAGGGCCTGCGCACAGGTTGGATGGTGACACGAGACCGCAAGCTGCTGGCCGACGCCATGGTGCTGCGGGAGAACACCAGCGAGATCATGAACGTGCTCGGCGAACGCATTGCCGATGTCGCACTGCAGCCCGGCAAGTTCAGCGCTGCCGTCGAGCGTTCACGCGGCACGGGAAGCGCGCGCATGGCCCGGCTCGACCAATTCGTGGCCGCGCAGCCTGCGCTGAGCTGGACACGCCCGGCAGCCGGCCTGCTGGGTCTGGCCCGGCTGGACCTGCCGTTCAGCGCCGACCGCTTCGCACAGACGCTTCTGGCACCGCCCTACCGCACCTTCGTGATGTCCGGCTCCGCGTACGCCTGCCCTCAGCACCTGCGCCTGGGAGCCGGCGGCGTATCGCCCGCCGAACTTGAGTTCGGGCTAGAGCGCCTGGCCGAACTCCTTGCGATCAGTGCCTCGTAGGTAACTCCCGGTGACGGGTCACCCTCGGGCCGCCTTCATCGGCCCTGCGGCGCCGCGCCACCCTCCTTCAGCAGGGTCACCCCCTCCCGCGTGCGGTGCGCGTACTTCAGCCACTGCCGCCGCCGCCAGCGCCGGTACATCAGCAGACCGCGGCACCACTCGTCGCAGGTGCCGGCCGCCCACACGCCCAGCAGCCCCCAGCCCAGGTGCAGCCCAAAGAACCAGGCCAGCGGCACCCACACGCCCCACATCGACACCAAGCCCAGGAAGAACGGGAAGCGCGCATCGCCGCTGGCACGCAAGGCATTGATCACCACCAGGTTGAAGGTGCGGCCCGACTCCAGCGGCACACTCAGGCGCAGGATCAAGGTGCCCAGCCCCAGCACCACGGGGTCGGACGTGAAGGCGCTCATGATCCACGGCGCCGCCAGCGCAATGACACCCGACACACCGATGGCCACCGCAAACGCCACGCGCAGGCTGCGCAGCAGTTGCCGATAGGCCTCGTCAAAGCGGCCCGCGCCCACCTGGTGGCCGATGACAATCTCGGTGGCCTGGCCGATGGCCACCGACGACAGGATCATGAAACCGGCCACCGTCATCCAGTAGCTCTGCGCCGCCAGCGACTGCTCGCCCATGCGTGCGGTGAAGGTGGTCACCACCATGAACGCGCTCCACCAGCTCAGGTTCTCGCCGGCCGCCGGGGCGCCGATGTGCAGGATGCGCCCGAGCCGCTCACGCGGCAGGTCGAACAGGTCGCGCCAACCGAAGCGGATGCGGTGGTAGCGCGTCATCAGCAGCCACAGCGCCACCGCGGCGCAGGCCCGCGCCACCACGGTGGAGATGGCCACACCCACCACGCCGAACTGCGGCAGCCCGAACCAGCCGAACAGCGCGATCGAGTTGCCGATGACGTTGAGCACGTTCATCAGCACCGCCACCGCCATCACCTCGCGGGTGTGGCCGTTGGCCCGCAGCACCGCGCCAATGCCCAGGCTGCCGGCCTCGAACACCAGCCCGGCCCCCACGATGGCCAGGAACGGCCCGGCGTAGTCCATCAGGCCGGGCGGCAGCTGCATCAGGCGCAGCAACGGCTGCGAGAACAAGGCAATGGCCGCGCTGGCCACCACGCCCAGCCACAGGCAGGCCGCAATGGCCGTGGCCGCTACCCGGTTGGCACCGGCCCGGTCGTCGGCGCCCAGGTGATGCGTGACCACCACCATGGCCCCGAGCGCGATGAAGTTGAAGGCCACGATGAACCACACCACCAGTTGGTTGGCCACCGCCAACGCGGCCACGGCGCTGTCGGACACGTGGCTGACCATGAACACGTCCACCGCACCGGTAAGCACGTGCAAACTGTGTTCGATGAATAACGGCCAGGCCAGGTGCAGCAGGCGCCCCGGGCCGGTTCCTGCCTGCGGCTCGGCGCGCGGGGTATCGGTCATGGCCGCACTCTACCCGGCGGGCGTATACAAGCGTCACCGGCTGCCTTGAATTCAGCAAGCGTGCAACAGGATTTTTCCGGAGCCCCTGGCCACGGAACTAATCCCGCAAAGCAGCGCCCAAGGCCACCGGCAAGGACGGCCGCACCTGTGGCATGCTCGCGCGCCCGCCCTGCTTCTACGCACAAGCACCCTGACGAGGAAACAACGGATGTTCGAATTGGCACACCTGACCCGCCGCTATGGCGGCTTCACCGCCGTCGATGACCTGAACCTGGTCATCGGACGCGGCGAGGTGGTCGGCCTGCTGGGCCACAACGGCGCAGGCAAGACGACCGTGATGAAAATGCTCACCGGCTACCTGGAGCCCACTGGCGGCACCATCCGCGTGGGCGAGTTGGAGATCGGCCGCGACACGCGCGCCATCCAGTCCCGCATCGGCTACCTGCCGGAGAACTGCCCCGTCTGGCCGGACATGACGGTGATCGATTTCCTGGAGTACCAGGCCGCCCTGCACGACGTACCCCCGGCCAAACGCGCAGAGGCCGTGATCCATGCGATCCGCCGCACGGCGCTCAAGGAGAAGGCCGCCGCGTCCATCCAGACCTTGTCGCGCGGCTACCGGCAGCGGCTGGGCGTGGCCCAGGCCATCCTGCACGAGCCGGACATCGTGATCCTGGACGAACCCACCAACGGGCTGGACCCCACGCAGATCCTGCACATGCGCGAACTCATCCGCGAGCTGGCGCAGCGCGCCACGGTGATCGTCTCCACCCACATCCTGCAGGAGGTGCAGGCCGTGTGCGAACGCGTGGTCATCATGCGCAGCGGGCGCAAGGTGATCGACTCACGCATGAGCGAGCTGCAGCAAGGCGCCCGGCTGCTGGTCACGCTGGACCGCGACCCGGGCGTGGCCCTGCCGGTGCTGCAGGCCGTGCCCGGCGTCAGCACGGCGCAGCTCGACACGCGGCTTGAAGCCGGCCGGGGCGGCCGCTGGCGCTACGCGCTGCAAGGCGCCGAAGACAACGCGCCCGCCGTCAGCGCAGCCGTGCAGCGTGCCGGCTTTGCGCTCTACGCCCTCACGCCCGAACAACGCGACCTGGAGGCCGTGTTCGCCGAGGTGAACCGCGTGGCGGTGCCCGGCGCCGCCACGCCTGCCGCGGAGGTGACCCATGCTTGACAGCACCCTGACCCCCACAATCACAACCCTCCGCCAAGACTGGCACAACGCCCGCCGCATCATCTGGCCGGTGGCCCGCAAGGACCTGGCCGGTTTCTTCAACTCGCCGGCGGCGCTGCTGTTCCTGGCCGCCTTCCTGAGCGTGACCTTGTTCGTGTTCTTCTGGGTCGACACGTTCTTCTCGCGCAACCTGGCCGACGTGCGCCCGCTGTTCCAGTGGATGCCGGTGCTGCTGATCTTCCTGGTGGCCGCACTGACCATGCGCTCCTGGGCCGAGGAGCGCCGCGCCGGCACGCTGGAGCTGCTGCTGAGCTCCCCCGCCTCGCCCACCGGCCAGGTGCTGGGCAAGTTTGCCGGTGCCATGCTGCTGGTGGCCATCGCGCTGGCGCTCACGTTCCCGCTGCCCTTGAGCGTGGCGGTGCTGGGCCCGCTGGACTGGGGCCCGGTCATCGGCGGCTACGTGGCGGCGCTCGCGCTGGCCTCGGCCTACGTGTCCATCGGGCTGTGGGTGTCGTCCCGCACCGACAACCAGATCGTCAGCCTGATCCTCACGGTGGTCATCGCCGGGTCGTTCTACCTCATCGGCTCGTCGGCGCTCACCGGCCTGGTGGGCCAGCGTGCCAGCGAATTGCTCAACAGCCTGGGCGCGGGCTCACGCTTCGGCTCCATCACGCGCGGCGTGCTGGACCTGCGCGACCTGTACTACTACCTCTCCATCACCATCACCTTTCTGCTGCTGAACCGCTTGTCGGTGGAGCGGCTGCGCTGGGCCGGCAACCCGCCCGCGCCCAGCCACCAGCGCTGGTACTGGGTCAGCGGCCTGCTGGCGGCCAATGCCTTGACAGCCAACCTGTGGCTCAGCCAGGTCACCGCGCTGCGCGCCGACCTGACCCAAGGCCACCTCTACACCCTGTCCGACGCCACCCGCGGCTACCTGGGCGAACTGCGCGAGCCGCTGGTGATACGCGGCTACTTCAGCGCCTCCACCCACCCGCTGCTGGCCCCGCTGGTGCCGCGCCTGCGCGACCTGCTGCAAGAGTACGCCGTGGCCGGCGGCAGCCAGGTGCGGGTGGAGTTCGTCGACCCGCGCGAGGACGCCAAGCTGGAAGAAGAAGCCAGCAGCAAGTACGGCATCCGGCCGGTGCCGTTCCAGATTGCCAGCAAGTACCAGGCCTCGGTGGTGAACTCGTACTTCAACATTCTGGTGAGCTATGGCGACCAGTACCAGGTGCTGGGCTTTCGCGACCTGATCGACGTGAAGGCACGTTCGGAGGGCGACGTCGACGTGGCGCTGCGCAACCCCGAGTACGACATCACCAGCGCGATCCGCAAGATCCTCACCACCTACCAGGGCGGCGGCAATCCCTTTGCCGGGCTGGCCAAGCCCTTGAGCTTCACCGGCTACCTCACGGCCACGCAGTCCATGCCGCAAAGCCTGCTGCCGGCCCGCAAGGCGCTGGACAGCGCGCTGGCCAAGCTGCGCACCCAGGCCGGCGACAAGCTGCAGGTGGCCTTCAAGGACCCCGGCACCGACGCCGCACTGGCCAAGAAGCTGGGCCAGGACCTGGGGCTTCGGCCGCTGGTGGCCGGGCTGATGAACCCGCAGCCGTTCTGGTTCCACCTCACGCTCAGCGACGGCCGCGCCACCGAGCAGATACCACTGCCGCAGACCTTTGAGGAAGACGACTTCCGGCAGGCCCTGGAAGCGGCGGTAAAGCGCTTCTCGCCCGGCTTCCTGAAGACCGTGGCCGTGCTCACGCCGGCCCCCGCACCGCAGGCCCCCGGCATGCCGCCGGGCCATTCCAACACCGAGATGCCGTTCGGCATGCTGCGCGAGGTGCTGGGCGAGTCGGCGCGCTGGCTCGACACCGACCTGCAGGATGGCCAGGTGCCCTCGTCAGCCGACATGCTGCTGGTGCTGGCGCCCGAGGACTTGACGCAGCGGCAGTTGTTCGCGGTGGACCAGTTCCTCATGCAGGGCGGCACGGTGGTGCTGTCCACCGCCCACACCCGGGTGCAGATCGGCCAGGGCCTGGAAGGCCGCCCGCAGAACAGCGGCGTGGAAGACTGGCTGGCCGGGCATGGCCTGCGCATCAACAAGGGCCTGGTGATGGACCCCAGCAGCGGCGCGCTGCCCATCCCCGTGGAGCGGCCCGTGGCCGGCGGCATGACGGTGCGCGAGATCCAGCTGCTGCCCTACCCGTACATCATCGACGTGCGCGGCGCCGGCCTGGACGCCGACAACCCGGTGACCGCGAGCCTGGGCCAGCTGGAGGTGCCGTGGGCCGCGCCCATCGAGGTGGAACCCCAGCGCAACAAGGACCGCAAGGTCACGGTGCTGCTGCGCTCGTCGGCGGGGAGCTGGGTGTCCGAAAGCCCGCAACTGCTGCCCGACTACCGCAGCCATCCGGACCTGGGCTTTGCCACCGGCGCCAAGCACGGCGCCCACACGCTGGCGGTCATGCTGGAGGGGCAGTTCGACTCCGGCTTCAAAGGCAAGGAGTCGCCGTTGATGGAAGCCCAGGCCCCGGCCATCGGCCATGGCAACACGGCCCGCACGGCGCCCTCGGCCAAGGCCGCGCCGTTCGGCCGCGTCATCGACCATTCGCCGGCTTCGGCACGGCTGGTGGTGATCGGCTCCAACGAGATGTTCACCGACCAGGCCATGAGCATCATCGGGCAGGTGCGCGGCAGCCGCGAACTCAAGGCCGCTCAGTTCATGCAGAACCTGGTGGACTGGGCGCTGGAAGACCAGGGCCTGCTGGGCATCCGCAGCCGCGGGCAGTTTGCGCGCACCCTGGCGCCCATCACGCGCGAGGCGCAGATGGCCTGGGAGTACGGCAACTACGCGCTGGCCCTCGGCGGGCTGGCGCTCGTGTGGGCCCTGCACCGCCGCCGCCGCACCGCCGCGGTACGGCGCTATACACAGCTTCTGGAAGGGGTTTGAGCATGCGACGCTGGATTCCGATCCTGGCCATCGTGCTGGGCCTGCAAGTGGCCCTCGCAATTGCATTAGGTGTACGCAGCGACCGGCTGGCGCCCACGCACTCGGACGCCGCGCTGGTGGCGGCGGATCTGAAAACCGTGGACCGGGTGGTGCTGGACGGCCCGGCCAAGGCGGAGGCGCCGGCCGACGCGGCGTCTGCCCCGGCGGCCAGCCCAACGACCACCCGCGTGGAGATCGTCAAGCGCGAGGGCCACTGGGTGCTGCCCGGCTACCACGATGCCCCGGCCGACGCAGCCCGGCTGCAAGCCTTGCTGGACCGGCTCACCCACACGCCGCGCGGCTTCCCGGTGGCCAAGACGGCCGATGCCCGCGAGCGCTTCAAGGTGGCCGACAAGGACTACGAACGCCGGCTGGTGGCCAGCGTGGGCGACAAACCCGCGGCGGTGGTCTATGTGGGCGCTTCGCAGGGCCTGCGCAAATCCACCGCGCGCACGGCACAGGACGACGTGGTCTATGCGGTGGACTTGCCGTTGCAGGACCTGGCCACCACACCCAGCGAGTGGCTGGATGCGGGGCTGCTGAAGGTGGACGCGGCCGGGTTGTCGGAGATCGTGGTCGCGGCCAGGGACAGGCCGGCGCTCACGTTGACGCGCACGGTGGCGAAAGACAAGCCCCAGGAAGCGGCCACCTGGCAGGGCACTGGCCTGCCGGCCGACAAGCGCGTAGATCCCAAGCTCGCCACGGCGCTGACCGACGCCATGGCCGGCATCAAGGTGAATGCCGTCCTGGGCACTGCAGCCAGGCTCGAATGGCAGACGCCCGAGCTGACGCTGAGCTTCAAGGGCGCCCAAGGCGCGGCGTCCACCTGGACGATCTACAAGCAGCCCTCCAAAGAGCCGGGCAAAGACCCCACCAAGGAAGTCGAAACCTATGTGCTCAAGGCCTCTGACCGGCCCTGGTACCTGGAGCTGAAGGGCTGGAACGGCCGGCCGCTGCTGGACGTGGCCACGCCTGACCAACTGGTCGTGGCTGCGGCGCCAGCACCGGCCGCCGCGTCAGCGCCGCCGGCTCAGACACCGGCCAAAGCGCCCGCAAAGGGGAAGTAGGCCGCGCCGTCTTGCCTGATCGTCCAATTAGGATTTGGCCGGGAATAACTTCCCGAATTACCTTTCAGAACCCGTTCGGGCTGAGCCTGTATTTCCGACCGCCCTGAGCCTGCCGAAGGGAGCCCTGGTGCCCTGCGCACAGCACTTCGACAAGCTCAGTGCGAACGGGGGTGAGTCGGGAAGTTATTTCCGGCCAAATCCTTACTCGCGCCCCCTGCCCTCTCCCGCTGAGGCGGCAGAGGGGGTCACCAGGTGCTTGCGCACCGCGGCCTCGATCAGGTCAAAGGCCGTGGCCGGCACCGCCAGGCCAAACTGCTTGCGCCGGTGCCGCGACAGCACCCCGCCGTTCTGATGGCACGACAGCACCAGCGTGGCCAGGGTCGAGCCCATCAGGTCGTGGCGGGCATCGATCTCTCGGCGGAAAACACTTATAAATCAATGGCTTACGTGAATCAACTCTAACGAATCAGCCTTAAGTTCGGTGCATTGACATGCGCGTGGGTAACGTTGGCCTGTACCCTGGGCCAAGCCGAGCGAGCGGCTTGACTCGACCGTTCAGTCGCTCGATCATGGTGGGCTGCAAATCGCAAATGTGGCCGGCGTTCGACGCGTTGTCTTACTGCAAGTGCCGAACGTTTGATACATCAGCTGATTGAGGCTTTCGCCCATAGCACGCGTCCCCGCACACTGGTGGAGTATTGCTGTGACCCGACTTCCGTGTTTTGCTCTCGTCGCTATCCTCTTGCTCACCGGTTGTACCACCAATTCTTCGAAGCTATTGCGCGTTCGCAGCTTAGCCAACCCAATCGATCCGGCGATTAGCAATTCAAGCAACGGCGACGTGGTTGGCTTGGAACGTACCGGTGCGATGTCACCGGTGGGCGCACTTTCAATTCTTGTGGTGAACGGAATTGGATGGACTCAGCAAGAAGGGTCGGAGCACTTCGGCGACGGATTGACCAAGGCGATCAACAATGCGTACTCAGACAAGTCCTCTCCATTTCCTACCACCGGCGCATGCCCACTGTCGAATCTCCGAAATACAAGGGCTTCGCCTAACAGCGTACCGAACGGGGGGCTGTTTATCGAACACAGTGGTGAAACTCGCCTGTTCTCTACAGACGACCCAAAGGGTCGAGCCTATAGTACGCAGATTGCCTGCCTCGATAAGGTTGTGGCATCTGCGACCGGAGGACGCCCCGTCTTCATCTATCGACTGCATTGGGACGATGCCCTTTGGAATGCCTATCAATGGCCACACCTTGGCTACGACGACCCATTCCCTAGAAACGACGATGGACGACCATATAGCCACCCTGGGTACGAGGATATCGACGCGCTAAGGGCCTCGGAGAACTCGAGGCTGAAGAATGCCCTCGTAACCTATGGACTCAGCGATGCCACTATGTATATCGGACCTGTCGGACACCTCATACAAGAAGCGGTCCGCTCAGCTATATGCGCAGTACTTAGTGAGTCTTCGAAACAGAGCTCCTACTTTGACGATATCGATTCGGCGTTGCAAAGGCTCGCATTTCGGCCCAGCAAAAGTGCACAACGCGCGAGCATGCCGGCACTAGGGGAGCGAGATCTCTGCAAACCACTCACGAAGCGAGCAGATGTCGCCTTCTCCATTGTGACGCATAGCCTAGGAAGCAGAGCTGTCTTTGATGTTCTAACTGGCGGCATGACGGCCCAACTTGCAGAGAACCTAAACGCCGCCTCACTTCAAGAACTTGAAGTCTTCATGTTATCCAACCAGATTCCTCTCATCGGAATTGGGAAATTACATTTAGGTGGTGAAGAAGCCCAAATCGACACTCGAAAGAGACTGCACAGAAAACTCAGGTTCGTGGCAGTCTCGGAGATCAACGACATATTGACGTATGAATTAGTTCCATACTTCGAACATCTCTATTTTCTACGGTGCAGAGGAAAGGACTCGAATATAAATTATATATTGCCACCAGAGGACTGCACAGAGTCTGAATCCCTGGAATATTCCCAGCGACTAGCCGATTTCAAGTCAGATTCAGTCGCTCGTGCCAAATACATCGATGAGCTAGGCTTCAACATAATCGATGCCCGGGTCGCCTTCGCTCCGCAACTTTTAGCCCCGTTTACTCCGAACTTCCTTGATCCACTCGCTGCCCATTCCGGTTATTTAACCGACAAGTCTGTCCAAAAACTTATATTCTGCGGAACAAGGAATGGCGAGATTCGTTCAAGCGGAGAAGGATGCAAAGCACGTTAAGCCTTAACTCGAAGATCTATTTTTCGTCGAACGCAAGACACGCGGCCTCTTGGGATATTCCGTTTGCCTTGCACCTTGCCAGAGACTCTCGTTTGTCAATCTCCTGAGAAGACGATGGCCCAAGAACTCGCGAGACTGTTTGTTTGTTGAGGTACAAGCCAACGAAATTATTGGCTACGGTCTTAAATTGATTATTCAGGAGAATGCGACAATCACCGCTCGCAGGCCGATGAGCGACGGTCAACGAAAAAACGGGAGAGAGGGATGCTCGATAGCAATACTGATCGATTTTTGCGAGATCAACATAGCCAAGTTCAGCTTGATTGCCTTCCGAGAATATTATGGCTTTTGTTCCAGTTCTTTCGAAATCACCCGCCAGACAGGTGCCTTCAGGATCGAAGTTGAACTGAACAGATCCAGCGACTGCTTTGTCATCCTTCTGCGCATCAATGTCTTTTTGAACCGCAGAGTTCGCAAATGCCGTCAGGTAGGTGGCAGCTTGGGTGTATGGCGACGCAGGTATGGGCAACTTGGCACTTGAAGTAATTGCATCAAGCGCTTGCAGCGCACTTCCCAACCCATTTCTGTCCTTAATATTTACCAGAGTTATCTCCGCACCGATACCGCTATAGATGATGGTTCCTTGCTTTAGAACTAGTCCGCTCACGACCGCGTATTCAATAGGTACGGACACTTGACCAACCGGACCCTCGCCAAATCTAGCCACGCTCATCAATGGAAAAGAAATAGGAGTTGGAGGTGCGGGATCTGTTTGCACTTTCGCATTGATAACCACGGACACATCCTTGTCTTTCGTGAACCACTGCTTCGACTTGCTGACAGTGAGACTGCGCAAAGTTAACCAAACCCTGTCCTTGTATGGATCGATGCATCGCTCCGCTATGCCCGTCGCGTCGTCTACTCGGACGACTTTCCCGCCTGAGACTTGGGCCGGCGTAGAGCTCGTAGCGAGCGCAAGGAAGACGGTCGGTATAAAAATTATGCTGCGATTCACAAGACCTCCAATTTGAAGATATTCAACGATTCACTGCTTCGGACTCGGAAGGCACGCGCGAACCTGACCATTGCCGACCAGGATGTAGTTGAGCGCTGCGGGTCCGTACGGGACATCCCTATCGCCGATGACCTTGCTAAGCGCCGTGACAGCCTCGAAACGAGCTCGCGAAATGGTGTAGTTCGAGGCTGGTGCTTGCCCTGCAAGCAACCCAACCAGTATTCCAAGAAAGTGTCCTGCCATCTGTTGATCAACTTGTGCGGAAGTTGCAATGACCGTGCTTATGCCATGTGACCCAAAGCGATCCACAAATGCAGTGGCGCCAGCTCCACCAGTGCCGCAACCGTTCAGCACCACCAACGACGGGGAAGCAAACCTTCGCTGAACGTTCGCAGCGTAGATGGTCTTCTCATCGTCACAACTTGGGCCGCTAAAGCAGAGCCTGCTCTCGAAGTGGTGGCTAAAGGTGACGACAGCCATCCCGCTTGCATCAGATTTTTCATCGCTGAGCCAGTCGCGAAAACCGTCAATGCCATCAGGAACGAAAACTCGACTCCCCTTAAGAGGTTGATCAAACCTCGAAATCCAATCCTCCATGGGCTTCACCGCATCGGCCATAGGTTGCCCATCAATTGGTTTCGGAAGTAAGAGTGTCCAATTATCAATGCACGCATTGTTTGCGACGTAGACGTTATCGGTCAAAAATGATTCGACAACAAACAAGAAACCCAAGAACTCTTCCTTCCCATCTGCGGTCGGAACCAGCATCGAATTGATTGGCAAGAGCAACGCATCACGATCGGAGGCGATCATCCTCGTAAACAACGTGGGAGGGGAATTGGGCGTCAAGCGCGCCGAAGCAACCAGTCTCTGAAAAATCGCTTCAGAAGCCTGAGGCCGCCTTTCGTTATCGTTGGGCTCAAAGACGATATCGTAAAGGAGCTTGCCGGCAGTTCTAAAGGCTGCATCTCGGATAGGCGCATCCCGACTCGGGATTCTGATTTGAAACTTGCTCGCCGCTTCGAATGCAGGCATTGCTTGAGTCCGAATTGCCTTCAGAAAGGCATCGGACGATAGCGCCAACTCCCAAGTAGCATAACCCTCGAGGCCATCATGCCCGCACATATTGCAGAAGAGCACCCCAGCAAGGCGCTCTTCATTCAGCTCAAGTATGTGTATCGAGGCATCTGGGTAGGAATTGAATGATTGCCCCAAGGTTCCCAACGAAGCGGCGAGAACCCTTCGCTTTGAAGAGCAGTCAGAGGACTCAGTTTCGACGATGCAGACCGGTACTGACATTTCATCGATGGGTCGCCTATCCACCCAGAATGAAATGGCGATACTGCCTAGCCCCGTCCGGGAGAGCGACTCGAACTCAAGTAGGGCGCTGCCGATATCAAAACCTCCGGCTTCAATGACTGAGCCGATGCTGACCGAGCTTGCCGGGCGATCTAGCGAAAGTTCTCTGCTCTTATACAGCTCCCGATATCTCTTTGCATTCACGGAGATCTTCGCAAATTCTGGAGCATTTGCCGCGCGGCGAAAGAACTTCTTATCAGGAATGGAAATAACTTCCATTGAAACCGTATCAGCAGAACTCTGCAACAGAGCCTTGCTCAATTCTGGGCTTACTGGCTTCGTTAGAACGGCTTCGGAGAGTGTTGCAGCCGACAGCAAAATTGCCAACGCGAAGGGCTGATTCTTTCCAACTGCCGCCCGCGCCAAGCGAACGTCAGGACCAGCCTTGAGGCCGGGTGTCGACTCTTGGATCCACACGTTCCAGACCGGAAGTCGTTCCGGCCGAATCGATGAGCCCGTAACTTCGACCTTCGTCTCTCCCGTGCGCAACGGGGCAAGTGCCAAACAGGACGTAAGAAATGGCGCGACTATCGACGCGCAAACTAGCGTGCCTAAGACAAGCTTCGCGCGAATGCGCATCCACATCTTGAAGTCCCTGTCCTTCCCGAACGGAATCGTTCTTCAGGTTGCGGTTGCAGCCCATCACAGCAAACAGCCAAGAAATGGGCCACAAGCATGCTCCGGCGAAGCACATGCAATAAGCCCCGGCCCCAAGTCTGCTGCCTAAGCCCCAATGCTAGGCCGCGCTTCGCGGCCAGATATCGTCGCAGTACGGGATGACCCACGCTCGCACACGTTCCACGGAAACGTTGCCGCCTTAGCCATCGTCCATCAGCAGGCACGCGTGCAACATCTCTAGGGCGAGCTTTTCCGACATGTAGTCACTCCCATCGTAGTGGCGAGCTTGCACGCCGGTCAAGCCATGAGAGTGAAGGTGGCCTCGAACTTCGCAACTGACGCCCTGCGCGGCAAGGAGCGTCTCGACACCGGATCAGATCCGCTTCAACTGAAGTCCCTCGATCGCATCGCGCGACGAGGTCATGCGCCAGGTGCGGGCACGCCGCGGCAATGACCTGGAGGTTGGTGCCTTCATGCTTGAGGGCAAACAGCAGGTGCTCGACGATGTCGTCGCCGGCGGGCGCCACACCGGCCGGCACGGCCAGTTCGTCGCTGCGGCTCTCTAGGCGTGTGACCGGCCGCACGACCGCCGGTCGCTCGACGGGGAACACCTGCAAGCCCAGCGAGGACTTGACGAATTCATAACCGAGCCCTGCCATCGTTTTTTATCCGGTGGACCGGAATTTTATCTGGCAGCGCTCTTCAGCCCATTTTTTTATCCGGGCCGCCCCAAGGCGGCTGCGCACCCTTCAGCGCTGCTCGATGGGCTTGACCTCGCGCTTGTTCGCGCCCACGAAGAGCTGGCGCGGCCGGCCGATCTTGTACTCGGGGTCGCCGATCATCTCGTTGAGCTGGGCGATCCAGCCCACGGTGCGGGCCAACGCGAAGATGGCGGTGAACAGGCTCACCGGGATGCCGATCGCGCGCTGCACGATGCCGGAGTAGAAGTCCACGTTCGGGTACAGCTTGCGGGCCACGAAGTACTCGTCTTCCAGCGCGATCTTCTCCAGCGCCATCGCCAGCTTGAACAGCGGGTCGTTGCCCAGCCCCAGGTCGTTGAGCACCTCGTGGCAGGTCTCGCGCATGAGCTTGGCGCGCGGGTCGTAGTTCTTGTAGACGCGGTGCCCGAAGCCCATGAGCTTGACGTTGGAGGACTTGTCCTTCACCTTGTTGATGAACTCGCCCAGCCGCGCCACGCCGCCTTGCGCCTGGATCTCTTCCAGCATGGTCAGCGCTGCTTCGTTGGCGCCGCCGTGAGCCGGGCCCCACAGACAGGCCACGCCCGCCGCAATGGCCGCGAAGGGGTTGGTGCCCGAGCTGCCGCACAGGCGCACCGTGGAGGTGGAGGCGTTCTGCTCGTGGTCGGCGTGCAGGATGAAGATGCGGTCCAGCGCCCGCACCACCGTCGGGTTGGGCTCGTAGTCCTCGCAGGGCGTGGCGAACATCATGTGCATGAAGTTCGCGGTGTAGCCCAGCTTGTTCTTCGGGTACATGTACGGCTGGCCCACCGAATACTTGTAGGCCATGGCCACCATGGTGGGCATCTTGGCAATCAGGCGAATGGCCGAGATGTCGCGATGCTGCGGGTTCGTGATGTCGGTGCTGTCGTGATAGAAGGCCGACATGGCGCCCACCAGCGCCGTCATCACCGCCATGGGGTGTGCATCGCGCCGGAAGCCGCGCATGAAGAACTGCATCTGCTCGTTGACCATGGTGTGGTTGGTCACGCGCGACACGAAGTCCTTCTTCTGCGCCACGTCGGGCAACTCGCCATACAGCAGCAGGTGGCAGGTTTCAAGAAAGTCGCAATTCACCGCCAGTTGCTCGATCGGGTAGCCGCGGTACAGCAGCTCACCCTTGTCGCCATCGATGAACGTGATGGACGAGGTGCACGAGGCGGTGGACAGGAAGCCGGGGTCGAAGGTGAACTTACCGGTTTGCGCGTAGAGCTTGCGGATGTCGATGACGTCCGGCCCCAGCGTGCCCTTGTAGATGGGCAATTCCATGCCCGGGCTGCCGTCTGAAAATGCCAGCGTGGCCTTGACGTTGGACGGTGTGATCGCGGTCGTCATGATGGGGTTCCCTTTGTGGTCTCGTCGCTACTCTAAACGCTGGGAAGATCAGGCGTGCGGGTTTGCACGCAGGTGTTCGTGTGTGGGCGTGCGCTTGACACGGATCAACCCCAGCACATCCTGTACATCAGGCTGGGCCAGTTCACCTTGCGGCTCGGTACGGGCCAACAACAAGTCCAGCAAGTCGTTGTCGGGCAGGTCCATCAACGACTCGATCGCCTGCGCCTGGGCCTGCGTCAGCGCACCTTCATGGCGCTTGAAGAACCGCTCCAGGAGCAGGTCGTTTTCCAGCATGCCGCGCCGGCAGCGCCACTTCAGGCGGCCGAGCCGCGCAGGGTCGAGTGCGGTGTCGATTGCAGTGCTCATGGCCAGGCTGGACTTGGATGAAGGTCAGACTGCGCGCCGGACCATCAGTTCCTTGATCTTGCCAATTGCCTTGGTGGGGTTCAGCCCCTTGGGACACACGTCCACGCAATTCATGATGGTGTGGCAGCGGAACAGGCGGTACGGATCTTCCAGGTTGTCCAGCCGGTCGCTGGTGGCCTGGTCGCGGCTGTCGGCAATGAAGCGGTAAGCCTGCAGCAACCCCGCCGGGCCCACGAACTTGTCGGGGTTCCACCAGAAGCTGGGGCAACTGGTGGAGCAGCTCGCACACAGGATGCACTCGTACAAGCCGTTCAGCTCATCGCGCTGCTCGGGCGACTGCAGCCGTTCCTTCTCAGGCGGCGGCGTGTCGTTCACCAGGTAGGGCTTGATGGAGTTGTACTGCGTAAAGAACTGCGTCATGTCGACGATCAGGTCACGCACCACCGGCAGCCCGGGCAAAGGCTTGAGCACCACCTTCTGCGGCAGGGTGCGCATGTTGGTGAGGCAGGCCAGGCCGTTCTTGCCGTTGATGTTCATCGCGTCCGAGCCGCACACACCCTCGCGGCAGGAGCGGCGGAAGCTCAAGGTCGGGTCCACCGCCTTGAGCTTGACCAGCGCGTCCAGCAGCATGCGCTCCGTGCCATCGAGATCGATGTCCAGGCTCTGCATCCAGGGCCGGGCATCCTTGTCCGGGTCGTAGCGGTAGATCTGAAAGCTGCGCTTTTCCATGACGTGGCGGAACCTGTTCTCGCGGTCAGAAAGACCGCACCTTCGGGGGGATCGAATCGGTGGACAGCGGCTTCAATTGCACCGGCTTGTAGTCCAGCCGGTTGCCCTGGCTGAACCATAACGTGTGTTTCATCCACTCGCCGTCATTGCGGCCATTCGGGAACTCGGGCGAGTCGCCGTAGTCGCTCACGGTGTGGGCGCCGCGGCTCTCGCGGCGCGCGGCGGCCGAGACGATGGTGGCCTGCGCCACCTCGATGAGGTTCTCGACTTCGAGCGCCTCCACGCGGGCGGTGTTGAAGACCTTGGACTTGTCGGCCAGCGTGATGGCTTTCACACGCTCGGCGACGGCCGCGATCTTGCCCACGCCTTCGTCCAGGCTGGCCTGGGTGCGGAACACGCCTGCGTGCTGCTGCATCGCCTTGCGCATGTCGTTGGCCACGTCCTGCGAATACTCGCCGCTGGTGCTGGCCTCCAGGCGCGCCAGGCGCGACAAGGCCAGGTCGGCAGCATCGGCAGGCAGGGCCTTGTGGCTGCGGGTCTTGAGGCTGGTCTCCACGATGTGGTGGCCGGCCGCGCGGCCGAACACCAGCAGGTCCAGCAGCGAGTTGGTGCCCAGCCGGTTGGCGCCGTGTACGCTGACGCAGGAGCATTCGCCCACGGCGTAGAGGCCGTTCACCACCGCGTTGGGGTTGCCATTCTTGGGTACCACCACCTGGCCGTGGATGTTGGTGGGGATGCCGCCCATCTGGTAGTGGATGGTGGGCACCACGGGAATAGGCTCCACCGTGATATCTACGTTGGCGAAGTTGTGGCCGATCTCGTAGACGCTGGGCAGGCGCTTCATGATGTCCTGCACGCCGATGTGCGTCATGTCCAGCAGGATGTAGTCCTTGTTGGGACCGCAGCCGCGCCCTTCCTTGATCTCCTGGTCCATGCAGCGCGAAACAAAGTCGCGCGGCGCCAGGTCCTTGAGCGTGGGGGCGTAGCGCTCCATGAAGCGGTCGCCGTTGCTGTTGCGCAGGATGGCGCCTTCGCCGCGGCAGCCTTCGGTGAGCAGCACGCCCGCACCGTACACGCCGGTGGGGTGGAACTGCCAGAACTCCATGTCCTCCAGCGGGATGCCGGCGCGCGCCGCCATGCCCAGGCCGTCGCCGGTGTTGATGAAAGCGTTGGTGGAAGCGGCATAGATGCGCCCGGCGCCGCCGGTGGCCAGCAGCGTGCACTTGGCCTCCAGGATGTGCACTTCGCCGGTTTCCATCTCCAGCGCGGTGACGCCCACCACGTCGCCCTCGGCGTCGCGGATCAGGTCGAGCGCCATCCATTCGACGAAGAACTGCGCGCGGGCCTTCACGTTCTGCTGGTACAGCGTGTGCAGCATGGCGTGCCCGGTGCGGTCGGCCGCGGCGCAGGCGCGCTGCACGGGCTTTTCACCGTAGTTGGCGGTGTGGCCGCCGAAGGGGCGCTGGTAGATGGTGCCGTCCGGGTTGCGGTCGAACGGCATGCCGTAATGCTCTAGCTCATACACGACATTGGGCGCTTCGCGGCACATGAACTCGATGGCGTCCTGGTCGCCCAGCCAGTCGGAGCCCTTGACGGTGTCGTAGAAATGGTAGTGCCAGTTGTCCTCGGACATGTTGCCCAGCGAAGCGCCGATGCCGCCCTGCGCCGCCACGGTGTGCGAGCGGGTGGGGAACACCTTGGACAACACGGCCACGTTGAGCCCGGCGCGTGCCAGTTGCAGCGAAGCCTGCATGCCGGAGCCGCCGGCGCCGACGATCACCACGTCGAAGCGGCGGCGCGAGAGAGACGAAAGAGCGGAAGAAGTGGCGAGTGCCATCGGTCAGAATCTCCAGAGCACTTGCAGCGCCCAACCGGTACACCCCGCCAGCCAGGCCAGGGTGAACACATGCAGAACCAGCCGGACAGACACCGGCTTGACGTAATCCATCCAGATGTCGCGCATGCCCACCCAGGCATGCCAGGCCAGCGCCAGGATGATCACGAAGGTGAACAGCTTCATCCACTGCGGCGCAAAGATGCCGGCCCATTTGTCGTAGCCGGTGATGGTGACGAGCTTGCCGGTGGCGTCACGGATGATCTGGCCCGCCGGGTTCTTGACATACCGGGGCCACAGCACCTGCGCCAACACCACGAAGGTGAACAGCGCCATCAGGGCCGCGGAGACGCGCTGGCTGAGCCAGTCGCGCAGGCCATAGTGGGCCCCGACGACCAGGCGTTTGGAGCCGTAGGTGGAGCTGGAGATCTCTTGCATGCGTTGCCTCAGAAGAAGAACAGCTTCACGCCCAGCGCCAGGGTGAGCAGCACGCTCAGACCCAGCGTCACCAGGGCCGAGAGGCGCCCGAAGCGCAGGGTGACGGCGTGGGTGGCGTCCATCCACAAGTGCCGCAGGCCAGCCAGCAGGTGATGCAGGAAGGCCCAGATCAGCGCCAGTGCCACGAGCTTGAAGAACCAGCCCGTGCTGCCCAGGAACACGGCGGTAAAGCGCTCATACGAGAGTTCGGTGCTGAGGCTGGTGTCGAACATCCAGATGATGAACGGCAGCAGCAGGAACATCAACGCGCCGCTCACACGGTGCAGGATCGACACGATGCCGGCGGGCGGCAGGCGGTATTTGAGGATGTCCAGCACATGGATGTTGCGGAAGACGGGCCGGCTGCCCCCCTTCGGCATCAGGTGCGGCTGGTCTTTGAGCGCGTTGTCTGCTGACATGCGTGGACCCTAAGTGAAATCTTGTTGTACGGTGCGGTAACCGCGCGCGATTCTATGGCAATGCAGCACGGGCGTTCGGTTCGGTTTTATTCAGCTCAGTTCGTTGCGGTAGTGGTGATGCGTGGTGTCGTAGAGCCCGCGGCGCAGTTCCACCGCGCGGTCGTCATAGGTCAGCGACAAGCGCTCCACGCTCAGCAGCGGCGCGCCAGGCGCCACGCCCAGCAGGGCGGCGCTCTCGGCATCGGCCAGCACGGCGCGGATCTTTTCCTCGGCGCGGATCATGCGCACGCCGAACTCGGTTTCGAACAGGTTGTACAGCGGACCGCGGTACTGGCCCAGCCGCTCGGCCGTGAGCCCGCGGAACAAGGTGCCGGGCAGCCAGATGTCGTCCAGCACCACGGCCTGGCCGGCCAGCGACAGCGTGCGCCGGATCTCCACCACCGGGTCGCCGCTTTTCAGCCCCAAGGCCCGCGCCACGTCACTGGGTGCGCGCACACGCTTGCAGTCCAGGAAGCGCCGCGCCATGGGCGGCACCTCGCTTGCCCCCGGCACGGCGGCATCGGGCTTGAGGCGCAGGAAGCGGTACTGGATGGTCTGTTCCGCGTGCGTAGCCACGAAAGTGCCCTTGCCCTGGCGCCGCAGCAGCAGGTTGTCGGCCGCCAGCGCGTCGATGGCCTTGCGCACCGTGCCCTGGCTGACCTTGAAGCGCGCCGCCAGTTCCATTTCGCTGGGAATGGCCTGACCGGGCGCCCATTCCCCGCTCTGCAGGCTGCGCAGCAGCAGCGTCTTGATCTGCTGGTACAGAGGCGCAAATTCGGGGGCGGCGGGCGCAGGGCGCTCCGCGCCGGGGGCAGAAGGCTCGTCGGGCATCAGGAGGCCAATGTACCCTTTTGAATGATGTCTTTTGTAAGACAAAGGAACGGCCGGGGATTTTCGTGCGGGCCGGTCCCCCTGCGCGGAAGTAGCCCGGCCACCTGTCCTACACTGCCGCGTCGCATTTCGGAGCCCACCATGACCCCCAAGAAACCCGTTCGAGTTGCCGTCACCGGTGCCGCTGGCCAGATCGGCTATGCACTGCTGTTCCGCATCGCTGCCGGCGAGATGCTGGGCAGTGACCAGCCCGTGATCCTGCAGTTGCTGGAAATCCCCGACGAGAAGGCCCAGAAGGCCCTCAAGGGCGTGATGATGGAGTTGGAAGACTGTGCCTTCCCGCTGCTGGCCGACATGCAGGCCCATGGCGACCCCACCACCGCCTTCAAGGACACCGAGTACGCGCTGCTCGTAGGCGCCCGCCCCCGCGGCCCCGGCATGGAGCGCAAGGACCTGCTGGCCGCCAATGCGCAGATCTTCACCGCCCAGGGCAAGGCCTTGAACGCCGCGGCCTCGCGCCAGGTGCGCGTGCTGGGCGTGGGCAACCCCGCCAACACCAACGCCTACATCGCCATGAAGAGCGCGCCCGACCTGTCGCGCCGCAACTTCACCGCCATGCTGCGGCTCGACCACAACCGCGCCGCCTCGCAAGTGGCCGCCAAGACCGGCAAGCCGGTTTCCACGCTGGAGAAGCTGTGCGTGTGGGGCAACCACTCGCCCACCATGTACGCCGACTACCGCTTCGCCACCATCGGCGGCCAGCCGGTGAAGGACCTGATCAACGACCAGGAGTGGAACAAGAACGTGTTCCTGCCCACCGTGGGCAAGCGCGGTGCCGCCATCATCGAGGCCCGCGGCCTGTCGTCGGCCGCCTCCGCAGCCAACGCCGCCATCGACCACATGCGCGACTGGGCCGCCGGCACAGGCGGCAAGTGGGTCACCATGGGCGTGCCGTCCAACGGCGAGTACGGCATTCCCAAGGACGTGATGTTCGGCTTCCCGGTCACCTGCGCTGGCGGCGACTACAAGATCGTCGAGGGCCTGGCCATTGACGCCTTCAGCCAGGAGCGCATCAACCTCACGCTCAAGGAACTGCAGGAAGAGCAAGAAGGCGTGAAGCACCTGCTGTGACACGCGGGCTGCCGGCCCTCACCCCACCCTCTCCCGCCGAGGCGGGAGAGGGTGTTGCATCTTCCATGCATCCCCGTGAGGCCTTGTTCGAAGCGCAGGAGCAACTGCCTGCGCTGCCGGTCTGCGACCACTATGCCGGCGTGGAAGTGCGCATGCGCAAGAGCCTGGAGTTGCAGGCCGAGCTGGGCCCGGTCTTCGACGTCACGCTCGATGCCGAAGATGGCGCCCCGGTGGGCGGCGAGGCCGAGCATGCGCACCTGATGGCCGAGCTGATCATGGGGCCGCAGAACCTCTTCGGCCGCGTCGGCGCCCGCCTGCCTGCCCCTGGCAGCCCGGCGTTCCAGGAGGTGGCCAGCACGCTCATCAAGCGCGCCGGTACGCGCGTGGCCTACCTGATGGTGCCCAAGATCGAGAGCGCCAAACAATGGCAGCAGGTGGCGCGGGATCTGGATGCCCTGGCCAAGTCTGCCCGCATCAAGCGCACCCTGCCCTTGCATGCGCTGGTAGAGACGCACGGCGCGCTGCGTGACGTGCAGGCCATCGCCGCGCATCCGCGCATCGAGTCCTTGTCGTTCGGCCTGATGGACTTTGTCTCGGCCCATCGCGGCGCGATCCCCCAGTCGGCCATGAGCGCCACGGGGCAGTTCGAGCATCCGCTGGTGGTGCGTGCCAAGCTGGAGATTGCCGCGGCCTGCCATGGCCAGGGCAAGACGCCCTCGCACAGCGTGGTGACCGAGTTCAAGGACAAGAATGCCCTGCAGGCAGCCGCCACGCGGGCCATGCGCCAGTTCGGCTTCACACGCATGTGGAGCATCCACCCCTCGCAGGTGCGGCCCATCATCGAGGCGTTTGCACCCACCGCCGCCGAAGTCGACCAGGCGATCGAAATCCTGCAGGCCGCCCAGGCCGTGCAATGGGCGCCGATCCAGCACCGGTCGGTGCTGCATGACCGCGCCAGCTACCGCTACTTCTGGCACGTGATCGAGCGCGCGCACCGCACGTCCTTGGCCGATGGGCCGCAACTGCCGGCTCAGGTGCGCGAGGCGTTCTTCGGTCCTCTGTGACCGGGGGTAAGGG
>Ga0307516_10002564_pt1 | contig 24157 bp, 36 predicted proteins | sample 19_EM_MG_FD_203310 | JGI IMG/M metagenome (GOLD analysis project Ga0307516, IMG submission 203310) | Populus trichocarpa ectomycorrhiza microbial communities from riparian zone in the Pacific Northwest, United States - 19_EM | ecosystem: Host-associated > Plants > Roots > Unclassified | place...
ATACAGCACTCACGAAAACACCCCGACACGACGAACCTAAGATTATTCCGCTGTGAATAAAGAAATCGAACCTGACTCTACGATATCTCTACCTCCACCTCCGTACTCGCGTACCCAGGTGTCACAACGACAGACAAGAAACACCTCTTCCTCCCAACTATGTCTATAAGGAACTCTCTGCGGAACGGCCCCAGCGATCCGTACCAAGATGTTTCAACCTTCTTCATCAAACGGTGTTTCTTCATCTTTTTCTTTTGCCCCGACTATCCTGTCGAGTTCCCAACTGATGGTATCCTTTCTGACGGACCCACATCGCCCCCTAATCTTCCGCCAGACTTTTCCCAAACACTTGACTTCCAATCGGATCAAGACAGACATTTCCTAGGAGCGTTGTCACGTCTAAGGGTCCTGCAATCTCCTACTAGCGATGACATAAGGGCCATTTTAGAGGAAGCTTCTGGCTCTATTCGAGCAAGTCAGCTCGTTCGATTGCAAAACGAGGCGGACGCTACACTGTCCCGGCGTTCAAACAAGCGGACTATGCACAGGAGGGCGACTGTGGTAATTATCTTCTTTTTAGGAAAGGGCGAAACGGTTACTAAACACCTGGAACCTCATAAATCATTGCGTAGCTACTGTGAAGATCTCAGTAGCGAACGCTTGCCGCTCCGTAACTCCGAAGACCAATTGGTGCGGTATTCTGATGCTGAATTTATACTGGAGGGTGTCGAAATAGCAGAATTTCATGTACGACCTCCACTTACAAGGTCAGGACATATCGAAGAGCAAGAAGGTGTTGCAGGGGATACGATGGAGAAGGCCAGGCGCCGGGAGAGGTTGGGGATATCAGGTTGCTTTCCTTAGCGCAGCCCACGGGCTAAGTGACGCTCACGTGATCGCCATGATGGCGATGCTGGAATATGGGGGAGGGCGGGGGCCGGTCGAAGCGGGATGACGAGACAGTAACAGCGAAGGCAGATGGGGGTTGGAGGGGAGAGGAAAGGAGATGGATTTCTTTTATTTTTTCTTGTTTCCTTGGTGCGCTCTCTATGTTGGAAATGCTTCTCGCGGTGCTCTATGTATTGGGGTGCCGAGATGGTCTTTGGATTTGGCGCAAGAGAAGGGACGGATCTACTTGTTACAAGGCACGACTAGTCATCGAACTGACAGAAAGAAGGGATCGACTGCGAGGTAACGGCCTTCCTAAACCCTACGATTGGTCGTGACAACAACCTTTCGAAATGCACGTAACGGCTGCTAAGAGAGTACTTCGATATCTCAAGCCTACTTCGGAATTGCAAATCCAATATCGACTTATCAGATATACCAACCCGGGAAATTGGTGGGAGGATGTGTGTTCGGTCTCGGATACGTCAGCACTAGCCAGGAACCTGTTATATCTCGGTCGATCGAATTCCGATATGTCACCTCTACAACCAATCCCGCTAATTTACTCGACATGAACAACTACTACAACTTCCAGGACTCGTTCAGACCGATCAGTATACCAAGAGCGAGGGCCGGACAAGTGACTCTTACAGGAAAGAGGGGGTGTGACTCGGAACGGAAAAAAGGGGTGCTTGAGAAGGAAAACCGCTCTGAAGGATTGTTCTGTTTATATTTGAAGTTCTTGCATCATGTCAGCAAGTGTGAGTCGGCACTCTTTTTTCCTACTAGCAAGTGTTTTTCCCACAGGGTTTTTCACGGCAGAGGTTTTAAAGAGGTCGATGAGGTTTAATGGGTTTATTTGCATTTGGTCGATTTGAGGGGGTGGTGTTGGAAATGCTTCTCGCGGCGCTCTACCGGCCTCTGTTTCGAAGAGGCACTATATAACGAATTTGTCTTTCTTGGATCCTGAATAAGCCAAAATGCAGAAGGCTGTCGAGTTGGAGGGGGTGTCATCCAGTCGAACGTGTGAGAAGGGGCCGGAGGAAGGGCCGTGGCGGGTAAACTGGAGTGCTTTAGGGACAATGTTATGCAAGCGGTAATCTGATGGGCAATCAGATTACTCGGGCGGGAGTTGTTGGTTAGAAGGAGATGAACCGCTGACACTCGGCGGTGATGGTGTGGGATCATTGAGAGTCACTCGTTGGTTCGTAGTAAATCGATTGATTGATACGTCGAAGGAGGAACATTCTCTCTATGTACAACGGGCCTGAGGGACTCGCCAGGGATAAAGGACGAGAGACTGTCCCCCGAGCCGGCGCCCGGAGACCCGGACAGCTGTCATCTCCGGACGCCGTCTCCGGTCCGTCATCTGCGGACGCCCATTATTTTGACATACATGCTTCCTGTCCTACCAAATGAGGATCAGGCAGCCCGACAAGACAGTGGCCGGAAGCGCAAAGAGGGTGGCCGCAAGGTTTTACCAGTTCAAGACTGGGCACTGCCTGACAGGGGAGTACTTGGAGTGGACCAAGAACCGAGGCTCAGCCAAATGCTGGTGGTGCGAGTGTGAGAAGCATACGAGGGAGCACGTCTTCAAGAACTGTGGACGGTGGAAGGAACAGCAGAAGGTGCTGTGGAAGGAGGTGTGGAAGGAGACGGGGAGAGGAAAGAGACGGTTTGCGGTTCGGGATCTCCTGGCCGACGAAAGGTGCAGCAGGGCGGTGCTGGACTTCCTATCTACGACCGAAGTAGGGAGGCTGGTGCCGGCCGCGGCGGAGGAGGACGCGCAGAGTGAGGCGTCAGAGTGGGAACTCCGGGAGCGGAGAGAGCGAGAAGAGGAGAGGGGAGCGGAAGCTGAGAGGCTGGGCGCCGAGGTGGAGGAACCCCTGTTCCTCCCCACGCCCGCCTTTATAGCATCCGGGAATGAAGAGTGAGGATGAGGCGTGTCTTTCATTTGTCATTTCCTTGGGGCGCTTTCGATTTTCTTGGGACAGGCCGGGGCGGATGGCAAAGGGAAGCTTGCAACGTGCCGCCACCGCGCGGACAGCGGCGGGGAAACGGTCAAAATGTACGCCGCCATAGTCTAGAAAGGCTTCACGCGAGTATGATAAAACAAAAAAAAAAAGCCATCTCCGATCAGCTATTCCTCGACGGTCCGCGGAGGTTCACCCAGGTCCGCGCCTCAATCTAGCACGGCGACCACCCTATTCGCTCAGGTAGGCAGAAGCACGACATCGCGGTTGCGGGGAGTTCTAAGAGGCTCGCCTCGAGGTTCTACCAGCTGGAGACGGGTAACTGCCTTGCTGGGCGGTACCTGAAGAATCGGCCCACCGAACGCAGAAACGGGTTTACTCTTCAAGATGTGCCGGTGTAGCCAGGCGGTACTTGCTAGACACCACAGATATGGGAAGGCTGGTCGCGGCCGAGGAAGACGCAGGGGGCGAGGCGAGAAGGGCGGAGGCGGAGGTGCTGGCTGTTGCGGCGCAGCTGGGTAAAGGGGTATTGCCGGGTAAGAGGGCACTGCCGCAGTTCCCGCCCATCCCGCCGTGTTGATGGAATTGGCGCTTAACGACATTAAGCCCTCCTCCTGATCCTCCGGCTTCTGGACTTTGTCTTCCATTGTGGCGACGACATCACAGACGATTGAGAAAAGGAAATAGCAACTACCGACGAAACAAGACGAAACAATACGAAACAAGTTAGCAGTTATTCTGCAACCGTCCTACCAGAATTACCGCGCGCAGCGACAATTGCAACCGCGATTTCTGCGCCTGTGAAGCCATGGTGTCTCTTGATGACTGTGTGTTCAAGTCCCTATTTGGGGCACTAGAACAGCAAGGGGGAGAGGGCGGGGGAGGGTGGCCTTTTTGCGCTCGCTAGCCCCAAATTCATAGCTATTAAATCTACTTAACTTCGTTTATTCGTTCGTGTTAGGTGTGAATTAGTGGCAAGAAGGATTACAACAGCAGCGACAATCTCTTTTAAATATCCTGTAATTCACCTGTTGTATTATTTCTCTTTTGCACAGGAGGTCAGGATAAAATTAATCTTACAGGAGGTCAGGATAAATCAGCGGAGCGACGAGACAATGATACGTTGTGACAGCCGCACGCCTAAACGAAGCCTCTGCGTCAAGTGGTGTTCATATGACGGCCCCCGCCGCCTCTCAGGTACTCTTTTGGTTTTACTAGCTGTTGTGATTATGATACCCGGAGACGATCAGGGGGTAACTATTTTACGAGCGGTGGTTGCAGGAGCAGCTCCGGAGTATCCGCTAGCGGAGTCGATGATACACCAGGCCACATCCCTCGCCCTCCGATATGTGGGTATATATGTATGGAGTGGTCGCTCTCAGCATAAATCCCAGACAGCCAGTTACACCCACCAGAACACACGCAGTAATGAACACACCATTTTACAGAGATCCCGACCCATCTCAGGAAGATGCAGCCCTCAGTGAACGTAACGTATTATATCAACCTCAAGATCCACACGGAGATGCGGCTATCGATGCGGAAACCGACTTGTGGGCTTATTGGGATCAGTGCATTCCAGACATCGATACGGTCCCCTATCCCCAGAGCGATTTCCTAGACCTTTTGTTTGGGGACGGAAGTGCTGTCGAAAATGGTAATGACGACCAGAATCTCGGGCGCCGGAATTCTGTCGCCGCCGATCCGGGGACTTGCTGCGAGAAGGAAAAGTAGGTCTCGCAACAGCAACCTATATGAGGGCAGGGCTGAGATTTTGTAGGACGGAGATGTCGGACCGGATTGCGGAACTAGGGGAAAAGTCGAAAGAATTGGACCGGAGGGTTACCGAATTGGAAGAAAGGTTTATTAACGCTCAGAGCAGTTATCATGCGCACGCTAATGCTTATTCACAGGACGGAAAAGTCATATCCCAGAGCCAGGTTCTTCAAGAGAGGAGAGACTAACGAACTGTAGATTTGCCGAGTATCTCAAAAAACTGGCACCCTGGACTGAAGAAGTAGCACGGCATTTTAGTTCTTGTTGAGCGGATTATCGTATTGTCCTGTTTTCAGTTTCGAGTTTGTGTTTGATATCGTACATGGTTCTAGGACACAGTGTCCCTCCATTTGTTTCCCAATCAGATGCATTATATGTATGTGAATAGCAAGTGTGGCCGGCAAGCCCCAAAGCTGACGCAGCTCGTCGCCCCGCTTCGACCAGCCCCCGCCGCCCCTATAAGGCTCTCTCTCAAGTCTCACTTCGAGTGTCAATTTATTTCTTTGGTCAGACGATTCATTTGCATTCGGCGGTTCTGACTCATTTCAGGGGGCCCGGCTCGACACCCACGTCGCCCCACAGCTCGCGCAACGGGTGCACGGCGACGGCTCGACTGTTTGTATCGCTTGCCTGGCGGCTCGAAGTTCTGCTCGGCGGCGTAAGTCTTACAGCGATCAGTCAATAGTGGGTTTGTGGAATGTGTGGAGGCAGCGTGGTGGTACCGTGGCGGCTTTGTCCTGGCCTTTATACCAAGATATTTTGAGAGAGAGAGAGAGAGACAAGAGAGAGAAGGAGAGAGAGACAGTAAGACACAAGGAATAAGAAGAAGGAAACACGAACACAAGTACGACAGGGAAAGAGGGCTTCGCTCCCGCCGGCCTCCCCGCCTTCCAGCTGCTAACGATACTGTACTATGGGTGGGAGGGTGTTTAGTGTCCACCCCCCTAACATAAGCGCTGAGCGTCGCTTATACGCTGTAATGGAGGTACACAGTCCTTTCCCGTTCGCCGTCCGCTGCGACCTCGAGCAGTCCGCCAGCGGCTCGCGGCGACTCCCCCTGCCCCCGCCCGGCCTATCCCACAAGTAAAGAAACAGAGAGAAGGAAAGAAAGAGAAAAGTCCTCGCCCCCACCTTCGTCGTTCTCAAGAAGTCCAGGATCGCTCCCGCGCACCGGTTCTTTCCCTTTCCCGTCTTCGTTCCTCTGCCCACATCGTCTTCTGTTGCGTCCTCCACCTGGCGCAGTTTTTGAACAAGTGCTCCCTCGTCTGCGTCCCGTAATGGAGGTGGACACAACTTTATGCTCTGTCCTAGTACACCAAAGCCGAGTGAGAACTCATGATGACTTTGTGGAGACGCGTTGTTTGCCACCACCCCTTTGCCCTCCGCCCAGGCCCGTCCAAGGAAATAAAAGGAAATAACAAAAGAAATGACAAAGGAAAGGATGCGGCCCCTCCCTTGCCCTCTCTCGCCGACGCCATGAAGACCAGCGTGGGAAGGAACAGTGGTGACCTCACTCACGGCGCTTTCCTCCTCAGCCGGCACCCACCTTCCCACATCCGTGGTCTAGCACCGCCTAACTGCACGTCTCGTCCGCCAGGAGGTCCCGGATCTTCCACCGGTCCTTCCACCTCCTGGTCTCCTTTTTGACCTCCACCCACAGGATCTTCTGCTCGGCCTTCCACTCCGGACACCTTGAAGAGGTGGTCCCGATTCTGGTTCGGATAAGCTCTGCTGTTGCGGGGTTTTTTTTTTTTTTTTTTTTTTTTGTTTACTCATTACTCGTTTGCGACCTATGTAGATCATGACGAGGGGCGCGCGCCCATATGTACAGTCCGGATCCCCGCTGCAGTCCGCGTGTAGCGGCACGGTGCAAGCTTCCCTCTGCCCTCCGCCCAGGCCTGTCCCAAGAATTTGTAAGGCGCACCAAGGAAATGACAAAGGAAATGACAGAGGAAATAACAAAGGAAAATGACAAAGGAAAAGCGAGAACCGCGACCGCCCGCTACTCCTCTCCTACCGATGCCATGAACGGGGGGGTAGGGAGGAACAGTGGGAGTCCATCCCTGGTGTCCTCCTCGTCCTCGACACCCAGCCCCTCCGCCTCCGCCTCCCTTTCCTCTTCCCGCTCCCTCCTCTCCCGGAGCTCCCATTCCGACGCCTCGCTCCCCGCGTCGTCCACTGCCGCAGCCGGCACTGTCTTTCCTACGTCCGTCGAGGAGAGGAAATCCAAAACCGCCTGACTGCACCTGCTCTCGGCGAGAAGCTCGTGGGCTTTCCACCGCCACCTCCCCCTGCCCGTCTCCTTGTACACCTCCTCCCACAAGGTCCTCTGCTCCTCCTTCCATCTCGGGCACCTCTTCAAGAGGTGGTCCCTCGTCTGCTTGGGGCACTGGCACCACCAGCACTGGGGGGTCGGGCGAGATTTCGTCCAGTGCAGGTATTCGCCTGTCAGGCAGTGCCCCGTCTTCAGCTGGTAGAACCTCGCGGCAAGCCGCTTGGTGCTCCCAGCCACCGTGCCGTTGGGCCTCTGGCTCTTTGGCATTTTGTATTTCTTTTTGGAGGTCCGGCCTCTAGCCCACTGCCGCGCCTCCGCCCACTTCTTCTCCGAGATCTCCCGCCTGATGTTGGCGAGGGACCTGGGGCGCGCCTCGTCCAGCCATTCCACCCCCTTGCTGTTGCGGGGTGGGCCGATTCTTCGTCCAATTGAGGTACTGCCCGGTCAGGCAGCGCCCCGTCTTGCTTCGGCATCCGGTACTTCGTCTTGGAGGTCCGGCCTCCACTCTTCTATGAATACCTCAACATCCAACACTCCAATCGATAATCTGACAACAGGAGGTGACCCGCTACGATGTTATCTATCATCGGTGAGCGGTATTAAAAAACTTATTTGGTTTTGTATCGCTGGCTGTGGATTGCGATCGACCAATGGCACAACTATGTACACGCTAGCCGACAGTTTGCCAAGGCCGGAATCCTTGACTCCTCTCGACCAGAATCACACCGGGTCACCAACCGATTTTCCACCCTTCATCATTCCGTCGGGCTATGTAAGTCGGCTTTGTATGTTGTTCTGCCCTGACGAATATGCTCTACGACAAGGATCGGTCGATTCGCGAAGGGAGGTTCAACGAGGTGGTGGCTTGAACCGCCGTAACACCGCCGCCACGCATCGGCCTCCGGAGGTGTTGCCGCGCGCTGCATCCACCCGCTAGTCTGGGTCTTGTACTGGCACCACCAGCACCGAGCGTCAGGTCTTGCCGGTGGCTCTGGCGGTTCGGTTTTGCCGGAGGCTAATATAAGAGGGGCCCCGTTCCATGAGATCCCCACACTCGACCATTCAACCAACACACGCTCGGCCATTCAACCAATACACACTCGACGACCTGATCCCGAGGCGTCTCGTCGCCCCGCTTCGACCGCCCCCCGCCGCCCCCCAGCCACGAGTGTCGTATTAGGGCTGCTGCGCTTTACGATTAAGGCCGTGCCGCTATTTGGTAGGAGTCACCCCCTCCTACTCAGTCGATTGGGCTTTTCCCCTTCTCCGCTCCCTCCGTCTCCTTGCGTGGTGAATACCCAGGCGAGTACCATCTCAGGCCATCCCCGCGACCTGGTTGAAAGTGCAGTACCTGGTTGCGGCAAAGTTGTTGGTACAAGCTCTGTCCCGCTAGCGCGCGAAAGCCACTCACGGCGAGACGCTTCCCCCCTCCCCCCCTCCTGTGTCGGTATTTAGTAGGAGTCATCCCCTCCTACTCAGTCGATTGGGCTTTTCCCCTTCTCCGCTCCCTCCGTCTCCGTGGTGAATACCCAGGCGAGTACATCTCAGGCCATCCCCGCTGCGACCTTCATGAACAAAGCCGTGCTGACAGGTAGGTTGCAGATTATTGTCCCGTCGTCCCGCTTCGACCGCGCCCCCCAGCGGGCCGATGATCCCACCTCTCCTCCTCCCCAGAACTACCGGACGGGCCGTGCACCACTGCACCGCCAACAAATCGTTCGACAGTTTGCCCGACTTCGTGCGATCGAGCCTGGCGGCTTAATGGCGCTCAGCGGTTCGGTTCGGTTCGAAACATCACGTCGCGTTCGACCGGTTGGGTGTGTCCGGAGTGGAAGGCCCAACAGAAGATCCTGTGGGCGGAGGTGCAGAAGGAGAACATCCGGCACCTCCCCTTTGTACTTCCCTTTGTCTAAGTCTCTCATTCGATTTTCCTCTGTCCAAGCCTTTCCTTGCGGCCGCGGTTTCCTTTGTCAAATTTCCTTGGCTCCTCAACTTCTTGAGATAGGCCTGGGAGGAGGGCAAAGGGGGGGCAAAGGGGGCCGGTCGAAGCGGGGCGACGAGACAGTAACAACGAGAACCGGACAAAATGTACGCCCGCCGTAGTCTAGATAGGCTGTGATTAAACAAAAATAAAAAAGAAAGCGTTCGACCTCTTGGGTCGGGTGAGATGATGATATTTCATGATCCACCCTAGTCTGGCTCTCTTTTTGCCAAGGAAATCTAATCAATCTACGCGGTGCAACAGAATTTTTAGATATGTAACTATCTCGTTCGCCTTATCTTTCCGGGTATTTAGGCCGTGAACTATAGCGCGGACTGTGTCCGCTTGCTGCTCCCCATTCCGGCACCTCGCTCCTCGCGAACAGCCTTATAGCGGAGAGGAAGTCCAGTACCGCCTAGCTGCGCCTCTCGTCAAGGAGTTCCGGATCTTGTTTTACTGGCTCTTCCCCGTCTTCTGGTGAGGTAGTGACCTGTCTTCACCTGGTGGAGCCTCCTGGAGCTACCCGCAACCGCGTCATCCGGCTTCTGCCTGCTTGGCATCTTGTACCCTTCGTCAACACCGAGGGTTGGCTCCTCTGCGAATTTGGGCCATACGATGTTATTGTGGATATTAGGCGCCCAGCGCCCCAACACTTGCATGGGCCTAGGCTGTTGACAGCATAGATCGCTGAAGATCTGCAACACATTTTGCGATGCCCGGAATAATTAACGCCGACCTCTCAGCCCTGTAACGCGGTCCAATGAGAAAGCTATTAGGGAGGTTCTGCAGGTTTCTCACCCCCTCTACTGATCTGTTTAGTCTGGCACCTTTTATTTTGTGGCCGCGGCGGGCGGCGGCGGCGGCGGCGCGGCTGTTGGCTTTTTTTGTTTATTCAGTACTCGCGTGCGACCTAGAGAGATCATTCATGGCGAGATTATGTACAGCCCTATCCTGCCCGCTGTCCGCGCAGTGGCGGCTTGTTGCAAGCGTCTCTTTGCCCTCCGCCCAGGCCTACCCCGAAAAGAAGTGAAGCGCACCAAGGAAATGACAAAGGAAAGAGGAGCGAACGTGTGAAGTAAAGGAAAAAGACAAAGGAAAGTGCACTCCGACCCCTCACGCCGTCTCCGCAGACGCCATGAAGACGGGCGTAGGTAGGAACAGCAGTAGCTCCTCTCCCCCGTCCAGCTCCATCACCCCCGCCTCCTGCTCCTCCAGCCACTCCTGTACCTCCAGCTCCGACACCACGCTCACCGCGTCGTCCTCCTCGGCCAGTACCCTTCTCCCCACATCCGTAGCTGCAAGGAAGTCGAGTACCGCTCGGCTGCACCTCTCGTCCGCCAGGAGGTCCCGGATCTTCCACCTATCCTTCCACCTCCCAGTCTCCTTCCGCACCTCCGCCCACAGGACCTTCTGCTGGGCCTTCCATCCCGGGCACGCCTTGAAAAGGAGCTCTCGGGTCTGATTTGGGTACTGCACCACCAGCACTGCGGTGTGGGCCGGCTCTTTGTCCAGTTGAGGTACTGCCCGGACAAGCAGTGCCCCGTCTTCAGCTGGTAGAACCTAGAGGCGAGCCTCTTGGTACTCCCAGCAACCGTGCCGTCCGGCTTCTGGCTTTTCGGCATTCGGTATTTCTTCTTGGAGGTCCTGCCTCCCGCCCACTGGCGCGCCTCTGCCCACTTCTTCTGGGGCGGCTGGGGCCGGTCGAAGCGGGGCGACGAGACTCAACAGTAGGGTTAGGGTGCCGAGATCTCCCGCTTGAGGTTGGCAAGGGACCTTGGGAGCGGAAACGCCCGCACTTCTGACCGGCCGTCCAAGCTGTAGCTCGGCCATTCCACCCCATGGGTGTTTGGCTCTTCCGCCGCAACCTTTGTCCACTCGTCGGCTTTCTCGTTGCCGGCCACTCCCTTGTGGGCAGGACACCATCGAATCTCGATGATGATACCTGGCCTTGCCTTGCGCAGTGCTTGTAGCCCATGTGCGTTTTGATGCCTGCCCAGCCTTCGCCCCTCCGCCAGACCACTGAATATCCCGACGCCCCACTCTCCACCCGCGACCCATCCGTGAACATGGTGAGTCCTGGGCGCGTCCTCTCTGCCTCCGCCTTTGCTGTCTCCTCCTCTTCCAGGATCAGCTCCGCGCTGAGTGTTTCCTGCGCCCGGGGCAGGACTGTGCTCTCCATCCTTCCTGCGTAAGCAAGGGCGTTTGTGAGCCTCCTTCCAAGTGCCGTCGGTGCTCCTACGACCTCCCGTGCCTGGTCTCCCTGTGGCAGGCTGAGCAGTCGCAGTCCAAAGTGCCGTTGCTTGTTTTCGAGCTGAGCCGCCGCCCCTCTGAGCCCGGACTCCATTGACAGCGCCCCTAGGTTGGTGGTTCTGAAGCAGCCTGTGACTGCTCTCGCCTGCTGGTTGACCAGCAGCTGCAGCTCGTTCGCCTGACCCGTGGTACCCCGCGCCTGGTTGCCCCTCTACCAGAGTTCAGACCCAAACATGGCCACCGACTGGACGCATGCCATCATAACCTTTCTGCAGTTGGCCGGTGATAGCCCCATCTAGCCCGTGAGCCGGCGGAGCCTCCCCAGTGCCTTCCTACCCTCCTTCATCCGCGTAGAGTGGTGGCCCCTCAGGGCGCGGCTGTTGGCGATGCGCTGTCGCCGCCATCTCTCTCTCGCTCCTGCCTGAGGTTCGCGAGGTACCTGGGTAACGCCTCCAGGACGATTTCTCCGATTGGCTACCACTTGCCGAATTCGCGTCCAAATTGGATATCGATCAACCGAGTGGGAACCAGCGGAGAATGTTGACGAACTCGAGGACGTCACCCAGTTTCACGAACAGTATCCCCATGCCCCGCCCGGCGGGGACGCCCCGGCTTTGGAAGGTTTTGTTGAGAAAATATGAGTACACATGTATAAGTAGGGCTTTCTTCTGCGCGTTGTCTGTTCTTCTTTCTCTCTCATGCAACCTCTTGTTTATCTTCTTTATCCTACGAATCAAACTCCTGTTCACGGCGTTCGCTCGTTTAGCGTTCACCTACCTCTGCCTCCCGCGTTCGCTCGTCTAGTGTCGCCTGCCTGTATTCCCTACCTTAGGTTTCTCCCGCCGCCGCCTGCCGTTACAGCCTGAGGGAGGAGAATGCTAGGCAGCTGGAGTGCTGAGGGATCCGCATGATTTTGATATCACTCGACTCCCCCAGGCCCAGACAAGACCAGTCTGATCAAGGTGGCTCGATCTCAACTGTGGCGTGTCGGAATCCATTTTCATTTTTAACGTAATTACAATTCCTCCAGCGATCTCTCCTCCAGCAATCTCTCCACTCTCTGCGTAATTATGGCCAAGAAATATTGCATCTGCTCGACTCTAAAGTTGTCCCCAGGGAATTGCGGCCTCACACCACCTAGGTCCCATCCACTAGGTATTGCTTCCCCGTTTTCGTACTTCGAAATGTCTGCTCTGCGGGCTGGCTGATTCCTCGGCACACTATAACGTTGAATCTTCTCCAGCATTCTGCCATGTGTCTGCTCGCGAGGCTCCCGAGAGACTGCCAGTATCGCATTCACTGTAATCCCACTGTCAATTACGCTTATACTCTCGACGTGTCTGCTGTAAGTTTCCAGCCATACTTCGCAGGCCTGTCGGATGCTGTGGGGTGAAGCGTTAGTCGAGATATACATCCCTCGCAGATAACGGTAAAGGCCGGAAGCCGCCTCGCTGCTGTAAAAAGTACTATTCATGTAAGCTGAGAAAAGCAGGTCTCGCCGGATACCCTCGTCTTCTGTTCCGGCATTAAGAATTGCAGAAAAAAGCTCGTATGGGCCCAGAATCTCGATAGGTGGTGATAGACGCTTGATAAGAAAGGGCGGCTGTCGACAGTAGACGCATTCATTAATGTTGCCGGCCACTGAGTACCATCTATCAGCACAGTCAAAATGGACATCCTTTCTGCAGCATGAAGTTCTTATAGCCAATTGCCCATGTGCTAATGCCAGTAGGCAGATGCCGCACGGCTCATGCCACGCTCTACTAGCATCCACATGGTAACAATCTGCTTCGGTGATTTCGATGGCTTGCATTTGGGCGATGATTTCTTTGTGCCTCTAGGAAGTCAGTAGCACGGATTCCCTTTTGTAGTCCTGGGCCGTGGACGGATCCACCCAACACTAAGAGTAGTGACGTGAAAGTCAAGTTTAGCTGGTCTAAATCTATCACAAACGATGTCTATATCTATTCTGCTTTGCGCCAAGCGGGATCTTGCTGCTGCTTCCTGGTCTAAATCTATTCGGTATCACAAACGATGCCTATATCTATTCTGCATCGTACTAAGTGGTCTAAATCACAAAATAATTTCCGTCCTTTATGTAGCCTAGTCCTGTGTCCTTGCAGGGATGTCTATTTCTACCCTATTCAGCAACCACGTCAGCCACAGCCACACATTAAATATGTATAAATAAAAAAATTTAGTTAGATACTTTGATGTTCGCGTTTGGTCACCTAAGTTTGAGGCTCGCTTAACACTCGACTTGACCTGCATCTACCCGCCACTAATACTCGTCGCGTCTCACTCACCATCGTCGCCCCGCTTCGACCGGCCCCCGCCCACTTCCCGCTGTCCCTGATCATCACGGCTGTTCCTGTCGCTGTGAGGATACTCGTCAACCTAGTCGTCGCGTCTTATTCGCCATCGTAATCTTTGCTCGCCGTCTTACTCGTCGTGTCTTATACCAGCATACTCGTCACTCGTCACGTCTTACTCGCTATCGTCCTCGCCGCCGGTGTCCCCACCGCCATCTCACCGTCGATATCTTCCTCGCCGCTTCGACCAGCCACGTCGTATTGTACAACTTCCTGCTGTCCTGTCACTCTGAGAGCTGCGCTAACGTCACGAAGCTCGCCAATATACCGGTCGCCTCTTTCTCATCGGACTCGACGATGGATGCGAGCAACGCGAATCGATCCACCGAGCAGTCGGCGTTGAGCGAACCGCCGTGTGGCCAGCGCCGCAGGCCTTGCACACGGCGTTGATTCCTAAGCAGCGATTTGTCTTCCCGGGTACCCGTGGACCTGTGACCCTCGTACCGAACGCCGAACCTCCCTCGTATCCGAACCCCCGCGGTACTGTGGAGCTAGCCACCCACTCGTGATACCGATCCTCACCATGTCTCCCCCGACTGCGTTACCCTGGGAACATCTTCAGCCTGCTAGCTCCACCAGCCTCTAGCCCCTCTGTCATTGTCTCGTTGCCCCGCTTCGACCGACCCCCGCCACAGAAGGAGAGTGGGATGAACCCACCGAATCGTCGTCACCTCGCCGTTCTCGTCCACCCTCCAATCCTCGTCCCCCTCGTCCCCCTCGTCCCCCTCTCTTCCTTGTCTTCCTCGCCCGTCCTCGATCTCGAACTATCATCCCGGAGGGCAGACCAGGGCGGAGATGAAGGGGAGCCACAACGAGCCGCCTTGCGGTTGGTGTCAATACAAGAGACCGCAGCAGAAGACCCTGTGTGCAGAGGTGCGAAAGGAGACAGGAAGAGGGAGGAACCGCTTTACGATCCACGACCTCGCAGACGAGCGGTGCACCCATGCAATTCTAGATTTTTGCGCACCACGAAGGTGGGGAGCAGGGTGGGTCCGCAAGCGGTGCCACCGAAACCAGACGAGGACGAGAGTGCGGCCGGGGAACAAGAAGCAGATGGGGATCCGGGGAAAGAAGTCGAGGAAGTGGGAGGGGTTTCCTATCGTGTTTCTCCTCATTTCCTTTTCCCTCCTCACCTGTCTTTACGATTACTGTTTCTTTGGTCTGTCTTTAATTTGGGAAAGGCCAGGCGGAGGCAGGGGGAGTTGCCACGGGCCGCCGGCGGACTGATCGGGGTCGCGGCGGACGGTGAGCGGGATAGGACTGTACATAATATCGCCATGATCCAATAGGGTCGCATGTTCGGGTTGGACAGTGTCATAGGATACACGCCGGTGGCGATTCTATCGCGGGTGGACATGATTCCCCGCTGACTGCTCGTCCGCCATCATACTCGCCTACCGTCACGTCTTATTGCACAACTTCCCCACTGTCCTCTGTCACTGTGAGAGCTGCGCTAGCGACATAACGAAGCTCGCCAATATACTCGTCAACCCCCTCATCGATGTCGTACTCCCGCCGGTGTCCTCACCGCCATCCTCCTCATCGTGGTCGTTGCGTCTTACACGCCTTCTGAGAGCGGCGCGTCACGAAGCTCGCCAGCTATCTACTAGCCGCGTCATATTGCACCACTTACCCGATATATCTGATTCACTGAGCTGTGCTAGTCATGTCATGAGCAGCATCGCGACGATGGATGCGACGCGAAACGATCCACCGAGCGGTCGGACAAGCGTCGAGCGAACCGCCGTGCGAGCCGTCGACTAAGCCCCAGGGCATGCGTCAAAACGATTCGGCGGTTCTGGCGAGAGCGGATCGTAGGCCTCTTGGTTGTAACCCACCTCTTCCTGCAGCAGTTTCGCACGCGACGATCACGATTACGATAGCGAGTAAGTCACGACGAGCATGATGGCGAGTCAGACACGACAAGTATGTTGCCGAGATCTGTGACGCGGTTAGCGCAGCTCTCTGAGTGTTGGCGACTATGGCGGTGAGGACACCGGCGGCGAGGGTAGCCTTGATTGAGGATGGTGGTGAGGACGCCGGCGGCGAGCACGATGGGACGTGTACGCTAGTGTGTTCGACACGACGAGTAAGACGGCGAGTAAGACGTGACGACTACGAAGGTTGACGAGTATATTGGCGAGCTCCGTCATGTCGTTAGCGCAGCTCTCGTAGAGCTGGAGGATGACGGGGAGAATGACGACGAGTAGATCGGAGAATGGCGAGTATGATTGGTGATGAGCTGGTTTTGGCAAGTCACGATATTGCACTCGATTTCTTGGCAGCCGTCGTGTTTGCGTCCAGGAAGGTGGGTCCACTTCCCGCTCCCTGTGCGCCAGAAATCGGCTTGCTATATTCGATTCGACAATCAGCCGTGTGTTCAACGAAGTCCGATGCCTACGATTGTCACGCATCGGAAGGAGAGTAGTCAGGTTTTCACGCCTTTGGCCGTCTTTTACAGCGTCCTTTTCCCTATTCAAGGCCTTCTGTTGCTTGAAACCCCGAGTGATGCGCAAAAGTCTAGATAGCCTGCATGTTGATGATCGGCCAGTCCGCCGGCGGTCCGGGGTGGGGCGCACCGCGCCCCACCACCGCCTTCCCTAGTCCCTCTCCCCCTCTGCTTCTTCGAAAGCGGTTCGTTCTGCTCATCTTCCTCAGCCACGGCACCTCCCACCTCCGCCCACAGGATCTTCTACTGCGACCGCCACCGGGGCAGTCTGCTCCTTGTGTCGACACCTGCACTCTGCGCTGGTGCGGTTAGTCGTCCATTTGGAACCCATGCTCTGCGCCGCCCAGCTACATGCATTGATTTAATAATTTACTCCATTAGCACCGAGGGCGGCGCCGGCTTCAAGCGCGGTACCCTCGCCTCCGTCATCGTTACCATCTTCCTCCAGCCGCCGTCCTAGCCCGCCGGAGTGTTGGTGGAATGGGCGCTTAACAATATTGAGTCCTCCTCCTCCTCCGGCCTCCGGCCTTTGTCCGAGACAAAACCACACGAAACAAGTAAACAGTTATTCCGCAACCGTCCGACTACCGCGCCCAACCCCGCTTGCGCAGCGACAATACGCCCTGCCTAAAACGAGTAGCGCGTGATGGTTATCATTCAAGGCGAAGAAAGGAATCTTGAACTAGATTTCCCTGACCTCCCAAATCGTTCGACATCATCTAAGGAAATAAACATATTCCCCTCGGTCTCAACCCCCGCCGCCGCCCTGGAGCCTAGCAGTAAAGAACCAACTTCAGAGAGCACTGCGTCAAGTGGTGTTCATATGACGGCCCCCGCCGCCTCTCAGGTACTCTTTTGGTTTTACTAGCTGTTGTGATTATGATACCCGGAGACGATCAGGGGGTAACTATTTTACGAGCGGTGGTTGCAGGAGCAGCTCCGGAGTATCCGCTAGCGGAGTCGATGATACACCAGGCCACATCCCTCGCCCTCCGATATGTGGGTATATATGTATGGAGTGGTCGCTCTCAGCATAAATCCCAGACAGCCAGTTACACCCACCAGAACACACGCAGTAATGAACACACCATTTTACAGAGATCCCGACCCATCTCAGGAAGATGCAGCCCTCAGTGAACGTAACGTATTATTTCAACCTCAAGATCCACACGGAGATGCGGCTATCGATGCGGAAACCGACTTGTGGGCTTATTGGGATCAGTACATTCCAGACACAGACATCAATCTTTTGTTTGAAGACGGAAATGCTGTCGAAAATGGTAATGACGACCAGAATGTCGAGCGCCGGAATTCTGTCGCCGCCGATCCGGGGACTTGCTGCGAGAAGGAGAAGTAGGTCTCATAACAGCAACCTATGAGAGCAGGACTGAAATTTTGTAGGACGGAGATGTTGGACCGGATTGCGGAACTAGAGGAAATGTTGAAAGATTCGAACCAGAGGGTTTCCGAATTACAGGAAAGGTTAGTGACGCTCAGAGCGGCCACCACGCGCACGCTAATGCTTATTCACAGGATAGAAAGGTCATATCCCAGAGCCAGGTTCTTCAAGAGAGGAGAGACTAACGAACTGCAGTTTTGCTGTGTATCTCAATAGTCTGCAACGCTGGACTGAAAAAGTAGCACAGTATGTTAGTTCTTTTTGAGCGGATTATCTTATTCTGTTTTCGGTTGCGGGTTTGTGTTTGATATCGTACGTGATTTTAGGACGCAGAGTCCCTCCGTTTGTTTCCCAATGTATGGGCTGTCCTGCTTGTCGGTGATGTCAGTGCACATTGTAGATGTTTCCCCTTGTCGACGAGCCATACTGAGACGGTCTCAGTGACTAACAGCTGGCGGCGGGGCGTTGAATTGAGGAATTCGAGTGATCTCTCATGAAGTTTGTTACACAGGTTCACCGTGTACCCCGCCCAGGGACTAACATCAGAAGTAGTGTCACTAACGGCACGGATGAAGGACCTTGGCTCGCTGCGGCCACAATTCGCTGTTGAAAACTTAGAGAGATCAATAAAAAATTGAGAGGGTTTGACTTACTACCCCAGGGCGCACTGCCAAGCTGGAAGTGTGGATGAGTACATACTGGGTTCTTCTCTTTTTTAGGTTTTCGCAGCCTTCTTGCCGCCATACTGTTGACGTAAGTCAGCGAGCTCGATCCCCCGGATCTGCAGCTGCGAGCGCTGTCGCCCTGCTTCGACCGGCCCCCGCCGCCCCAGCTATCGCTAGCCGTCCGAGTGCCGCTGCCGCCCTTCCGGTCCGCTATCAGTCCACGTCTCGTCGCCCCGCTTCGACCGATCCCCGCCGCCCCCGTGTTTACACAGTGACTGTATGTGCTGCACACCCGCACAACGCAAACTGCAGAATGTCTCTAATTTTCTTCAAAGAGGTTATTTTGCAAAATAGTACGCGCCTGAGATTGTGTCACCCGACGCATGGCGCTTAACATGTACGGGAATAACATATATACCTCTTCCACTCCATGTGTAGTTTCGAACAAGCATCATGTCTGCCTATAAACTTCGGAGGCAGAAGGAAGCTGAGAAGCGATGACTGGAAGCCCGAGGATATGCCAAGCGTCAATCTGTTCCCGAATCCGTGACGTTGAAAAAGCTACAACAAGCCAGCGAAAAGAACCTGGAAAGGGCACTGCTATATCTCAACGACTTCTACAAACATGAACAACGCGCAGCGCCTGTCATCGACCAAGTCCGCTCGCTACCCCCTGTGGAGGATATTGCCCAATGGGTCAGGTATGTGGTTTGCACGAGACAAGGTCGCTCGGCAGATATCATCCAGGGCGAAACAATGCTACAAATATGGCACGATTTAAGAGGAGCGCTTTACCGCAAGACTCTCAAATGTTACAGCCATGCAGAGATCAAAAGGATATCCACGGTAAGAGCACACTATCGCCCAACCCATCTATACTGACCAAGGGGTAGTTTATCACCGATGGTGACCTCGGTTCCCCCGGTGAACCCTTGTACCTCCAGTTCGGAAAACGGAAGCCCAAGATGGTATTCGACCACATTGATTTGTTCAATACTCTGCAATATCTCTGGTGCCGGGACCAACACCTGTACAAATGTGAACGCTATAGGGTTCAGTTTGCCCTTCTCCTACAAATTCTTGTCTATTCGTGCAGTCGGCCGGGAGCAGTGGTTGAGTCGACCTGCCACAAGGGGTCGAATGAGGGTTTGACATACGGCGTAAGGGCCCATCCCTGGCCTTCCCCTCGTCCATCATCTGGTCAGTCGTTAATTGAAACCAGGATGTGAAGCTTTCTATCGTCGCGAACGCCGGTCAGAATGTCGTCACGGCCGAAATCACGTATCGATATGTTAAGAACCATCGCCAAAAAGAGCCATTCAGATCCACGCTGATTGAGGATCCCAAAGACTACGGCTATGGACTCTGCCCCATCACGCTCTTACTCGCACTAGCCTTCGCGGATGATGCGTTTGAAGCAGTCAGGACTCCTGCAGAATTATTTGTCAAGAAAGCATCGAACGAAGGAATTCTGCACCTGAGATGGAAACGCTCGGTACTCAGCCAGCCTCTGCTTAGGCAGATTGTTCGAGGGGAAGGTAGGGCAGTCAGTGCGGAAAGAGGTCTTCGTTACGACGTTCTTCGTCCGCATATTGCTGGAATCATTCAAAGGGCCGGATTTGAGGAGGATTTCAGTCTGTATTCCATCCGTCGTGGCACCGCCAACATAACAGAGGGGAAAATCCCAGCAGCACGGCACAGACAGATGATGGGACACCAGCAGCCAAAAACCTTCGAAAGAAACTATATCGCGTACACTAGCTTCTTGGATATTGAGGCCCTATCACAAGACCAGCCTGAGAGGTTAGACCTTCTTCGCTCTCTCGCAAGGTCTAGTTCACGAAGGGACGTTAACGCGCCGAATGAACTGCCTGCCGAGGAAGTTGCCAAAGTGTATCAGTCAGAAGAGCTGAAAGAATTCGACGAAGACCTAAGGGCCGCCCTTGATGCTCAGGACCATGCCGCTGCGGACCAGGTAAAGGACGCTAGACGCTACAAAATGCGTAAACTCCTTGCAGACCGTCTGAAGTCGTATCGAAAGAGCTGGTTTGAACAACGTGACGGCGAAAATGGACGGATCAACAACGATCGCTACGTTCTGGAAATTCCCCCCCACGACCTGGAAATGGAACGACGACGTGCAGCTGCGGCTCTTTTCAGTAGCATTCAATCCGACAACCAGGTAACCTTGGTGGAAGATCTGGCCACAATCTGTCCTGGCAAGTCAGCAACGATAATTGGCAAATCGAACACCAGAACTCCCGCTAAGTATACAGAAAACCAATTTTTTCGAGGTGCCGATCCTTCGAACGGGCATTGTCTATTTTGCAACTCCGATTTGTCAAGCATGAACCATTTACACCAGGTGACACACGCAAATCAATGCTTCAGCCGCCACCACCAAATCTGAAATCGAGTCTTGCTTTCTCGCTTTCAAAATTGCGAGTGGGGTGGGTGCACAGCATATTTCCCGCCATTTTTTGACGGCAGTCGCCAGCAAGCCGAAATTGCTCACCATATTCGCGGTCATGTCAACAATAGTGCTTCCGTCTGTCTGTGGTCGAAGGGGCAGTGTAGGTTTCCATTTCATAGTCACTGGGAGTTACGGCAGCACATGAAAATGGCCCACGATATTGTTGACAGTGTTAGAAGCATGTCCCCGATTTTGTGTTGTTCACAGACTCATCTATGTGAATTTTCTTGGGAGGATCACTGCTCGGGGCACTTGAAATCTTTACAGGACTTTATCTGTGCCCCATCGGATTCCAGGCCAGGGCGGTGCCCATTTTGTTTGGGCAACGAGCGTCTTCCTTCCTCCAAACGATACACGCCATTTAATTCGCTCCTTCTGCTGCAGGGGCATATCCAGAGGGAACACCTAGTGCCCTTGGATGCTCGTATTCAGCATTGCCCTCACCCGTTGTGTCAGAAAGAGCCATATTCGAACGATGAACTTCAAAAACACTTTCAAGAAATCCATGGCATACCTTCGCCACAAAGTTCGAAGCGCAAAAGGGGATGTGCGACACCCGACGGAGTGACCTCCAAACGGCAGAATGTCTTGACAAACGTGGTGGCAGACACCGACGGATCTACCGGCAATGATCGGACCGAGGTTTATCTGGGAGATGTGTGGCAGGAAAAGGAGAGGGACCCCTCCACCGAGAAACCGTTCACCCCAAGAAACAGCTTGCTCCCGGAGGCAGACGGTGAACGCTGACCGCGAAACCGATACCTCTGTTGCAGTCTTTGGGTGTAGCTCAGAAAGGTCGAAAGGTCATAGTTTGGGGAACTGTGAGCAGCGGTACGTGATTGTGTCTGCGTGTCCTTCACTTGGAAAAAGAGCTTCGAAGTTCGCACCATCCCTGAAACCGTTGATAGTCTAGGACATGTAGTTCCTTTTGGCGGTTTGCTTTCCTTTCGCGAGACCTTTCTGATAATCAACTAGAATATTGCTTTACAGAACCGCCAGATATTTGATACCGCCGAGAAACAAACTACAGCCCCGGTAGCCAGTTTATGTATAGGCCCTTTCTGTTTTATTTCTTTGGCCAGAGGATTCGTTTGTATTCGGCCATTCAATAGCGAGTAAGACGTGACGATGACATCAGCGCATCTCTCGCAGTGGCAGGGACGACGTGACGAGATTGGGTCACGATATTGCACTCGATTTCGCGTATTGTATTTGCCAAGACGCTAGCCCGTAGTTACCGCAAATCTTTAAAATGCCGCAACCCGAAAAGGAAGGTAGATCTTGTCACCTATTCTGATTCGTGGGGGAGTGGAGGGTCCCGCCTCCTCACTTATATGGCCACCTACCCTCCCCTAACACAATCATCCCCAACTCCTGCATCGCACCGAGGGTAGATACCATTCCTAATCGACAAGACTTGGTCTTCTTTATCTTCAGTTTCACTGATTACTTGGATGATAGCAGCAACGTGCTTCGTACGAAAGTGCTTCATATTCAGATTCCACCCTGTTCACATCACGTTCGCCTTCTAGAATGGATACTCGTTCTGTATGCTCCTCCCCCTCCGCACAACAATTTCTTTACTTCCGACCTCTTACTGATCATAGTTTTATCTACATAGCCGTCACGAGATCAAAAACGCACAAGTCCTAAATCTCCAGTACGTACAATTTCTTCGCGGGAGGTTTTTTTCCCAGCAGCCGAGGTTTTACTTGGGTTTTGTTTCGTCCACCCAGCAAGGTTCGCACCACTCCTAACTTGCTGTACTAACTCTTCCAGGTTTTTACTCTCAACAAATGTCGTGACGTTAAAATCGATATTCATGTCCCGTCTCTACCATCCGGTCGGACATCCAGGAGCCGTTCCCCCAGACAGAATCTGAGTAACCGTTCACGCCCGAGAAACCGTTCGCCCCATCATCGCTCGAGAAGCCGTTCACCATCGAGAAGCCGTTCACCCCGGAAATACCGTCTGCGCTCGAGGCGCTCGAGAGACTGTCTGCACTCGAGAAGCGATTCACGCCGGAGAAACCGTTCACCCCATCTGCGCTCGAGAAGCCGTTCACCCTCGAGAAGCCGTTCACCCTCGAGAAGCCGTTCACCCTCGAGAAGCCGTTCACCCCGGAAATACCGCCCGCGCCGTTTAAGCTCGAGAACGCGCTCGAGAAACCGTTCGCCCCAAGAAACTGCTTGCTCACGGAGGCATCGTTCATCGTCAACATCCTCGCATGGATCATCTCACACCTTGACTGCGGAAGTACGAAATTTTGTCGCGAATGGCGTTCGCGCCTTAATATCCGCTGGCCACGAGCTGATGGCTCCTTTGTTGAGCATCACCTTATCCAATTCTTCTCCTCAATTCCTCCTGAAATTTTTATGCGTGACATCTTGACGTCTTACATTGTTGATGTCGATGAACCTCGGCCAGTATTCATGCTTGAGTCAGAATTCCAACGTGTGCAGCAAATCACTTACCCGACAGGTCCTATTCCGCTGGGTCTCATCGAGTCGGCCCGAACACAATTGGAAACCGAGGTATTGCCCTCTTGGGATCAATTCGGCAATCGAAAAATTACCTCGCGATTAGACCGTTTCTATGGTTTCGCCAAATCATTGTTGCCGCAAACAGCACCATCTTGCAAATTAGTAACAGACGATGATTGGAGAAAACGATATCAGCACATTCTTTCTCAATCGTTTCTAACAATGTATGTTTCCGATAGGCTCTGTCCTGTCGCCCCGCTCCGACCGGCTACGCCGTTCTCCCTCCATCTCTTCGTGTCAACCTCGCGGACCCTCAAAACAGGTATACCTATTTCATAGATGGCCAGATGAGATACGTCCCTTTATATGCTGAGGCAACGTTTTCAGTTATGTTCGCACAAATGTGGGACAACGCTCTCAGGCCACTTCCCGTCGTTATCAATCACGGAGAAATTCCTCCACATTCGGGTATTCGCCGGTCGAAAGCCTATGGCAAACGACGGGGCCAGCTAGCTCCTGGCCACAGAAGCGATGCCACTGTCGCTCTTTGCCTTGGGAAGCGGGAATGGCTAGATATCGGTCTTTGGGAGTGTTCCAGGTTCTCAAGAGAGGGACCAAATTCGCAGAAGTGGCACGACGATACTTTCAAAGTGATTCGCCTAATGCGCGACATGCTGGTTGACATGCACAAGGCGATGAAGGGAGATATGACGCAGCTCAAAAAGGTCATAGTGTGGGGAATTGTCAGCAGCGGTATGTGATCGTGTCCGCGTGTCGTTCTCTGCTAACATCGTCAGGGATTCATTATCAAGTGCATCTCATGTGGGCAGTTGGCGAAGGCAATTTCACTGGGAAAAAGAGCTTCGAAGTTCACACTATCCCTGAATCCGTTGATGATGTCCTTCTTCTGTGCCCAGTCTTGCAAATGTCGTTCCTTTTGGCGGTTTGTCTTCCTTTCGCGTTTTTTTTTTGTGAGACCATTCTGATCATCAACTAGAATATTGCTTTCAGGAACCGTCAGGTATTTGACGCCGCCGAGAAACGAGCTACCGTATTATCTCACTCATAAGGTCCCCCCTATAAAAACCAGTAATATAGGTACTGGCGCGTTGGCGCGCGCTAGAGCGCATATAGTTAGCGCGCCGAGCCTTTTTGCAACGTCAGGTGATGAGC
>Ga0307516_10002565_pt1 | contig 24149 bp, 32 predicted proteins | sample 19_EM_MG_FD_203310 | JGI IMG/M metagenome (GOLD analysis project Ga0307516, IMG submission 203310) | Populus trichocarpa ectomycorrhiza microbial communities from riparian zone in the Pacific Northwest, United States - 19_EM | ecosystem: Host-associated > Plants > Roots > Unclassified | place...
GCAGCGTTTGGGACCACGATGTCGGTGTTGGGGGGGAATTTTGTGTTGGGGCGGGCGTCTGGGGCGTTGGCGAGGCTTGGGGATGGGGAGGTGACGGATTTGATTGCGAGTGTGTTGTCGAATTTGGTGGAGGGGGAGATTTTGCAGATGAAGGAGGTGAAGATGGGGGGAGAGGGGCATGTGGACCGGTGCAGGGAGGCGTGGAATGTGTATTTGCAGAAGACGTATCTGAAGACGGCGAGTTTGATGGCCAAGGGGGCGAGGGCGGCTGTCACGCTCGGGGGGTGTAAGGAGGGGGATGTGTGGCGAGAGATCGCGTATGGGTATGGGAGGAATTTGGGGATTGCGTTTCAGGTGAGGGTTTTTGTGGATCGTCAAGGGAGTTGCTCATGGTTTTCAGCTGGTGGATGATATTCTAGACTATGATTCTCAATCTGGCGCGCTGGGCAAGCCGGGCGGTGCTGATTTGCAGCTGGGGCTTGCGACGGGCCCCGCTCTGTACGCTTGGGAGGAGCATCCCGAGATGGGGGAGCTTATCCAGCGCAAGTTTGAGAAACCAGGGGATGTTGAGCGGGCAAGTGTTGGTCGTTCTTCGCAGGCCACATGGATTTATTTTATATTACAGGCAAGGGACTACGTGAACGGGTCATCTGCGTTGCAGAGAACGCGGGAGCTGGCGCACAAGTATGCGGCCAAGGCGAAGGAGGTGCTGGGGGAGCTGCCGGAGAGCGAGGCAAAGGCGGGACTGGAGGTGCTGGCGGAGAAGGTGATTGGTCGGAGGTCGTGATGTAGCAGCTCCTTGACGACCGGATTGATGGCATCTTTTTTGAGGGCTGTGTGCGCATATAGTCAGCTGGGGTGTGATGGATCGGTGACGAGAGCTTGACGCCCCCCCCACTCCCACCCCGTTCGCTGGACGTACTTGATCCCTCGCAGCTGCGCTGCCATGGCCCCCACTCACTACCCACCGCAGGCTTCCGTCGAATCTGTCGTCTCTGGCTCGCCCTCGTACCACACCAGGGCCCCCAGCGACGAGTCGACAGAGGCCCATCATGTCGATTTCCCGGGTGGACATCGTCCCAACGAGAGTGTCGATTCCTTTGGTACTCTGGATAGCCAGGATAGTTATCACAGTCAGTCTTTCTTTTCTTTCATTGAACGGAACTGACTGCGAGTAGGCAAGCACGGCATCCCTCCCCCCGGACTGGATCCTCGGCAGAGGGTGCATCGGTGAGTCTGAACCTCTCTCGCACCGTCCAATCGCTGAGGACGCCGCAGTCAAAAGACTTGTGACCCGAATCTGTACCCCGTCCCCCCGTCCCCCTCCCCCTTCAACCTCCCCAACACCCCCGCCGCCTCTAATTTTCCATACATGACCGGCCTCCCCTACAGCGTCAACCTCAACAACAGCCGCGCATCCGTCGTGTCCATGTCCCTGGACTCGCGGTGGAGAAGGCGCCAACGCCAGGCCTTCAAGCGCGGTATCGTCCGCAGAGTCAAGCTCACAAAGGGCCACTTTATCGCAGAGTACCCCGTCCCGACCGCGGTGAAGAACGCAATCGAGCCCCAGTATGCGTCCAACAGGACCACAGAGTTTTCGTGCGTCGTTTTCTCCCCATCATTCACTCACCTAACCTCTCTCTTTCTTAGGCACATGAGGTACACGGCCGCTACCTGTGACCCGGACGATTTCACAGAGGACAACGGCTGGTCCCTCCGCACAAAGCTGTACAACCGCGAGACCGAGATCCTCATCGCCGTCACCTCGTACAACGAAGACAAGACCCTCTACGCCCGCACACTGCACGGCGTCATGATGAACATCCGCGACATCTGCAAGACCAGGCAGTCTACCTTTTGGCGGAAAGATGCCGAGGAGGGCTTGCCGAACTGGCAGAAGATCACCGTGGCCCTCATCGTGGATGGCCTGAACGAGATGGACAAGAGCGTTATGGACATTCTGGCCACTGTCGGTGTCTATCAGGATGGCATCATGAAGAAGCAGGTGGATGGAAAGGATACCGTCGCTCACATCTTCGAGGTCTGATCTCGTTTTGCTGTCCAACCAGCCCGAGTCTGATCTCTCCGCAGTACACCACCCAGCTCTCCGTCGATGCAACGCCGCAGCTGGTGCTCCCACAGGAGAACAACCCTCTCAACCTCGTCCCCGTCCAAATCATCCTCATTGTCAAGGCAAAAAACCAGAAAAAGATCAACTCCCATCGTTGGCTCTTCAACGCGGTGGGAAGGATGCTGAACGTATGTCCCTCGTCTTGTCATTTTATCCCCCAACTCATCCTCGCGCTAAGCCGGAGGTCTGTGTCCTTATTGATGCTGGCACCAAACCCGGACACAAGTCCATCTTTTACCTCTGGGAAGCGTTCCATAACAATCGCAATCTGGGAGGATGTGCTGGTGAGTTGAGCCAGCCGTTTTTTCTTGTTGGTCGTGGCTGAGGTGTTTCAAGGTGAAATTCACGCCATGCTCGAGGGCGGAAAGAAGCTCTTGAACCCCCTTGTTGCCGCCCAAAATTTCGAGTACAAGATGTCGAACATCCTCGGTGTGTGGTCTTGGGTTGCTGGTCGATTTATAGCTAATGTAGGGGAGTGTAGATAAGCCCTTGGAGAGCAGCTTTGGTTACGTCTCGGTTTTGCCTGGTGCATTTAGTGCCTACCGATACCGGTACGATGCCATTCAATCATGTTGCTCCAAAACATACTGACCAATGCAACCAGCGCGATCCAAGGCCGCCCGCTGGAGCAGTACTTTCACGGAGACCACTCCCTTGCTGCTCGTCTCGGTGACAAGGGCATCAACGGCATGTCAATCTTTAAGAAGAACATGTTCCTCGGTAAGCTTCTCGTCTCTCTTCCCCTCCACCACCGTAACTTGTCGCTCTAGCTGAAGACAGGATCCTCTGCTTCGAGCTCGTTGCAAAGAAGAACGAGAAATGGACGCTGACCTACGTCAAGCACAGCACAGCCGAGACGGACGTCCCCGAGTCTGCGGCCGAGCTTATCGGCCAGCGACGGAGGTGGCTCAATGGCTCGTTTGCGGCGACGGTGTATTCGCTTGTCAACTTTTGGAGGATATATCAGTCGGATCACAATATCATCCGACTGTTCTTCTTCCACATACAGGCTCTGGTGCGTATCGATGAAGGTCGTTCATTCGATCTGTGCTGACTCGGGCACAGTTCAACACGGCCCAGCTCGTCTTTACGTGGTTCTCGCTCGCCAACTTGTGGTTGACGTTCAGCATCATCATCGACCTCCTCCCATCGCAGGGTATCGTGATTGGCGGGAACATCAACGTCATTCATTGGTTTAACCAGGCGATGATGTGGATCTACCTCGTCTTTCTCGTGCTTCAATTTGTGTTGGCGTTGGGGAATCGGCCAAAGGGGGAACGGATGGCGTATACCGTCACGCTCTGGTACGTTTTTTGCGGCTTGGGTGTTTTGCATCGTTAGCTGATGGTTCGTAAAGGGTTTATGCCATTCTTTCGGTCTACCTGATCATCTGCTCGCTATGGTTGACGGGTCTGTCTCTCAAAGCTATCCCTGAGATCTTTCAGCAGGGCGCACCGGCTGGGGAGACCATCAAGCTGATCCTTCAGCCTCCTCTTGGGCCTCTGATGGCGGCGATGATTGCGACGTTTGGTGAGTTGGTTCGACTGTTTATATTCTTGGACTTGAGCTTATGATCCGTTTGGGCAGGAATATATTTCTTGGCTTCTTTGCTCTACGTGAGTTGTCTCTCTCGATCAGAACTTTGTGTCGTGAAGACTGACGTTCGTTTCCAACAGTGCGATCCCGCCCACATGTTCCACTCTTTCTTCCAATACATGCTTTTAGCGCCCTCCTTTGTCAATGTGCTCAACGTCTATGCATTTTGCAACCTGCACGACGCAAGTCTCCTCCCTTTCTTGCTTGGTGTGCTTACTTACACCCCTCATCCGACAGGTTTCCTGGGGCACCAAAGGCAGCGACAAAGCCGAAGCTCTCCCCTCGCTTAAGTCCAAGACGACAGTTGGCGCTGACGCACCTACCGTCGAGGACACGACCAACACCCAAGAAGACCTCGACGAGGCGTTCCAAGAGACCGTGACGCGGGCACTGACGAAGGATGATGTTGACGAGACGCGTGAGCGTCCGACGATGGACGACGATAACAAGACGTTCCGGACGAGGCTGGTGGCTTCGTGGATGTTGAGCAACGCTGCGCTTGCTGTGGCCATCTCTCATATTGGGGGGTGGTTGGATATTGAGAGCGAGCATATCACGCGCAAGGCGATTCAGAAGTGGTTGGTGCAGAATGATGAGAAGAGGAATATGTATTTCACGGTGTTGTTGTATGGGACGTTTTTGCTTTCGATGGTGCGGTTCCTTGGGGTATGTGGTTTTTTGTTCTTTTTTTAAAAAAAAAACGGAGTGCTGATGGGTGTGTTTAGTGCTTGTATTATTGGTTGGAGCTCCAGTTGTCGAGGGGGTTCAGGAGGCTTTTTAGGTTGAATTGAGTCGGGCGATGGTTGGTTGTTTGTTTTTCGACTTGTCTTTTGCTGTTGGGTATACCCTGGAAATATATATTTACTGACAGAAAGAAGTCGATGGCGCTTGAGGCAGTGGTGAACGCGCTAGCGAACTGGCTTGTGGAACCATCTGATCTCAACAAGTCAAAACACGGTGATCTCTCCTCCACTTTGACGTTCACGTTCACGATCTCAAGGCCATGGATGACGACACCATGCCCCCACCCCCACCGGATATGGGGTCCTCGCCGCCGCCACCACCGCCTGTTGGAGGCCACGTAGGGTCTCCCACAGATTTCCTCAAAGGCGTCGTTGGAAAACGGGTGATCGTGAGATTAACATCTGGCGTTGACTATCAAGGTGGGTTTCTTGTCTCTCTTGGATGTTCCTCTTTTCTCTTTTCTTTACCTTTTCACCCCTTCCTCGTTTGTGCTTCGGCCTGAACCGCGGACGATTCTAAACATTTGACGATCGAGATTTTTTAGGTATCCTGTCTTGCCTTGATGGGTATATGAACATCGCTTTGGAGCAGACGGAGGAGCATGTGAACGGGGCTGTGACGAACCGATACGGTGATGCGTTCATTCGGGGGAACAACGGTGCGTTTTTGTCGATTTGTTTTGATGCTGCCAAGATTGAACGGTCTTTGTTGCAGTGTTGTACATTTCTGCGGCGGAGGCTCTGTGACTTTTTTGGTTTATTATATATGCTGTCGTATACGAATGGAAAGATGGTCATTCGCGATAGCTGCGGTGGATCGTTTCTCGTCCTGCCGCACCAGATATTTCAAAGTCATTTCCCAAGGCGGTGATCGTGATAGATCACACATTTCGTGCTTTGGATAGATTAACCTGCGGCGGTCCTGGCTAGGGACAAAGCGGGGGCCCGCATTGCATAGATATAGTTCAGACCTGCAACGGAATCAGATTCACGGAGAGGCGGTGCCTGTTCCTGCTCTCCGCTGACCGCTCACGTGAGGCTGAGCATTACTCGTTTCAACACACCACCTCATGCCGTTAATGCTCTGCTAGTATCTACTTTACTTGCGAAACAGAACATCCCACACACAAATTCACGCCTAGAACAACCCAACTCAAAATGCCGCCCGTGTTCGATGGCGCGTCAGACGCCGAAGGAAACGTCCCTGCTCTCATACAATCATTCGCCATGATCATCTTCTCCGAAATCGGCGACAAGACCTTTCTCATTGCCGCTATCCTCGCCATGCGGCATCCCAGACTTATCGTGTTCGCTGGCGCCTTTGGCTCGCTTGTCGTCATGTCCATTCTATCCGCGGAAATGGGCCACATATTACCGACCCTGATACCGAAGAAGTGGACACAGGTGGCGGCTGCGGTGCTGTTTCTTGTCTTTGGGTCGAAGATGGTGATAGAGGCGAGGGGGATGAAGGGAGGGAATGAGAAGATTAGAGAGGAGATGAAGGAGGCGGAGGAGGAGATTGAGGAGGATGAGTTGGTGGAACGGAAGGGTGAGGTTATTGAGATGCGGAGTGCGGAGGAGGCGACGGAGACGGAGATTGGGAAGGCGAATGAGAGTGCTGTATCTGACGTGGAGAGAGCGACTGGGAAGACGAAGCCGGCGTCGTTCAAGGAGGGTCTGCGGAATTTCTGCAGTCTGTTCTTTGGGCCTGTCTTTGTCCAAGCGTTTGTGCTTACGTTCCTTGGAGAGTGGGGAGACCGCAGCCAGATTGCGACGATTGCTCTTGGAGCGGCTCATGTGCGCTTTTCTTTGTCCCTTGTTCTTCGCGTTACTCAATAATGATTTCAGAACGTGTACCTTGTCTCTCTTGGGACTATTATCGGTCACGGGTGTTGCACGGGAGTGGCCGTTATTGGAGGGAGATACATCTCTACCAAGATATCGGTAAAACAAGGTGAGATGTTTCTTTTATGGATGAATTGACGTCCGAGGACTGAACCACCACGCAACAGTGACATACGGCGGGTCAGCCCTCTTCCTACTATTTGGAGTCATATACCTCTATGAAGCGTGGGCGATGACTTCAGACATCGAAATGACGATACCCTTGACCACGGAGAAGTGAGCGTGTTGATCTATATTTTATCTTACCTGTGCGGCGCACTATTTGCTTAATCATATGATGATATTTATTCTCAATTTTCGTCGTCTTTGAGCATTTCATTACAAGAGAACTCGTCGATGATTCACATGCTGAAGCCAACGTCATGCTAGGTACAAGGGGGTAGCGCAGGTGCGGTAGCAATGGTGACATTATGTTTCTCTTACTTAGAACCCGATACTGTCCCCTGCCAAAACAGTTTAGTAGTCGCAAAGTGTCCTCTGCAAGGTTCGAACTTGCGATCCCAGGCTTATCACACCCTTCAGTGATATCATATTACTATGAAACCTGTACTCTAACCAACTGAGCCAAGAGAGCGTTGACAATTTGGGTGAACCAGCCTCCTGAGACTCGAGTCCGAGGAGGTAAAGCTGAGTTTGAATTGACGAGTGCCAAAAATAACATCAAAAGATCATTCCGATTATTTTTGGAACTTTTCGATCATAAACTTTATCACTTCCTGAGTCCCTACACCTACTTGCTCATGTGTCTTTGACTAGCCGACATGGGGCAAGATTAGGCACTGAGATTGATATGACTCTCAGCAAAAGGTGTCGGTGAGTCTCGGGATCCTCTCACATCTCATTCCACGACCCTGCTTGTTCACTGATGAAGCAAAAGTCGTTAATGAAATGACTGCCACGAGAGCCACTCCACTCGAGGATAACCCCCAACAGCAAAAGAAATTGTATATTCCTCGCACAATGAGTAGATGGCCATGGCGCCGCTTGGCCAATCCTCACGTGGAGGAAGTCGAGGCGCAGACCAAGGCCTGGCTCAGGACGTTTCCACTCCCCATCGCTATCTTGCAATGGGAGGTCACCATCGAGAAGTCCCGTATCGGTGCGTGACCCCTGTCGGCTTATTCGTTCATAGAACCGTTGTAGCTCTTCTAGTAGGCCTATTGGCTCCGACTGTATCGAAACGTCGTCGAGAATCCCGCCAGCCAGCACGAGAATAGGAAAACTCATTTTCTCTACTTTCCAGAACAATTCCGGATCGGCAGCGATTTGTTCTATCTTTACTTCCTCATTGATGACCAGACAGACGTCGAATTTGTGCCCGTCGTTCGGCAGCTGGTAGACATCATGATCGACGCGTTAAACACCCCGGATAAGCCACGATCCGAAGGCGAAGCCATACTCGGTTGCATGGTCAAAGAGTCTGTCATATTCCATGCGAACGCAGCTTACTATCATCTTTCGTCTTCTATTTACAGATTCTGCGAACGCGCATTCAAGGTCGCCACTCCGAGCGCGGCGAGACACCTGGTCAAATCGTGCACGGAATACTTGGAATCCAATGTACCCCGTTCCCGATGACACCGTCCCACCATTCGAAGCATAAGTATCTTGAAACACGCAGGCCCAACATCGACAGGAGATCGGCGACCATGTAAGTAATAATATTATTCTACCGGTGGGCTGTGACCAGAGCCATGACTTACTTCCCTCTGTCATTCAGGATATGGTATCGTCCAACATTGAACAGGCGCTCGGCGGGGTTCATCGGAATATTGTAACGGCCCTGATGCGACAGTTCGACCTCGATCCCCAAGGGGCGATGAATCGGGCATGTGAATGCCACCGCGAGATCCAACGTAAATTCATTTGACATCTCGCCGAAGTCCCGTCCTTCGGTCTTGACTCTTGAGGTTGATAAACCAGTTTCTGATTATATCTTCCACATGGGCTGCTGGGTGCAAGGCAACGTGTGCCGGAGCTTTGAAAGCGGGCGGTATTTCGGGAACAAGGGTCTCGACGTTCGGCGGGATGGATAGGTCGAGATGTTGCCCAAGGTAAAGACATATCCAGAGTTGGATCGCTACCTAGGTTGTTCGCCATGAGGTATTTCCTCTTTACGTTTGTATAAAAGGTCCCGTATCGCCTGTAGCAGCATAGGAAATCTTTTGACCCGAGGCAACGTGTGGGTCCGTGGGGTGGCATAAGGTAGGAGAGAAAATGTTCTCTTTGGCATTCCGTTTGCTTCCAATTTAACATAATAAATTCCTTTTTCGCTGTACTTGAGAAACTTCTTGCATACGTATTCTTTCCCAACCTTATGCACAGAGCAAAGGATTTCGCCAAAAACTCCGGCGCATTCCTCACGTTGCCGGTGGACTCCTCTCAGCAAATTCTTCAACAAGACCCTCCAGCACACAATTCCCACTTGAAAAAACCGCATCAATGAACCTCGCCACGTTCAAAAATATTTAAACCGAGGATATGAGGAGATACACCTCAACCAGCCCGAGTTTCCAGGCTACATGTATACGCAGCGACGCTACCGGCCTAGTAGCAGTACACCAAAAAGGAGAACTAGATATACAAAGAGAAGAAACAGAGAAGAATGAACTCGATTCGTATCTAATGAACAATGTAAGGTGGTAGTAACTTGAAAACTAGCGCATAATTTATAGATGAAGGGGATCGAGACCGACGAGCAGGAGGTAAGAAAATGTATGCATACGTAGGCCAGAGACCGCGGAAAAGAGTTGGGCCGGCGAAACAGAATCCCTATAAAAAAAAGAGTCGCACACCATCTCTCGAGATCTGCCCGAATGATAGCCAGCCTTCTGGGAACTCGGCAGCAACGATCTGTCATCATCAGCCCAGGCACAGCAAAAGTGCGAGAGGGAACGGATAACGAAAGAACCTTTTGATACAAATATTGGAGAAAACGAACAAAAACCACCCGTCAGCCAAGGAGACCCTCCGAGAGAGAAAACAACTCACTTTCTCTCATTCTCCAACCGGCAACGCTCGTTGTTCAATAACACAAGCTGCCACACAATCCCCTTTATCGACTCCGTCAACCGGCGCTTCTTCCCAGGAGGATGCCGTGCCTTTTCCTTCCTTGGGTGCACACAGAGCAGCAGCAACGTATGGGGTAGGAGGAGGAGGAGTACCAACTATGTCAACGTCATCCGCCTCTTCCGTAGGATGTCGTGTCGGCCCGGGCGAGACTGTTCCTCCTCCGCCACCGCCGGACCGGCGGCTGCTGTGAGACGGAGTTTTTCTTGGGTTTGTCTGTTGTGAGGAGGGGTGCGTGAGTGGATAGTTTTGCGTTATTTGATCGATATTTGGCGAACGGGAGAAGGGGAGAACGAAGGAGTAAACAAAAGGCAAGGGCGGAGTAGCCAAACATGTTGTAAGAAGGAAAAAAGTTGAAGGTTGACGATGAGTCGATAAAGAGATGATTGGGAGAGAGGAAAGGTGGAGGCATAAGGAAAATGACTCACCCCAGGCGACGACACGACACTCCTCTCTCACTCCTCTTCTGCCTTTGCAAAGTCTTCCGTTGCCTGCACCAGCCCTACAAGAAGCCCGTGCCGCCGTGCCACAAGGAGCGCGACGTGGTCATTGGGGACGTAGCATTTGATGAATTTCTGTTCTGGAGAAAATCAGCTCTTCTCATCACTCCGAGGTGAGGAGGAGACGCACACACTCATTGTGAATTTGTTATAAGGAAACCTGGTAGGCATCAAATCAATGAAATGCTTGTCCTATTCGTCCAGCTGGATTCCCAGTATCGCAAGCTGCGAGAGCATCGGATTGAGCGCTTGCGGGAACTTTCCTTTCTGGTCCCATGATTCTGGTCTCGCGAGTCGGTGCCCGGGTTCAACCAGGGGTGGGGGATTGGATACGCCTTTGACAATGGCTTTGAGCACCTCGACTTTGGCTGACGGCCTGTATGCGGGTTCGAATAAAGCCTCGAGGGAACAGAAGCGAATAAGATGATGGTCGGGTAGTGCGAGACAGAGCCGTCGGCTGCTCGGGCCGAGGCGCTTGGGTTTCTTGCCAAGTGCCTTTTCCTTGAGCAGCGCGACCTCACCGAGTCGACTGCTTCGTCTGCGCAAAGAAGGTGCGCTCGTCAATGGCGAGCTCCGAGTCATCGACGAAGGGTTATGTCGTAGACTCGTAGTAAGTACTCTGCCCCTGCGTATTTTTTTCTAGTTTGGTGTTGGTTCAGTTTTGGGAGGGGGTGGGAGGCGTGGCCTGTCTTCTGCTCTGGGACGCCTATGTCGACTGTATAGTTGGAGGGGTGGGGAGGGAAATAGCGGACATTTCGCGGTTTGGAGGATCGGTGGTGGATTATCTCGTGACCTTTACGTTTTGACGATGACCGCATTCTTAGATAACCATTTGCCTTCTCTTTTGGCACCATGGCCTCACAATCCGACGCAGAGCCTCATCGACGTGGACGTGATCCCAATGTTAAAAGTAGATGTAACGAGAAAGCGTCACAACAATCCGGGGAGAAACAGGAGAGTTCGACGTTGAGCGAGAGGGAAACGAAGGAGGGTGCCGCGGTAGTCAAGTGGGAATGCCCTTCTTTCCTGCAGTGGATACCGCAAAACTGGACGTGGACGAAGATCAAGCCCGTCATCCGGTGTGCGATCCACATGTGGGTATCCGCCTTGCTCTTCATCATCCCTTCGGTCCAGCGCGTATTCGGGCAGGTGTGTCCCCCGCTATACTCACTGTTTGGTTCATTTGAGTTCGCTGATGAAATATTTTCAGGCAAGCTTTTTGATCCTTATCGGTACGTAGTCTTTGTCCCCTTGAGCGAGGGTTGGAATGCTACATTGATTGTTCGCAGCCGGGGTCTTCTCTCCTCCAAGCGACCCCTTTTTCGCAGTTTTGGAACGCGAAATGCTCATGCTGATATTCGTCGGGGCGGCGTGGGCGTATGTCATTTTGTCTTCGCAGGAAATTCTGAGATTCACGGCTTCTTTCTAGGTGGGGCTGCTTGAGCATCAAATTTGCCGACATGGCACGCACCTTTCACGATCCGAATGTTGCTCTTTTCGAGGCCGTTACTGGGAAGTACCTCGAGACGGCAGTGAGTCTTCCAGCTGCATTCACGTCTGGGATTTCGTGTTTATCAACGTAGCCTAGTCTCATCTTGGTCACCTTTCTGGGAGTATGGACGGCTCTTATGTTATATATAAAAGCGCGTCAAGGTCCGGGTCCTTGGGCATTTGCTAGCGTGTTTGGGTGTGTCACTCTAGGTAAGTCTATATTTTTTTGATGTCATGAATGTATAGACTTAATTCCATTATAGACATCTCGTTGACCACGGCAGGTCTATTTCCCTTTCCCTTCTATACTGTACGTCTCCCCTCATCCACAACACTCTCATTAATTGATCTGTTTCATCCAGATCGGGAAGACAGTGTTTCTCCCCATATGTGTCCACTCTGCTCTAGCCCTTCTCAGCTCTATCCTCATCTTCCCTTCAACCATCTCAGCCCAGTTCACAACGCGCCTTCAAGCCGTCCTCTCCCCCCTCCTCACCTCCCTCTCCCTCCACCAATCCCTCCTCCACTCCTCCCCGGCCACTCCAGAGTTTGCGCAAACGACAAGCACGATCATCGCTACTGTATCTCAGGCCGAAGCGGGACTCCTCGCGCTCGCTGCCGCGGCGCGGCTGCTGGGGAGCGACCTGATATATGGGCGGTATGCCCCTGGCGACTTTCACGTGTTCCAAGATTTGACGCGGAGGATGGCGAGTAGGGGGAATGGGATGGGGATGTATTTTTCGTTGATTGATCCCACGAGGGAGAGGTTTCCTGGGGCGTCCGAGATGTCTGTGCCGCCGACGCCGAGGATGGAGGGGGGGATGACGCCGAGAATGGAAGGGGGGATGACGCCGAGGGGGTCGGCCCCGGAATCGAGGGCTGGGTCCCTTGAGAGGATGAACGAGTCGGCGGGGAGGGAGTCGGGTCGTGGGCGTTCGGGTTCTCATCCGCGCTCGGGTTTGCATCTCGCTTCGCGGCATCGCGTTGGTCGCCATCACCACCACGGCCACCAGGCCCACCACCACCGTGAGCATCATCGGCTGCTGCACCATGCGCTGCTTCCTGCGACGCGCTCGAACAGGTTCGAGAATGCGGTGGGTGTGTTTGAGTCGCAGAAGTATTTGAACTTGGAGGCGACGAAGTTGAGAGACCCGTTGGTAGAGGAGTATACGGCCCAGGCAATAGCGTTGTTAAATGACAGGTAGGGGGATTTCCAATTTATTTTGGAAACTTTTGCTCAACGAGCTCGAAACCATTTTTCAGCTGTCAGGATCTTTTGGATGGGTGTCGGAAGGGTCTGTCGACGTTTCAAGATTGGTTGGAAACGCTGCGGCATGGCAGGGTGAGGTATCTTGTCAATTCGGCAAAGGTGAAGGCGCAGTGGGAGAGCAAGCTGTCGGAACATGTCAAGTTTCGGGATGAGCTTGCCGCGGCATTGGATTATTTTCGGCAGGTCCAGAGGTATGTTGTTCCTTTTTTCTTTTTGATATTGGCTGTCCTTACGTTACAGACGTTGCAAGACATCACGTTCTCGATCCGTACCGCCCAGCCTTCGAACCCAAAGAAGATTCTCATGGTGATCAAGAGATCCCGCCGCATCAATATCTGTTCCATTGCTATGTATATCAGTACCACCTCATCCAATTTGCGTCGATCCTTATCGAGATGGTATGTATGTCTCTTTATCAATGAACTTGAGTCAACTGACGAACGCCACCAGCTCGATGAGATGATCCGTCTCGAGAAGGAACGCCAGACTCTTAGACTGTGGACGCCCATAGGGAGACTGATAAGGTGGAATAACTGGGAGATTACCGAGGATGTTGAAGGCGAAGCCGATGAGGATCCTGGTTCGTTTTTAGTTCACTACCATTCGATCTCTCATCCGATTGTCGATCAGATTGCGTACAGGGTATTGCTCCAACGGTCATGGACGACCTCGGCATGCCACGACGGCGCGATCCAGATGCCTTGCCGCCCAGGAACATCCTCGAGTCTGCTATGAACCTGGTTTATCATGCAGTGTCGGGTCTGACGAGGGGTAATGCCGTGTTTGCGCTCAAGGCTGCGGTCATGACTGGTTCGTGCGATGCGGATAAACTGTTTCTTGGTTCATCTTAATCTTTCTAGTTGTAATCGCTATTCCTTGCTTTTTGAGGCCTACAGCTTCGTTTTCATACAGTGAGTGGTTGTACACTCTCTCATCTATCGCACAGGGATTCTAACATGGCAATAGAGAACCGTTATTCCTGGGCATTGTAATGTAGTCTCACCCCGTTTTAAAATTTGATGTTGATGGTTCGGTTTCACGTAACTGCAGAATTATGGCTCAAATCACCCTTTCCCGATTTCGTGGCGATACGGCGTTCAGCTTCTTATCCCGTATTTTCAGCACCTTCATGGGTGGCATCGTTGGGATGGTCATGTGGTACGTTTTGGGCTTTCGCGTTCATTGACTTCAGAGCATAATGGCCCTTTTTACAGGTATGTGTCCACTGGCTCGGGACGGGGAAATCCGTACGGTTTAGCAGCCGTATTTGCGGCGTGCGCCTTCCCGTTCTTTTACGCGCGTTTGTATTTGCCGTGGAATCAGTTGACGACCATCGTCTTTTTGGTCACGGCCCTGTTAGTGAGTGTGGATTCAGTTTGTTTTCGTGTTGTGGGGGCTGAGGACGTTCGTTAGGTGGTTGGGTATTCCTACCAGGATGTTATCATTCCCACCCCTGGGTCTCCAGGGTACGGGTTCGATGTTGCCTGGGTGAGTTTCAAACGGTGGTCTCCGGAAGGCTTGCAATTATTGTTACTCAACATTATAGCGACGTTTTGTGCTGGTCTCTGCCGGTGTATTTGTTGCTTTGTAAGTATTACTGTACACATATGTCCCAATCTCGTCTTGAAACATCTCGACTGTTAGCATCGTCTCCTTCTTTCCACCCTCCACCACCATCCGGAGGTATCAACGGGCTTCGCTCGCGACGACATGCTCCGAAATTGGCGCTATATATTGTGCCATCCTTTCCTATGCCAATTCTGGCACCAAAGAGGATTTGGAGGAGATCAACGTGAGCATGCTCGCTATTCGTAGTAAAATCCGGAGGTCGATCGCTCTCCGCACCAACGTCGTTTATGAAGTGAGGGTTCATTTTGTTTTTTTCTGGACTCCCGTTGACGCGTTCAGTTCTCGTTTAGAGGACGGTGGCCGCTGGAGCGGTATAATACCCTCTCGGAGATACAATTGTAAGTATTCGTCTTGCGTGTCGTGAGCGTGAAAGAAACTTTTCTTGATGCCTTGGTGCCGCAGGCAACTAGCATATGGACTGTCGCATCTCATGTCCGTCATCAGAAACCTCGAACCTGCATGGTCGCGTGCCTTCCTTCGGAGAACGAGATTCATGGACACGGACTTTCAGGGCGATACTCTCGCGGTGATAAGTGAGCGGGACTGTTGCTAGGGATGAATTTTTTCCTCAATATCATATGGTTTACAGCGATGATCTCATCGTCACTGAGAAGCGGAGCCCCCCTACCTCAGATAACTCCATGTCCGCTGCTCGACCGATTCACCTTCCAGTATCACGGTTTGGATGTGATTCATAAAGACGCGGAAGAGGATTATGGTCTTCCGCGGACGCTGACATTGGAGACGTTGCAGGACGAGCAATATTTGTAGGTGACGTTTTATCTTAGAGGAAATTCAACTTACTGATGGTCGGGGGGAAATGAGATTCTTTTGTGTTGGTGTATCGACTGCATTTAGCCTTGTTACGCGTTTGGATCGGTTGATGGTCGCCGCGAAGGAGATTGTAGGAGAGCAGTACCATATTCACGGTGTTGGTCTGGCATCTGCGTTCACGAGAGGGACTGATCATGATTTTAACGGTGGCAGAGCAGCTGTACATTTTAGACCACCTCAAGAAGTGTAGGGAATGAGAAATAGACGTTGTATTTGTATGATAGAAGGACTGGTTGAACTCTTGAATTACATGCGATACTTACTTTCACCCCGAAGCCATTCGAGCGCTGCTTCACGTATCCTCCTCGTCTGCTCGACTAATCATAGCCTAGGCTGTTGGACTCGGATTCTTATGGATAAGTGTCACCCACGTCCCCTGAACAAAGAGGGCTGATCGCTGATCAATAGGAGGGACATCCAACTCGCCTGGTGTACCATGCTGGGAACTCTCGTTGTTATGATCGAGGTCTTCTGAAAACTTTCGTGGCGGCTGATCAACAACTTGAATGGCTGCGGTCACAGAAAATGGTCTGTAGCGGTCGAAACGAACATTGTGCATGAATTCCGTGTTGTGAATTGAATTCGAGGGGGATAATAAGTGTCTACGATCAGAACTATTGGTTGCAAACGCGGACCGGAATAGGGCACGCCTGAAGGCTGACCGTGAAATGTGTGGCTTATGTGCCAAAATGAAAATGAAAATGAGTCGACCCAGATTCGAACTCAGGACCTGATATCTCCAACAACAAAATACACGTTAGACAGATGCAATAGCCGACTACGCTATCAACGCGGAATACCCAGATAGCCCAAGAGACTATTCATACATACTTCACAACCAAGGACCCGGACATCGTCATGTTGAGGATTGTACATCTCTTCATTGTCTCTTCAACTTGTTTTCCTGCGATGGTTCTTGTTCTTGTCATTGGTGACCTACATATCCCCCATAGAACGCACGACCTTTCGGCAAAGTTCAAGAAATTTCTCGTTCTTGGCAAAATTCAGCAAATTCTGTCCGACCGACAACGTCTGTGAGTCTGTGACAAGGGGACATATGAGTACCTCAAGACTATATCGCCCGCTGGTGACCCTTTGAGGGTGGAGATATTTTACCAAGGTGGGTGTCATAAACACAGGAACTGTTCTCACTGACACGCCTGTCAGTTTGTGGCATTTGTGTAGGTTTCACGGTACTATGTATATGAGATACCAACCCGATGAGACACCCCGCTTTGAACGCGTCTCGTTTCTTCGAAATTTCGGCGCCTCCTCCACATGCACAGCCAACCCCAGGCTTTGAGATTCGTTGCCACCCGAGAGGCATCTTTGCTCAAGTTCCAGAATTCCTCAACCTTAAAAACACAGCCAAGATGAAGCTCGGCCCTTCCGTATGTCCTATTTGACGGTCATGATTGATTGGGCCCGAGGTAACTAGGCTAACGCCAAGTCCCCACTCCATAGCAGAGTGCTCACAAAACGGTTCGGCTCTCGATTTGGCGTTGCGTAATGTGCCGTTAAAACCCGGCTGTTCTGTCGACATCCCTTGTGGTGGCATCCTCTGGACCCTGGTTGTTCCATGTCGCCTTAAAATGAAGAAAATTGGATAGAAAGCCTCTCAGGAGATATAAATGGAAGACATACATCCTTGAAAGCACCGCCATCAATGTCGAACACGAAAACAAATGCCAGATGTTCATAGGGGTGACACGGCATTACCATTTTGGGATATGTCTGATAAATCATTGTTGATGGGGGTGATGATTTTTTCGAACTGAACTCCGAGTCTAAGTCAACGTCAACCTCGGTTGCAAGCGGACTCTAGGACTTCCAGGCACACAAACATGTTATGACATGACATCGGCAAGCTAGCTAAACGACATTCTCATTTAATAGGGACGCTAGATTATTAAGTTAAGGTGAATTCTCATAGTGGATGACTTCCCGCAGGACTTAGAGAGGCAGATTATTTTCTAAATCGTTAAGCGAAGTGTTACGCGAGTTAGCCGAGATGACAGTTGCCAAATGGGTCGCAGCTGTCATCGGACCTTGAAACTACACCCTCTTCTAAATTTTAATCTAGACAAGCCCCCCCCCTTCTAGTTCTAAATCCATGTTTCTAAATCTAGTCAGCTAGCTACATTAGAAAAGACGAATGGTTACGGTCTAGAACTATAAACATAGATCTTTAAACTCCGCTCGCTTAACGATTTAGAAACATAGATTATTTTCTAAATCGTTAAGCGAGCGGAGTTGAAAAAATCTATGTTTATGTTTCTAAACCGTAACCATTTGCCATGTCTAGTCTAAATAGTTGACTAGATATTTCTGCGGCGTGCATCAAGGTCCCATCAAAATTTCATATCTCTCCAGAACGACGATTTTGGGTAACGCAATAATTCTAAGCAGTACATGTAGCTTTGATAAGTGGTGGCGGCAATTTTAAGATGGTGGGAAGGGAGATAAAGGTCGACGGCATATCAGGTGTTGTCGTGGGCGGGGGAAGGAGTGTTAGCCGAGATCGTGCCTTGACGCGAACGATGAAACAGCTGACAAAGGATTTAGAAACATGGATTTAGAACTAGAAGGGGGGGGGGGGCCTTGTCTAGATTAAAATTTAGACGAGGGTGTGGTTTCAAAGTCCGGTGACAGCTGCGACCCATTTGGCAACTGTCATCTCGGCTAGCTCGCGTAACTGTTCGCTTAACGATTTAGAAAATAATCTGTGTTTCTAAATCCTACGGGAAGTCATCCAGTGTTGCTCAATTATTGTTCAGTTCAGTTTAAAATATTTGATCGGTCCTGTTACAAATGTATGGAGATAGTACCTTGATATCCTATCGTGCCGCGCGTGAAAAATGGTAAATTACTATGTTATATGACTTTGTGCGACGTCGACGCTAGTGAGAATGAGGAAAACCAACTTGGCGGAGGCACTGCGGAGGCAGCAGAAGAGTGGCTTTCGACTGCCGAAGCTTACCCGTTGCCTCTCTTTTGCTTGACGACCAAGATCTTCCAGAAGATGACCACGTGGACGATACCGGTACCTTCGACCTTTTCGCCATTCAGAAAAACGCACCAGAAAAGGAGCTGTATACATACATCGGTGAAGAGAACCTCCAGACGACTTACAACGCGAATGAAGCTTAAGAAAAACATCCATTTGCCACGACGCGAGAGCCCACGGTCGTGACCATACGGAGAAATCATCTGATGTGATTGACAGGAACGATCAAATATTTTAAACTGAACTGAACTGAACAATAATTGACCAACCTCATCAACTTGATTGAAACAAATGAACACGCTCCATGATGATCAAATTAGAGTCTCGCACGGCCCTCCATAACGTTGACCCACGTCATCACCATTTCTTGCCCGTCAAAGGGACGCATGAATGGTACATATGTATTCTCAATCTTCTCTCTTGAGGCTTGTTGACAAGCGATCTTATTAATTGCAGGGTTGAGAAGGATCTCAATCTGTACCTTGGGTTATCTTCTGATGCCATAATATAATCGATCTATTCTCCTTTTTCGGTTCGCAGAAAGCTCCCTCCATCATCAACACATATTCATTGAGACGGTGAGAGTTCGCACCCTCAAACACCGTGGGCCTTTGGTGAACTTTCATCGGAAAAACAAACAACCGACCCTCATCCGACCTCATCCAGATGGTACATACATATGTCATAGATCAGCAGGACAGAGATATTGAGCTCCTCACCCCGAGCTTCGCCTGCCCTCCTTTTTTCCAACACTCTCTTTCAACTCGATCAAGACTAGCACGCGAGTATGGGGTTCAATTATCAGGCCGTCCAGCTCAAGTGAGTATTTCCAGCGAGAACAAAGGAATAATTTTGGTTGACCGGTAATGCTCTTCCTCTCAGCATGGGTTCTCTCTTCATCGGCGTCATCTTGAGTGCAGTGCTGTTGGGCCTCTGTTGTACTCAGGCTTTCCTTTATTATACGAGTAAGCAGTTTCTCCCGTGTTCTAGACGACGGCCGCTAATAGCATTCTGCAGAGTACCCTAGAGATCCCTGGTACTATCATTGGCTGGCAAGGAATCCCTCGCAGTGGCACAACCCACCTTCTGACATCACAACCTCCGCCCAGGTTGGCGTGATCATACTCTTTGATTCGGTCCATCAAGTGACGATCACACTCACCGGTACGCTTAACCTCCCGCTGCCACCAAATGATACCCTCTGACGATCAACAGTGTACCACTATCTCATCGCCAACTACAAGTACAGTGTCTTTCTTTCCGTTTAAGTCGTCATTTTATGATGTGACTCCAGTCGACCCCAAGAGCTCAAGATGATAGACTGGTAAGCTGTCTTCGCTCCCTGTCGCATACCCAGCCTGTACTCATGGAACGGGCGTTTCCACTCAGGTCTGTGGGCGTACGTATCTGGACTAGTTATGACTTCCGACGTTGCTGATCCATCGGAGAACAGGCCGAGGCTCTATTCACTGTGAGTTGCATTACTTATTTTAATCCCACGTGCTCTCATCTCGCGGTAGGGTGTAACAGAGGCTCTAGTCCATTGGTCAGAAACACCTATCACCTCTTTTCGTTGATTCTGACAGGCGTGGGGTTCAGCTTCTATGTCACCCGTGTGTGGAGACGTACGTAATTACGTTCTTGTGACGTTCGGTGGGTTGCTAAAAATTCTATGACAGTGAGCAATAAGAGTTTTATCTTGACGGGAGTCGTTTTGGCGGTGGTGATTGCGAATGCTAGTAAGCAGGACGCGCCTTATGTCGAACGAGGTTAACCACCCGCCATACTCCCTTCAGCCCTTGGAACTGGTGCGTTCAAACCTTCTTCATCCTCCACGCGATCTCCACTGATGTTGATGATTTAGTCTGGGTTGTTCTCACGTGAGCCTCACTTGTTTTCCCCGACATTTATCATAGGTCATAAGACCCACATTCAATAGGATGCGCTTCAGAACCTATGAAGATCTCGTGACCATATCCGTTGGCGGCTCTCTCGTTGTCGTTGCGAGAATCTCGCTGATTCTGGTACCCTCACCTAGCCCATAACGATGTCGATCAACGCGCTCTCGACTGCCTCGAATTGTTTGATTGCAGGCAGTTTGTGTTTACTCCTCCATCGTGCCCGGACGGGGTTCAAGAAGTACGTCTTGAATGGATTTGACGAGACATAGTGGGTTAGAATTGACGAATGAATAGATCGGATAGCATGATCAAAAAATTGGTGTGTAAATGTTCAACTTTTCATCATGATAGGCCCATGAATGGTTATCGATTGCAGATAATATTCATCGTTAACACGGGAGTGTAAGTAGGCACATCTTCCTTTCCTTCGTGATAACGCTGACCGATAAACGGAATTTCCAGTCTTACAAGGTGAGAGGAAACTTTTCCTCTAAAACTTCTTTTGAACAACGTATGCTTTTGGGAAGTCTATGCTCCATTGCGGATTTACTAGCAGTACGTCTTTTGGTGCTGTATCACTTACACGGCAAGCCTCACCATGAAAAACAGATGCTCACCTCTCCCGATACCCTCATCTATGCCTCCTTCTACTTCTGTGTCGGTCGGCGTGAGTCCTCCCCCGGTCACTATTCATCGTCGTTCATACTTACGCCAGGAGTTTTGTTCATTGACAGTATACACCAACGCCTTCCTCGCGACGCTTAACGCACGCCAGAGCACGACTCCAGGTTCGGTCGAGACCAGTCATATGCTCATGTCGATGCCGCCATCGATGTTGAGCACCACCGTCAATGGCGGTTCATCTCAAAAGGTCTCGCAGGGGATTTCGATCCGGATCGAGAGGACCACCACGCGTGCTTATCCTGACTTGGTATGTCGTCATCGTTGCGGAGGTTTTAATTGGCGTCGTTGAACGATGCGTGCTTTGAGCAGGGCCCAGGCGATGAGATGTCGGGAGAGAAAGATTGTGTGGAAGATGAGGGATTTGTGAGTAGCTCCCGATTTTTTAAATCGATCGTCAACCTTCTAAGCTGGCGCCTTTCAACTCTAGCAATGTGCTGGAGAAGGTGCCCGAGAGAGCCGGCCGCGGTCGATGGATAAAGGTCCCTTCGCGGTCTAGACACACATGCAGCTTCCACGACTGCTTTGTGGTTTCCCGGGCCTACTGGATATGTATATGGATGTGTATATGTCAGTTTTCTGTCCGTCGATCGTTGTTCAGTGGATTAGCAGCTAAGTTAGTTTCTTGCCAGACTAAGTAGAATACTTATAAGGAAATAAAGCAGCCCATGTCCCAGACTCGACTGCCTGTTGCGGTGGGCAAACTGTATTTTGGGTTTAGGCCCGAGCAAGGTCCTGGCGATATTGTGGATTAAGTTACCTTGGATAGGAAACAAAAGTTAAAGGGTCCGGCGTGCGGGAAGTGGGGATCTCAAGTCGTACCCGCCAATATCTCTCTTCAGACATTACACCGCCGTAATTTGCCTCTATAAATAATGGATAAATAGAACAAATAGCGGAATAAATTGACGTTAGGACCAGATTGAAAAATGCGAGTTCATGGGAAACAATAGTTTCAATGCCTCCTCCCTGAGGATTGTGATATAAACATGCTTCTAAAGCTCAATTATATTCAGTCACATGGCCATATCCTATCCTTTGATTGGTTGACTCTCGCAATGTCTTTGAGATATAACTGGTTGATAAATCTAGAATAAATGACAGAGAACAAGGCAGAATATAATATTAGTGAATTCTTGGATTGATCCGATCCCCAAATCGTGGCACACGGTGTGATATATTCCTCAATATATTTGACATATATCCAGGGTTCATTGAGGCAAATTACTGCAGTGAATCAGTCGGAGAAGAGGTGAGGAACTAGTAAAAAACACAAAACATGGCTAGGATATCTGAGCTCGCAGTCACCTGGTCTTGCATGACGAGGCAAGACGGCGCCGATGACTCGGACATCCGACGACATAGAGGATTCCACTAGATCCCGCATCGTTGTGGCTGACTTGAATGCCAATGGGTCAATGCAATGGTATTAATATTAGGAGTGATAGCTTAAGCCCAACAGAGCACAGGGTATTTATGATGTCTCTCAGATGTAGATGCCGACGACAGCCAAGATGTTGACAAGGCCGCACACTTTGATGATCGCCAAAAGGTCGATGTTCACCTTTAGGAGTGCGGCGATCTCGACTTTGAGCGCGACGACGAGCCCGATGAGAATTTGCAAGAGAGCGACAATGGCAGCTCTGCGAACCAGGTCAACAACGTGTCACTATGACTTGACGGAATTCAACTTACCCGACGGCGACGCAGAGTTTGACGACAACGACGGCTTGGATCGAACCAACTGCAGTGAGGATGATTTGGAGGATAAGGAAAATTTTCTGGCAAGAGACGAGGGATTAATTCACGGCCGGAAAAATCAAAGGATGATAACGTACAACGATGACGTCGACGATCAATTGGGCGCAGGCTTGGACTGTGATGACGGTGCCATTGAGAGTCAAGAGGGCGTTGATATCAAGGTTCAAGGTAACGAGTGCCTGGACGGCGACGACGGCCGCCTCTACGACAGCGGTGACCCGGGCGATCAGAGGGGCAACGACCGTAACAGCGACATTGACTTTTCCATCAACGGCAACATCTGGCATTGAAATCGGGTCAGTCAGTAGGCGAATCGCAGATATTCAGGCAATGAATACTTACGGACGTCGGCGAGAATGCCGTCGAGCTGCACATTAACGTAGGCGAGAACGCTCGGAATCGAGTCGCATTCACAACGGGCAGCGAGGGCAGAGCCAGTGCCGTAAGAGGCGGGGGCTGCAGAGGCAATGCCAGCAAGGGCGGCGGTGGCGGCGAAGAGGATGGTCTTGAGAGAGAACATTTTATTGAAGATGTGTAAAGGGAGTGTGGGGGCTTGTTGAGCAGAAGCTATGAGAGGGAGAGAATGGATTCGAGACGAGTCGATGGAGAACCACTGGGCAGACCACCCAGGTTTTTATACCCGTCCTCCATAACTTGATTGGTCACAACGAAGGGAAAGCCAGAAACAGAACAGGAGTGGACAAGATCTCCATGTAATGTCCCTGAGGCTTCTGTAATATTTCGCCGCTTTATTATTCGGTTCCGTGTTCGGAAACTGTGATCTGTAGAGATCTGGATTGTGTGTATGTTCAAACTTGGGAGTCATGCTCGACCCCCACTCTGCGCTAGAGAACGTCTGAACTAGACGCCTTTTTCGCTGTAGAAATTGAACCCGTACTTGATTTCTCCTCATCTTTACATCCGTTCTGGATTTTCAAATGTCTGGCGCCATCCAGTCCAGGTACTCGAGTGGCGTGCGTATATCAAATTTGGTAGGATCCAGTCTTCTGCGGTCCAAGCGACCCTGAGAAAGAAGCCGTCGCCAACTCCCCACCAAACGGCGTTGTTAATGAAGGCATTTTTCGATTTTGCCGATTCAATGATAGCTGTCAAAACACGCACAGCATTTTGGAAAAACAAGACGGTGTGTGTATGGTTAAATGACGGTGATGCAGGGAATGACCAAAGGCGAAATATCTTGCCTTGGGGTTGTCAACGTTCACTGCTGGACCACTGGTGGGTCGATTGACACTCGACTTGGAGGCTGGAGCACATCCGATAAGTGTGATGATACACGGGGTAATTGCTGCATTAGTGGAGCCAACCCAATGGCGGAGATCGATGATCCAAGCCTAAGCAAGGAAGAAAAGTTAAACGTAATTTCTGTAATTTTAAGCCCACCAGATGCCGTGTTACCGTGTTCGATCATAGCCTTAATACGGCCGAGTCCACCGTCCACGACGAATGCGTATTGTGGAAAGCTCTGTAAATCGAAGGAGCTGCACAGTGCGGAATCGCCACACTACCGTGTTACGTAATTTTGGAGTTCTCGTAAGTAATCTTGTTTTTGATACGTGAAGATTTTGCATGCGAAATATTTACGGTGCAGAGTACAGTTCTCAGTACCGTCT
>Ga0307516_10002567_pt1 | contig 24135 bp, 22 predicted proteins | sample 19_EM_MG_FD_203310 | JGI IMG/M metagenome (GOLD analysis project Ga0307516, IMG submission 203310) | Populus trichocarpa ectomycorrhiza microbial communities from riparian zone in the Pacific Northwest, United States - 19_EM | ecosystem: Host-associated > Plants > Roots > Unclassified | place...
GTTTGGTCTTGTGGACATTATTATAAGGTTTGACAGTTGCTTGGCATTACTCCACACTGCTGACTCAATGCCAAGCCATTACTTCATACTGCTTACACTCAAACCTTATCCTTATTCAGCCAAACTCTATTCTTACTCAGCTATTTCCTTATATGTTCTTTCTTTCACACTTTATCTTCTTATCTTCTTATCTCTGACTCATCTGATAGCAGGATCATATCCCATTGGAGGATATCTGGACTATATCTTATTGGATGATAAGCCTAGGCTAGTATAGTATATATGGAGTAGCACAAAGCCTGTAAACTCTAGTCTTATTCTCTTAGGCTCTAGCTTCCCTCCTTTTGCCCTCCACTTGATCGTGTAGCAGTGGCTCTAGGACAAGGGTTGTGACAAGTCTGACTGAGTATAGCTCCAGTGTCAGATACATTGTGAGTACTAAACAATGGCATCATGGATGTCAAGAGTATGGGTCTTTGTTTTATGATTAGAAGGGCTCAACCAGCTAGTATAGAGTACTAGCATTATTATGTCTTTACTTTCAAATATACTTAGGATTTCCACTTGACTGTGGTGATATCTAAAGTCAATATAAACTGGCGCTTTTCTCCATCATCCTCTCTCTCTCTAAGCTTATCCATGTGTGAGCCTACAATGCTTGATTCTCAGCATAGTCTTTGGATTATGTTTTGAGAAGATAGTTAAGTGATTGCCCTAACACAACTGTCCACTGCCCTCTATATGGGTGTTTCAGCTGGGTGACTATGACCATGACACCAACCCAAGGAGCGGGATCCCGCCGGTTCAACTCTGGCTCTTCAGGAACAGGCGCCGGTATGGGGTGTGGAACCGGTAATTCCGTTATTTTTGCGCTGTTCCTATGAACTTGAAATGACTATGGATGAAGTAAATCAATGGTTAACAATTTTCCCCATAGAAAAATACATTACCTCTTCATCCAGTGTCTTAACTATAGCGTCCGGCACTGAAAGGATCGCTTTCCAGTCTGAAGGTTCCATGCAGGTTTTGATAGCAGCACCTCTCGATCGAATGACACCAGGTATGAGTCAGAGAAGGTCACCTATTTTGTGGTCCATTTTCTCTTCCAAATAGACATGGCCCTGGATCGAACCACATGTGAAGGCAGTGTGTAGTTCATGTTCTGGCCATGCTAATTGAATTAAGGAGAGCATGACATCCTCTTCCATGCCATGCTAAAGTCTTGTATGAGTATGCATCTGCCTTGCAGCCTTTCTGAGCAACCTACCCGACATTGAACGCACCACCACGGATAGTCTCCTGGCAAAAATTGATGCTCGCCATCTATGAGCTGTGCCACAGGGTGCGAAATGGCCAAGGACTGCAAGTCATCCCGTCGCCTCGAGTTATTGGCACAGCGCAAGATAGTGTCAAGGAATTGCTCCATGTTGTCTTCTCCTTCCTCGAATTGACTCTAAGTTTTAGTGCTGAGGGGCTGGCCTTGAGGGACCTCGTAATCGTCGTCTATACAGTCTGGGTATACCTGTCAATGACATTGAATCACAAGGCAATAGATAGGTCGATGCACCATTTTCCTCTTCCTCTTCCTCATCCTCCTCATCTACTTGAGCCTCATTGTCTATAGAACGGTTGACTGCTGAATCTGGTGTGGGGCGGCGTTCTCGTTGATCACTGTGGAACAGACACACCGAGCTCATCTTCTCGGGAGTATATTATCTGCAAGAATGATGTGCATCAGCATTCACTATTTGAAGCTAAGTGATGTCCTGGGGTTAGTGAACCACCCTATTGTCTCAACCACTCCTTCAGAGTGAGACTCATTCCGAGTCGAGGCATCGCATGCATTGTATTCAGATGGTCCTTATGTATTGATGTGTGTCTACTCTAATCTACACTACTATAAGGTACCAAAATGTCACTTACTGAGGTCGAAGTGGAAGGTGGAGGTTGGGGAACAAGAGGGAAAGTGTGCGAAGGTGCTTGTCAGCTCAGTGATATGGAAGAGAATGTTGGAACATCGGGTATTTGGCTTCTCATAATACCCGACGTTCCAACATTCCCTTCAAATGGTGTGTCGACCTATCTATTGTGGTCGTCTTGTGATTCAATGTCCTTGACAGGCATGCCCCGTCCTCTAGACGATGATTATGAGGTCCCTCAAGGCCAGCCCCTTGGTACCAACCTGGAGGCAATTTGAGGAAGGAGAAGATGACATGGAGCAATTCCTTGATGCTATCTTGTGCCTTGCAGGCCTTGGCCATTTCGCACCCTGTGGCACATGAACAGCTCATAGATGGCATACATCAATTTTTGCCAGAGGACTAGGAGTGTTAAATCTTGGGTATCAGGCAGCTAGATGCATTTTCACTTTTCTCTCGGAAGGTTTGGCCACTAGGGGCAAAAGCTGCTTTACTGTACATATCATCTCTTTTTTTCATGTTGTCACCACATAAGCATGATGACATGTTACCTCTCATGGCTTGTGATCATGATCGTGATGAAAAGCGAAAAATAGGGCTGACTGCCAGGGGTTTGATCTGATAAAATATCATCAGTTGAGGTGAGTATTCGCAATCTGCATTTCCTATATTGAACTGTATCTCTCAGATGCCTTCGAACAAGCCAAAGGCCTGCCGTGCAAAGGCATTCATCTGCAAGTGCAAGTCACACTGCACAACTCTCAATTCTTCTACTGGGCAGTATGAAGGGGAAGGGGAAAGGGTCCACCGGAGCACACGAGATAGGCATACCCGAGACAATTGTGTCCTCGCCACCCGCAAACTGCCCCAACCAGCGAATGCTATGCCGCTGGGTCACCCCATGGAGTCGGCCACAAGCGCACAATCTAAACCGATCACATGGCACAGTTTTGCTCAGACATCCATTATTCCCAGCATCGCCGACTATGAGGCGTCGCAAAATTGGATAGATCTATTGGAATGAAAGGTTGACAATCATTGCCATCACTCAGTGACCAGCCCTACAATTCCACTTGTGTTTGTAAATGACCCCCTCTTGCAGGGCGAGTACATTCCATGAGCTCCGCATGAACTGGCCTGGCTGAACTCGGGACTTTATGCTTTAGTTGAGGGGAAGCAAGCCAACAAAGCTTTTCTAGCTACAGAGTATTGCTTCTTTTCAAGACTTTTTCTCAGGAAAGCCAGGACCTTCAAGAGTGATTATATCAAGAGCTGAGCTGCATGAGTCACACGAAAGAAATCCACTGGGCACAGCAGCAGGTCGACCTTGATCAAGGGCAAATCATCGTGAATACCAGTAAGTCATTGAACTCTTCCATTATTTGGCTATCTTGATCAAACAACGTTATTCAGAGATCCACTTTTATCCACCTGGTCCTTCTGGTCTGACAACAAGGGCTGCATCAATCACATTTCTCATTATGGCAGGGCTTTTTTTCACCATGGAGAGCACTTCGTTTACAGCTGGAAGGTTCTCGAGATCTGCTGAGAGTTCACGGGGCTTCTGAGGATATCATCAACAAGGTTCCAAAATATCCTTCCTCAATTTTCCACCAATTCCACCTTGATACCGTCTTTCATCAATTTATTTGCTGCATGAAGTGCCATTGCATCTATCCATACAAGCCTGGGGATACAGCTGCAACCTGCTTTTGTTGCACATATCAAAGGATGCCTGAGAGTGTCCCATGTAACATGCCTCTTTGGAAGGAGCGCGACCTTGCGGGGGGTCTTGTCCGCTTTGTACCCTCCAGGAAATACTTACAGCAGGACCTCAAATACCGGCTCGGATGCCTATTATCGAGAAAAGTAATTGAGGACCTTATCGATCATTGTTGGTCCACATCTCCAGTCGATCCAGACACTCTGATTCCAGATATCTGGTATTCCAAAGTATTTTCAGATTTGCGGGATGCTTCAGGCCATCCCTTCTTTCTGGGTCCTGAGGAGGAAGGACACTTGGTTTTCAGTCTTCGGTTGATAGTTTCAACCCTTTTCATATGAAAACAGAGAAACAAAAAGCATTGTCAATGGGCAGCTGGCTTGTTCTCAATCTTCCACCTCAATTACATTACCTGCCAGAAAACATCTTTCTAGTTGGAGTTATCCCTGATCCAGGAAAACCGGCGACGGACAAGATTAACCATTACCTGAAGCCACTTGTACAAAGTCTTCTTGAATTCTGGGATCCGGGGGTGTTCTTTTCTCGCACATGCAACAAACGTCTCGGAAAGCTGTTCAAAGCAATGCTTGTTCCTCTAGTGGCCGACATGCTCGGAGTGCACCAGATCCTCGGATTGCCTGGCATTGTGACAGCCCATTATCTCTGCATGTTTTGCGATCTCGACATTGATGATCTCGACATCTTAGACCCTGCTGAATGGCCTGCCAAGAATACAGACCATATATGCTATGTCGCTCATATGTACAAGGATGCCCCCAGTGAATCCGAGCAGCCTGAACTCTTCCAGGCATATGGTCTGCGGTGGTCAGCTCTACTTGATCTTCCGTATTGGAATCCGGTCTTGTATGCGATAATCGACTCGATGCATGCGCTTGACCTAGGACTCTTCCAACATCATTGTCGCAAACTTTTCCAGATCGATATTACTGTTCCGGGGAGAGACGGGTTTATGGAGCCTCCTCCTGTTAAAGATAAACGGTCCAGCAATATCGGTTCCCTGATCGATTGTATCCAATATATTCACTGAAACGAAGTCAACATGTTAGGTCAACTTGTCAAATACCATTGCCGGGCACTTTACACCATCTGTGTCAATAATGATATCTGAGAACCGGGGAAAACTGTAGTCACAGGCACCAAATGGGTCCTAGCGAGAAGTATTTACAACTGGGTTCGTCCATCACTTGTCATCTGATCCATCTTCACTCAATTCCTTTTATCAGCGCGAAAATGCCAATGGCCCTGACGTCCGGGCGTTTCTAAGCACCAATCTCGGACAGCGCCCTGCCCCTGCCACACCAATCCACCCCGCTGTGGACAACCAACTTCCCGCCAGAGATGGCGTCGATCTTTCTCTAACTCGACACATCATTAGGCATCTGACGAGCCAAAACCCTGATGACCTCCAAAAGGCTTTCTCACAGGTAAATGCTGCAATATTCGTGTATCTGTGTGATTTGATTTATGTGGAACGGAGCCATATTGAAATGAACTGAAGAGGTGCAAAAAGCGCCCTTTTTGAAACCCTTAGGAAATCAGTAAGATTTTCTGAGAACTACCATTGCTCATGCTGATAAAATTTCAAGATTGATGTGGACAGGCAGAAGTTAAATCAACTCACGTCTTATCTGCCTGTGAGATCGTCGAAGCACATAGTGCTTGGCAAAGACATTATTGAAGCAGTCTGGGATGACATGAAGCATACAAAACTATCCACATGGATTCATCCAGCCCTGCCTAACTGGGGAACAGCAGAACGGGGTAAGCTCAGCGCAGATCAATGGTGCCTTGTATGCACTGTCCATCTTCCCATGCATTGCAAACATGCAAATTATGTCTCAGCAACAGATCAAGGCATATGACGATTGCATCTGCCACTACGCCAGCCGCTGTAAAGAGCTATACCCCAACGAAACCCTCAAACTGGTTTTACACGCTGCCTTACATATCGGCCAGATCTTGGACTTGTTCAGTCCAGTCCACACCATTAGTGCTCCTTTCTATGAGCGCTATATCAACTTTTTCCATTGCATGAACATGAATAAGAAGCTTGGTATGCAGCAACTCCCTTGGTTTCCGTCTGCAATATCTGACGAGCAATTACAGAAGAATTAGAATCAACCTTTTTGGTCACTGCAGTGCGAACCTCGCATTTCCGAGCAATGCTGGCAGATGATGAAGATTTGCGCTGAATAGTGAGCGAAACAATGTCCATCCTGGAATCCACAGAAAATGAGGATGTGTGCAGCTATTGACATGCCAGTCTCATCAGGGCAGTCATACGACAGAAAGACATGAACGGAGACTACCATCCCTGTGGATACATATCACACTCCTTCGATGCAACACAATGAAACTATGAAATATATGACCGAGAACTCATGGGCATAGTCCGCACCCTTGAAACGTGGCGACACTACCTCCAAGGATCCCCTTTCCCCACGGTAATCCTATCCGACCACAAAAACTTCATGTACTCTTCAAAGATAGGTGTTATATCCCACCTCATGAAGAATTACAACAAGAAGTGGTGAAATGATACCATGACTCCCTACCTGGAGGACACCCAGGACACTTTAAAACCCTGGAGTTAATACAACACTATTACTGGTGGCCAGGAATGACAGTTTTTGTCAAAGACTATGTCACAGGATGCACAATTTGTCAACAAATGAAGATCAACACACACCTGTCTTCACCCGGTTTAATACCAATCAAAGGACAAAAGAATGCAAAATGCTTTTCACAAGTCACCTGTGACTTCATCACAGACCTACCCACAAGCGATGGATTTGACAGTCTCATGGTCGTGGTAGACCATGGATCTACAAAGGGGGTAATTTCTATCCCTTGCAACAAGACGATTGATGCCACACTCATGGCACAAAATTACATTGATTATGTGTACCAATGCTTCGGACTCCCCGACTCATTTCTATCTGACTGCGGCCCACAATTTTCCTCACAAGTCTTCAGAGAAATGGCCCGACTCCTAGGAATCAAAACACTCAGAAGCACAGCATATCATCCACAGACCGATGGAGAAACAGAAAGGGTCAACCAGGAACTCGAAATCTATTTTTGAGTCTTCTGCTCCAACAACCCCAAAATGTGGAAACCGCTCAACTCCCTCATAGAGTTCAGCCACAATCAAAAGGTCCACTCCACCACAAAACAGACCTCGTTCTACCTCATGATGGGGTATGAACCCAAAGATATCCCCTTGGCGTTTGATAGGACAAATGCCCCGACTGCGGAACAACAAGTGAAAACTCTCCACAAGGCAAGAAACGAAGCTGCTGTGGCACACAAACTGGTGAGACAAAAGATGGCAGAAAGGTCTACACGAGGCTTTACCCCATTCAAGAAAGGAAAACAAGTATGGCTAGACAGCCGGAACTTGAAGATAGGTTATCAATCTCGGAAATTGGCATCAAAACAAGAAGGACCCTTCATGATAACAGAAGTCTTGGGACCAATCACCTACCGTTTAAAACTACCAAACAAATGGCAAATCCACGACATCTTTCACACATCACTCTTATCACCTTATTGCAAAACCGAGACCCACAGCCCCAATTTCATGAAACCACCCCCTGACCTTGTCGAAGGCAAAGAAGAATACGAGATAGAAGTGATCATGAGCCACAAGAAATGGGGTCGAGGATACCAGTATCTCGTCAAATAGAAAGAATATCCCATTAGCAACAACACATGGGAACCTGCGAACAGCTTTAAAAATGCTCAAGAAATCCTGACTGAATACCAACTCACTCACCATCTCCTCTGATTGCCCCTCATCCTCTACCATGTCCTTCTCATCCTCCAAGTACAGAATTGCCTCCTCTCTCTCCACCAGATCTGCTGTAGACCCTGAACAGCAATGAACCTGTCTCAAACAAATTATTGAATGCAAAGACCTCCAACTGATCATCATTGATCACCTAACGAACCCCATCGACAAATACATCACCAACAATATCTTCTCTTCCCTCACCCTCCTACAACAACACCAACTCATGGCCCAACAAATCGAAAGACAATTGGACAAAGACACCAACTTCCTGATTGAAAGAAAGGGCGATGCCCCTCTTTACCACATCTTATTCTCCGACGCCCCCCATCCAAAACAGATGCAACAAAAACAGAACCCCGCCTTTTCCTGAACCCTGTCGGCGAGATTCTCCCCCATAAACAGACCCCCAACCCCCATCGTGAAGCCCACTATCACTGTAAAATGTGTACCTACTGCAATGTTCAACCCGAAAAGAAAGACTGTCCTCGATCTCAGTGATGACCCAGATCATCCCATTGAACGAGCTCCTCCTACCATCTCCTGACTCTCTAAAAAGAAGTTGAAGACACACGACTGCACCATCTGTCAAAAGACCGGACATGATGAAGTCCACTGTGACTGGTACTGTTGCAAATACTGTAACCATATCAGAGTAGGATATTTACCAATCAAATGTCCAGTCTTTTTAACTGCCCCTGTCATCCCCATCCCTTTGACCTCCACCCAACCGCCCAGACCAACCCCTCCCCCTTCTTATTCTGGTAACCACACCCAATACCTCAACCAGATCGTCCCTGGTGACATCCCTCATAATGCATATGATGACGGTCACTTCGACGATGACTACGTCAAGAACAACACCTATTGTGACGACTGGTGCCCTGAAACTGAACACAACATGGATACCTGAGGTTTGAACCCAGTGGCTTCAAACATAGAAGGGGGGTAATGTTACAACTTTTCCTTACTCTGAACTATTATGACATCTCTTTTACTCATCGCTCTCAACTCATCATATATGACATACTTACTGCACTCTCAGTCAGCCTGACTGCAGACTTTCCTCTTATAGACTATTTCTCTCACGATTACTCATCCTGACTTATTTCCTATGACATTTTATCTCAGATTGACTTGGTCTGTGCGCCAGACCCATTAGTATATAAACTCCTTGTACAAACTATATTCTTTAGCTTTGACCTAGGCTAATAACCTATTCCTTGCCCATTGATCCACTCTCAAACTAAGTACTCTTGCAAGAGACTTAGCTCAGCCAAACCAATATCAGTGACTACCGTATAGCAGAACTCTGAAGATACTTGCAACCATCCATATAGCGGGGCTCAAGCAGAACAAGTGACCAACCGTATAGTGGGGCTCTTGTGATTTAGGCAACCAGTTCGCATGCCTACAAAGACAGAACAGAAGACGTGACTAGGGAATAGTAAAGCCATTACATCAACAGTGTTAAAGCCATATTCACAGCAAGCAAAACACCCTGGAGTTTCAGGAGGTCGCGATAAATTTCGTGACCCAGATAGTTCTTATGTCCCTCCTGTCAGGCAAGTGTGGGCTGATGCCCTTGTGGCAGTCGATATATCGCCCAAATGCCTTGTTGAACTAAACAAAACCAGTGTGCACTTTGGGCATTATGCCCTTCCAGACCCTGCACTGCTCATCATGCCGGGTGATGACAAGAAGAAACTGGTATATCTTTTGATGTGGTTGTGTGCCTGTTCTGCCTTGCTGTACCACTTTCAGAAGCAGGACTCGACAGTGCTCTCCAATCAAGCTTGGCATGACTTTCTTGAGATGTGCCGCAGTGATAAGCTGATGAGTGACACTGCTGCAGCAGCACATCGAGAGGAAATTCGGAAAATCATGGGAGGAGTTTTGGGAACTGCTGGTGTGTCAGAAGCATCCCCAATGTGAATTTGGGTCCAGTTTATTGGAGAGATGAAGAACTGCCTCTCGACAAGTTACCCAGGTTTTCTGTGTTTTGGGAAATTCTGTGGGAGCTGTATGAGCTGAACTTTCGCCTCGAACTCACTAGTCTGGATCAATGTGCAAACATGGACCCTGTTAAAGAAGATCTGGCAATTCATGTCAAATGCCTTTGGTCATGCTTTCCTCCATCTTCTGATCTTCCTTTTGTCATGATACCATATATGAACATCAGTCTTGTTGCCAACGATTGGAGAGAGTGGGTCTCTTTTGTCTCAGCCCTCATGAATGTGATGTCTTGCTGGAAGGGGTCAAAGCCAGAGGTCTTCAAGTATTGGCTCCATTGTGCTGAAGAACTTTCAGAAGGTCTGGCACTGGAACTGGAATGCGAAGCAGGTCATTTTTATATGCAAACATTTTACAACTACTTTGGCCATGCTCCTCTCATCTCACATTGCGTTTTGCCTGCTGTATGATCTCACCCATGTTTTTTCATGTTTTTTTTTAATACATCTTTTGACCAATGCCAATGATCTTGTCTCGAGAAAAGAGAAGTAATATTTTGAAGTTTCCTATATTATTGCTAGTACTGATTGTAACATTCAAGACCTCAATCTTCTCTTCTTTTGGTGAACCTTGTCTTTGCCTGCTTCCTTCCGCTTCAAGACCTTTCTTTCATGCTCACGAATATTGACATTAAATATTGGATTCACCAGGCTTCCTCCAGCAAGATGTTGACTGCATTATTTGCCTATTATTATATTGTAAGTCAGCAGGTTATTGTTGGGCAACATCATTCCTTACTGTTGCTTTTATCCAGGTCGACGCCATCAGATTGTGAACCTCATTTGACATCTGTATACTGACATCTTTGAAGGAAGGAGGTTCTGTCACAACATTAAGTATTTCTCAAATATTATCACAAGCACTGAGAAACATACCTTCATCAGCTTCATGGGAAATGCTGACATTACCCTGCCAGTACCGATTTTTGGATAGGCCGAGTTGATTGTATGGACCCTCCAATTCAATGTTAAACTCAAGCTCATTGCCAGAGCCATTGGTGCTGTATCATGGGATATATGCACACCCACTCTTCTCTCTTTCCCTTTTCTCTTTTTGCCTCCCTTTCCTACATTCTGCCACATCCAAACTGCCACTTACATACACATTCTGCGGGATACCCGCATTTCATATTTGCATTTGTTCCTATTTACCATTCCATACCTATATAGTCTTGCATGATGATGCCTGCCTATTCCCCAGTTTTGATATTCTCTTTCACTGGTGAATAGGTGGGCCTCTTCATTATATCCCATCCTATTCCTGTTCTCTAATATAATTCTCTTTCACTGGTGAATAGTGTTGTCTGTGAGCCTATCGAGATTCCCCCTTGGGTCTACCGGTTATCGCTTCACTCACCCCTGACATAATATCAAAACTCGTTTTCTACCTGCCCATCTCGTTCACATGAGTGCAGATCCATGATGGTCAAATCGCCGATCAACCCCGCAGGACCGTCACTCTCCCAGAATGTCAAATTGGAACCCTTACCAACCACCCCACACTCCCCCCAAGGGGGAGGGCGACCTCTCCCCACACCTCCTCAACCCTCACCTACTCCCCGCATTCCGTTATGCCCATCCTTGAACATGTCAGCCTATAACTTTTTCGAAGACTACTGCTACATCATGTCTCACGATCTGCTAGACATGAACAGCAGCAATCACCTGTCTATCCCTGACAACATTTGAGCCTTATGGATGCAGACGGAACACACCCAATGAACCGTGGAGGACCATGACCATCAAATCCACACTCTCAGCACCCAACTAAACGAGATCTTACAGGCCTTCACCGACCTACAACAAAGCCACCAACTTCTCCAAGACATGGTCCGACTCAACGACCAGGAAGTGGACAAAGAGATAGCCTCATTATGCTCCCAACTCGGCTTCTTACGAGACAAGTGCGCTCCAACACCAAACCTCTCCATCTTTGCAATGGCAGACCCTAAACAACCCCCTTCCATACCAACCAGTCCAACTCCCCACATTGCAACCATCCCCAATCCGATCACCTCTGAACCTAATCTTAAACCAGCCAAACCAGATGCATGGGATGGCACTGATCGTGATGCCAAGCCTTTCTGGAACAGGGTGCTCAATTACCTTGGCTCGTTCTCAGGCACAGTGTTCTCGAAGCAAGTCATGTTCGTCCTCAGTCTCACGATCTATGCCAAGTCACAGTCCTGGACAAACACACGTCAAGACTGGCTCGTGAACTGCTCCACCTGCCTACCCCTCACCATCACAGAGCTGCTTGAAGACTTTGTCCAAGAGTTTGGCAACAGGAACGCCGCTGTCAGCGCCCAGCACTGGATCAATACCACGTTCCAGGGACAGAGGACAGTCGCACAATTCAATAACGACTGGCTGGCAAAAGTAGATGAAGCGGGATATACTGACACCCTCCCCCTGGTGAATCGCTATCTTGGCCACCTCAACAAGGTAGTCCAAGATGCCATCCTTGCCCTCAACACTATGCTGTCAGGGTTAGAAGCAATAATGTCAGCCACGCTAGACCGTGAGGCCCATCTCATTCGGAAGGCAGGCTTAGTGCCTGTCATGAGGAGCTTCCAAGGCTTCCCTATGCCCCAACACCCAACATCCTCGTCACCCACAAACACCTCTTTGACTCATCCATCCGCCATGTCCACTGGCACCACATCTCGATTCAGGAACCTCGCCAGTCTGGCACTGCCAAGGATCTCCAAGAAGGTCATGGACACGGATCTAGTGGCCATCATGATGAAACTGTTCACCTCCACTAAAGGGAACGATGCTCTCCGGACCAAGATAACGATAAACAAGATCTGCTTGGTCTGTCAGTGGCACAGGTTCCATGCCACGGAGTGCCCAAGGGGGATGGAACACATACAAGGGATGGACACCACCTCTATGATCGCTCCCCTTACGGCTTCCAAAGAAGAGGTGAAAGAGGAGGAAGGGATGAATTTTCTCCACGGGGGTCTGTAGGTGCAGCAGAACCTCCTATATACCCTGTTTGTCTAACTACTACAACTCCTGATCATACAAAACCCATAATACCATGCCCTTCGACCATCCCGGAGTCCCACTACCTGACAACAAAGCGCCAAGGCCCAACCCCATGGGTCCTGGGCACCGGAGAAAAACAACTTGACCTATATACAACAATCACGATACCTCGTGACCCCTCCTTTTCTCTCAAAATGCTTGTCAACAGTGGATCGTCTGGATCCCTGATCGACAAACACCTGGTCAAAAGACTGAACATACCCAAGATCAAGCTCGTACGTCCCAAACTGCTCGTCAATGAACGCATTACCCACATCGTTCACCTGGACCTACGCATCGGTCTGGTGAAAGACACTGTCATCTTCGTGATTGCCAACCTGGGGAAGGCTGGTGCGTTCTTAGGCTTCGACTGGCTCGAACGTATGAATCTGATCATTGACTAGAAACGCAGACATGTGACCTTTCCAGACCACATGGCGGACACCCCCCTTCTAGACGAAGGTGACAGGGTCCTATGGGTCGACCTCGGGGCTCGTGCGACCTCGCTCGAATCTAGAGGGACTCCAGGGGACTCTCCGCTGAACCAAGTACCTCACCACCTGCACAAGTTTGCCGACATCTTCCTGAAGGAAGGCTTCGATGAACTGCCATCTCACTGTGAGTGGGACCACGCTATCGAACTAGTCCTGGGAGCTAAGCACCAAGACTGCAAGGTATACCTGCTCTCGCCTGGGCAGCAGCGTGAGTTAGACACCTTTATCGAAGAAAACCTAACCTCCCAGAGGATCTGCCCCTCGAAATCCCCCCTCGCATCCCCGTTCTTCTTCATACAAAAGAAGGATGGCTCCCTCCAACCCGTTCAGGACTACCGATACCTCAATTTGATTATGATCAAGAACAAATACCCCTTGCCACTCATCTCAGAACTCATGGACAAACTGAAGGGCACAACGATATTCACCAAATTTGACAGCCCAAGAAGTGTGACTTTGAGAAGGGAATGGTTAATTACCTGGGGATGATAGTTGATGGAGGCGAGGTGCGGATGGAAGAGAAGAAGGTCGAAGCTATCAGGAACTGGAACGCTTCGTCGAAGAAGAGAGACCTGCAATGATTCCTTGGTTTTGTGAACTTCTATCATAAGTTCATCAAAGACTTCTCAAAGATTGCCCGCCCTCTCCACAAGTTGACCGGACACGTTCCTTGGGAATGGCTCCCGAGACACCAGGAGGCTTTCGACACCCTGAAGGACACCATCTCCAACATGACAATACTCCACACTCCTCAGGATACAGGTAAATTCAGAATTGAAGCCGACAGCTCTGACTTCGCCGTGGGCAGCACGTTGGGTATCCATACTCGCAGACTACAACTTCTCTCTACATCATTTACCAGGCTCTCATAATTCTGCTGCAGATGCGCTCTCCTGGCAACCTAACCATGACAACGGATTCAGGGACAACACAGAAGTAATTGTACTAAAGGAGACCTACTTTCAGGTACGAGTGACAGATGACGTCACGTCTCTTGAAGCACAAGTCCGGACGGCGCAGAACATTCGAGAACACATCATGATGGAAAACCTAGTTAAGAGGCCAGGGCAGTGGAGAGTAGATGAGGAGGGAACTATATGGGTGAAGGACCGACTATACATGCCAAAGAACAACACACTCTGAGGCAAAATCCTGTGAGCACACCACAACTCCCCTCTTGCAGGACACCTGGGATGCCACGGAACTCAAAACCTGGTCGAACGAAGCTTCTTCTGGCCCGGCTTGTCCCAGGACGTTCACAAATATGTCAATGGCTGCGCGGCATGTCAAGCGAACAAGACTTTCTGTTTACCTACATCGATGGCACTACACTCTCATACCCCACCCTCACAACCATGGACGTCATATCAGTTGACCTCATCAGCCCTCTCCCCAACTCCAATGGCCATGATGCTATCCTCAACATCGTGGACCACTTCTCCAAAATGGTCATTGCAGTCCCCACCTCGATCACCCTGTCATCTCCACAACTCGCACACATCTACAAAGAGAAGGTCTTTCCCTTCTTTGGGGTCCCCAGGAAGATCATGTCTGATCGGGGCCCCCAGTTTGCAAGCGAATTCACCCACAACATCTGCCTGATTCTCGGCATCGAACAGAACCTGTCAACGGCGTACCACCCAGAGACGAATGCCCAAGTGGAACAAATGAACCATGAAGTGGCACAATACCTTCGTATGTATGTCAACTACCACCAGGACGACTGGTCTGAATGGCTACCCCTGGCCCAGTTTGCCTTGAACAACAGAGTCAGTACGTCTACAGGCGAGTCCCCCTTTTACCTCAATCATGGATGTCACCCACACATGCCACACATTCGTGACATTCGAGTGAAGAAGAAAGGAGCGGCTCAGTTCGGCAAGCGGTTGAGACAAGTGAGAAAGGATGCAGAGGAGGCAATGAAATGGGCTCTCCGCATCTCAGATGAAGCGTTCAATCAGAGTGTTCGACCTACTACATGTTTCCTCCCTGGAGACCTCGTCTACATTGAGGGGACGAACATAAAGATGACCCGACCCTCCAATAAACTCGCTCAACGCCGCTACGGCCCTTTTGAAGTACTATGACAGGCCAACAAGACATTGTACGAACTCAAACTACCCGACACTTGGCGTCTGAAACACTCGGTCTTCCATCGGAATCTACTGTCGAAACACCATATAGGCCATTCACCCCAACAGCTGTCCTTACCACATAACCCCCCACTCTCACTCGATGATGACGGAGAGAAGATTTATGATGTCGAAACCATCGTCAACTCACGGAAGGCGAGGAAGACCAAAGGAGGAGTGGAGTATCTGGTCAAGTGGCTGGACTATGGCAATAAAGAAAATACCTGGGAGCCAGGTATCGACCTCAACAACCCCCAAGTATGTGGACTTATCGACAAGTTCCATAGAACACACCTGAATGTGTTCCGACCTGAGAGAGGGGCCGGCCAATGAGGGCATTTGCCCTAGAAACGGGGGTGATATCATGGGATGTACACACACCCACTCTTCTCTCTTTCCCTTTTCTCTTTTTGCCTCCCTTTCCTACGTTCTGCCATATCCAAACCGCCACTTACATATGCATTCTGCAGGATACCCACATTTCATATTCACATTTGTTTCTATTTACTATTCCGTACCTATATAGTCTTGCACGATGACGCCCACCTATTCTCCAGTTTTGATATTCTCTTTCACTGGTGAATAGGTGGGCCTCTTCATTATATCCCATCCTATTCCTGTTCTCTAATATAATTCTCTTTCACTGGTGAATAGTGTTGTCTGTGAGCCTATCGAGATTCCCCCTCGGTTCTACCGGTCATCGCTCCATTCACCCCTGACATGCCGCCAGATTCAGGTTCATCCACACTGTCCGCAACACTAACTACACTAACCACATCATGGGATGGGAGGTGGCCAGGAGGGGTTCCAACAGTTACACACAGGGGCATCTGTGTGGTGAGTTACTTTTCTTCAAGTCATTTTCAAGCTTTTTAAACCTCTTGCCCAGTCCTTTTCTGACCCCAGGAGCAGCGGGCCTAAGATTGCCGGAACAAGCCACAACTGCCTGATGGTCCAATTCCCTTTGAACTACATCCCTGACATTCTATAGGCAAAAGCTCAGAATGTTGGAAAAATGGAACATATTCTAGTGTCTCATCCCTGATTTATGTACATTTCCAGGGAGTACCTCGGGATCCCTGCAAGAATGGTATGCTCCGATTATTAGTGGAAACATCAGCTTAAGATCTATTATGCAGAGTGTGGGAAAGTGACAATCTATCTTGGAGAAACAGCGAAATCAGTGTGGCTGGTCTGATGTTTCTCGTGCACTATGCGCCGCCTACCCATCCAACATCATCGGACCTCAAGACCCGAATCATAGAGCTCATGAGCACCTACAATGCTAAGTCATTTTTTCTCTCCGACACAATCAAAAATCCCTGATGAATATATATATATATAATGTCTTGTACTTGAGATTATCTCCTACCTTCATTAGACTCCTCTTCCACCAGGCTCCTTGCTCACTATACCTCTCTATGCCTTCCCCTCACGAACCATGGCAAAAAAGTACTCCTCTAAGTCTTGTGCCACGAAAGAGAACCTTGTACTGCCCAAGTCAGGCAAGAGCACAAAGGTGGCTGCAAAGATTACAGTATCCATGACTAAGAAGACTCAAGCCACCTCCAACAGTGAGTCTCTCAATTCTGCTAGGTCCATGAAGCATTGTTCTCACCTCCATTGCAGAAACCCTCAGGGCAAGGAAAGCAAAGGACACAGACATGCTGAAGTTGAAGACTCTAAACTGAGGTTTGTCGATGACCCCCATCCAACTATTCTCCCTACTAGCTACGGGCACTACTTCCACAAAGAAGACTAGCAAGAAGACTGGTCAGAACCCCACAAAGAAGACCTCCAATCCAACGGATGAAGGTGAAGAATTGGCTAGACTGCGCGGTATGTATTCATACCCTCCATTCAATATAATTCATTTATCATATAACTACAGCCCAAATTGAGCTCTACGAGAAGGAAATTCGGGGCTACTGAACAACCAACACCATGAACAATGCTGGGGACCCAAAGATACCTTGCCCTCTAACTACCCACAAAATCAATCTTCGGGAGGAGATGAGGCCCAGTGGTAATGTGGGGCTATATAAAGCACTTTGGGTGAGTCTGTTATTTAGATCAATGGCGTTGTTTTAATTGCTGGCCAGCACATGGTGAGATGCCATGTTGATAGGGCCAGACTCGATCCTTCCACCAGATGGCACCAACAGCTAAAACAAGACATCGTTGCAATCTGTAGCCTGGAAAGCATCAACCTCTTTTCACTCCGCTCTGCTGAAATCCAGTCAGGCGAGAGCAGAACAGCCATATCTCGCATGTTTCACTCACAATTGGACAAGTGAAGAGTTTATCAAGAATCGGTGGAACTATGCAGCCACTCTGGCCTGCAAGAATGACACTTACAACCAGGAACAGCATGAAAGGAGGAGGGATGAGGATGATGAGGACAAAGAAGAGGATGAGGATGGGACTGGCAATGGGGATGAAGATGTGGATGGAGATGGGAATGGAGACATGGATGGGGACAAAGATGGGAACATAGACATGGATATAGATGGGAACAAGGATGAGGATGAAGATGCAGACATGGATGGGGATGCAGACAAGAATGGAGATGAGGATAGGAATGAGTATGGGGCTGTGCTTGAGGATGAGTATAGGGCTGCTGTTCAGAAGCTTTCCACCTGGGCAACAAAGGGTGCCATGGTGCACGAGGATAGTGGCTTGAGTTCAGAGGAGAGTGCTGATGAGTAAGGTGTACATTTTTTGTTCCTCTCTTGCCCTATATATCTATTCATTTTCGTCATCTTGAACAGTGAAATCATGTCACATGTATCCAAATAATGTCATTTTTCATTCATTTCTACTCTATTTATTGAAAAGTGGCTGAGAATATCTACGTTTTTTTGTTCCTCTGTCATGCTAATATTATTTATTTATTTTGGTATGGTAAATAGTAAATTCATGTCACAATCATCCAAATTATATCATCATTATTTTATTTTTAATACATCTCCATTTATGGAAAAATGTATGGAATTCAGACAGAGGTGTTCTCGGAATTTGAGGTGACCAAGGTATAATTTTAATTGAGACAATGAAAAATAGGTGAAATGAAATTAGACAGTAAGTTAATGAATCCTTCAAAAACCATATATAAAATAATTCAACTAACTCATAAATATTAAATATTTCACTCTCTCACTGAATCAATGAATTTCTGCTGTTTGGTAAGTGAGTGGATCAACTATTTTTTCATCATCCCATGGCTAAATTATCTAACTTTTATTGTAGGAAACTATTGATATAAATTTTGTATGCTTCAAGTTCCACAGAGGACATGTCTGTTGAAGATTGGAAGGGATCGTATAGGAGTTCAGAGAGCTGAGTGTCGTTGAAGGCAATATGCTGGCACTAGGTGGCTGTGCATGTGGTGGTAAGAGAACAAGAAGTGATGCTGATGCTGAATCTCTGGCAGAGACCACAGTTGGACTCCAGAATTTCATTAAGGTGTTTCAAGATTAGTCTAGATGAGGTGCACTTCAAGATGCCACCTTGTTTGAATTTCAGCCAGCTCTCATTGATGGGCTCTATATCTTTGCACATTCAGGACTTCTGGACTACACTCTTGATATCAACCCCACCAAATTTGAAAGGCAGAGTGTCTTGTTGTGTCTACAAGACATTCCAGATTATATCCACCTATTGAACCTGGTTTTTCCTCCCTCAACCTCCTCATATCAGACTCCTTGCAGAGGACTCATTTGTGGGGACTGTCTATGTTAGATTGCTTCCAGCAATCTCAAAGGGGGGTATGTTATGGATATACTCTAGAAAGGAGACCTTTGGGGGGTCACATTTCCTACCTATATGGTCACATGGTCTCTTACTTATATTGGATGCTTATGTAAAACTTTATTTAGTCTTTTCCTCCTTGTCAAACACGTAGTGCTATCAGAACATGATTCAGTCCAGCTCTACAGTGTGAGGCAAGTACTTGGAAGACTCTTGTAATGGCATGCCCATTACAGGAAGTAACCAGGAACATCTCTGGGTTAAATTTGAAATAGCTATGGACTGTGATAGTAGCTGGGTTAAACATTGCTGATGACTTGCCTGAGGGTACCAACACACTGTACATGTGAATAATTGACTATATAACCAGTTACTATGCAAATAAGAGCTATGTAGTACCGTCGTTTCTCAAGATAGATTTCTTGAGGATTGTTCACTTCTACTTTGGATTATTTCAACACTTAAACTATTATCCTTGAACATTTCAATATTTATTTAGATATGTGCTCACTTATATATAAAAAGCTTGCCATATCGTAGTTTTACAGCAGTATGGAATTGCCCCCAATTGACTGGTGTTTTGGTAACACTGAGTGCAAACTAAGGTGTTCTGGAACTCATTGGAATCAGAGATTGATTGCCAACTTGATTGAACTTGGGGTCACTTGTGTTTTGAATTTGTTTTACAGTCTGAGGTACTATTGTGATTACTATTGTCAGTTGTGACTTGTAGATCTGTACAATCTAGAACTATCTTGAAACCAATACCACTGAAAGTGCAAACAATCTACCTTTGCAGAATCTGACTGAGTTGATATCCTGAGTATATTTGGAGAAGGAGGCTTCTTAGACTCTATCACCCCAAACCTGCCCACCATTGAAAGGCATTCTAGACTACTTGTCTAGAGTGTTTTTGTGTTGGTTGTTGTGTGTTGGTGTGTTTCATCACACTACTGTGCACTTCACTTACCCCAACAGGGTGTATCACCAAGAGTGAACTCATCTGCAGAGGGTTGGAGGGGTGAAAGAGACCTGGAAAAAGGTCTCATCCACAGACCTCTCTACAGGCAGAGTGGGAAGAGATCATGCAAGAGGTGACCATGACAGTTCACATGCATGTCGGCCTTATAAGGCAGATTGGACTAGTGTAAACTTTTTTTTTTATATTAAATCATCAGCTTATATAGTGGTGTACTTTAAACAGCCTGCTTGGTACAGTAAACTACATCTATTTATCCCTAATGGGCATAAAGAACACTCCAAATTTGCTAGAATTACCTTTCAAGTGAGAGTTGATGGATCTGTGAATCACAGATATGTTAACATGCATGATCATTAACATAGCCAGGTAATGGGAGAAATGTCCATGAATTCCTCTTTCAAAGAGCTTGTGGCCTATAGGGACAGATCTGGGAGGCAGCGCCCTATCTCCCAACAAGCTCTTGCAGGCTTGCAACTTAGCCTTTTGGGTATGTGTGCTGGTGGGGGCACCCTTAGCCCAGTGCGCAACCATCCTGGTTCTGTAGTCCATAGTTTGACTGTATGCTGGACTATCCACAAATGCATACGCAATGGGATTGTCCATAATGAATTTACCAAAGTGTTCCTAGTAAAGGGTAGCTTTGGTAAAGTTGGGCATGTCTGGAGGCTGTGTGGGGTGCTTAGACATTTGAATAGGATGTGTCAGAAGGTCTCAGCTGCCCCTCCTTCACGGTATGGGCATGATTCATCTTGGTTTCCCACTTTGAATTGTTTCCTGTAGTGTTCAATTGGGGCATGGCTGATGAGGCTATGAACTATCTGGACTGTAAGCAACAAGGAGTGTCCTACATCTTTTGGCCATGTGCCACTGTTTAAATGCAATGGGATCATGCATTTGGCCTTAGCATGGTCTTGTCTTCTGATGGACGATCTAGAGTATATGAAGTGTTGGCCAATGTATTGAGAGAGCTGGAACTGGTTAGCCCAGTCACTCATTATAGAGTCTATAATCTGCTTTGTGGAGAAAGTGATGGTCTGTGCTGGAGCCCTTCCAGCCTCAATTTTAGTAGAGGTGGCAAGACAATGTACCACGTGGTGAGGCTCAAACACATAGTTCTCACAATCTGGGACATGGTGTAGGAAGATGCTGTAGTTGGTGTTCTTCTCTATCCAGGAGAAGAGTATGCTGAGTGATTCCAGCGCGTATAGCTGCACAGAGTGGATAGAAGGATCTAACATGTGGTGTAACACATATGTTGAGTCTGAGTAGATGTGGATCTCATTGATATCACTAATGGAGTTGAATGAATCTGAGAGGGCTTTGAGAGCCCCTCCAATGGCATTTGTTTCTGCATCATTGGAAATTGCAAGTCCACCAGACCTGGAGTTCTCAACATAGTGGTCTGAGTGCCAGGTGTGCCACACCACAACAGCTTGGTACCCAGTACTTAGAAGGGGGACAGAAGCATTGGTAATAATCATGATGCAGGAGTCAGAGGTGGAGGAGTGTGCAAATGACTGTTTGAGGGTCATGAGATGGGCTTCTCTTGCTTTGGCTCTGTCTTTGGCAGTCTTGCCTTGGATCAGAACAATATCATGAGTAATGCATGCGGACATGGTTGTGATAGACCAGCTTCTGAATCTTGAGGTGAATCGAAATAAGACCAGCCAAGGATTCCACCGCTTCCGTAGGGGTGGATTTGAAGGTACCCAGAGACAAGCAACTTGCAAACATAGCATGCACCCAATTTGAGTCATGTGACAGATTACACATCCAACACAATGATACCAAGAGTCTAAAAAGTGTGGTGTTGGATTGGATAACCAAGAGAGGTTTGGCATTGAATCTGCACCTCTCGCAAAATGTCAAGACAAAAAGATGAATTGTGGCTTCCACCATCCTTTAACAGGACAGCTTCTCTGCACTGCTGGTTTAAATTGAGAGGATAATGAGTTGAGTTCCTTACACACTCTTCTCATTTGATGTGACTTACCAAGATTGAATCAAGGTGCAAAGGAAGCTTTCAAGTGGCGAAATAACAGTCTGTGGCAATCAATGGCTGCTGTTGGTCTACAAAAACCACAAGTATGACTCTGAAGAGCCTTGGAATGGTCTCTTCAGGAGTCAGCTTCTGGTTTGGGTGAGCTGTCCCATTTGTTCGTAACTTATACATCTTATTGTGGAGTGGACAGGCATACAAACACATCTCTTCACCTCACCCAGCTCCGTTGAGAAGGAAATGAAGGCAACAAGATCAGGCAACACTTGTCTACATGATATGACTCACGTCACTACAGCTTCTCTAGCATATATAGCGACACAGGTGCATTTAGCAGTGACTCTGTTCCACCTTTCCACCACTGATCACAGGCCACTTGATGGCATCAAGCAGCTCTGTTTTGCACTGTTGTCCTCCTTGGTCTTCTGAAGGACTGACACTACCACTGACTCTGAAGAATTCTACAATAGTGTTTTGGCCTTCTTGGACGATCCAGATGAGAAGAATAATGTTTTCAAACTGATGGACTGGTGGAATTGGTCAGCATACTGTTTTGGGTTTTGTCATTTCCAAGCTGATGCTTTGATTTTTGGATAGCCAGGTATTTTCTTGGTATAATAATAATTTAGTATATGCCATTCATAATCAATTGTCCTCCTCATTTAAATGGATATCTACTGTCATTAAGCAAGTGAAAAGAAGGGTTTAAAATCTAGCAACATAATTAGGGCTATGTACAATCTACCTCAATTTTTTTTAACAACAGACAAATTGTTGGAGTTCTGTTGTTTGAGGACTGACTCACAACAGTTCAGTATAGAAGGATCAAGTGTCATCAAGGTCTGTCATTCTGCTGCTGTTGATCTATCCTCACAACACTTACACATCTGATTATTGTTGACAGTGCCTGCTCATCTGGTGCTATTTTGCCATCTTTATTGTGCCATTGTAGCAATTATGGTAATGTCCACATTCTGGTGCTCCATGGTCTGTGCTCACAATTCTTGCAAATACTTATCACATTCAAGCTGCCAGGTATCAAGTGATTACAAAGCACATTACTAGTATAAGTTCACCAGCTCTACTGTGTCCTTGCAATCTGATAATTGCTGGACAGCTCTTGATAATCTGATGTGATTTTGCCATCTCTACTATAATCTTTTATTTGACATGTTCAAGCTGCTGGATATGAAGTGATCACCAAAAATCTTGTTGGTACAATTTCGCCATCTCTACCACAACCTTTTATTAATTATGTTAACCCAGCATTGTGGGGCTCTATGGCCTGCATTCAAAGTTCTTGCATAAATTGTCATGCCCAAACTGCCAGATATGAAGTGGTCACCAAGAATCTTGTTGGTGCAATTTTGCTGTCTCTACAGTGGGCTTTTATTAATTTTGTTGGCCTGGCATTCCAGGGCCCCATGGCCTGCATCCAAAGTTCTTGTGAACATTGTCATGTTCAAGCTATCAGGTACCATGCAATCACCAGAAATCTGGCTGGCCAGATTTCACAAACTCTACCATATATTACAATTGATGAGATCTAGCAACAGCTTTAATCACTCTGAAGTTCAATTATTGGTGTTAGTCAGCTATATTGTAAGTGATCTCAAAACATCCAGCTGGCCAGATTTCATAAACTCTGCCATGTATTATAATCAATGAGACATCCAGGCAGTCTGAATCATTCTGAGTTTGGGTTATACCAATGATAACTCTTGTCTGTTGTTCTGATCACATTCTTGTTCAACTGGCTGCTCTCTGCTTGCAAACACCCATTCTTGCCAATAGCTCAAGTCTGGGTTTTCTTGCCGATTTCGCCAATGCCAGTGTCCTTTAAATTACATTATTAGTCAATATATAAGACTGATTTATCTTGGAGATATTCTATATATTTCAAGACCTTATCTAGCTTTAACCCAACTGTCCCGATAACCTGATAATTCAGGTCAATATGCAAATCAGCATGGACTGGGTGCGTTTCTCTCCACCAGTTTGGACAATTGCAACCCCAATGTCCATTGTGTGATAGTTGTCCTTTGACTGACATATGTACTGTTAGGGCAACCACTTAACTATCTTCTCAAAGCATAATCCAAAGACTATGCTAAGAATCAAGCATTGTGGGCTCACACATAGACAAGCTTAGAGAGAGAGGATGAGGGAGGAAAGCGCCAGTTTATATTGACTTTAGATATCACCACAGTCAAGTGGGAATCCTAAGAGAATAAGACTAGAGTTACAGGCTTTGTGCTACTCTATATATACTATACT
>Ga0307516_10002568_pt1 | contig 24133 bp, 14 predicted proteins | sample 19_EM_MG_FD_203310 | JGI IMG/M metagenome (GOLD analysis project Ga0307516, IMG submission 203310) | Populus trichocarpa ectomycorrhiza microbial communities from riparian zone in the Pacific Northwest, United States - 19_EM | ecosystem: Host-associated > Plants > Roots > Unclassified | place...
GGGGAGTTACCGCGGGCCGTCGGCGGACTGTGGGAGGTCGCGGCGGACGGTGAACAGGAAAGGACTGTATATAATATCGTCATGATCCAGTAGGGTCGCACACGATTAATGAATCATCATCATCAACGTCAGTAACCATCCGGCTTTAGGAGTCCCCAACTGTGGTCATCCTCATCCGAGCCACCCTGTGAGCACCCCCTCCAGCGGGCACCCGTGGGCCAGCGATACGTACATACTACTAGTGTGAACAAATTTTCATTGCGGAAAACCGCAATTCAATCGCTCACACAGCAACAGAACCATCAGCTCCCCAGAGAATCGTACGTCAATCGCTCACACAGTAGCCAAGCAGCAGGCTTGCCATCCACAACAAGCAGTCAACTATGTATCCACGACGCCAGACAGCGATACCAGCTATGATCCATACGCACAGCTCGAGCTCTACACTTTTCACAGATGACTCTACCTCCCAGCAGCTACCTCCCTGCCCGGAGCTAAAGGTAATTTTTTTGGGTGAAAGCAGACAACTGACTGATATTACACCAGTGATGGAATCTTCGTTTGGGGGATTGGCGGCTTCTGCTTCGAGCCGCAATAGGGCGAACTTTGTGTTGCATCCGATTAGTGAGAGAGAGGGGTACACGGAGGATGGAAGAACGGGGTGGAGATGTAAGAGATGTAAGTCTTTTGTATTGGTGCTGATGTGTAGAAGCTGGCGAACTGTGACTCGAGTCCGAAAAATTCCGCTGTTCGGAGAAGAGAAAGTGGAGCTACATATAAACAAAATCCAATTGGTATAATTTCCTAGGTTAAGAGATGGTTTTTGGGCTATGGGCTACAACTACGGCATTGCAGGGGGCTTTCGGTCGCCACCGCCGCAGCCAGGTACGGGCTCTTGCGCGCGCGAGGGTATCGGGGGAGGGAGTGGAACATGATCATTTAAAAAATCTGTCTATTGGAGAAGAGATAGTTGAGCTGTAAGTGAAGTCGGGTTGGTATTTCTTAAGTTGTGAATGAAGGTGAACTACATTCTCTTTTATTTGGAAATCTTACATAAATATGAAACATGCTACTAATACATACCCTATCACTCACCACGCACGGAAAGAGGTGGCAGCTGTCAGGATCCTGACTTCCGCACACCTGCCTGGCTCGGCAGGCAGCTTAGCTCCTTGTTTGATTGGCGCCGCTCGTAGCTGAGCGTAGTCTCTTGCTGCTAGCGGTATGGTCTTGCGTTCCGTGTGGCGCTCCTGGGAATTCTGTCGTCCGGCGAGTACATAGGGCTGTCCCCGTGGCGTCACACTTGCTCGGTCCTCGGATTGACCTATAGTCAGATCACTGGTCAGACGTGGACATACTGCCTCAATGGCACAGAGCCATAGCCTCTGCTGCTGCCTCCCGGAGGGTTTACACAATCCACCTCTAGTGCAGGACTTTCGTCGGCTAGTCTTTACTGTCCGGTTGGCGGCTAGGGAATCTTCAAACTGGCGAGTGGCAATGATGGTTTGAGAGTTGGCATGTGCTGCAAGGCTGACATTTCCCAAGTGTCGTCTTCTTATTTTCTGATGCGAGGTCACTATCAGGTATATTGCTGGAGGTTGTGGCGACGGGAGATGGATGGTCGGGGGACACCACTGGAAATGCCTTTGTATTTGATGACTTTAGTCCCGTGAGAAGCAATACCCACCTCCGTGCACTAGATTCCGCATCAATCGCCATACGAGCACTGGCTACTCAAAATTACCGTCAAATTAATCCAGCTGCAGGGTCAGACCATGACCACTGAATCGGAGAAAAGAGAAGCTAGGGCACCGATGGGTCGAGGCGTGTCAGGAACCCACTACTAACCCATAGTCAGCAGTAGATCCTTCCTGTTCGTGTTCGCTCCTTAGCAGGTGGCCTTTTCGCTCTCGTTGTAGTACATGTTGGGAAAGTTGTGTGTGTTCTCGTGTATCATGTAGTCTAACGTCCAGAGAAAAGAAAGGAACAACACCATGCACCCTCCTCTCATAGTGAGTGTTTTCCCCCTGTTTACCCTACCACTCACCGTTTTCCACTCCCCATCAATTCCGTTTCCACATATTCACCTGTTCAACCCCTCAGTTCAAAACCGTGCCTAACAATGCTAGTGGTAGTCTGAAGTAGGCTTCGGGGTTCGTTGAGTAAGGATTAGTCCTTGAAATCTTAGCCTAGGACTGACTACATATATGCTAGTGGTAGCCCGGACTAGGGCTCTATTCCAAAGCCAAATCCTTCTAGATTCATGGACTATAAGGTACAGTCCGTGAAATCTCTGCACTGGACTATGCGCTAGTCACCTATAGGGCTGGTGGGTAGGACGGACTACTTTTGAGAACCCTGAATGTCCTACAACTTCTAAAGATCGCGTCTTGCTTTCCCGCCTGATTTCCTACACTAGAAAGGACATCTGCAGTAATATTATCGCCATGACCCAATGAAGTCACATGCGATTGAACCACCACCACCACCACCACCACCACCACCACCACCACCACCGCCACCATGACTGCGGACAGGAAAACCGGACAAAATGTGCGCCGCCATGATCTACATAGGTCGAACACAAGTATGATTAAACAAAAAAAAACCACCACCGCCACCATAAGGCTGCTGCAGGGGGACCTTGGGACTGCACGCCCAGCTAACGCCCTCCTGCCCAGAGTTTCACTGTCAATTTGGTTGAAAGATATCGGTGTATTGTGGATGGGTTGCCTGTAGACACTGAGAGTATATAGTACACTTAAGGGGTTACAAGCAGTTTTACCAGCAGCACTCAGCACTGGATTCTGTTTCCCCTGCTACTGTTAACCCTACTGCGACCATTGTAGACGGAATTTACTGAGCGTGTATGTGAGGGTTACCGGCAAGATGGTTGATAAGAAGTGTCAAAGTAGCAGTGATGTCATAGCATAGTCGTATGGCTCTTGGCTACCCAACTTGGCATGCTAGTGAGGAGATTACCGCATTAGGTGAAAACCAGTTAGCTTACATAAAATTTCTAGAGTACATACAAATTAGTTGCTCTTTACCCTCGCATGCAATAAATCATGACACATCCCTTTTCCTTTTTTTTTTTCTTCTTTTTTTTCTTTAAAAAAAAACTGATCAATAGGGGCCTCCTTTCACGCCTCCTCTATCGCGCTATTATTTTCGTTTTATTTGATTACTTGATGTGGTGGAATAACTACATTCGGGTTGGGAGTGGGCATTCCAGATACATAGCCTGCTGGGCTTAGATACCAGTCCGCCACGCGAAGCCGAGATGCGACCAGACGGCAGGATCGGACATGGCCGGCGGCGACAGGGGCTACATATGAAACTAGATTTCTAGTTTGCTGGCTGACTGCGGCCGGCCCACACCATAAGCCAGCCATCGCGTACTTGCTACTAGTACATACTGGTGTGGGTGGAAGGTACGGAGGAGGATTTCGGGGGAGGGGAGGAGAAGCGGGGACAGCGACGTCGGTTCGGCCGTGTCAGCTGGATCGTATCTATGTAGACATCCGGGAACTCTGGCGCCGACGAGAGTGCTACACGGGTAGCCATGCATGTGCGCAGAGCATACTGCAACGATATGAAAACCAGCGTCTATGTATGTATGTATCTACATACATTCTACAGCACAACACTGCCTGCGGTGGTGCAACATCAGAATAAAGATGGGACATGGGTGTGTAAATCGGCGCTGATACATACGTACAGGATCCGCGCAGAGCCGTTTTGTTTCCCGGTCGATCGAAGTAGCCACTGGAGAGGTTCGATTGCGGCCCCAAAACGTATCTGCCACCGCCTACCATCAGATGGTAGTTACTTACGTGTAGTACCACCATAGTACGGAATTGATATACTTTACAAATTGTTTTTGTTTATTTATACTGATACACATCTACTAGTACCGTAGATACTTCATACAGGATAGGGCAGTGCACGATACCCGCCCTCTCGAGCTCCGCCTTCCTCTGTCCGTGTCTCACACAAACCGCAGCCAGAAACCGTCACGTATGTAGACATTCGCCGTCATGTCATGTATGTACCTCGAACAGCGCGCATGTATATCACAATATCTCACACCCTCTCACTCATACTCCGAGTTCCGAATACGCCAACTTCTAAAAGAAAACCAAAAGACGAAGACAGAAAAACGATAAAAACCATAAAACCCCCCCCCCCCCCCCCCAAAAAAAAAAAAAAAAAAAAAAAAAAAAATTCCCCGTAAAGCAAAGTTGAAAAAAACATTGAAAAAAATATCGAAAAATCCCACGGAGAGAAATGCGAGGAATGATGATATATTTACATACCAAAAGATGCAAATGCCGAAAAAAAAGGCCCGTCGTGACGCAGATCTCAATCGAAGAAGAACGTCTCCTTGCTGATGACGGCGCGCTCCTCCTCGTCGTCGTCCTTGCGCTGGTGGTGGCCGTTGCGATCGCCGAAGCTGCCCTGGCTCCACCGCTTCGTGGCCGTTGCGGGCTCGCTCAGTGTCTCGACGATGCGGTCGAGCCGGTCGGACGCGCGCGGAGGTTCCCAGCGGTCGCGGTTCTCGAGCACGCCGCCGTCGTCCCACTCCTTGTCGCCGCCACCGTCGACGCCCCAGCGCACCTTCGGCTTGCTCGGCGGCGGCGGCTTGAGCGTCTGGCCACGGACGCAGCCGTCATCGTCATCTCCCTCGTCCTCGTCCTTCTCCGACAGGAACGGTGGGTCCGGCAGGGCCATCCAGCACGGCACCCCACCGCTGAACGGCACCACCCCTGGCGCGTGCTGGATTATTCCTCGCCCCGGCTGCAGCACGAAGCCCGGCGCCGTCGCGCTCGGAGGCGTGTACGCGTACCGTCCGCCATGCCCGCCCGTGTGCGCCGACATGGTGTCGCCGTCGCCGCCGCCGCTGGAATTGTAGCTGCCCATCTCGATGTCCTTGTCGGCGTGCACGATTCCCCTCGAGCCCAGCCGTATCCACTCCGGCGCCGTCGAGTCGGTGCCGTCCCAAATCTCGCTCGTGGCCAGCGTCGTGCGCGCCGTGTGCGTGGTCGAGGCGTACGTGTCCGTCGAGCCGTGGTGGCGGTGGCGGTGATGGTGGTGCACGGGCGACGGCGAGCCGCCCTTGTGGTGCAGTCGGGCTCTGGGCGTCGACGACTGGATCAGCAGGCGTAGCGCGGGGCAGCAGACGATGGCGATGCCGGCGGTGCACTCGCCCGTCGTCCACACTGCAACCACGGACGGGGTTGTGCTGGGTACGGTTAGCATGCAAGGAGAAGAAGCAAGACGGAGCCCACGCCGGATCCGAGCATACCTCGTCATGGTGGCCGCGACCCGAGCGACGGTCGATGCGATCGCGACGAAGCCCAGCGCGAATAGGAAGGCGATGCCCCAGGTGCGGCGGCTCTGCTGCACGAGGTGGGCGCTGCGCATCAGCGGGAACGGGTAGACGAAAATCAGTATGTTGGTGATCAGGTGGAAGACGAGGGTGACGATCAGCGGCGGCAGCTGGGCGGCCGCAACGCACATGCGCGGGCCGTCCAGCGTCCAGTTCCGCGACACCGGCCAGCACCAGAGGAAGTTGAAGCCGACGGCGAGGAAGAAGCCCAGCACGCAGAGCCCGGAGATGGCCTGCAGCGCGCTGCGGCAGCGCGTGAGCGTCTTGGGCGTGATGGTGTAGTACCAGACCAGCAGCGCCGCCTTGACGAGGTAGAGGGAGAGCGTGTACGGGAGCATGGAGGCGTAGAAGATCTGCAGCAGCAAGACACGGTCAGTCCCGACCTCTGCGGTTTCCACCATCCCAACATTCGTCCGTCCATTGCGTCCCGCCGACCAGCTGACGACTCCTCCCACAGCCCTCCACAGCGACCCGTCCCCCTCTTCCACCACCCCCACGGATCGGGATCTCGAACCTTCATCATCCGGACGTTATCCTCGGGCTTGTCGTTCTTGGTGGCCAGCGAGCGGTCGAAGCGTGCGGGGCCGTCGAACAGCGACAGCTTCGCGAGCGCGCTGTCGAGTGAGACCATGACGGCCAGCGCGAGCCAGGCGACGACAACGACGGTATCGCCAAGCTTGTAGTGGACGTCCGTGGTCGGCACCGAGAAGCGGACGTATATGCGCAGAAGGACAAAGACGAGCGACAGCAGTGTCAGCGCCCACTCGATGATGATTGGCGTCCATCCATTAGGCATTTCGGTGTGGCGACCGCACTACCCTGTCCATGGAGGAGGAGCCTTTCCTAAAAAAATGTTTCCTTTCTTTATCTTTATTTTTTTTCCCACCCTTTACGATTCTTGTTTTTCGCCGTCTGTCGTCCAGAAGTTCGATGGATGGACGGAGGAATTGTCGGTGTCGACGATGAGGGGAGACGGACTGGATGAAGGGCGGCTGTTTCTCGTGCAGCTTATCGCATCTCACCGCGGCGGACTTGTTCGATCGTCGATGCGGGAGCTGCGGACAGAAGAGGAGGAGGAGGATGAGGGGGGAGAGAGAGAAAGAGAGAAAGAGAGAGAGAGAGACGAAAGGAAATGAAGTTGACACACCTCGCGTAGTGACCCCATTCAGTACTGTACTGTAGGCCATTCAGTATCTGCGTATTGTGTATCACAGCCCGCAGCATCCGTCCCATCATGCATGTGAAGGGAAGGTTTGATCGTATTTTGCCACTCCACTTTGGCCCTAGAGAGTGGATACCTTCGCATACAAAAGTACCTACATAGCCCAGCTCGAAGATATCGCAGACGTCCCGTGCTAACCCGAGAGGAAGAGCCCTGTCGGCTTCGTTCCAGCGGCTGCCGGAGCATCCCATCCGGCTAGCATGCATGCAGCAAGGAAGCAGGGAGGAAGCAGGGGGAAGGACGAAGGAAGGAAATCCGAGAGCGGGGGAGGCCATGGAAGCCGTTTCTGCAGCCGGTTCCTGGGATGGAGATGCGGTATGTATGTTGCACTCTACATACTGTTACTCGACAACTTGGCGGAAGGATCCCTCGGTTTTCTGGGGCGCCTTTGGTTTGTTTATGTATTGCTTTTTGGGAAAGGGTGCGCCCAAACAGGAAAAGATCGATAAGATAAGCTAGGGCACATGGACCTGAGAAAGCGATATATCTCAATTGTGGAGAGTGCAGGACCCCAGACCACGGGATTTTCCTTCAAACGCTTGCTGGCATTGGGCACGGCTGCGTGGTGGAGAAACGGAGGATCTGCGCGAGCTTCTTTCTTGCCCCCGTATTTCTCCCCTATACAGATATCCCCTGAGAATCATTAATATTCCGTTGTGGTGGTGGAAGTGACGTGAGCCAATGCACGTACTTGACGGGTCGATAAACTTGCAGTGAGGAGTCAACATAACTCAATCCATGATTTGCGCCCGCACGCGCAGGGGGGCTATTCTTGTGTTGCAGAACAATGTACCACTGTTAGTGCTTTAAGGGGTGCAAGTTGAGAAGGGGAGAACACGCTTTTCTTCTCTCCGTTCCGATTTGCTCTGCTCGCTCTTCAGAGTCCACTCGAGCTGCCACTCTTCGCGAAGGTTGCAGCAAAAGGAAAGAAAGAAAAACGAAAAGGAAAAAAAAGAAAAGAAAAGAAAAGAAAAGAAAAAACAGAAAAAAAAAAAAAAAACCAATTGTGAGATGTGATCCGCCATCGTCCCGTCGCCGGAGTTCCAGTGTCGCCCACAACACACAAAAATAAATCGAATAAAAGTAAACCCGACTCGCTGATTCGCTGCCTTGCCCCGCTTCCATGTGCCTGCGTTAGTTACCACTTCTTTTTCCGGAAATTCGTTCCTCTTCGTTTCTCAACACCACATTTCACACGTGATTCCCCTTCGAGAATGGCGGCGAAAGTGGAGCATCTAGAGTATCCGTGCTCTATATCTATGTGGATATAGGCAAGATGCATCGCAACACACCTAGACTAGTGTTGGCGCTCATAGGATGCGGGGGGCACACGGTGCACTCCGCTGCTCCATATTCTGCAGCCCCGCGCTTTCCGGCACTGCGCTCTTTCCCGCTCTCCTTCCATAAGGGCTGATTTTTGGCCCGGCCCGCCAACTGCAGAAACGCCGTTCGGCCTCCTCCTCCTATCCACATACATATACCTACACCCTGCAAGCCAACCGCGGCACTGCTAGTCCACTACCTAGTTAGCCGGTTGGTCCAGTCTAGCGCCGGTCGGAAGGCGTCAACCCATCCATCCATCCTTACTCATCCGGCGCACGCAGTCAGTTGCCGCATATATCCGCGAGCACGGATCTGGTGATTGTGCCGAGCCGGAGGAAGGACGTGTCACGACACGTTGTTTATATTTGCAGATGCACTATCTACCGTAGAGTACATGTATGTATGTACCGTGGAGGACGTATGTATGTACACCCGTTGTTCGGAGAACGTGCCGTAGCAACCACCCGCCCATCTATCCATCCATCTAGTCTTCATCTCTACTCCAACGGCATTCGTGCCGGCCCACGACGTCAATCCGATTGCTGGTAGATGGGTGTCCCACCGGGTCATGTCGTCCGAGGGAAAGCTCGCGCGACGGTTCTTCGCTGCACCGCTCTACCAGCCAGGATTCGTGCATGCGTGCCGTCATCGTTCGATACAATAGCCTCGATATGTGTGGTGTCCATACGTACAGTTCCCCGGATCACCAATCACCGGAACAAAGGAAGAAGGAAGGACACATCGCCGTCTCTCGGCCGGACAAGTGAGCGTCCCCTTCGGTGAATGCATTGGACTTCCATGTGCGCGGGCGGCGGAGTTCGGGAGTTGTGTGGTACATATGTAGCTGCGCGTAAGCTGCGATACGAGCGATGGTCAGCGTGAGAGTGGGAAGGGCCGGGAGTGCGTGCATTTTCCTTTCGTCGGATGTGTGCTCTTTCACGTGGGCTCCGTGTAGCCGTTTCCATCCACAATGCCACATATATAATGGTAGGAACATATGTGCATCGTATTTGCAATTCGCACTGATTGCTATTGGGTAGGCAGGCAAGTAGGCAGTAACTAGGGGTGGAATCTCACTGGTCTGTAAGGACGACACATGGCAGAGAAAGAGCACGACGCCGTGCCATTACTATACGTACATGGCGATAGACGGGGTCGCACTGCAGAATCGGGAAGCGTCCGTCCCGCTCAACGATCAAACACAGTGAGATAAGCAGGGCAAGCCCACTAACCCAGCTACCGGATCCAGCGGTCCGCAAAGTACCCCGTGACGAAAGCGAAGACGGTCTTATGAATCACGTCGGCGACCTGCTCGCCGACGGGCCACGTCCTATATCGTTGTCAGCTTGGCTTCCAGCACAACCGCCACGAAACCTACCACTGCAGCGCACCAACACCGGTGAGATTCTCGAGCGTCTGGTCGATGGCAAGCCTTCCGTCCCCCATCAGCTCCGCCTCCCCCGCCCTCCGATCCACCGACCTCTCACCACTCACCTGCCCGCGGTAAACATAAAGTCCGCAAACGGGCCCCGAAAACGCCGTACAGCGCCATGGCGCCGCGGATGCCGCCCGCGAGCGCGCCCTGGCCGTAGTGCATCGCCGTGTTCCAGCCCCAGCCATACTGCGACCCGCCACGGCCTAGCAGCCGCAGCAGCGTCTAACCGGGGAAGTGGGAGTTGCCGCGCCCGCTCACCGATTTCTCGAGATGCTCGCCCACGGTCATCGTGAGAACGCCGACCACACCCGCGCTGCACCCCAGCAGGAACGCGCTCCCCACCGACAGCCGCGGCATGGGCGGCGTAGGCAGCGTCGTGCGCCGGGTCGACATGTTCGTTGTCGTGGTGGTGGTGGGTGGTGGTGGTGCGCTGATGTCAATTGCTCAGGTGAATGGGCGGTGCAGGAGCAGTGTGTGCTGCAGGCGGATGGCGGTGCTGTGTGTGCGAATGGAGTAGTTGCTATCGCCGCCGACACGATAGATGACGTAGCGTCGCCGTGACCGTTAGTGTCAAATCATGCATTACGTCAACCACGACCAGAAGGGAAGCTGTCATCGCAGGTCACTCGGCTCGTTGTACGGATCGATCCGGTTCGCTAAGCTTCATTACTCCACAGTACGACGCCATTTCCGCAAATTTCCGAGGCTTGCTCTACTAAGGCACAAGCGAGCTTTTTTTTTTCTTTTTTATTGTTGCATCATATTGCATTTCGACCTGGACACAAGCGAGCGAAAAGACCGTCAAAAGGGTCAAAGTCAGAGTGGGAGTGAGAGGAGGTGTGGCGTTGTTTTTTCCCCCGCATTCTTTCGCTCGCCGGACCGTGCTACATCTGTACGGACATGTCGGTGGACTGCATCCGAAAATTGGAAGTGTCGACAAGGCGCGCCGACCATTGTCTCGCTGCACATGAAAAGACACGGACGGGCAGCGGCGTGCAGTTGCAGCAATGATGGATAGTAACGCCGCCTATGGCCGTAGGGAGAATGGTATATGGGCGGCATCGCTCCTTCCAGGTGGCGACTGCGGCGTCGCGTCGCTATGTGTGAGGTGACATCAACGGAGCTGGTGGGGACGTGAAGGGTGTGGAGAATCACGAGAGCAGCCGCGAGAGCCGCGAGGAAGCCGGAGGCGACGATGACTATGTACCAGCAGAAAATCGGAAATAGTGGTCGGCAAAGGCAGTGAATTACCAGCGAGCCCAGAAGCAGCGAGCAGAAGAGGAAGCAGTACATACCAGGCGCCGAGTGGAGACCGCATGCACGCGGTGCAGAAGCTGACTGGTGGTTTGAGAATCGAAAAGAATCTGGGGCGCAAGAGTCAAAGAAGTCCAGTGTCGCTGTCTTAGAAGAACGGTGAGCGGTCTCGCGACATGTGCCAACGAGGAGTATATATACGGGAATCTTTTAAACAGCTATTACTGTAGAATACCATACCTAGAAGAAAGCAGAGTCCACCCACATCGCCGGACAAAGCAACGCACCGAGCGATCGCCCGCTGTATACGAATTCAACTAGCGGACGACCAATCCAGACGCCAGCATCAGTGCTTCAAGCGATTGGAATTCGACACTCCGCAGCCATTCTAGCACGCAGTCGCGGGTTGCGTAGGCTGCTGCTTTGAAAGCTCGGTAGCTGATTGACTGCAACTTGCGGGGAGGTTGCATTTGCCGCCAGCGAGTCGCAGAAATATACGTAGCCCCTTGTACCAGTGGCGCTCTACAGGGTAAGGACCTCCGGTGGCATAGTAAAGGTTTGTCGGTATAATACCTCCGCGTACCCCGGATTTCAAGAGCTACTCACCAATGCAAAACCACTATGTACTTCTCGAATAACGGCGCTACCAGCGGCCGCCGTCCATGACCGTTCGAGCTCACCATTCTCCAGCAAATCTCGAATCCTAGAATACCCCGCCCATCGTACCAACATCTACAATGGCGTTCCCGCACATACCCGGAGCAAGCCATCATTCTAAATCACTCGCATTGCCATTCAACCTCACTCGTTGCAGTCAGCTCGAACCGCGAATCTACAAGTCGTATGCGATCAATGACTCATCGTCATCGAACCGCGAATCCTACCATGAGCGCAAACAGACACGGACACGAGCCCGCTAAATCCTCCTTCAAGACAGTCCGCGGCACTCATTCCGTCATCGTCTCGGACGCAGGAGAGTTTGACTTGTTCAATGGGATCAGCAAGTTCGCCCACTCCGCGCCCCTCCTGGCAAGAGATAAAAGGCCCCCACTGTCCTCCTCCTACTCCACGCTCTCACCTCTTGACCCAGCAGCTAATCCCTGATCCAACCCACTGCAGCAGTTGACAGCCATCCCTCAGCCACCACTACTGCAAACCAACTGGACCAGTGGACCTCTGCAAGACCGCCCCGCACCACACAGCAACGTACAGCACAGCACCATGACCTGCCCGCACCAGCGCACGCCCGCAGGAGACGCCAGCTTCGCCGAATCGACGACTCGCGCGTCAAGCTCTGCACAGAGCCCCACTTGCCCCTGGAGCGCTGCTGGAAACACCCCGATGGACGTCGGTGCCAACCGCGATGTCGGAGATGATAGCGATGACGAGCTGGAGGATAGTGGATCTGACGGTGACGACGAGCCCGAGGACAGTGGATCCGACGATGACGCCGAGCTGGAGAACAGTGGAGCTGGCGGTGACGACGAGTCGGAGGATAGTGGATCCGACGACTCGGATAGTGGGGGTGGCCGGCAGGAGAGACGGCGGGAAGGCCTGGCACAGCGGCTGAGGGGGCATCTCTACCACGAGGAGGCTTTCGAGTATCTCCAGGAGCTAGGGTACGAGGAGCCGTCCGATGACGAGGAGTCATGACTGTTGCCGAGCGCTTCCGCTGTGGCTTGCTAGCTACTTCCTTTCTATTTTCTTTTCGGTTTTTCTTTGGACAGATTGTAGTGGTCCGATGGCAGCTCACCCGCATTGGCTGTCACTATTTCCATTTTCTTCGTAATCACAAATGTACTTGGTGTTTCCCGGTTTGATTCTGGCCCCACGTGCGGTCGCGCGTTCATTGAGTTCAGCCATCTCCCGGCCTCGTGTAGCCACAATGGACTTGCCACCATCGGCCCAAGAGAGAGAGAGAGCCGCCAATTGAATTCGCGTGCGGTCTATGATCTTACAAAGGAAACCTTTCCCGCCAGCACTGGCCAGCCGGGGTATGTAGCCCTCGCCATTTACCAGTCCGATGCGGCGCCTCTGCCTGCCGGGAGAGAAGACATCTAACACCGACGATGAAAAACCCTCACACGCGCCACGCCAGACCTCCGACCAGATTGTCGCCATCGTCACCACCATCCACATAACTCACACACATTCTCCGATCGGACATCACCCCTCGCTTCTGCCATATCCACCGTGACCTTGCGGCTCACAATCCCGAGATGACCCACGATGTCGGAGAATCGACGAATGATAGCCGGTGCAGATACGTGGCGCACCCATGTCGACCGGCCCCCCACGCGCTCCCCACCCGCACAATCTGCAGAAACCCGACGCCGTACCTCCACCTTTCACTACATCCCACAATCCTCCGCGACATGCACGCGCACGACCCACTCTCTCCGCTGCCGCGCCCGTTCACGGTGATAATCCTGGGCAGCAACCTCTCGTCGCTCTCGCTGGCGCTGTCGCTGACGCGCAAGAACATCGCGTTCACGCTGCTCGCTCGCTCGCCGGAGGCCTCTTTCGTCGCTACCGACGGCGGCGACCCGCCGGTGGTGCTCCACCCGCACGGCGTCGCGATCCTGTCGCAGCTCGGCGTGTGGGATGCCCTGAAGCCGCGACACACGCCGCTTCCTGGCGGATGGTGGGGCGCCGTCGAGACCTCGTTTGCTCCCCCTCCAGCCGCCCGCTCGTGCCGACCTGACCGCCCGCGAAGGCTAGGCTACCCGTTCGCGCTCCTCCCACGCCGCCACCTCCTCGCGACGCTGCTAGCGCGGCTCCCGGCGGCCTGTCTGCACGCCAACACGAAGGCGGTCGACATCCGCGCCGACGCGCAGGGCGCCACCGTCATCACCGCGGGGATGGAGATGTTCTGCGGCGACATCGTGGTCGACACCGAGGGGCTCGCGGCCGCGTTCCCGGTCGAGCGCGGGAAGTACACGTGGATCTCGGGAGACACCGCCGTGGACGCGTCGGAGCTGATCGAGGCCGAGGGGCCGGCGGTCGCGATGGCGTCGAGGCGCGGGGAAGCGGCGGCCGCCGTCACGGTCGAGGGGAAGCGCTACTGGTGGTCGCTGCTGCGCGGCGCGTTGCGGCAGGACCTGTCGTCGTCGCATCTGAGTCTCGGGAACACGGCGCTGTCCGCGCTCTGGCTCACGGCTGCCTCGCCGCCGGCCGTCGCCGAGGTCGAAGCCGGTGTCTCCCCGCGTGGGAACTGGCACGGCGCCCGCACCCTCCAGCTCGCGGACGGACTGTACAAGCTCGCGCCGGCCGCGTTCCTGGCCGCCTCGCTCGACCTCGAGGGCGTCGCGGCACTCACGAACGCGATCGTTGGCGGCGGCGAGGATTACACTGCCATCTTCACGGCGTTCGAGGACGCCATGCGGCCGCGCGTTGAGACGTGTGCATGGGTTTCCATGCTGGCTACTCGTGTGGCGGTGGGGAAGGCATGGTGGCAGGGTGTGCTGGCGCGGCGGATGCCGGCGTGGGTGTACTGCGAACTCGCCATACGGAGCATACTGCTGGACAACTCGGAGTTCCCGCTGAGGGGGAGATTCGTCAGGGCGCGGCGTGTCGGCGGTGTGGTGGGCAGAGTGGGCGATCTGGGACTGAGGGCGAAGCGGGTGCTCCGACTCGACGAGGCCGTCGCAGCCGCGCGGTGTGCGGCCGCAGATCTCGACAACAGGCCGCTGGCAAAGTGGGGAGTGAGGTTATTCGGCGCCATGGTTGTGGCGATTCTGGGCGTGCGCTGGGCGAGACGCATCGATGTCGGCTGGCTGCTCGGGAGGGCAGTGGCGGTGGCGAGGGCCGCGCGCGGGAGGAGGTTCTGAAAGGAGAAATGATGACACGAACGACACAAATGAATGCTATTCCCCCACGCCTCGCTCTCGGCCACGTAGTCTACGCTATGTGCGTCATTCCGCTCCGTCAATCTCGTGGGAGCGCCAACGGCTCAGCCACCCAGCTGACAATCCGCAACGGGAAGAGGGCGCCCTGTGGCCCATTACACGTCGAGACCTGACACTCGGCGAAGCCCTGAGTTCACGCGGCGTCACTCGTGTCTGCCCTCTGCCGTAAATTGCTCGCGTTCTAGCGGCTCGACAACAAAAGAGGGTGTATCTGCATTGCCGTGACCCGGCTGCTGTATCCCGCCCTCATTGCTCCTGCGATACATAGGTATATCTGCACCCAGTGTCCCGGACCAGGCCTTCTCTTTCGCAACGGCCTTTACCTCCCACAGCAATTAGGTATCTCCTGACGCGTGTGGTCGTTCATAGCACTGAGTGAAACAGTTAGTGCTAGTACAATCATCATTCACTCAATGCATTAGGCGTAGGTGTATATGCCTTCCGGTATTCGAGTATAGAGTGGCCCAACCGTTTACTGAACGAACACCGGGGAGGGCTTTGTCCGGGAAATCAGGCAAGCCCAAATGGCAACCGATTGAGAGTTGTCTGGATCATCGATGGCTGTGATGGGTGGGGGTGGTCGCATTTGGGGTTGCAGAGATGTTGTCTGATGCCAGCGCCGTTGTCTGCTGCTGTATTTGTCGCGGCGAATATTTTTTTCCTTCACTCAGCGTCCTTTATGATCACCCGTGTGTCATGGAGCAATCCGCTTTTGCACCCCATAGAGGCCACAGTGTGAAGGTTAACTAGACGTGCTTTCTTGCCCTCTGGTGGGTGGCCGTAGCGGTAGATGTCGTGCCGCGCGTGCGTGGCTCCGTCAGTGAGCTGTATGGCACTCAATGCTTCGGCCATCTCGAACAGCAACAACCCAGACAGCCGGGGTTTTTTTTTGCTCCGACACAAACATTGGGTATCACTCGACCCAGCCACGCCCAGACTATTTTATCGGCGGTGCTGCAACAGTGATGGATATAGATAAGAAGAGGCGCCTTTCGCCGTGAGAGAGTGGAATAGTCGACGCTACATACATAAAGCGATTGGTTCCGCATTCAGGCAGGCACGTGATCGACAGACCGAGTGATAATCGGCGCCACCAACCCCGATTCACTTGAACTTGCGACCGCGCCCGCGGTCGCAGTCAAGATTAGTCTTCCAAGGCGAGCAGAGAGAACAACCGGGAAAGGGTCGCGGCTTGCGCAGTAGCGCCTCACAACAAACAACCGCCACTTTGGCGATGCCACCGACCGCTCCAACCCAGCACTCCTCCTCAGCCACCCCGACTCCTCCAGCCAGCACCATGGCGACCACACTTCCACCCCCAGCGCCGCTGCCGCCGCTGCCGCCGTCGCCGCCGTCCTCCCCAACGCCATCGTCGACCTCCTCCTCGCCCCCCTCCTCCCCACCGGTCTCGTTCTGGACAGCGCACGTCGTCCCACCCGCGCGACAAGCGATGGGAGGCGCATTCTCGCACTTCGGCACTGGTTCGCCCCCGCCCCCGCCGCATACCAGGGCACAGCTGACGGCCGTGACCAGTGCGCCCACGCATGCCTCCGCCGCCGCCGCACCAGCAGCAGCAGCAGCGGCAGCGGCGGGCGAGCCGCCTCCGCTGGCGCCAGCAGCAGGAGCGCGAGCTCGAGCAGGAGCGGGCGCCGTACGCACTGCCCCCGCCGCAGCCGCAGCCGCAGCCACAGCCGCCGGAGACGGAGACGGAGACAGAGCCGGAGACCGACGAGGAGTCGGACCGGGACAGTGAGAGCGAGGCGAGCTCGCCGTGGCTGCGTGTCCACCCGTCGCCGCCGCCGCAGGACGCTCCCGGTCGTGCGGCGCCGCGCGCACAGGTGCAGCTGCGGAGAGTCCCCGCGTCGCGGTTCTATGCGTCGACCGCGCGCGTGAGGGCGAGGCCTGGTGGTGGCGCCGATGCGGAGATGCGCGCCGGCTCGGCTGAGATGGAGGGTGGTGGGAAGCGGCGCCGGATGGGCGGCAGTGCGCGGATCGAGTGAGGGTGTGGTGGTTGAATGCTTGCGTGCGGAGGCTGGTTGGAGTCTATACGTCGGCGTGATCGTGCGTTGCTTTGAACTTGCACGGAGTAGTTGGGGCGTGAGTATACTACAAGATTCTTCACGATTGTTGCAATTGACGGCATTTACCTGCAGCGTTTGTAACTAGTAGTATCGAACTCTGGAGAGTTCCCTGGAACGATCGACAGGCGACCAATTCGAGCCCGATCCATGATCTCACTACTACCAATTCGTATTTGTGTAGCCACCTCAAGGGAGCCACAACGAGCCGCCTGCGGACTGATCGAGGTCAGGGCTGGAAAGTAGACGGGACCCGGGCAAAATGCAGCCGTCATAGTCTACATAGGCTGACTGCGAGTACTAACCACCTATATACACCCGCTGCAATCCATCTTACATGCCACCATCCCCGTCCCACTCAGAACCCCTGATGCGTAGCGACCTCGCGGGTCTGGTGGTGGTGCGGCAGCTCGGGGTCGAAGCTCCCCCTAGCGCCCGCGTGTCCAGGCTCCCTGTATCCATGGCCGGCCTCGACCATGGCAGGCTCCTGGTGTCTCCCGCCGTGGCGCGTGAAGCCGGCGGTCGTGTTCTCGGTGATGGCGGTGTCCTCGCTAGCGCGCGAGCCCCAGTGGCGTGAGCGCGTACCCGTGGTTGCCGTGGGCGTGGTGGAGTAGCCGTTGTTGGGGCCGGGGCCGAAGGCGCGGTTGCGCTTGAAGGCTTTGTAGAGTTTGAAGGTGAGCAGGGCCAGGAGCAGGAAAAAGACGCTGCAGTGTGGCGATCGGTTACTATGCGGAGCTGCTAGGCAACAGGGGAGCACTCACGCATTGGCCACAGAAACGGCAAAGGCGGTCTTGTCGACCTTGCAGATCTCGCTGTCGTGACAGGTCGTGCGGGCGTCGTGGCGCAACAGCACGGCAATCGCGACAAAGCCGCCCATGAACGCCAGGTCCAGCAGCGCGGTCGGCAGTAACAGCGACGGCCGCTTGATGCAGCAGATCACCATCGCGCTGAGCAGCGCCCATATCGCTCCGACGCCCGAGATCACCGTCACCGCGTATAGCGTCGACGAGATGGCGGGCCGCCGCTGGTGGACGTGGTACGCCGACGCGCCTAGGACGTAGAGCGCGATGAGCGCGGCTAGCAGCCGCAGCGGGAGCGACAGGCCGCGGTTGAGGAGTGGCATTCTGTGATGCGATCGTGTTTGTTGAATGGTTCCGTTGCGTGACGGTGATTTGTCGGTCGGGGATTTCCGTGGATGGTAATGATGGTGCTGATGCTGATGTCGAAGAGCAGTGGAGGCAGAGGGAGGGGGGTAGGGGGATCGATCTTTATCCCCTCGCTGCCCAGCGCCCTTTTTTTCCCCTCCCTCCTCCGGTTTGCTCGAGAGCGATCATCGACTTCAAGTTTTTGTTCCTCGCAGGGGAAAAGCCGGGATTCCTCGTAGTTGGTACGTCATGCGTATGGGTCTGGCTGTTTTCGCAAGCGAGCTATCACGTCATAATCGTCGGTAGAACAGCCAAACCCGTCAGTATGTAGATCGAGCATAGATATCCGCTTTCCCCCCACAGGATTAGGCTGGCAGGTGGATGACGTTCTGCCGGTATTCCGGCCTGGCGTCCGACACCGTGCGTAGCTACGCGGAGCAGACCTCATAGCGACGCGGCGGCGGAAAGGGAGGCCATCGCAGTTACATACGGGCGAACTAGCCGTCGAGCCGGCGAGATAGGTAGATCACAGGCCACAATCGGCCCGAAGAATTTCCGGAGCTGGATAGGCAGTGCCGCGGCGGTAAGCAGGAATATGTAGTGCAGGCGCCGGGTGCAAAGCTCGCAGCAAAGAAACGAACTGACGCGCACAAAGCAGGCATGAGGCCGCTGCAGACGCTGCATTCCGGGTAACTGGTCTGTCGTCGATCCAGGGCAGCAACATATGTTCGTTCTCGGGGAGCAGCGTTGACACAAGGCTCAAGTATCCGGTGATCCACCGCGGCGCCGCGTCTCTTGCTGGAGGCTGCCAACGACAGGATAACACGCGTGACGGATAGAATGGAGCAGACGCCGTTGAAGGGTCCGGGGTGGCAGCAACCGGCCAGTCTCGCACGGAGGCGGTGCCGCGCGTAGTTACCGCCTGGCCTGCGGTAGTGTCAGCGCCTCGTCACGGCAGGCGCTTGCCACTGACTAATCATCGCGTCAGCATCTCATCAGACGAAAGATACTTACTTATCCATCTGCCAATGTAGTCTCTCCGACTGCGCAGTTCGATTGGCCGGCAAGTCTCGGCGGTCGGCATCCCGCGTGTCCCTGCATGCGCCATGCCTGTCGTTCCCAAGGAGAGACAATTGTATGCATCGACAGATGTGTATGTTGTATCTATGTAGACTATTTCCCCGCCGGAACAATGCTGACTCAAATTCTGGGGAGAATGGGTCTGCTGTGGAGAACACGTGCAGAGACAGAGGAGTGCGAGAAGACGCCACTGTCCTCCGTCGCCGGCTGCTGGTCCCGTGAATGTACACACAACCGCGCGCCAGGCGTTGCTTTGCTTGCTTGTTCCTTTCTCGAGCGTTTCACATGGGTGATGTCATCTATTAATGCCTGCCAATCATATTCCGCCACAGAATGCCAAGCCATTTGAGCCAAGCCACAAAAACCTTGCCCCTCCCACACCCATCCGATGCCCTAAGCCAACGCGTTATGCCGCATGCATGCCGTTGAAATTCTATCCATGTGCGACACTGCCTCTCGACCCTTCCCCTGCCTTGCTACTGCGACCAACGACCTCCCTGCCGCGATAGAATACTAATAGCAGAAAATCATCATCGCTGCACCTGGCGTGTCGCTGATTTTATTCTTTCATCATCTTTCTCTTTTTCCTTTCTTCTTCGTTAAACCGATCTCCCCTTGGCCCTCCTGGCAGGTTTTTCCCTTTTTGTCTCCTTCCTTCCTGTATTCCTCTCGTCCTCCTGTCTTGTCCATTCTCCGATCCAACCTCTGCGACAGCGAATTCTTTGCAAACGTGCGAATAGACCTCTCTCTTTCCCCCGTCTGCCTGTGCTAACGTTCGTTGTGGTTAGCAAGCCCACGAACCTCGCACTATAACTCGAACCCGTTCTGCTACCGTCTAGGGCGCCGTTACCTTTGTCGAACTCGATAAATCTCCTTGCTCCTGGAAGCAGAACAAGGAAAAAAAAATACAACAACCAACTGTGACAGAGAGAGCCACCCGCGGCCGAACCGATCTCGACCGAATCCTACGTCTGTGTCCTTTACTGCGCACACTACTACGATTGACAATACCGTCGTCGAAGGACCCGCTTCGTTGCGGAAACTCACGTCCAGATGTCCAGCACCACAGCTCCGGCAAGCGCGCTGCCCTCCGGAAGCCTCTCGTCGGTAGTGTCGAGCGCCCTCTCGTCGGCCGCTTCGACGGCCCTCTCGATAACCTCCTCCGCCTCACAGACGTCTTCGTCGGCCACCACGAGTGCCACCGTAACTCCGGCGAGCAAGCTGCTGGAGGACCAGAATGGCTCGGCCCAGAAACAGGAGGGTGTGTCTCTCGAGACTTTCCTTGCGTCGTTGGCGGTGGCTGCGATAATATTCGGCGTCGAAGTGCTCCTGTTCGTGATGCTGCGGAAGAAGCTGCATCGCATCTACGAACCGCGCACGTACCTTGTGCCTGACAAGTGCGTGGAACCCTAAACCTGGTGGGCGAGGACGAGAGAGACGTGGAAGTTGATGCTGATGCTGACCCGACTCGGCCGCAGACGGAGAACCCCAAAGCCCGCCCAGGGGTTCTTCAATTTCTTTGCGCCCGTGTTTGAGACTGCTACTAGCGACTTCATCTCGAAATCCGGTCTCGATGCCTACTTTTTCCTGCGCTACCTACTCATGCTCCTCAAGATCTTCGCGATGGTGGCACTCGTGATCCTGCCCATCCTGGTGCCCATCAACTACCTTGGCGGAAAGGGAGGGGAAGATGTCCAGGGACTGGACCGGCTGGCGTGGACCAACATCTCGGGCGCCCACACGCAGCGCTATTGGGCCCATCTCCTGCTAGCCCTCACGTTGATCTGCATCTTCTGCTACATGTTCTACAGCGAAATGAGGAAGTACGTGCGCATGCGACAGGCCTACCTGACGAGTCCCCAGCACCGTCTCAAGGCGAGCGCGACAACCGTGCTGGTCAGCGCGATCCCGAAGAGCTGGTTAACGGTACAGAGGCTCGTGGATCTGTACGACATCTTCCCCGGCGGTATCCGGAACATCTGGATCAACAGGTGTGCATTGTTCCCTTCGAGGGTGTGGTGGCAGGATGGATGCTGATGCGCTGCAGGGATTACGATGAACTGGAGGAAAAGGTCAACGAGCGAGACGGTCTCGCCAAGAAACTGGAAGGGGCCGAGACGGAACTGATCGTGCTCTGCAAGAAGAAGCACCTCAAACAGCTCGCCCGGGCCGCCAAGAAGAACTCCAACGCCGTAACCGACAAGGACCGATCCCAGGCTGCCGACGAAGACTTCGTAGCGGGCCCTGGCCTCTCCTCCGGAAACCCTCACCAGATCCCCACCTTACTCCGCAGTCAGAGTCAGTACGAGGTGGGGAAAGCGAAGAGGAAGATCGCCTTAGATTCTATACCGGTGGTCGGCAATGTTGTTGAGGGCGTTGGCCGTGGGTTGGCGCGGGGCGTGATGGGTGGTGTGGGTGTGGTTGCCGGGGGTGTCAAGAAGATCACCGGTAACGTCGACCGACATTTCTCGGAGCCGGAAGGCTCCTCACAGCCCGAGGAGACCGCTGCCCCTACTACCGCCCCCAAACGCCCGAGTGTGGCGGACCGCCAGCACTCATCTCGTGGCAGCAGGAAACGAGGCTCGACATTGATCGGTCCGGAAGGCATGCCGAATGTACTCGAAAGGACTCCCAGCCGCGAGGACGAGCGCTTGAAGCGGGCCACATCGGATCGGACCAAGCCCGAACCAGCGCCCAGGCACCATAGCATGCGGTTGTGGCATAGAAAGAGTCACTCCAAGGGAGAGAGCGACGAGATCCCTTTAAGCCATCAGACGCCGACGTCGCCACGGACTGCGCACGGCTTTGCCGAGGCACTCGAGACCGTTTTCAAGCCGAAGGCGAAGGATGAGTATCCCGCGGCCTATGACCCTCGCTACGTCGACGACAGCTGGGGCGACGAACCCATTTGGAAGAAATACATCACCGAGAAGGACCGCCCCACCATGCGTCTTCCCCTGGTGTCTTGGCTACCACCGCTGCCGCTTCTAGGTAAGAAGGTTGACACCATCTACTACTGTCGGAAGGAGCTCGCTCGCTTGAATCTGGAAATCGAGATGGACCAGGAGACTCCCGAGAGATACCCCATAATGAACTCGGCGTTCGTTCAGTTCAACCAGCAAGTGGCGGCGCACATGGCTTGTCAGGCCGTGTCCCATCACGTTCCGCAGCACATGTGTCCCCGCCACATCGAGGTTTCCCCTAACGACGTCGTCTGGGGCAACATGAAGATGCAGTGGTGGGAACGGTACATCCGCAGCGGTCTCATCACGGTGGCGACCGGCGGTTTGATCCTTGGTTGGGCTTTCCCCGTTGCCGCCGTGGGGTTGATCTCTCAAGTCAATTACCTGACCGACACTTTCAAGTGGCTGCAGTGGCTAGAAGATCTACCCGACTCCGTCTTGGGTTTGATCTCTGGTGTTCTGCCTCCACTCCTTCTAGCCATCCTGATGGCAGTACTCCCTCTCATCTTGCGGCTGTTTGCCCGCATCCAAGGGTGCCACACGGGAATGGCGATCGAGAAGTCCGTCCAGGGGATGTACTTTGCCTTCCTGTTTATCCAGGTCTTCCTCGTGGTTAGTATCTCGTCTGGTATCACGACCGTCATCGAAAAGATCTCGGAACAGCCGTTCGCCGCCCCCGAGATTCTCGCACGCAACCTGCCAAAGGCCTCCAACTTTTTCTTCTCCTACATGCTCCTGCAAGCGTTCTCCGTCAGCGGCGCTGCCCTCCTGCAGATAGCCACGCTACTGGTAAACTTCGTCTTGGCGCCGATCGTGGACTCGACCGCACGCGATAAGTTCAATCGTGCAACCCACCTCATGGAGATCAAGTGGGGCACTTTCTTCCCGGTGTACACCAATCTCGCCTGTATCGGTATCGTCTACTCGGTGATCTCGCCGCTGATCTTGATCTTCAATATGATCACCTTCTCGCTATTCTGGATCGTCTACCGCTACAACCTGCTCTTCGTCATCAACTTCCGCTTCGATACCGGTGGTCTGCTGTTCCCACGCGCCATCAACCAGCTCTTTACTGGCATCTACGTCATGGAAGTCTGTCTGATCGGTCTCTTCTTCCTCGTCCGGGACGCCCAGGACCGTGTGGCCTGCGCGCCGCACGCCATCATCATGATCATCGCGACCATCTTCACTGCCATCTTCCAGTACATGCTGGGCAAGGCGTTCGGACCGCTCCTGACCTACCTGCCCATCACTCTTGAGGACGACGCCGCCATCCGCGATCAGGAGTTCGCCAACGAACAGGATGCGGCAAGGAAGAAGCACCTTCTCGGGCACCAGGAGCGTGGAGGCGAGGACCTCAACAATCTTCTCGAGGCCCGTGAGCGGGCCGAGAACGACGGGATCGAGATGAGGACCATGGACACCCCACACGTTAACCCTGAGGCGGCGGCGGCCAGTGACGGGAAGCCCACCGGTGGTGGCGACATGCCGGCTGTGGAGCTATTCCAGAACATTGCGGACGAAATCGAGGATCTCACGCCCGAGGAGCGCGACCACCTCGTCGCACGTGCTTTCCAGCACCCAGCGATCAGAGCAAAGCGGCCAGTGATCTGGATCCCGCGCGACGACCTAGGTGTCAGCGACGACGAGATCATCCGTACGATGAAGTTGTCCGACAAGGTCTGGATCAGCAACGAGTACGCCGGACTGGATTCCAGGGGTCGCATCCAGTACTCGCGCAGTCCGCCGGATTTCGACATGCGCGATCTGGTCGAGCTGTGATCCCTATATATATAGTTACAATCTGCTGCTTATATTACCTTCCGCTGTAATTGCTTATTCTGGGGGTTCTTTCCCCTGCACTGCTCGCCGGCAACTCTGGGGACTGCGCGCGCGTGTCCATGTATTTATCGTGCCTTTTTTCTCCTGTCATTTTCGTTATCCCATGGATTTTCTTACATATAGACGGGACTTTCATTTTCTTGTGGCGTAGGGGGAATCTACTTACGAGTGGATGGAATGCATCGTTCGAACAACACTTTGTGCGTAGTGCTGCGAGCGGAGAACTGGCGGTAGTGATATTCCATGTGCAGGCCACGCAACCTCACTTGGCCAGTGTCGTGCAGCAGGCATGGTCCTGCTGTGGATTGATCCTCTGGCGGATGTCCAGGCGTGTACTTACATATGGTTGAATGTGGCGAAATTAGCTCCACCAACCGTCCGAATTACCAAGAGCACGCGTTGGCACACCGCCCACTCTTTGCTTTGGCACGCAGTACGTACCTTCCGGGCGCCGACTGAGAGTAGAGTATGTACTGACCCGATGGAGTCAA